>Ga0207707_10002696_pt1 | contig 15865 bp, 15 predicted proteins | sample KBSC83BmetaG_FD_184336 | JGI IMG/M metagenome (GOLD analysis project Ga0207707, IMG submission 184336) | Corn rhizosphere microbial communities from Kellogg Biological Station, Michigan, USA - KBS C8-3B metaG (SPAdes) (version 2) | ecosystem: Host-associated > Plants > Roots > Rhizosphere ...
CCACATGGTTGTGGGCGCGCGCGCCAAAGGCTCCAAGCTCAGGCTGCATCGCTATGCGGCGAACCTCGTTTATAATCTGCTCGCTTCGTATGTGACGAAGTTCAAGGTTCAGGATCTGACGTCGGGTTTTCGCCTGCTCAACCGGCGCGACGCTGTGCGCTTTATCGATCTGCTGCCCAACACGTTTTCCTATCCGACGACTTTGACTCTCGCGTTCTTACGATCGGGCCTGACGCTCAAGTACGTGCCGATCCAGACCCTGTATCGCTCCGGGCAGAGCAAAATCAGCCTGGTGACGGACGGCATTCGCTTCCTTTTGATCATCACCAAGATCGCCACCTTGTTTTCTCCGTTCCGAGTTTTTCTGCCGGTCAGCATCGTCTTCTTCACCGCGGGGCTGGCGAATTATGTTTACACCTACGTCACGGAGCGCCGCTTCACCAACATGTCCGCGCTGATGTTTACGACCGCCGTGATAATTTTTATGCTCGGTTTGGTTTCGGAGCAGATAGCGCTGCTGCGCATGGAGCGACAACAAAGCGGTAGACGATGGGATGACGGGTGACGAGCCTGAGAGCAGCCGATTTCAAGCATCGGCATTGCCAGCACCTTGTTGGTAATTGTCGCGACTCCTTGGGGAATAGGGCTCAGCCCCGATTCGGCGACCTACGGCGGCGGCGCGCGAAGTCTTGTTGATGGATCCACACGATGGCCTGGTCTGAGCCATTGTTCATGTCTTTCCAACTCGCCGGTGTGCTTGCCATGCGTTTTTACCAAATCCGCCGGCGGGGGCATCTTTCAAGCACAGACGAAGTAGAAAAAGCTATGGGTATGCCTCCATTCGTGCAAGCCCGTGATGGACTTATTTTTTTGCGCTACTGATGTTTGCTATGGGTCCGCTAGATAAGATCCTGCCAATTCTCAATCACGAGAGGATTCGTGAGTTTTATGATTCCGTCTATTATCGCGACGCGGACTCAACGCCGGTTATTTCTTGTCACCTACGGCGTCTGGCAGAGAAACTAGGGCCTTGGACGGATCGGCGCGCCCTCGACGTGGCTTGCGGGGTCGGTCTTTGGCTTAGGACTATCGTGGCCCATGGGGCGATTCCCGCGGGCGCAGATATTTCGCATAAAGCGCTGGAAATCTGCCGGCGCGCATTGCCCAACGCGACACTTTGCTGTAGTCCGGCGGAGCAATTGCCATTCTCGGATGGCGAGTTCGATTTTATCTCCTGTCTAGGCGCGCTTGAGCATTTTCTAGATCCGCAAGCCGCGCTGCGTGAAATCGTTCGCGTCGCGAAGCCGGGCGCGATGGTTTTGCTGCTCGTCCCCAACAGCAATTTTTTGCCGCGTCGTCTGGGTTTTTATGCAGGCACACATCAAGCACAAGTTCGCGAAGAGGATCGTCCGCTCGAAGAATGGCAGGAGATGTTTCAAGCCGCCGGTCTTCGGGTCGATCGGCGCTGGCGCGATCTGCATGTTCTGTCGGCGTCGTGGATCTTTCGCGGTCCTTGGTATGGCTGGCCGCTTCGCGCCGCGCAAGCGCTGGCGCTGCCGCTGTGGCCGCTCTCTTGGCAGTATCAGGTCTATCATCTCTGCCGCGTGAAGCAGCTATAAGTGCTCGTATGGAGGTTCTCGTCATCACGTGGAACTACCCACCCCGCCGGGGCGGTATCGAGAACCTTATCGGCAGCTTGTGTGCGGAGCTCGAAAAGAAACATTCTGTGCATGTGATCACGGCGCATGCATCATCCGCGGTTCCGGGAGAGAAAAATGTATTTCGCGCGCCGTTGCCGGGTTTGATTCCCTTTGCGCTCTACGCGCTGTGGCGCGGCGCGCTGCTGTTGCTCAGGAATCCGCACGTTCGTGTCGTTTTGGGTGGCAGTGCTCTCGTCGCGCCGTTGGTTGTTCTCATCGCTCGTCCCTTTCGGCGGCGCGCCATTGTCTTAACACATGGTCTGGACGTCGTGTTTCATCGAGGTCTGTATCAGTTGCTTTGCGTAAGCTGGTTGAAGTCTTGTGACCGCGTTGTCGCCAATAGCACTCACACCGCCGAGCTGGTCAAAGCCAAGCGGGTAACAGCGGATCGATTGATAGTTATTCCGCCGGGAGTCGAGCCTGAGCGCTTCAGTGTTCCGAGCGATGAACTCGCTAACCGGCGGCGGTGGAACATCGAGGACAAGAAAATCATTCTATTTGTCGGACGCTTGGCGAGACGGAAAGGCGTGAAAGAATTTATCGAGAATTCACTCGGCGACATTGTCGACGAGGTCCCCCAGGCGTTATTTTTAATTGCCGGCGCCAATCCGAGCGAATCGTTGACACACCGCGATGACGTAGTCAGTGAACTCAGCGAAGCAATAACCAGGCACCGACTCGACGACCACGTGCGCTTGCTCGGTTCGATAAGCGACGACGAATTGATCGCACTCTATCAAGTATGCGATGTAGTTGTTTTGCCTGTCTTGGATACGAAAGACGATGTCGAAGGTTTCGGAATTGTCGCTTTGGAAGCAGCCGCAGCCGCCAAGCCGGTTGTCGCGACCCGGGTCGGCGGGATCGCGGATGCCGTGGAAGATGGAAAAAACGGAGTCCTCGTCGAGCCGGGCGATTATAACCTCATGAGCCAAACGATTAGCGCGCTCCTAAAAGACCGGGAAGCGAATATGTCTCTGGGCGGGCACGGACGATGCCGTGTTGTCAAAGAATTTTCGTGGCGTTACATCGGCGCTCGCTACGAAGATGTGTTTGAGTCTGCAACGCGCCGGGCGAGCTAACGCTCAGCGCGATCAGTTGAGCTTGCGGCGACGAAGTCGCCGTCGAGGATACGCAGAAAAAAATCGCTGAGGTGCGTTGCTGAATCGGCCCACGACGGAGCGGCTATCTCGACTATTCGTTGTGTATCCAGTTGGCGCTTGATCATGCTTGCCAAATCACCCGGGTTTTCCGGTCGGTACAGACAGTCAGGATAATTTCGCAGCAGTTCATTCATCGAGCCTACCGCCGCCGCTACGAATGGAACGCGGCATGCGATGATCTCGTAGGCTTTTTGCGGAAAGCTGTATTCGCCCTGGGGCGAGGGGCGGTAGCAGATAACCGCTGCGTCGAGTGAATTATAAAAAAACGGCACTTCTGTATGCGGTAGCTCTTTGAAGTCATGAATTCGCGGCCCGGCGGGAATCGCCAGTCCGTTTTCGCGCGGGCCAGCGAGCGCCAGATGAAGATCTCCGAATTCGCGGGAAAGGTGTTCGAACGCTTTGAAGAGAGTTTCGATGTCTCGACTGTGATCCAGTGCGCCTGCTGTGCCGATGATTCTGGCGTTTTGTGGCAAGCCAAACCGCCGCTGGCATTCGGTTCGATCGAGCGGACGAAATAAATCAAGTCGAACACCGTTTTCGATGACCGTTGTCGGTTTTGATCGAGGATAATTCCTCGTGACGTGATCCGCCAGTCGCTGGCTAAAAACGCTGAGGCCGTCGGCCGCTTTCACCGCCCGGCGAAAAAGCGGCAAAACACCCGGGACTTGGCTCGCCGTGAAGGCTTCAAAGTTATCGTAAAGATCGATCACACATCGCGCATCCACTCGCCCTGCAAGCCATAGCCCAAAGACGGCATGGTAAGCATCCGAGCAGGCCCAGACGATATCCGGATGAAACTCGCGCGACAATTGCAGCGCCCGTCTTGCGTAACGCTCGATCTGCGGCAAATAGCCGTTGAGCATATTGACCGAGCTCCAAGTTACGCCGCTGGAAGAATCCAGTTTGCAGGGAAACGTTCCTTCGGACCGCTTGCGATAACTGAGAGCAAAGCCCTGTACTTCATGCCCCAGTTGAGACAATTCCAACGGCAATTCCCAAAACCGGCCGAAGCGGTCGTCCAGCAAATCCTTGCCCATATATTGGCGTTTGGTGAGAACGAGAATCTTCATTTTAGTGTCATTCCGGCCCTGTCTAGAGGGCAATATACTCTATGAAGCTATTTTGTTGCACCAAGTCGCATCGATCGAGCACTGATCAGTCGTAGTCCAGCGCGATTTTGCTGCTGGCACGGTCCATTGGTTTCTTACAAAAAAATGGCAAAAAAGGGCACTGCAAAGTATAATAGGGTGTTTTGCAAGTCAGGCGGTTATTTAGATGAAAGAAGCATTTCAATCGCGTCGTATGACAGCTGCCCTCGTCCCCGAATCACGTGAAAACACCGCGCCAGTGCAATCTACGTATACGCCTTGCGGCGTAAGTCGTGACGGAATCGGAGGCTGGCGGATCATGTTTAAGGAATTGGCCGAGAGTCGTCGCTTGATTTGGCTGCTCATTCTGCGTGATATTTCCGTGCGCTACCGCCAATCGATCCTTGGATATGTTTGGGCGGTCGTCCCACAAATTGTGATGGTTGGAGTTTTTGCTTTCCTTCACGCGTCGCGAGTTCTGCCGATTGGCGGCACGCGGATCGCCTATGTCGCATACGCGCTGTGGGGGATCAGCGTGTGGCAGCTATTTGCGGGATGTCTTTTGAGCTGCGCCAATAGCTTGGTATCGTCAGGTTCGTTGGTAAGCAAGGTCAATTTCCCCCGGGAAGCATTAGTCATCGCAGCCTTAGGTCAGCCCACGTTTGATTTCTTGGTGCGTCTCGCGCCAATAGTCGTTGTTTTTATTTGGTACGGGGTTGTCCCTTGGTGGGAGAGCGTGTTTATACCTCTTGTGCTGTTGCCGGTCATGCTTTTGGCGCTCGGCTTAGGCTTTGTTCTATCCATTGCCAACTTGGTGATTCGCGACACTGGGAATGCCCTCGGAACGGCACTCACGATAGGCATGTTCCTTACGCCGGTACTCTATCCTCCTCCGGTCCGCTGGCCATTTTTTTTGGTTAACCATTTGAATCCGCTCAGCCCGCTTCTTGCCGCAAGCCACGATCTCATTGCTCAAGGATTTTTGACTAAGCCTGAAATGTTTGCTGCGGTGTGCCTGCTTGCGCTTGTGCTTGCACTAGGGGGGTGGCGTGCCTTTCGTGTCACGATTTCACGCGTAGCGGGCTACGCCTAAATCTAATTATGTCTGTGTCGAATGACATGATTATCGGTGTTGAAGGCGTTAGCAAGAAATTCTGCCGGTCGCTAAAGCGTACAATGCTTTACGGCGTGAGAGACGTAGCGCGCGACGTGTTGGGTTTTCCCGCAAATTCGAACGGGTTGCGATCGGACGAATTTTGGGCGTTGGATAACGTGTCATTCGAAGTGCAGCGCGGTGAGTGTATCGGACTCATTGGTCCCAACGGCGCCGGTAAGAGCACTCTTTTGAAGCTGCTGAACGGAATCACTCTTCCCGACAAAGGCACGATTAAAGTGGCTGGCCGCCTCGCGGCCCTATTGGAACTGGGCGCAGGTTTTCATCCGATGCTTACCGGCCGAGAGAATATTTATTTGAGTGGGGCAATCTCGGGGCTTAGCAAACAGGATATCAGAAAAAACTTTGACGCTATCGTGGATTTCGCCGGCTTAGAAGAGTTTATCGACAGCCCGGTCAAATATTACTCCTCAGGAATGTATGTACGACTGGGGTTCGCAATAATTGCCCACGCAAATCCGGACATTTTTTTAATAGACGAAGCACTGGCCGTGGGAGATGGCTCATTTCAGTCGAAGTGTTACGCGAAGTTGCAAGAATTCAAAGAGCGAGAAATTACGGTTATTTTTGTGACACACAGTTTGGACATGGTCATGACAAACTGTAGTCGCTCACTACTGTTCGATAAGGGTAAGTTGGTCGGCGACGGCACATCGAAAGTGATAGTCGATAAATACAATAGAATGACAACTCGCGGTGCTCAAACAGAAAATATCCTGCATGAAAATCGTGTGCGGGGCGCAAACTCACGCTCGGCCTCGAAAAATATCGAGTGGCGCGGACTCTTTAATGTCAACCCGGACGAAGACCGTTATGGTTCTCGAAAAGCCGAGATATTGGAGGCCGGAATTTTTAATCTTGACCATGCTCCCGTGCAAATACTCGAGCGTAATCGAGAATTTCTGATCAAAATCAAAGTTCAGCATAATGATTCAATGCCAGCGGCTGTAGTCGCATATTCGATTAAAGATCCTAAGGGAATCATTATGTGTGGTACAAATACGTTGTATCAGAAAATTGACATGGGAAAGGTAGAGGGCGGCACGGTTGTGTTGATCGTTTTTAAGCAGGTTGTTCGGCTTAATGCTGGCGACTACCTTCTTTCTGTTGGATGTGGGGCCTGGGAGATGGGCGAGTACATAGTATACGATCGACGTTTCGATTACATTCCCTTTCAGGTTGCCGCAGTATGGCAGAGGGTTGGACTGTTCGACCCAGAGTCAGAGGTTGAGTGGAAGCGATTGAACTGAGCTAAATATCAAAGGACAATGAGCTGCACGGATAACTTTGGGAGAAGCTTGCCGATTGGCGCACGCCATTACCGAGCTTATGTCGGACCACCAGAAAAATATGACCTGGTAGCAGCGATGCAGTTTAATCTGATGACACACCTTGGTTTGAGAGAGTTCCACTATTTGTTGGACGTGGGATGTGGTTCATTAAGAGCCGGAAGGCTCTTTATTCCGTATCTGTTACCCGGGCATTATTACGGTATTGAACCGCAAGCTTGGTTGATCGAGGAAGGTATCAAGAATGAGTTAGGAAGGGACATCCTACAGGTAAAACAGCCGGTATTTGGATATGACTCTAGCTTTAACTGTCTATATTTCAATCAAAAGTTTGATTTCGTTATGGCCCAGTCAATATTTTCACATGCCTCACGGTCGCAGATACAAGAATGCCTCTTTAACATTGAAAAGTGTCTCCAACCAAATGGTGTAATGGCAGCGACGTTTGTCAAAGGAGATGCCAATTACATAGGTAAGGGCTGGGTTTATCCCGAGTGCGTCGAGTATACGCTTGACCAAATGGTACAACTGGCTAGAGCGGTTGGGCTCACGGCTCACTCCATAGATTGGCACCATCCGAATGGCCAAACTTGGATTTTGATTACTCGACCACGCAACTGACTAAATAACGATCTTGTCACTTCGGCGGGGCCCCGATTCATGGATCGGACCAGAACAATTCCTATTTGCATTGTAGGTATGCACCGAAGCGGCACTTCGATGGTGGCTGATTTATTGCGCCGCTGTGGCCTGTTTCTGGGACCGGACAATAAATTAATGGGTGCAAACGATAGTAATCTGATGGGACATTTCGAACATCGGGAGTTTCTCGAAATCAATCAAGCCTTGTTGAAATATTTGGGTGGATCTTGGGAAAACCCGCCAGTTTCCAGGCCGGGGTGGGAGGAGGACCCAGCGCTAAATAACTTCGCGCGGGAAGCGCAGTTGCTGTTGGAGACTTTTGCTGATTCCTCGCACTGGGGCTGGAAAGAACCAAGAACGACGATATTACTGCCGTTCTGGAAACGGCTAATCCCAAATCTGCATTTCATCATTTGTATCAGAAATCCTTTAGAGGTTGCTCGGTCTATAGCTAAACGCGATGGGTTATCATTAAGTGCCGCGGCCTACTTATGGAATCTCTATACGAAGGCAGCGATCCGCGATACGGCCAATTGTCGGCGAGTCTTAACTTTCTACGAAAATTATTTTGATAACCCTAGAGAGGAGGTTAATAAAGTAGTCAATTTCTGTGACTTAAAAATGCCTACCGAGTGGTCATTGGTGGAGCAGTCGATTTCTGCCAACCTCCGGAATCAAGCGACAAACGTGAGCGAGCTTCTAGATGAAACACTAATTCCGACCGAATACAAATTATGGTATTTGGCGCTGCGTGCGGTGGCTCACGATGAGGCCATTCCGGGAGGCGATGAGCGAATAACTATGGACCGAATTTCTATTGCTGCTGAAAAGCTTTTGCGGTTGATGCACATATTTTCGACCGAGCAAGAAGTCGCACGTCTACAGGACGCTATCGCGAGGAAGGATCAAGAGTGGAGCACGCGAATCGTGCACGAGTTGGCCTGTAAGGACAGAAGGATTTCTGAGCTTAAGAGGGACAACGATCGTTTGCAATTATTTTCTGATGCTGTGCGCGAGACTCGGCTTTATCGAATTTATCATAGGTTTATCAGGCCGCTGCGAGGGTATGGAGCGAACAAGTATCCTTGAATGGTCGAAGAATGCGTGCCGAGGATAGAAAGCTAACAGTGCGGTTGCTTTCCAAGCTCAAACACTCACAAAGCGAGTTAATCGAGACTAGAAGGTGGATCGAGAATGCTAAAGGACATCGCGCGCGCGCTTGGTATGACCAATACCGGTGATCCGGTGGTTCAGTTCAAGGTCAAGATGCTCACGCAAGCTATGCCGGCCGACGCGACGGTTGTTTTTGGCGATATATGGAAAGTTAACGGGTTCTATACGAAAAAGACATTGGAACTTGGCTGTAAGAGAGTTGTACTAATCGATTCACTAGAAACTTCTAAATGGCTCGAAACCCGACTCCAATATCCTCAGATTGATTTTTTCAAGGGAGACTTTTCGAACCCAATGTTTATGAAAAGTATTCTAGAGAAATTCGACTTGGGAGTGGCATTCGATATCTTGCTACATCAGCCTCCGCTGCTCAATACGTTGCACCTAATTCTAGAAAAGATTGACAAGCGAGTTTGCGTCGTACAACCGATGTTGCGCGAACAGAAATTTCCCAACACACTAATTTATCTTCCGGGGAATAATAACGATCTCTATCCGCTGAAACTAACAAATGGCGAATATAGGATGTTCGACATTTCGCAGGTCAACCAGAGTCATTGGATTTGGGGAATGACCGCTACTTTTTTGCATGCTGTCCTAAAGGGTGAAGGATTTGATCTTATATATGAGGAGGAATTGGGCCCGCTTGAGAATGAAAAATGGTACTGGGGTGGCTATCTGTACGAAAAGAAATGCGAAAATGTCTCACATTGGTCAAGGACCAGGGTTACACCAGGATTGTATCCGGGTAAATGGTGAAATGATTTAACGAGGGCTGTCTCAGAAGATACAAACGATACAGGGAAGTTTATACTGTCTGCATGATAGGAAACGGGAATATACAACGACCTGGATTTTCGATCATCATTCGGACGAAAAACGAAGAACAGTTCATTGACAAAACTCTCTCAGCGATTTTTCAACAGGATATCGATCTCCACTTCGAAGTGATCGTTATCGATTCAGGTTCGACGGACCGTACCCTCGATATTGTGCGACGGCACGCGGTGCGGATTCACGAGATTGAAGCCGGTGATTTTAGCTATGGCCGTGCGCTCAACTTGGGAGCTAGCTTAGCCGAGGGGCAGTATATTGTTAATCTGTCTGCTCATTGTATCCCCACGGACAGCAGGTGGATCGCAACTTTACTGAGCAATTTACGAACTGACCCGGGAATTGCTGCCACGTATGGAAGGCAGATTCCGATAATAGGTCTGAATCCGTTCGAAGAGCGTTCACTCATAGCTGTATTCACGCCTAATAGCGAGGGTAGAATTTACTCTCCTTTTTCTAATGCAAACTGTGCGATTAGAAAGACAGTGTGGAAAAAATATCCATTCGATGAAAAGGCGAGTTTTGCCGAAGATTTTATTTGGTCGCAAGTGCTCCCGAGAGAACATGAGATTAGGTACGTACCGGAGGCACAGGTGTACCACTCACACCCCTTGCGATTGAAGTACTGGGCGAAACGCTCTTATGACAACGGTGTGCTTGCTCAATATCTTGAGCACGTCTATGGGTTCCAATATAAGTGGGGAGGTAGAACCAGCAGTGCTACCCCGAAAGAGCCATACCTGATTGGAGTCTTCGGTGCCGCGGCTAGACATGTATCACGGTGTCTCCAAACAGTGATCTTTTTAGTTAAGAAAAGATACCTAAAGTTTATCCCGATTTATCCAATTTTTTTTGTGTTGGAACAGTACTTCTATCGAAAGGGCTTAGCCGACGGTTATAAGCTTTACGGGCAATGGAGAGGCTAGTTCTATGACCGAGCATAGTCCTGACATTTCCATAATATTGCTGACATACAACGGAGACCTGTATTTGGTGGAAGTGCTGGCATCTATTTTCGAGCAGAAAACTCAGTTTAGGTATGAAGTGCTGGTCATTGACTCCGGATCGTCCGATCGGACGTTGGCAATTTTGAAAGATTATCCCGTCCGAACAATCCAGATTTCGAATGCAACGTTTGGGCATGGACGAACCAGAAACCTTGGAGTCCAAAAAACCTTTGGTCAATATGTTGTGTTCTTAACCCAGGACGCTACACCAGCCAGTCAGAACTGGCTCGATAACCTCATTCGACCGATAGCGGAGGACGAGCGGGTTGCCGGAGCATATAGCCGGCAAATACCTCGACTAGACTGCAATCCAATAGAGGCGCGCGATATTGGGCTCGGTGCGGGACCATTGAGCATCGTCAAGAGGATTGATTTTCAAGATCCGATTCAGAAAAGGGATTATGGCGCTTGGCAGTCTCGCTTTATCTCCTTCTCCAACGTGAGTTCTTGTATCCGCAGAGATGTGCTGGAGCGTCTTCCCTTTTCTGAAACGATCGTAATGGTAGAGGATCAAGAGTGGTGCAAAAGAGCCATCGAGGCAGGATACGGGGTCGTCTACGAAGCGTCATCGGTGGTTTATCATTCTCATAATCATTCTCTGAGGATGATCTATAAGCGACATTTTGATTATGGCGTCTCGTTGCGGGAATTCAGTTTTCTCTCCATGACGGTAAAGAGCATTTTAGTTTATATGATCTTTGAAGCCATTCGTGACATCGCATTTATTTCCCGCCAAAAACGTGGCGCATTCTCGACCCTTGAGTGGGTGCTTAAGGCACCACTCATTCGTTTTGCCATGCGGTACGGCCTTTATAGCGGATTGCATAGTACAATCAAAGCGCCACAAGTAAATACGTCTCACATTGTCAGCGATCAATCTCGGTTGAGTGAGTGAGAGTAGAAATTAAATTTTGTCCACACGCAGTGGCAACCAAGCGACGAGCAACGAATAGATGGGTGTAAAAGTGCGGTGCCGACAGCACCGGACGGTCGCCCGCACGGTAATGGCCATCAGCTTCAAAAACAGAAGAAACGGGATTTCGATGGGGTGCATCGAGGTTTTGCTGGTCAAGAGCAAGTGCCCGCGCGTCATGTGGTACTCATAGAAGAAACTGGCGCGGTCTATGGAAGGCCCGTACTCATGCATTACGAAAGCGTTCGAGGCACAAATTGTTTTTTTACCGAGGCGAGTCAAGCGCCAGCCTAGTTCAGCATCTTCCCCGTACATAAAGAAGGATTCGTCGAAAATTCCGGAAGGGGTGATCAGATCTCGTGAAAGTAGCAAGCAGCAACCGGTGAAATAGTGAAAACGGCCACAACCGGCACGGGAAAGCAGTAACCCAAAATAACGATGGTACCAAATACCAAATTCGCGTCCCGGCTCGTTAGACACGACCCGAGGAGCTACTAAAGAAACACTTGCATCTTTGTTAAACTCCGCGAGCATTGTTGTGATTAAATTCGGTCCGGCGATCGCATCATTGTTTAACAACAAATAATAGTCATGCGGTAATGCAGACTGTCTATCGTAAGAGAGTACAAAGTTAACTCCGCGGCCGAAACCGAGGTTCTTGGTGGGCTTTAGTATTTTGATTTCAAACCCGGGATTCGAATCGATGACGTTGGCGACGTTTTCAGCAAGCTTTGACGACGCGTGCTCCGAGGCGGAGTTGTCGAGGATATAAACAGTTTTAACACGTTGCCCCACCAGCGATAGCACGCACTGTTGGGTTTTCACGGCGCCAAAATAGTCGAGGATAATCGCACATACGTTTTCACTTCCTACCGGGATCGGGATTGGTAATGGCATTTGTAAAACAGCGTCAGCAAACGCATTATACGATGGTTTGTCTAAAATTACAGTTCCATGCGTTCCAAACGTACTTCATGTTCGCGGCTACGGTAGGCCAACCCTAATATAAGTGTTTTCCAACTCTCTCCCGCTGATCTCCGCTTAGGTTGTAGATGAAAATAGAGTAACCAATCTTTGCTACGGGTTGTCGCACCCAGAGCCATTGAAAACCGCGGCGTGTCGGCGTTTGAAACATCTTACAGATTCGTTGCGCTGATGGCGAAGATTTTTTGCCCGGCGTCGTCGTCGGGGACTTGATCCGCAGCCGGTGGCCATTCGAGCGACCAGGAGCCGGGCGCGTACCGGTACCGGACGCCGTAATTAGGATGGCGGCGAGATAGATGATCGGCAGTGAGAGGCGCTAGTCATCACAGAAAAATTGTCTTACAAATCATAACCTTCCTTATTAATTGCCATTTTGATAAAGAGCTGTCCCATCTTTGAGACACAGCTCATTAAATTTTTTATGACAGCTCATAATTTATTGACATAGAGCTGTTTGGTTGTTACAAAACAGGTCGCCCAATGCTTAAACAGCTGGGATGACTTCAACAAAGGGGTGGTTACAAAATGAAAGTTTCTTTTCATGTGATGAGGGGAAATTTGGGCGGGCGCGAATACTATTCCCTGCTTATCCCACTTTCAGAGATTCCCCGTTTCTTTAAGTTCGATGATTGGGAGGGCTGTACTCCGGAGCTGCGGGCGCAAAGAGTTCTGAATAAAGGGAGGGTTCCCGACATTACAAGATACATGCTCGAAAATGGGGATGGATATCTGTTTTCGTCGATCACTGCCTCCTATTCGTGTCCGGTGAAGTTTGTCTCTTCAGCGGAGAACGCTGACGTAGGCACTTTAGAGATGGAGCTCGAAAATCTTGAGTTTATTATCAACGATGGCCAGCATCGTTGCGCCGCGATTGCCGCCGCACTCAAAGAAAATCCTGCGCTTGGGAAGGAAAAAATCTCGGTGCTTCTCTTTGAGACGGAAAGTTTGGAACGGCTTCAGCAGATGTTCGCTGATTTAAATAGATTCGTGCAGAAAACCTCAAAATCCTTAGGGATGCTTTATGATCGTCGAGATAACCTTTCCGCGCTCACTATGGAGCTAGTCGAGCAGGTCGACGTATTCCGAGACATGGTGGATAAAGAGAAAGTTACGATTCCGCGGAGGTCTCCCAAACTTTTTACCATTTCCGCTTTATACGAAGCGAACGAAGAATTGCTGGGAAAAAAAATCGCTGAACAGGGATCACCGGCCTACGCAGAAACTCTCAAGAGAGCCGTCGAATACTGGACAGAGCTTTCTATTATCATTGGTGACTGGCAAAAAGTCAAAAACGGCGAACTTAGCGCTTCCGAACTTCGCCAAGAGAAAATCAATACTCATGCAGTCGTTCTGCGTGCTCTGGGAGGCGTCGGAAGAACATTGCTCGAAAAATATCCTGGGAATTGGCAGAGAAAACTCAATCTCCTAAAAAGGCTTGATTGGCGGAAAACCGTAGACAGTAGCGCGAATCCACTGTGGGATGCCGTGTGTATCACGGCAGGCTCAGTCGTCTCCAACCGACAGGCACGAGCAGCTACTTTGGCGGTCTTGTTACGGGAAATCAGCGAATCGCCAAACGGAAAAGTGACACACCAGGAACCTGTGGAGGTGACTAGTGCGCAGGCAGCGGAATAATCGAAAGCAGCCGAAAAATCGTGTCGTTGCCGATCTTCAGAAATTAGCAGGCAGCGTTCAAAGTTCGACCGATGGCGAAGTCGCCAGTCCCAGCCCAACCGAAGATTCAACCACAACTCGTCTGCGGCAATTGCTTCCGACAGCATGGGACATGATTCGACCCTACTGGTCCTCGGAAGACCGGTGGGCGGCTTGGGGCCTGCTCGTGGTCGTGGTCGCACTCACTCTTGCGATGGTCCACATGAGCGTTCTTGTTAATCGGTGGAACAACGCTTTCTACACGGCCTTGCAGGATAAGAACCATACGGCGTTCTTCCAACAGTTGACGGGTCTGTCCTGGCTTGTATGCCTCATCATCTTTTTCGCTGTCTACCAGCTTTATCTCAGCCAGATGCTCGAGATCCGCTGGCGGCGCTGGCTGACCGAGCGCTATCTCCGCACTTGGCTGACCGACGGCGCCTACTATCGGATGCAGCTCGCCGCGCATGAAACCGACAATCCAGACCAGCGCATCGCCGAAGACGTTCATTTGCTGATTTCCCATACCCTCACTCTGTTTATCGGAGGCCTGCGCGCTCTGGTAACTTTGGTTGCCTTTGTGGCGATCCTCTGGGGGCTGTCCGGAACGCTCACCGTTCCGCTTCGCGGGTGGTTCTCCATCATGCTGCCCGGCTACATGGTATGGATAGCGATCTTGTACGCGATCGCCGGCACTTGGCTTACGCACTGGATCGGCCGTCCGCTCGTGCGGCTGAACTACGACAAGCAGCGCTGCGAAGCGGACTTCCGGTTCGGCCTGGTACGCTTCCGGGAGAACACCGAGGGAGTGGCACTTTACCGGGGTGAGGCGGACGAGCTCCGTGGCTTTCGGGAACGGTTCGAGGCACTGGTGGTGAACTGGTGGGACATCATGCGCCGCCAGAAGCGACTGACCTACTTCACTTCGGGCTATGAACAAGCGGCTTGGATCTTCCCATCGCTCGTCGCGGCGCCACGCTACTTCAGCGGCGCTCTTACCCTCGGAGGACTCGTCCAAACCATCGGCGCCTTCAGCGCGGTACAGGCTTCGCTTAGCTTTTTTATCGACTCCTATAAGGTGATTGCTGAATGGTGTGCTGTGGTTGAGCGGCTCTCCGGTTTCGAGCGGGCGCTTGACCAAGTGCGCATCCAGGCGGCTACTTGCGATGGCGTCCGGCGCGTCGAAGGAGACGCCACGCATCTGACAGTTGAGGGTGTGGATCTCTATCTACCCGATGGTCGGCCGCTTATCGCGGATGTGAATCTCTCGCTTTCGCGCGGAGATACAGTTCTCTTGGGGGGAGCTTCCGGCTCGGGGAAAAGTACGCTCTTCCGTGCCGTCGCAGGAATTTGGCCGTTTGGACGTGGCGAGATCTGCGGGGCGTTCGGCCCCCACGTTCTGTTTCTCCCACAGAAGCCTTACTTGCCAATCGGAACGCTTCGCGAAGTGGTGAGTTACCCGATCGCAGGAAACGGCGCCGATGACGTGACACTGCGTGAAGCTCTGGAGGCCGTGGGACTGCGTCACCTAGCCAGGCGACTCAATGAGGCCGGACACTGGGCGTTGCAACTTTCCCCCGGCGAGCAGCAGCGCATAGCTTTCGCCCGAGCGCTGGTCCAGAAACCAGAGTGGCTCTTCCTTGATGAGGCAACATCGGCGGTCGACGAGGCCACAGAGGCGCGCCTCTACCGACTGGTGCGCGAGCGACTCGCGGGGACGACCGTATTTAGTGTAGGCCACCGCGCGACACTGCGTCCCTTCCATTCCCGCCAACTCCTAGTACGGACCAATGGGAACGGGCCCGCTTCCATCGTGGAAGTGACGGCTGTGCCCGAGTTGGCTCGACGCGGGCTTGGCGTTCATGGGCAAAACGAAGTCGCCGCGATGGCTGGATAATCGCTACCGAAATATTACGATTCTTACGGTCTTCAGTGCGGTACTGAATTCCTTCGGAACGGTATGCCGGTTGGATTTTTTACCTGCTTTCCGAATTGACTCTGCGCGCAACTTTATTATGATTATGCATACAGCCGCAGGCGATTAAGCCGAGTCGTTGAATCCTCCGTTTCAAATTCTGGTACGGTACCGAGCCCCGGTGATCCAACTCGCTAGCGGCATGAACCTGATGCGCGCCTGTTCAGAGCGCATCAAAATCTTTCATAACGAAGCGCGAACGAGCCATTCATCGCTATTTCTGGTCCGTCGCCGATCATGGTATTCGGAGCATTTTTCGCGAGATCGACATCT
>Ga0207707_10002698_pt1 | contig 15859 bp, 15 predicted proteins | sample KBSC83BmetaG_FD_184336 | JGI IMG/M metagenome (GOLD analysis project Ga0207707, IMG submission 184336) | Corn rhizosphere microbial communities from Kellogg Biological Station, Michigan, USA - KBS C8-3B metaG (SPAdes) (version 2) | ecosystem: Host-associated > Plants > Roots > Rhizosphere ...
CGGTTAGCGGCATTCTCATCTGCTTTGTTCTCTCGGTCCGGTCATTCACACCCGAAGCTCCTCTGACTATCGTCGCGCGAGCCCATTGGGCTAATTGGATAGCGGTCCAACTTTCTTGATCGCCAACCCCGTCTCCCTAAGGTGCGGCTTTTTCGTGATTTCGGTGTGCGAGAGTTCACGATCTTCCATATGCAATGTTGGCGCATCCAAGTGCAGGAGCAATTCGAAAGATCTTTCACTGAATATTTGGGCTGGTTATGACAACCGGTGTGATTGTCATCGCAACGCAACTCCATAGCTTGTTGTGGGTTGCGAGAATTCTCGCAGGCATAAATCTGTTTTCCTTCGCGCAAATGCTGTTGGATGAACGATATGCATTAACATGGTTCTCCGCCGACCCATTAATTCAAGCCACAATTGGCTGCGCGAAAAAGCGGAACTTTGATGACAGGAAAGTCCCAATTCAATCTGCGATCGGCAACATGCTTTAATGCGAGGAGACGCACTATGGAGAAGGCACTTTATGCTGCTGCAACACCTGAAATCGGAAAAAAGCGCGAAGAACTGGCTCCTGAAACGCTGAATACCTGGCGCACCTTCAGCCGGCAGGTGTTTACCGAGGGAGCATTACCCGCTAAAACAAAAGATCTCATCGCAGTCGCGGTTGCTCATGTAACACAATGCCCGTATTGCATTCGTGCACATACCAGAAACGCCCGTCAAAAGGGGGCGACCGAAAAGGAGATCATGGAAGCCATTTGGGTAGCGGCCGAGATGCGGGCTGGAGCCGCGATTGCGCACTCTGCGATCGCCCTCGATGTAATGAAGGAGCATGCGCCGTCCGAATAGGGTGCTGCCCACCGATTCAGCGGTGACTCGATGTTGCTGTACGCAGCGGCAGGATCGTGAGGAGAGACGTTCGGGAGGATGCCACTCGAGGTGGAGACACTTCCGCTTCCGTTCTTGAATCTTCCTCTCCATACTGCACTGGCTGTTCTTTCCATGATTCTCCACCAGTAATCATTTAGCTGAAGCGTGCAGTTCGTCGGCAGCCTTACGCCGGATTTGTGTATTTCCACCTGATTTTGGCCGGCCTCACTGAATCAGGCGAGATGCGTCAGGAAGGCGGTGCGCAATTCTAGCGGCTAGTGGGAAGCTTCCTTTTAACCTGGGTACTCGTTCAACCAGTAAGCCCACCGAGGCTTATGCAGCCACAGGCTGACCGACAGCTCTTGCCAAAGCAACCGCTTCTCGCACCATCTGGCTGGCGTAGCCCCACTCGTTGTCGTACCAACTCATAATTTTGACCAGATCACCATCCACCACCTGGATCGTGCTCACATCCACAATAGACGCGTAGCTTTGCTGAATAATGTCGCACGACACGATCGGGTCTTCGGTTACGGATACCACGTCGCGATATCTCTGGCTGGAAGCCTCTTCCTGGAAGATTCCCTTGATTTCCTCTACGGAAGTGGGGCGGCTGGCGAGGAAGACCATGTCCGCCAGTGAGCCAATAGGCACCGGTACACGGACCGCCAAGCCATCAAATTTGCCTTTGTACTCTGGCAATGCCCGCGTGGTCGCAATCGCCGCTCCCGTCGTCGCCGGTACTAAATTAGCCGCAGCGGCTCGCCCGCGGCGAAAATTGTGCTTTCCCGAATCGACGACCGCCTGGGTTGATGTGTAGGCGTGAATTGTCGTCATAACCGCTTTGCGGATACCGATCCTTCTCCCCATGATCTCCACCACGGGAGTGATGCAGTTGGTTGTGCAGCTCGCGCATGAAATCACCCGCTTACCGGTGCCGCTATTCACTCCATGCACTACGGTCGGCACGTCCTCTCCTTTTGCGGGCGCCGAAAGGATGACGTATTCGGCTCCGGCTTGGACGTGCCTGGCAAGGTCTTCCGATTTGCGGAATACGCCGGTACACTCGAACACAAGCGCTACATTAAGCTCGCGCCACGGCAACTTGGCTGGCTCTCTCTCATTGAGGACCTTGCAACTCCTGCTGCCAATTTGCAGTTGTTTGTCGTGTATGGCGGTCTCTGTGTCCCAGCGGCCATAGACCGAGTCGAATTTCAGCAGGTAAGCAAGATTGTCGGCAGAGATCAGATCGTTGACCGCAACCAGATTCAGCATCGGGTGTTCTGTCAGGATTTTCAGCGTGGCACGCCCAATCCGTCCCAGTCCATTAATCGCCACATTCATCATTGTGTCGTCCTCCTCTGTCGTATCGAGCCGGGGCAGCGCGTTCAACGGGGAACATCCTGTTTACACCGCTTTCAACACGATCTTGCGCGTGTTCCTGAGCACGTTTCGCCTCGATAGATATCGAGTTGGATGCTTAAGCCTGTCGGCCCGATTTCGCCCAAGCTGGGTGGACGGGTGTTGCCCGCGGTACGACTGCCACCCTCGTCGCAAATCCACAATGAATTCGCCGAACTGGCAGAGCGAAATCTTTACATACCTCGTGCGCGTGTATGCTCATGCACCTTGCCGTTTCACGCTACGTATGGAAGCTCCGAATACAGAGTTGCTTAGCAAATCGCCAGTAGAAGCTGCATGAGATGTAGACTAGATTCCCAGGCCCTCAGGGCCATGCCCTGCCGAGCACAGTAATGCTTCTTGGAAAAACCATGTTGAGAAATGCGCCTGGCGCGGCCGCTTTCATTGCTCTGCAGTGTGGGGTGACAGCCTGCGCGTGAAATGGGAGTCTAAATCATGCGATACGATTTCTTGATTGACACGTATGAAACTGAACGCCTCAAGCTGATGAGCGTCTGGAGCGAATTCAAGGACGAAGATTTACCGGTGCGTCCGTCCCACACCGACCACCGGGGACGCAGCGTTCATGAACACATGGTGCATCAGTGCGTCAGCGAGAACGGCTGGTTCATCAACATGTTGGGCATTGATGTGGGCGCGCCTCCGCTGCCCAACCCGGAAACTCGGCTCAACTTCATCCGGCGCTATGCTGAAGATAGCGCGAAACGTCTCGCTGCTCTGCAGTCCAAGGACGAATCGTGGTGGGAGGGAGACACGAAGTTTTTCGACGTAACTCGTTCCCGGGCATGGGTCATGACGCGACGAATTGCCCATACCTCTCACCATCGTGGTCAGCTGATGGCTATGTTGCGCATGCTGGAGCATGACCTGCATAGCAACTACGGTCCGACCGCCGACACCGGAGGACTCATGCAGAACCACGCGCCGACGATTTACGCTTATCCCGACATGGACGCTCTCCTTACCGGGGAAGCCGGCGGAGGGAAAAAGTCACGGCTGCCGGAAGCGGGAGAAAAAGCAGTAACTGAGAGGCCGAACGAGTGAGTCGCAAGGGCCTAACACGTCCTTGGCTCACCTCAGCCTGATTACTCCAGTATTCAGGAGCGAGAGATCCGCGCTGCTAAGCTCGATTTTTCATCCTCCGGAGGCGCGTTTGCGCCCGAGTTGCTGTCTGAAGTCTGAGGAAAGCGCCGGAATCTGCGGTAGTCCGGCAACGGCAACCTGGATCCAAGACGCTGCGATTAGGCCAAGGACCACGATAGCGGTCCCTATGAGGATGGAGGGTCTAATCCAGATCCGAAACCGGCGATCAGGAGGATAGTGAACGGCTCTATGTGCCGCATCGAATGAGATCATACAGCCTCCCGAACTGTCTTATGTGATACAGCCGAGCATGAGATGTTGAACAGATCTCAAGCGTTTGGCTTTGCCGGAATATGCGCGATGGGTTGCGTCCGAAGACTGCTGCACGAAACTCCTGATGATGTTCTCAGCGAATGCCGTTACAGCGGCCAATTCAGTGAGTGCCGAAACTGGCAAGACTTTCCATGCCAAGAAACAGAGCCCTGGTGCGCTAGCACCTTCACAACTGACACGCAGCAAGCAGCCGATTCCAAGAGGAACCTCGCCCCAAACACCGGGCCGAGGGATCCACCGCAAGGCTGAGAAAACGCCTGCTAATCTCTAGGCCACCTTTAGGATCACCTTCCCCCGCGTTTTGCCGTTCTCGCTGAGTTCCTGGGCTTCTCTTGCCCTGGTCAGGCTCATCGTTTCACCAAGTCGAGGCTTGATTGCGCCCTTTTCGACAAGTCGCGCGAGTTCGGCCAGATCTGCCGCGTTGCGCCTCATGATCACCTGGACAGCGCGAATTCCGGCCCGCTTCGCTGCCAGTTCATTTATCGGCTGAACAGTAGTGGCGAGCACTCCGCCCTTTTTCACGACGGAATACGAGCGCGAGAGCGTCTCCCCGCCTACCAGATCGATTACGGCGTCGACGCCACTTACCGTGTCTTCGAAACGCTCACGCTTGTAATCAACGATTTGTTCTATCCCCAGCGATTTGAGGTATTCTATGTCGGCTCCGGTGGCGGTGCCGATCACCCGGGCTCCCACATTCATGGCGATCAGTGAAGCATATGAGCCTACCCCGCCCGCAGCGCCATGGATGAGGATCGTGATCCCGGTTTTGGCAGCTATCACATCCCGGATAATCTGCAGTGCCGTCGATCCAGCGGTCGGCAGCGCTGCTGCTGTGGTAAAGTCCATTGAGTTCGGAATCGCGGCCACGGTTGATGCCGGCGCAGCCGCGTATTCAGCGTAGGTGCCGTGCGCGAACCCGAATACCCTATCACCAACCGCAAACTGCGTGACGGCCGAGCCGACATCGACAACTTCACCTGCAAAATCCTGACCAATTGTCATGGGAAATGTCGCGGGCATCGCCTGCTTCATGTAGCCTTGCCTGATTTTCCAATCAATTGGGTTCACACCTGCATCATGAATACGGACGAGGAGTTGATGATCTGCGATCGACATGCGCGGAACGTCTTCCAGTTTCAATGTGGCAGCGTCACCATACTGGTGTATGCGAATTGCTTTCATTGTGACCTCCATGTTTTCGACTTTGAATCTTCCGGGCCACGTTACTTCGCTTCGACGGTGTAGTGGATAGTCTGGGCGACGATCCAGCCATTTTCGATGAAGAACGAGTCGGCGCCGTCGCGCACAAACGTGCGCTCAGCTTCGGACGTCCACTCGAGGAACGCCACACTTCCCTCTATTAACTGATTCGTGTACAGATAAGGTGCGTTCGGCAGCTCCTGTTCGAGCAGCCGTGCAAGCTCATTCGCGCCCTCACGGCCGCGAAAAATGCCTCGACGCTCGAGAATCACGATATCGGGCGAGACGTTGCGCTCAATATCTTCCTCGAATCGATGCTCGGCTGCGAGGCGCAGATGGTCCTCGAAGACCTCAGCGGCAGAACGGCGTCGCAGATCATCCTTCATGGCCTGCTCCTTTGCCCGCCGATAGCAAAGAAAGCGTAGCTCCGCATCGGCAGGTGCTCGCGTGCGACGTTCAACCCAGCAGTAGCTAGGCTGTTTTCTTGATGCTCGGCGTTGCCTCCCCGGCCTCTCCATTGGTTGCGTGTACCAGCGGCATGGCCACCAGGTGCTCGCTCAAAAACCAGACTTGCGTTTCATTGGTGCGCAGCACCTCACTTACCACGAGATCATTCGTCACTTCGTCGCCGAGCTCCGAGGCACGCGGAGCGAGCTTGCGGCACTCGCGAATGATGATCTGGTGGGCGTCAAGGAGCCGGGAAAGTTGCGCAGGAACCTCCTCACGACCGCGCGGCGGCCGCTCGATCTGGGTTTCCTCCGCCACATCAGCCGCCATAGCAAGGCTGATGCCGCCAAGTGTTTGAATGCGCTCCGCAATGCCGTCGACCAATCCCATCTGCTCATCGAAATGCTTGTCAAATAATAAGTGCAGTTGATAGAAGGTGGGTCCTGCCACTTGCCAGTGACACTTCTTGTAGAGATCGCGAATGCTGATTGTGTCAGCCAGGAGCTGGTTGAGTTGCTCGGTCATTTCCAGCCGAACTGGTTCTTCCAATTCCAGGGGCAGGTTCAAGTTCACCGTCCCGTATTGTTGGACTTGTGCAGCACGTTGATGCAGGCGAGGCTGAGCACTCATTCTTTCAGCACGGCCTGAGTTCCTGTTGGGCTTCATGGGACCTCCTTTTTCTCGCAGTGTGATGCCTGCTGCCAAATTTGAGCAGCTAATGCAAACAGCGTCGTTCGACTCAGGACCTGCGGCGACGTGAATTGGCAGAAGCGCTCGGAATATTCGCTGGCTCTAGCCCTGGGACAGGGCATCCTAGTAGAGGTCAACCCTCCGTTTCCTCAACCCCACCCCAAAGGAGGAGAGATCATGGCCACCACTCGAATTCCGCTTCATTTCGAGCATCTCGGACGTAGATGGGGATGGTTCCTCACGCTGGGAATTCTCCTGATCGTGCTCGGGATTCTTGCGCTGATATTTACGCCGGCAGCAACGCTTGCCAGTGTGCTCATTCTGGGCTGGCTGATGTTTTTCAGCGGCATTGTGGAAGCCGTGCACGCATTCCAAACGCGCGGATGGGGTGGCGTACTGCTCCACGTTGCCGGCGCCGCACTCGGCATTCTGGTCGGGCTGCTGGTAGTCACAGATCCATTGGCAGGCGCGCTCGCCTTCACACTGCTGTTTGCCTGCTTCTTTACTGTCGTTGGGCTGTTCCGTCTCATTGCCGCCATCTCGCTTCGATATCGCAGTTGGGGTTGGGCCGTCTTCGATGGCTTGGTGACACTCGCTCTTGGCGTGGTGCTCTGGGCTGGAATGCCTTGGTCGGGATTATGGTTTCTCGGGCTCGCACTCGGAATTGCACTTCTATTGCGAGGCTGGTCCGACATAATGTTTGCCTTTGCAGTTCGCTCCTTCGGCCATATCGTCGCCTTGCGCCCGGCCGCTTGAACCAGCTACCGCACGGGGAGATTGGGTCGCTGCGGAGCCTTGGTTTCGGCGGCTCATCTTTTCGGCGGCTCATCGTTAGAGGCCTTGTGACAACCGGCGCACACACAACGGCCTTACAACTGATTGTTTACCTGAAAGGGGAGCGTCCCTCAGGCAGAAACACCAAGAGTAGTCAGGATCGAAGGGGGAAGTTTATCTCAGTAGCGCGGCCCATCCACTCACAAGGCAAAGCTGGTCGATTCTCACCTGCACTGAAAGGGGCAGGCAAACTGTAGGCAGTTGAGGCTCAAGGACAAACATGAGGCAACGGCGACGAGGGACGGGAACCAATGCTTCATCACATCACACATCGCTCGATCATAAACAGGACTAAGACAAAAAGAGAGCTAACGTTTCAAAAGACTCGAGTATCGCGCCGATGCGCAAGGGAAGCGGCCCGGCGCCAACGCTGAGTTGACTTTCCTTGATCCAATTCAATGCAGGGTGGCCGAGCACCTAAGCAATCTCAAAAGAGCAAATTGAAGCCCGATCCGGGCATCTGAACTCACTGTAAGAAGAGGAGACATCATTGGGTCTGCCCGCGGAGGTAAGGACAATGGCAGTTAACAAACGTCAGCAAGGAGCCAATGGCTCAAGATCAAGACCAGCAACCGAGGCTGTCAAGAGGCCAGCCTGGGTCGACGACGAATCTGATTTTATTCCGTATCCCACCAATAAGGTAGTCGGGGTTATAGATGACGTGAAGGATGCCCAGGCTGCTGTGCGTGATTTGCAGGAGGCGGGATTTTCGGCAGGAAAAATAAGGGTGCTCACCGGCAAGAAAGGGGCCCGCCGTATCAATGCGCGTGGCGATAAACACGGTCTATTCGCGCGCATGTTGCGCGCAACCCAGAAAATCCTCGGTGACTACGAAATTCCACATGCGACGCGGCATGAAAAAGAGATGCTGGCAGGCCACTTCGGGATCGGGGTTTCCGTCCGCGATAAGCACGATCGTAATAAGGCGCTAAAGATCTTAAAATCGCATCGAGGGCACTTCATCAACTTCTATGGCCCACTGACAATGGAAATACTCAGGCCATGATCTCCAGCAGAACGTAACGGTCTTCCCAGGTGGTTGAAGGATTTCGTTGATCCCAGAGAGATCGCCAGCTCCTTCCAGCTTTTTTCCGCCGGACGCGGCAAATGGGTAGCGGGGCTGATTTTCAGACTGTCGGGAAGGAGAGATATTGCTTATAGTGGCAGGATGACGTGATCGGCTCGGCACCTGAAGTCTAGCCCGCGCGCATTCACAGCTGAAGGGATGTCATGCACGATAGTCACGAACACCAGCAGCATGAGGCACATGTGTCAGCATGTTTTTGCCGGACCGCGTTGCCCCGCGAACGGCTCCGGGTATTGGGAAGCGTAAAGAAATTCGCGGCACTTAGACGGCGCAAAGGGTTACTTCGTTTAGAGTCTCAATTTTGCAGAGGGCTCAATGCCTGTTCTTCTGCGATATCAGCCAACTCAACCCCTTCGACGCCGCAGTACTGGAGTGAGGAACCAATCTCAATCCGAGCCGCTGCATTAAAGGTCCTTAACGTTTCTCGTTGAGAAATTTCCACAGAATAATTCCAGCGGATGTGACTTGGCTTGTCTCTTCCAGCGCTAAGATTGCGATGGAGCGGATGCTCGTGCTGATCCCTTTCCGACCTGGGATCTGGTTGAGGTTGGGCCATGGCGCTGGTTCTCTGCACGGGGATTGACTTCGCGCTGGTCGAAACGCGAAAGCTTATTCTTGAGAAGGCGGGGCATACGGTTATAACTGCCATGGATGATAAGGAAATGGTGGCCGCATGCAGGGAAAACGCATTCGACATTGCCGTGATTGGCCAGATCGAAGCCTCCAATATCAAGCGCCACTTCTTTGAAATGCTTCGCTACAACTGTTGCTCAGCCCAGATTTTGGAATTGTTCACCGCGGACGCAGGTCCGGCTTTGCCAGAGGCCGACTTGTGGCTCGAGGTCCCTGCCAATTCGCCAACTGATCTTGCGAATAAGGTTTTTGAACTCGCAAACAAAAAACAGAAGAAAGTACCTGATCGAGGTCGACCCCTGCTACGGTTCAAGAGAAAAAGTTTGTAGTGGACGTGTCGTGACCCCACGTAAACGGAACCGACCTTCGGATGATCCCCTACGCCGGAGCTTGTTGAGAGTGGGTGACGAAATCATTTATTCTCCCCTAACTGGAGGAACAGATTTGCATTTCATTGTGCGTGATAGATTTTACTGACTAGGATCCTTGCTGGCTTGTTACCAACTACGGAGGTAGGGAGACAAGCTTGCGACACTACCCGACTGTGATCTGGTGGGGGCTCAACGAGCAGCCATGTCGGCCACCCTGGCAAGGCTGATGCAGTCAAGAGTTTTGAATCCGTTCGAAATGCCTCCCAGGAGGCCTTGCCCCTCTTAGCGCCGAGGCATCTCAGTACAAGTCAATGCGTCGGTTTACCGTATAAAGAAGGAGGGATCATGGCTACCCCTCGACTTCCACATCACTTCGAGCGTTTAGGTCACAAACCGGGTGGGTTCAGTCTGGCTCCGGCCCGTGCGCGCTGTTGCGCTTAAGGCGGCGAGCCATGACCGGGTGGGACGAATTTCCACGAATGCTGTTGAGCCTTGCGGTAGCATTCGCCCTGGGTCTGCCAATTGGATGGGAGCGCGGAGATCCAGCCAAGCCCGGCCTACGCACATACCCTCTGTTGGCCATGGGGGCCTGCGCTTATCTCCAGATAGGCCAGTTTGCGTTCCACAATAACCCCGACGCACAGGCGCGTGTGTTTCAAGGATTGGTGAGCGGGATGGGGTTCATCGGCGCGGGCGCGATCATAAAGGGTCGCGTCAAAATTCACGGACTCGCGACGGCAGTAAGCCTCTGGGTGACCGTTGCGATAGGGATTGCGGCCTCATACCAGCTCTTCGCGCTCGGTATAGTGCTTTCGGGCACGACCCTATTGGTTCTATTACTGCTCGACCCTAAAAAGCTCCATCCGGAAGAAGCGGACAACATCGACCGCGAGAAGTCCGGCTGACGCGCTCGCCGCGCGACCGTCTCTAACGCCTGAGATGCACGATGGCCGCTGCATGTCCCAATTCTTGTCCTTTCCATGGCCATCGTTTCTACGGAAGCAGGGCGGACTTACAAATCGCTTCATGTAGTAACCGCATTTATTGATCCACCTTCTACGCCGCTCTGGATGGGCGCTCTTCAACCTCGAGTGTTGCTCGTAACGGGGTGACTTCCGGAGTGGGAACTCCGACGTGCGGCGTTCGCCTGCTCAGGAGCCACGCGATCGCGAAGAGCAGGAGCAGGCCGGCCAGAACGGAAGCTGTGACCATCACCAGGATGTCCGGATCATTGAAGTCTCTGGACGCGATCACCATGGCCCCGGCAACATTTCGCTGTGCCGTTCCGAGCCCGAGCACGGCGCTGCGTTCAGGACGGCTGAGCAGAAATCCCATGGCAAAGGCTCCCGCGATGAGCAGGACCGCAGCCGGTACCGCACCACCCCTCACTATCCTGATCAGGTCATGGAAATTGGCGCCGAAGGTGGAGAGAACCACCACCACGAGGGCGATAGTCGCCAGCTTGCCGCCGATCGGGACCAGCCGCGCGGCCCAGCCCGGGGCGAGCGCTTTCACAACCAGACCCAGCACGATGGGAACGACCAACGTGGAGAGGAGCGGCAGGCCGATCGCGAAAACACTGGAGGGGAGATAGGAGAGGCCGCGCAGAGAAGGATGGGCCATAGCCAATGGCACGTAGAATGGGAGGAAGAAGACCGTGACTGGGACTAAGAGGAGCAGGAGCGCCGCGCTGAGCGCGAGATCCCTTTTTGCAGCGCTCGCCAGCTTTATCAGAAACGGCGCTCCAGCCGACCCTGCGAGCAGAAACAGCCCGAGCGCCTCCGGGGAATCGAGCGGGATCACCCGCTCGATTCCGACGGCGAGCAGGGGAACGAGGACGAAGTTCGCGACCAAGGCACGGAACACGGCGCGAGCTTCTCGCAGCGGACCGATGATCAGACCGATACGGTAAGCCAGTCCGACCGACAGCATGCTGCTCACGGCGAAGATGGTGATGGCGATACTGGCCGCTTGTGCGAGGGCTGCTCTCATGAGATCTGCCAGGGACCAATTAGTAGTCCTGCAAGTGTCGCGTGATCAGTTCCTGATGCGTCCACTCTGCTGATTGGCCGAAATGCAGTTCGACACGTTCAATGCGACCTGTGAAGCGGAACGGGAGCCGCTCGCGGTAGCCGGGGTACACCGGCGATCGCGTGTCCTCTCCGACATCCAGGCTCTCAAATCCGAACCTCCCCGGCACCTGCTTCCCGATCCGGCCTTGACCCACGAAGTGACCATCGTAAAACAGGCGCACAAGCGCAGGTCCGCCCGGCGTCTCTGGGGTTTCGCACTGGAACTCCATACGGAAGACTACCCGTCCGCGGGGCAGCGGCGAATGAGCGACGACATCGTAGCGCTCCAGCGTAAACCAGTTGTAGTGATAGCGGAGTCGGTCGTCCAGGACGAAAAGGCTCCAGCCGGCGGTGTCTCCTCCGATACAGACGAGGACCCCTTCTGCGCCCTCCCGCGGGATTTCGGCAATGACGTCAACGGCGTGATCGATGTTGATCGTCCTGGGGGCGCTTCCTTCCGGCAGGCTCCCCATCCCGGGAAAGAGCGTGATCTGGTCGCGGCCGGCAAAAAAGCTCGGGCGCAAGGTGCTGTCCATTCGCTCCGCGAACCGGTCGTCAAGCGGGAGCACGTGATATCGTCCCGCTTCCACAAGAAAGCGCTCTTGCAACTCGCGCAATTTTTCCGGATGGCTGGCCGCGAGATCTTCGGACTGGCTGAAGTCTTCCTCGATGTTATAGAGCTCCCAGCGATCGTCGGAAAAGTCCGCGGTCCCCCTGGTTACCCAGGGCAGCCGTCCATGGCGGCAACTGGCAATCCATCCCTCATAGTAAATGGCTCGATTGCCAAGCATTTCGAAATACTGGATGGTGCGTGCGCTGTTCGCGTTCGGTTGATCAAAGCTGTAGGCCATGCTGACGCCCTCGATTGGCCTCTGGGCAACACCGTCCACGATTGTCGGCTCAGCGATACCAACCACTTCGAGGATTGTGGGCAGCACGTCAATCACGTGATGGAACTGGAAGCGTGTGGAACCGGCATCGGAAATGCCAGCAGGCCAACCGACGATCAGTGCGTTTCGGGTTGCGCCGAAGTGGGACGCAATCTGCTTGACCCATTGGAACGGTGTATCGCCGGCCCACGCCCACCCCACGGCGAAGTGCGGGCTGGTTCCGGGCAGGCCAAGCTCATCGATCCGGCGGAGGCTTGCCTCGATGGGCGGGTCGATTCCCTGCATTGCTGCAAGTTCGCTGATGGTGCCGCGAATGGATCCCTCAGCGCTCGATCCATTGTCACCAAGAATGTAGATGAAGAGTGTGTTCTCCAGCTCGCCCATCTCATGGAGCGATTGCAGCAGGCGGCCTACTTCGTAGTCGGTATGCTCGAGGAAGTCGGAGAAGTTCTCCACCTGTCGCTCAAATAGCTGCTGTTCCTCAACACTAAAATCTTCCCAGGAGGGAATCTCTGCCGGACGAGCCGTCAGCCGCGTTTTGGGAGCGACTACTCCCATCTCGAGCTGCCGCTTGAGGACCACTTCGCGATAGCGTTCCCAACCCATGTCAAAACGGCCGGTGTTGTGTCCCCGCCAACTCAGCGGAGGTTGATGAGGGCCGTGCGCCGCTCCCGGAGCGAAGTGCACGAAGAATGGACGATCGGGCGCAATGGATTTTTGCGTTCTCATCCAGGCCATGCAATCATCTGCGAGGTCTGTTGTGAGGTGATAACCCTTTTCCGGGCTGGTTGGCGCTTCCACAGCCACGGTGTTTCGAAATAAAGCCGGATAGAATTGGTCCGTTTCTCCTCCCATAAACCCGTAGAAATAGTCGAAGCCGAGTCCGGTGGGCCAGTTGGTGAATGGTCCGGCCGGGCTGGTCTGGCTGTCAGGCGTGTTGTGGTTCTTGCCCCACCAGCCCGTTGCGTATCCGTTGTGTGACAGTATCTTGGCTATGGTGGCGCAACTCTTCGGTAGGATTCCGCTGTAGCCGGGAAACCCTGTTGCCATCTCCTGAACTACTCCAGTTGATACTGAATGATGATTGCGACCGGTAAGCAGCGCGGCGCGTGTGGGCGCGCAAAGGCCCGTCGTATGGAATTGACAGTACGTTAAACCCTCGCGTGCGAGCTTCTCAGCTGCCGGCATTCGGACGAGACCGCCGCAGGCGCTCGGCCATCCATAGCCCACGTCATCAAGCAGCACGACGACAATGTTGGGCGCGTGAGGCGAAGCCTTATCCACCGGCGGGAAGTCAGGTTTCGAATCATGGTAAGTCATTCCGATTTTTGCATCCGGAAAGCGGTGCTCTGGTTTCGGGTAGACTTCGTGTCTGACATTCTTCAAGTCTTTAGTCATGTCTCACCTCGCCACCATCCCCTGTCGAAAGACAGCGTGCACGATGTTTGTCTTCGAATCTGGTTTTCGCAGCGCTGGAAGAGCTGCTGTTGAAAGATCGAACTGGCGCAGTCGCGCTCATTTTTAACTCTGTTGTGATTCGGATATTCGCGGAATGCGTGATGTGATGAGTCGTCCATGTTGGTGGTTTCCCTGCCTCGACCAGTCTAGTGCGAGGAAAGATGAAGGTTGCTGCAGGATGTAAGTTGTGAACTCTCCTGAGTTATTGAAGGTGTGAACTGATCCGTGCTCATCGCCTCTCCTGATGTTCGGTTCTGATCCAAGCGGGTGCCGTATGCACGCCAACAAGCTCGAATAGCAGTGTCGGCCGGATTGCAGCCGGACCGCATCTATAAGGCATTGCAAAGAGGGTGACCTCGACGCGCTCCCAGCGGTACACCAAACGGGCAAATACAGCGAAGAGGACAAACGCGGTACAAGACTGGAAATCTAAACGGAGTTGTCTCGGCGGATTCCATCGGGCAGGCGCAACCCGGGATGGAGGTGTTTCGAAATGCCGCACAATATTGCCGTACTGACGAGTGGTGGCGATGCACCCGGAATGAATGCAGCAATTCGCGCAGTTGTTCGAAGCGCCCTCCATCGGGGATGGAAGGTGATCGGAATCGCATCCGGGTTTGCTGGCCTGCTTTCGGGGGAGTTCCGTGGCCTGACGAGGGGCGACGTGAGCGGTATCATCGACAAAGGGGGAACTTTTCTGCGCAGCGCACGATCAGCGGCTTTCCTGGAAGAGGAGGCCCAAGCGCAAGCGGTGGCCACCCTCCGAGCGCACCAAATTACCGGATTGATCGTGATTGGGGGCAATGGATCTCAAGCTGGAGCCCTCGCTCTTGCAAAACGAGCTTTCCCGGTCGTTGGCATTGGAGCCACGATTGACAACGATGTATTCGGGACGGATCTTGCCATAGGCGTTGATACTGCTCTGAATATTGCCTTGGAAGCAATAGATCGCATTAAGGTCACCGCTGCCTCCCATCAGCGAGTATTTCTTGTAGAGGTTATGGGGCGGGATTCCGGATACCTGGCGTTGGTCTCCGGAATTGCGGGTGGAGCCGAGCTCATCGTAATCCCCGAATTCGAAGATGACTCCGCCCGGATGGCAGATCAACTGCTTGGTGCCTATCAACGCGGGCACGCACATGCTATTGCGGTGGTCGCTGAAGGGGCTCGTTACGACGCGGATGCGTTCTCAAAGCATCTTTCAGCAGATCCAAAATACACCAGGATTGACACGCGAGTAACGAAATTAGGTCACGTTCAACGTGGCGGAGCCCCAGGCGTAGTCGACCGGCTGCTGGCCTCGCGGCTGGGAGTTGCTGCGTGTGACTGTTTTGCACGCGGCGAGCACGGGGTTCTTGTCGGAATGGCCGCAGGGAGAGTCGCTGTGACCGCCCTCTCAACAGTCGTGTCATCGAAAAAAATGTTGGATCAAGAGTTGATCCGGCTCTCGGGCGAACTGGCGGACTAAGCGTTTCAGGCGCTCTTCCGTTCCTCAGGCTCTATCTTGCGCGTCGTCTTCGGTGCATCCTGGTGTTTCGTCCCGCGCGTTTGGGAGCCGAAGGAGTCAAAGGCCGGGTTCGGCAACGTAGAGAGCGGGTCGCTGGCGGGAAAAGTATCTGCAAGAGTCTTGTCCAACATCTTTTCGGCATCAGTCTCAGTGCTCATTTTTTAGAACCTTTATCTGGTCAGAGAGCGTTGGGCGCGAAACCTTCTCAGTTTTTAAACAGCGCGCGAAAAAAGCGGAATGTTTGTTTTCCGGCGTGACGGTATCCTCGCGGCGCGAAGCCACGTGCCGACGCGCCCGCTTCGCGAAGCTTTCTGGCCGCTTCACCTGCCACAACCTCGATTCGAACGGACTGTAAGTTAGCAAGTTCGGGAAGTAGAGTGCGCAGCGTTCGTGATTGCCGTTTAGAGCCGCAGATTGGACAAACAGCGTCCGCCCTCGGGTCTACCCAGCCGCAGTTAAGGCACTGCTGAACCACTCCCTTCAGGCCGCGAGCTACGACCAGTTCGCGTACCTCTCCACGTTGAAGCCGGTCCAAAGTTTGATCGAGGCCCGTTACACTCTGGCTTGTTTCCTGTCCGGAAATGAGCTCGTTGACAAGCGCTGTCTCATACTCGCGCTCCCAACGATTCAGGGCGGGCTGGAGTTTCTTGTTTACCTCGCTCGCAGACATGTCAGGGAAAGTTTTCTGGAGCCTGGCCATTTGCTCACGAAATTCTGAAGGTACTGTGCTAATAATGGTTTCGACCTCCGCTCGTTCGCCGACCAGGATGATGGGGCTTATTTGTCCTTCGTTTGACCAGTCGACAATGCGCTTGGACAGACGCCTGGGAAAATGATTGCGCTGTTCTGCTGTGCGAGTGGCGACTTGGTCGCGCTGTATGCCGTATTGCTTCGATACTCCTGAAGTGGACGGTCCGACAAGATGCGGCTTCCTCCAGGAGGAGATATTTATAGAGAAG
>Ga0207707_10002699_pt1 | contig 15855 bp, 12 predicted proteins | sample KBSC83BmetaG_FD_184336 | JGI IMG/M metagenome (GOLD analysis project Ga0207707, IMG submission 184336) | Corn rhizosphere microbial communities from Kellogg Biological Station, Michigan, USA - KBS C8-3B metaG (SPAdes) (version 2) | ecosystem: Host-associated > Plants > Roots > Rhizosphere ...
GCTCGTGGCACGCCTTCCGGCCATCCACCGTCCGCGCGCCTGGCGTGGTGCCGGGGAAGGATGTGGCAATGCGCTATCAAAGTTCACGCCTTCATGCTACCCCCGGACACGATCTTTCACACTTGTTCCGGGATGCGCATCACACATCATGAATTGTCACGGACGTGCTGGATGGCACGGCTCTTGCAGTTTGCCTGACCGAACCCGGTGTGGGACCGGGATCAAAACCATTTCAACATCTTTGGGGGGGGACAAACCAATGAATCTCAAGTTTACCGTGCTGGCCGGCGCGCTGGCCTTCGCTTGCGGCGCCGTGGCCATTGCACCTTCGGCCACAGCCAGCCCCGTCACCAGCCCTTCCGGCACCATCACCTTCCAGGGCCGGGTGGTCGCCAACTCCTGCGTCATCACCGTGACCGGCGGCACGGCCTCCTCGGCCGGCGGTGCTGCCAGCGGGCTGGTCACGCTGCCGACGGTGTACACCACCGACCTCACCGCAGTGGGTGCAGTGGCGGGCAGCACGCCGTTCAGCATTTCGCTGACGGGTTGCGATACCAGCTTCACCAATGCCCAGACCCTCTGGAACGCCGGCGCCAACCTCAGCGCGTCGGGCGGACGCCTGAAGAATCCCAGCGGCTCGAACGTCGACGTGCAGTTGCTGAATGCCAGCAACGCCGCGATGGACCTGAGCAAGGGAACCGCGGCGACGCAAAACTCGCCGGCGGTGAACTTCAGCTCCGGCAGCGCGACCCTCAACTACTCGGCGCAGTATTACGCCACGGCGGTCTCGACCACGGCCGGCGCGGTGAATACCAGCGTCCAGTTCACGATGATCTACCAGTAAGCGGCCACCCATGTTCCGCTGCGGCCTGTGCCGCGGCGGAATACCGGAAAACCTCGCGTTGCTCGCCGCACACGGAGGATCATCCATGAAGCACTTCATTGCCACCGCTTGTGCGGTGCTGGCCGCACTTTGCCTGTGCACCCCATGCGCCCGCGCCAGTGTTGTGATCGGCGGAACCCGCGTGGTGTTTCCCGGCAGGCAAGGCGAGGTGACGGTGCGGCTCAGCAATGCCGCCGACAAGCCTGCGCTGGTGGAGGCATGGATCGACACCGGCGATGTCCACTCGACGCCGGACAGCGTCAGCACGCCATTCCTGATCACGCCGCCACTGTTCCGGATGGAGCCGAACAAGGACCAGAGCCTGCGCATCCTGTTCGCGCCGGGCTCGCAGCCGTTGCCGGCCGATCACGAATCGCTGTTCTGGTTGAACGTGCTGGAAATCCCACCCAAGCCAAGCGGCGCCGCGGCCGACCGAAACACCTTGCAGTTCGCGATCCGTTCGCGGTTGAAACTTTTCTACCGCCCGGCCGACTTGCCGGGCGATCCGCTGAAGGCGCCCGACCAGCTCGTGTTCAAGGTCGCGTCCGATGCGCAAGGCTCGGCGTTGGAAATGCACAACCCGACGCCGTACTACATCACCATCAGCAAACTTTCCTTCGGGACGGACGGCAAGACTGTTGCCGGCGCCGCAGGCATGGTGGCGCCCTTTGGCGACCTGCGCATGCCGCTCAAAGATCGCGCACGCGCGCCGGCCGCAGACACGTCCATCGCATTCACCACGATCGATGACTACGGCGCAGGGGACGCGCACAAGGCCAGCGTGACGCAATGACCGCGCGTCGCGCCAGCGGCAGGTCCGCGCCGGCGCTGAAACATGCCGCGCTCGCGCTCGCCTGTGGCGCGGCACTCGCGACATCGTCCTGGTCTGCCCCGGCGATCGCGATGGCGGCCGACGCGTCGGCCAACCCGGGTGGGGGCTTTGCCGAATTCGACCGCGGCATGCTGGCTGGCGGCGGCAAGGATGCGGCCGGCATCGCGCGGTTCGAACACGGCAACCCGGTGCTGCCAGGCATTTACAACCTCGACGTCTACGTCAACGGCAACTGGATCGGCCGTCTGGACGTGCGCTTCGCCGCGCCGGCGCCCAATACCAGTGCGCTGCCCTGCGTGAACGAAGACTTGATGAACCGAATGGGCCTGGTACCGGTCAACGTCGATTCCGCCGCGCTGGCGAAGCTGCAATCCGCCCGCGCCTGCGCCCAACTATCGGACCTGATTGCCGGCGCCAAGCTGTCCCTGGACATGCCGAACCTGCGCCTGGACGCCAGCGTGCCGCAGGCTTACATGGGTCAGATGCCGCGCGGTTATGTCAACCCGGCCTCGTGGAATGCAGGCGTACCGGCGTTTTTGCTGAACTACAACTTCAACAGCTATCACGCCAGCAGCGCGGGGCAAGGCCAGACCAGCACGTATCTGGGCTTGCGCGCGGGCCTGAACATCGGGCTCTGGCAATTGCGCCAGGACAGCACCATCACTTGGCAATCGGCGCTCGCCGGCAGCCCCGGCCAACGTCACTGGCAGAACATCGATGCATACGCACAACGCGCGCTGCCGAAGATGCGCGCCAAAATCGTGCTTGGCGACAGCTTCACCGACGGCGCCGTGTTCGACAGTTTCGGACTGCGCGGCGTGCAACTTGCCAGCGACGACCAGATGCTGCCGCAATCCCTGCGTGGCTATGCGCCGGTGGTGCATGGCGTCGCCGACACCAACGCCAAGGTCACCGTTCGGCAGAACGGGGTGCAGATTTACGAAGCGACCGTCGCGCCGGGCCCTTTCGCGATCCGTGACCTCTACCCCACCGGCTATGGCGGCGATCTGGAAGTAACCGTGACCGAGGCCGATGGCCGTCAGCACGGTTTCTCGGTGCCTTACGCCTCGGTGGCGCAACTGCTGCGTCCCGGCGTCACCCGTTTCGACGTGGCGGCGGGCCAACTGCGCAATGTCAATTTTCAGGACAAGCCGGGTGTCATCCAAGCGGCCGCGCAGCGCGGTTTCAACAACATCTTCACGGGCTACGCCGGCGTGCAAGGTTCAGAAGGCTACGCCGCGGCGCTGATCGGCGGCGCATTCAACACGCGCTTCGGCGCGCTTGCGCTGGACATCACCCAGGCCCACGCGAGCATCCCGGGTCATGGCGCGCACAACGGCCGGAGCTTTCGAATCACCTACAGCAAAATCATTCCCGACACCGACACCTCGCTGACGGTCGGGGCGTACCGTTATTCCACCAGCGGGTTCCTGAGCCTGCTGGATGCCGAGTCCGCGCGCGACTATTCGCGCCGCGGGCTGGATGCATTGCAATACCTGCCGACGAACGTGCCCATGATCGATGGCGTGCCGGTGGAGAGCCTGCTGACGCCGGCGCAGCGCGCGATCCTGGCGGGCAGCGTGTACAACGCGGACAACGATTTCACCGCCCACGGCTGGTTGCAGCAGCGCAGCCGCTTCACCCTGACGTTGAGCCAGCGCGTCGGTCAGAGCGGTTCGCTGTATGCCAATGCTTCCGTCAACGACTACTGGAATCGCGATGGCCACGACACGCAATTCCAGGTGGGTTACAACAATCATTTTCGACGTTTGTCGTGGGGCATTTCCGCCACGCGTTCGCGCCTGGTATTCGGCGGCTATGACAACCAGTTCTTCCTCAATGCCAGCCTGCCGCTTGGCAACGGTGCACGCGCGCCGAATCTTTCGACGAACCTGAGCCACAGCGACATCGCAGGAAGTCAGGAACAAGCGATGCTCAACGGCTCGGCGGGCGAATGGAACCAATTCACTTATGGCGCCACCATTTCGCACAGCGACGCGGGCGGCGGCAATGCGGCCAGCGCGAATGCCGGCTACCGCAGTCCGTATGCAGTGTTCAATGCCAGCGTCGGCAGGGGCCATGGTTATTCGCAGGAATCGATGAGTGCCAGCGGCGCGGTGGTCGCGCACCAAGGTGGCATTACGTTCGGCCAGCCGATCGGGGACACGGTTGCCGTGGTGCACGCGCCCGGCGCCGACGGCGCACACATCACCAATGCACCTGGCGTGCGCGTCGACCGTTTCGGCTACGCGCTGGTGCCGTACCTCACGCCCTATCAGATCGACACCATCCAGATCGACCCCCAGGGCCTTTCGCTGAACGTGCAACTCGACGCGACCAGCGCACAGGTCGCGCCGTACGCGGGCGCGGTCGTGATGGTGGACTTCAAGAGCAAGGAAGGACGCGCGCTGATCGCCCGCATCCATCTGGCCGACGGCAAACCCGCGCCATTCGGCGCGCAGGTGTTCAACGCAAAAGACGAACCCCTGGGCGTGGTGGGCCAGGGCGGTCTGGCGCTGCTGCGGGGTGTCGAGGCAAGCGGCCGGTTGAGCGCGCAGTGGCAGGACGGGACCGGTACGGAACATGCCTGCAGGTTCCCGTATTCGCTGCCCGAAAAGGCCAAATCGGTGAGCGATTACACCGAGATCCACGCCACCTGCACCGACAGCGCCGTCGCCCTGCAGCCGTCAAGGAAAAGCGGAACATGACTCGCTGCGCCGCCACCGCCGTTTCGTTGGACACGCTTCGCGCGCGTGCACGGGATCTCGTGACGGTCAACCCCACGCCCGCAAAAACCGTGCGCCGCCGGCGCCCGCCATGGACCATGCTCCTGATGGGGTTGCTGCTGCTGGGCCTCGTGGGTCATGCGCGCGCGGAGTGCTACTACGACAGCGGTACGGCAGCAACCATCAGTTTCGCGCCACCCGCGACGATCTCGGTGTCGCCGGATACCGCTGTCGGCACTGTTTTGTGGACGTCGGCGCCCGTCGCTCCGATCGACCCGCTTGTCCTGGACTGTTCCGGTACCAACGGCAGCGGAATCGCGAATACCGTCGGTCCCGCACCCGCGAGCGGCGCCCTTTTCCCCACCGGAATCCCATGGCTTTCCTATCAGGTCCTTTATCCGGATTCGACGCACGCCTTGCAGCCAAATCCCAATGAACCGGTGAACGGTGGCAGCGGAACGGTGGTCACCTTCAACGTCGGCTACGCACTGCAACTGGTCGTCACCGGCCCTGTCACAAGCGGCGGCACCCTGAGCGGACAGCTCGGCATCTGGCAGATGGCGTATTACACCTGCACGGAGTACAACCCGGCTGGCAACTGTCCCAATTCACGGTGGGCAGAAGCCGTGCTTCCACTCGCCACCTTCGCCACTTCGAGTGTGACATTTGTCCTGCCGACCTGCAATGTTGCCGTCGACCCCACCGTGGTGACGCTGCCCACGGTACTCACGACAGCCTTCACTGGTGGCAACTCCACTTCAGGGCAGACGCCATTCGCGGTGCAACTGACTTGTTCTGGTGTGGTCAACAACCTTGCTATTACATTGACCGCCGGATCACAGCCCGTGGGGTTCGGCAACAATTCCGGTGTTATAGCGAACAAAAGCGGTCTTGGTTTCGCGCAGAGCGTGGCCGTACAAATTCTCCAAAGCGACGGCACAACCCCGGTAACCTTCAGCAATACACTTGAAGTTGGCCCGAGCACAAACGGCCCATTCAGCATTCCGTTCTTCGCACGTTATTACCAGACCGGCACACCCGTGTCGGGTGGCGATGTCGACGCCACCGCCACTTACACGATCACCTATCAGTAAGATTCACGGCGCGTCGTCGGGCGCCAGCTTCGCCAGCGGCTTGCCCGCGGCATCCAGCAACACCAGCGTTTCGCCATCGCGACGCACTCGCGTCGCGTGCTGCAGGGCACCGAAAACGCTGCGCTCCACCTCCATCGTGCCGGCTGGTTCGAGGCATGCCATCTTGGTGGACATGGCGTCGCCAAATTTCGTATGGCCGTCCGCGGACATTTCCCACGACGCGCCGTAGGCGTTGCAGCCCGCCTTGCCGGACGCGTGTCCATTCCGCAGGCGCAGCGTCGCATCGACGCCGTTCGGCACTGCCACACCGTTGACCTCGACGAAACGCCAATCCGAGCCGCGAAGATCGCTTGGCGTGGCACCGCGCGATGCGGCAGCCGAAGAGTCCGGCGCATCAACCGGATCGCGCACGGTCTGCCCTGCGCAGCCCGTGATCACCAACGCCGCCGCCAGTGCGAACATGACTTGGCGCATCGAGCAACCTCCTCGCGACGAGTCATTCATTCCACCCTACGCCGGGGATGCTGAATCAGGGTTGTGCAGCGTTGGCATCGATCCGGCTGACGCGCGGGGCGTGGCCATGTTCGACCAGCTTTCCATCGACAACATCGATGCGCTTCTCGAACGATGGATTGCGCACTTCATAGCCGGGCAGCTTCAGATGGCTCTCAGTGCCGATGCCGGTGACGATGAAGCCATCGAGATTCAACGGTTTTCCGGCAGTGACCCGATCTTTCAAAAAAGCCTCCAGCGCCTTGCGACCGCCCGCTTTTTCGACATCGCGCAACGCCTTCGGCACCACGATCCAGGCGTGGCCATCAGGATGCCAACTCAGCAAACGCGCATCGCCGTTGGCGTCCACCAGCAACGCACTGTCCTGGTCCACGCCCAAACCGGTGATCGCAGCACTGTGATGATCCTTTGCCAGGCGGGCCACGAATGCCAGCAAGCGCCCCAAGCGATCGCGCTGCGCAAAATGCGTGTCGGTAACGGTTCCGCGCAGAAGCGGCAACGTGATGAACTGGTCGACCAGCGTCACCGCCGGGCCGGCGGGATCATGCAACGCCTCCGGGGACGTGATGCTGCCGCCATCCATCGCGCCGTAGCCCCATTCGCCCAGGATCGCAAGCCCCGCGCTGGTTCCACCGATCGGCTTGCCCGCACGCACGTGCGCATCGATCAGCTCGTTGAGCGGCGTTCCCTTCCAGAAGCGTACGTAGTTGGCCTGATCGCCGCCCGCGATGAAGATGCCATCGGCATGGTCGACGATGGCCAGCACGTGCGGATCGCTGGCTGGCACACGCGAATGAAAGATCAGCGTCTGCACCGAAGCGACGTCGCCGACATCGCGGTAAATCCAGTTCTGCAGTTCATCGTCGCCCGACGCGCGCAGGATCACGATGTGGCCGTGCCCGGCCTGCTTCGCAAACCACTTGAATGATTCTTCGATCTCGCGGCCGCCGCCCATCAGCAACAGGCCGGGCGAGGTCTTGTCCGGGGTTTTGGCCGCGACATCGCCGACAGTGAAGTATTCATAGCTCGCGCGACGCGGGTCCGGGAGCGCTGAAGATCGCGCGAACGCGGGAATGCACGGCCACGCCAAACTCGCCGCCAGCCAACACACCACCAGCAGATTGAAGTTCCGCCTGCCTGCAAACATGCCGCCCTCCTAAAACATTTGCGGCGCGATGCCGCGCCCATCGACAAGCAACGGGACGAAACGGAACACCCGTTCCCCCATCCGCGCGATGTACTCGACAACGTGCCGCGGCTGTTCCAAGATCGGCCGATGGGAGAATCGGTGGTAGACACCTGGTTCGTGCGCGAAGTACTGGCGCACGAACAAGCCTTGACGCGTTTCCTGCATCGCAACTGGCGCGACCACGACGAGGTCGGCGACTTGCGGCAGGAAATCTACGTGCGCGTGTACGAGGCGGCGATGCGGCAGCCGCCGGATTCACCCAAGTCTTTCCTGTTCGCGACGGCGCGCAACCTTCTCGCCGACCGGGTACGCCGCCAGCGCATCGTTTCCATCACGGCGGTGGGTGATCTGGAGCAGTTGAACGTCTTGCAGGATGAGCTGGAACCTTCCCGCTGGCTGGGCGGACGGGAAGCGCTGACACGCCTGGCCCGGGCACTGGATCGCCTGCCGGACCGTTGTCGCGAGGTGGTCTGGCTGCGCCGGGTCGAGGATCTGCCGCAGAAGGAAATCGCCCGACGGCTGGGCATCAGTGAGAAAACCGTCGAAAAGCACATCGCCAAGGGTTCGCGCATGATGGCGGATCATTTCCACGGGGAACTGGAAGCAGGCGCCATGCGCGACAAGACGCGAGGTGCGCTCGCACGGATCCGCAAACCGACATGACGGACGATCATCGCGAAATCGAACGCATCGCCTCGATGTGGCTGGCACGTCGCGATGCCGGCGGCTGGTCGGAGCGCCAGCAAATCGCGCTGGATGCGTGGCTGGGCGAAGCCGTCGCGCACCGGGTGGCGTTCCTGCGCCTCGAAGCGGCATGGGAAGAAGCCGCGCGGCTGAAAACGTTCGCGGCCGGCGACACGGGCGGGCACATCCCCGCCCGCGGCGAATGGGCGCGTTCCCCCTATTTCGCGTCGTCGACCGGCAGCGACGATGTCGTGGCCGGGCGCGGCCGCATCCGACACACTACGGCAAGTCCGCACCGTCACTGGTCCCTTTTTGCAGGCATCGCTGCGAGCCTGCTGGTCGTCATTGTGATCGCGGGGGGATTGGCCTGGCGCGATTACACGCACGTCGAGCGCGATGCATGGCGCACCCTGCTTGGCGCGCAGCAAGTCGTGCAGCTCCCGGACGGATCCACCGCGACGCTGGGCAGCGATACCGGCCTGCGCATGTCGTTTTCACGCTCGGAGCGTGATCTGGATCTTGCGCAGGGCGAGGCATTTTTCGATGTCGCGCACGACGCTGCGCGCCCGTTCGTGGTGCAGGCCGAGGGCTACCGTGTGACGGCCGTCGGTACGCGTTTCGACGTGCGCCGCGCCCCCGACGAAAAGTTGCGGGTCGTGGTGACGCGCGGACTGGTGCGCCTGCAATCGATGCGCGATCCGGAGGAAGCGGCCACGATGCTGCCGGCCGGAAGCATCGCCACGATCGCTGGCGGCAACCTGCTGGTGCAGCACCTTGCGGTGGACGAAGCGCGCGAGCGCCTGAGCTGGCGGGGTGGCTACGCGGTATTCCATGGCACGCCTCTGGCCGACGCAGTCGAGGAATTCAATCGCTACAACCCGCACAAGATCGTGATTGCCGATCCTTCGCTGGATGCATTGCGGGTGGGCGGGCATTTCCGCCTCGACAACAGCGCAGCCTTCGTGCGGCTGGTGCAGGCCGTCTTCCCTGTCCAAGCAGAACAACGCGGCGACCGCATCGTGCTGTTGCGCCGGGCAGCCGGAAAAGCCGCCGACTGAAATTTCCGCCGGGCAAGCGGGGGATTGCGCGAGCTGGTTCGTCTTGGCTTGGAAGGCGCCGTCCGGCGCCATCCGGGAGGGGAATATGTTCAAACCGTTCATCCGGTGCCTGCTGGTACTCGCCTGCATGCTGCCTGCACTCGGCATGGCCCAGCAGCAAACGGCCGAGATCGACATTCCGGCCGGCAGTCTCGTCACCGCGCTGGACACGCTGGCACGCCAGACCGGCGTGCAGTTCGTTTACAGCGCCGACCAGTTGACGGGACTCACGACCCGCGGCGCCCGCGGCAACCTGTCAGCGCAAGAGGCGCTTGCGGACCTGCTCGCCGGAACCGGTTACAGCGCGCATCGTGATGCCTCCGGTGCAGTGGTGATCGTGAAGGATGCGGCCAAACCGCCCGCACCTGCCGCGAGTTCGCCGACATCGCGCAGCGAGCCCGCACCCAAAACACTGCAGGAAGTCGTGGTGACGGGTTCGCGCATCCCGCGCTCGCAGATCGAGGGACCGGCGCCGGTGGTAGCCATCACCGCCCAGGACATCCAGCGCCGCGGTTTCGCCAGCGTTCCTGATCTCATGACGTCGCTAACGCAGAATCTCGGCGCGCTCGACAACAACCAATACACCGACGGTTTCTCGCCCGGCGCGCAGGCAGTGGACTTGCGCGGCCTTGGCCCCAATCACACGCTGGTGCTAGTGAACGGCCGGCGCATCGCCGACTACCCGCAGTCGTACGGCGGCAACAGCAACTTCACCGACATTTCCAACATCCCGACAGCATTGATCGACCGCGTGGAAATCCTGTCCGGCAGTGCTTCGGCGGTGTACGGCTCGGACGCGATGTCGGGCGTCATCAACTTCATCCTGAAGAAGAAGGTGGATGGAACCACGGTCGAGTACCGCGCCGGCGGCACCCAGCACGGTGGCGGCGCGTCGCAACGGCTGGACATCACCAGCGGCTTTTCCAAGGGCAAGTTCGACGCGGTGTTCGGCCTCGAGCTGGTCGACAAGCACCCGCTGTGGGCGTTCCAGCGCAGCTATACCGATTCGCGCCTCGACAGCCCGATCACGCCGTCGCGCAATTACCCCAGCCAGGTGTGGGTGCGCTCGGACATCGATGAGAACTATCTCGACCCCGGCAAGGCCACCTGCGATGCGCTGGCGGGCTACGACCAGGGCAGCATTATCTACGCACACCGCAGGAACTACGGCTACTACTGCGGCAGCAACGCCGACGTGGCCTACGGCACGCTCGAGAACGGCCGCAAGATGGCCAACCTGTTTGCGTCCGCCACGTTTCATTTCAACGACTACACCGATGTGTACCTCGACGTGCTCGCCGGCACTTCGCACCAGGACAGCTACAACACACCGTTGCAGTGGTACAACTGCGAACCCCTGAACGGCGACTGCGCCGACACGCCCTTCTACAACACCGCGACCGGACAGGTGGAACAATGGGGCCGACGCTATTTCACGATCGAGGAAAATGGCGGCTTCAAACCGGGGATGATCCGCAACATCAACAACACCCTTTCGCTCAACACCGGCATCAAGGGCACGCTCGGGCGCGACAGCGACTGGAACTACGAAGCGAACTTCGAACATTCGCAAAACCAGCTGGAAGGGAAGTGGCCGGCGCTGATCGCCGCCAAGGCGCAGGCGCTGTATCTCGGCCCTTCGCTGGGGCCATACATCGACGAGGACGGCAACGATACCGGCTACCAGATGTACAACGCACCGACCAGTCGCCTGTACACGCCGCTGACGGTGGCGCAATTCCGTTCCATCAGCCAGGATTCCATCGACCGCGACAAGAGTCGCGCCGAGAACTGGTCGCTCACGCTGACCAACACCAATCTGTTCAAGCTGCCGGCCGGACCGGTTGGATTCGCGGGTATCGCCGAATACGGCACTTCTTACTTCGGCCTCAAGGCCGACCCGCTGTCGCTCGACGGCAGTTACTACGGCCTGCACAACACCGATGCGGTGGGTTCGCGCAGCCATGAAGCGGTCGGCTACGAATTCAGCATCCCGGTATTTTCGAAGCTGACGGTCACCACCGCCGGCCGCTACGATCGCTACGAATACAGCGACACGAGCGCGGGCAAGTTCACCTACGCGCTCGGCGTGGAATACCGCCCGTTCCAGAGCTTGTTGTTGCGTGGGTCGCTGTCCACCGGTTTTCGCGCACCGGACTTGTCGTATCTCTACGCCGGCATGAGCGGGTCCAGTTCCGGCGGCACCGACTACTACCAGTGCCGACTCGCCAATCCCGAGCCCGGCTACGACTGCCTGGGTGATTCCGATTTTGACGCCAGCTATAACGGCCGCAGCCACGGCAGCACCGCACTGAAGGACGAGACCAGCAAATCGTTCACCTACGGTTTCGTGTTTGCACCGACGCCGAACTTTGACATCAGCGCCGACTACTACCGCATCAAGCTCAACAACGAAGTGGAGTACCAGAGCAGCGACGAAATCCTGCGTCGCGAAGCGGATTGCCGGCTCGGCATGGATGTCAACGGCAACCCCGTGGACGGGAGTTCATCGTTCTGCCAGCAGGTCGAGAGCCAAGTGGTGCGCAACGCGCCGAACGCGTCCTACAACCCCAACGGCATTACCTCGGTGCTGGTGCTGCCGATCAACGCCGCGATCGACCAGACCTCCGGTGTCGACTTCAACGCTCACTATCGCTTGAACGCGCAGCGCTTCGGCACCTTCGATTTCAATCTCGGCGCCACCTACGTAATCAGGCACACCACCCAACTGAGCCCTGACTCGCCGGTCGACAACGAGATGACCGACATCTACTACTACCTGATCCCGCGCACCAAGGCCAACGCCTCGGTAACCTGGAACATCCACGACTTCACCGCGACGCTGTATGGCGCGCGCCTCGGCGGCATACCGAACTACGACGGCACCCAGCGCATGGGGCCGACGTTCCTGTACAACGCGACATTCGGTTACCGCGTGACGCCCGACATCAACGTCTCGCTGATCGTGGACAACGTGTTCGACTCGCGGCCGCCGCGCGACACCACCTGGACCAGCTATCCGTACTACTCGCGCAACTGGTTCAGCGCCGTCGGACGTGCGTACTTCGTGGACTTGAGCATCAAGTTCGGCGGCAAGAGCGGCATTTGAGCCGGACCAGGCCGCGAGCGAAAACCCGCAAGCAGTATGCGGACGGCTTTGGTGAAAAGTCAGGCCAAGGAAGGCCGTTCTGGTCTCCTGGACCACCGGGCCCCCACAATCCACGACGCCTTCCGCGACGCAGCGATCAGGGACGATCGCATCAAACGTTGAAGCGGAAGTGCAAGACATCGCCTTCCTGCACGCCGTATTCCTTGCCTTCCAGACGCAGCCGGCCCGCATCGCGCGCGCCGGCTTCACCGCGGTACTTCACGTAATCATCGAACGACACCGTCTCGGCGCGGATGAACCCTTTTTCGAAGTCGGTGTGGATCACCCCCGCCGCCTGCGGCGCGGTGGCGCCGCGCTTGACTGTCCACGCACGCACTTCTTTTTCGCCCGCGGTGAAATAGGTCTGCAGGCCAAGCAGCGTGTACGCTGCGCGAACCACTCGATCGAGGCCGGGCTCGCGCAATCCCATCGATGCGAGGAATTCGCCGCGATCGCTTTCATCCAATTGGGCAAGTTCTTCTTCGATGGCCGCGCACACCGGCACCACCACCGCGCCTTTGGCTTCAGCGCGCTGGCGCACCGCGTCGAGATGCGGGTTGTTCTCGAAACCGTCCTCGCGCACGTTGGCGACGTACATCAGCGGCTTCATCGTCAGCAGGAACAAGTCGCGGATCGCGGCACGCTCCTCGTCGTCCAGCGCCACCGATCGCGCAGACCTGCCCTCGTTCAACGCGGCACGCAGTTTTTCCAGCACCGGACGTTTGGCCATCGCTTCCTTGTCATTGGCCTTGGCCGCCTTTTCCGCACGCGCCAGCGCCTTGTCCACGGATTCGAGATCGGCCAGTGCCAGTTCCGTGTCGATGGTTTCGATGTCCGCGATCGGATCGATCCTGCCCGCGACGTGCACGATGTCGGGATGCTCGAAGCACCGCACCACGTGCGCGATGGCGTCGACCTCGCGGATATGCGAGAGGAACTTGTTGCCGAGTCCTTCGCCTTGCGACGCGCCCGCAACGAGGCCCGCGATGTCCACGAACTCGACGGACGCCGGGATGATCTTCTGCGGATGCACGATGTCAGCGAGTTGCTGCAAACGCGGATCGGGCACTGGCACCACGCCGACATTCGGATCGATGGTGCAGAACGGGAAATTCGCCGCGGCGATGCCCGCCTTGGTGAGCGCGTTGAAGAGCGTGGACTTGCCGACATTGGGCAGGCCGACGATGCCGCATTGGATGGCCATTCGAGAAACTCCACGCCGTGATTCCGGCGAAGGTCGGAATCCACTTTTTACGGGTACCGGAAAAAATAAAGGGATCCCGGCCTTTGCCGGGATGGCGAGCGAAATGGTTTCAGCCGGACTTTGGCGGGTCCTGCCGCAGCGTACCCTTCGTGTTCAATCGCTTCATCGCCTCGTTGAAATCGCCCGCAATCGCCAGCGGCAACACCTCCCGCGCACGCGCGATCGCGTCCAGCATCGCATCCTCGTCCGCGGCGGAGGGATTGCCGAGCACCCACGGCGTCACGCGATTACGATCGCCCGGATGTCCGATGCCGACGCGCAAGCGATGAAACTTGCCGTGGCCAAGCTGCGCGATGATGTCGCGAATGCCGTTCTGGCCGCCGTGGCCGCCGTCGAACTTCAGGCGCGCGGCGCCAGGCGGCAGATCCAAATCGTCGTGCACCACCAGCAACTCCTCGGGCGCAAGCTTCCAGTAGTTCAGCGCCGCCACGACCGCGCGGCCGCTTTCGTTCATGAACGTGTCGGGTTTGATCAGCCGAACCTGCTCGCCGTCGATCGACACGCGGCACGCTTCGGCATGCAGGCGATTCTCGAAACCGAAGCGTGCCCCGGCGCCTGTCGCCAGCGCATCGGCAAACCAGAAGCCGGCATTGTGCCGGTTGCGCAAGTATTCGGGTCCGGGATTGCCAAGGCCGGCAATGAGTCGGACGCCAGTCATCAATGGGAAACCCGGATGAAAGAGATTTCGTCATTCCGGGGCTGGCGAAGGCAGAACCCGGAATCCATTTTGATTTTTTCGAACGCAAAAGCCAGATGGATTCCGGATCGCCGCTCGCGCGGCGTCCGGAATGACGACAGGGGTATTCGCATGAGCCCCTACTTCTTCTCGGCTGGCTTCTTTTCGCCGGCGGCAGGCGCCGCGGCCTTGGCCGCATCGCCACCCGCTGCCGGTGCGGCCGCGCCTTCGGCTGGCGCACCTTCGGCGGTGCCCGCTGCTTCGGCCGGAGCCTCCTCGACTTCCTCGCGAACCGCCTGCGTGGACACGACGGTATGGTCGTATTCCTTGCCGAGCTTCAGCTCGGGGATCTCGACACCCGCCGGCAGCTTCAGGTCCGACACGTGCATGACATCACCCAGCGCCAATTCGCTGAGGTCGAGGTCGAGGTGCTCGGGCAAGTCCTTCGGTAAGCACGATACTTCGACTTCGGTGATGTTGTGCGAGATCACCACGCCGGAAGTCTTCGCGGCCGGTGATTTTTCCTTGTTGAGGAAGCGGATCGTCACGTACACGCGAACCGGCTTGGATTCGTCGACGCGCAGGAAGTCCAGGTGCAGCAGTTGCGGCTTGACCGGATGCTTCTGTACATCTCGCAGCAGTACCTTCTGGCGGTTGCCGTCGACCAGCAAGTCGAGGATGGCCGACGAGAACCAGTCGTGCTTCGCAGCCAGCGACAGTTTCAGGTGATCGAACTGGATGTTTTCCGCGGCCTGGCCCGCGCCGTAGATGACGGCGGGAACCTTGCCGGCGCGACGCAGGCGGCGGCTCGCACCTTTCCCCTGGTCGGCACGGCGTTCGGCCGTGATTTCATGGATGGTTGCCATTTTCTGTTACCTCGGGTTGCATGATGCCGCCTCGCGGCGACTTGGAATGACTTCCCCGCGACCAGGGAAGTCGATAAGAACATCTGATTTTTGCTCGTCATCCCGGAATTACTCGCGCCATCCATAGCGCTCGCGCTACGCGCCGTCTTCGGCGTTCGCGTTTGCAATCCTGCAAACGCAGTCGCGCAGCGATATCCGGGACCCAGTGTCTTTATTTCGCGGTACAGCACAGAAGTCACTGGGCTACTCGCGGCATCCTGCCTGCACGGTCCGGCTTTTCGCCGGAATGACGACAAAAGAATTTTCCGTATCCTCGTCAATCCACGTACAAACTGCTGACCGATTCCCCATACGCCATGCGGCGGACGGTTTCGGCCAGCAACTGCGCAACGGACAACTGGCGGATCTTCTGGCACGCGGCACCTTGCTCGCTCAGCGGGATGGTGTCGGTGACCACCAGTTCGTCCATCTGCGATTTTTCGATGTTGCTGATCGCCGGCCCCGACAGCACCGCATGGGTGCAGTACGCGACCACTTCCTTGGCGCCGCGATCCTTCAGCGCCTTCGACGCGGCACACAAGGTACCGGCCGTGTCCACGATGTCGTCCACCAGCACGCAGGTCTTGCCGACGACCTCGCCGATGATGTTCATCACCGTCGCCTCGTTCGGGCGCGGGCGACGCTTGTCGATGATCGCGAGGTCCGCATCGTCCAATCGCTTCGCGACCGCACGGGCGCGCACCACGCCGCCGACGTCCGGGCTGACCACCGTGATGCCCTCGGTGCCGTGCTTGCGCCAGATGTCGGCCAGCAGCACCGGCGAAGCGTACACGTTGTCCAGCGGTGCTTCGAAAAAGCCTTGAATCTGATCGGCGTGGATGTC
>Ga0207707_10002702_pt1 | contig 15852 bp, 15 predicted proteins | sample KBSC83BmetaG_FD_184336 | JGI IMG/M metagenome (GOLD analysis project Ga0207707, IMG submission 184336) | Corn rhizosphere microbial communities from Kellogg Biological Station, Michigan, USA - KBS C8-3B metaG (SPAdes) (version 2) | ecosystem: Host-associated > Plants > Roots > Rhizosphere ...
ACAAAAAAGCCCTCCAGGTGGAGGGCTTTTTTGTCTATACCGCAGGCAGATCAATCGACCACGTAGAACTCGTGATCGCCTATCGTCGCGACGGGGTTCTTCGCCCATGTGGCGGTGGAGCCCAGCCGGATGAAGTGATTGGCGTGCGGCACCACCAGCTTGCGGTCCGCGACCGGCTGATTCCAGATCGCGATGGCTTGTCCGGCGATTTTCCATGCCTTGTTCCAGGCCACAGGGTTGTCGATTTCAAAATTCTTCGACGTCGTAGTCAACGCGAACTGATGGGGTGACGTCACCACGTCACAGATGGTGTTTCCGTAGCGGCCCATGTCGAGCCGGTCCAACGCCACCTCGGCAACGGCCAGTTGGCCGCGGGTGGGCTGGCTGCGAGCCTCCATGTACACGGTGGCTGCCAGACAGGTTTGGTCGGCGACCGGCCGCGGAAGCAGCGCGATCATTCCGAGTAACAGGCCCAAGGTCATTGGGTCGACTCCTTATGAGGGCACCACATGCCGGAGCAGGCCGGCACCTGGCTTTGGAACACGGCGTGCCCGAAGGCCTTGCGCCGCAAATGGGTGGATTACTGGCCCGGGCCTGGAAGCGATCGCCGGCAAAGGGCCGGGGCTGGCAGGTTCCGCATTGCGCCAATACGTTTGTGCAATCGACGTTCGTCGTCGTCTGGCACGCGGTGCGGATCTTCCGGACCGCATGCAGACCGGGTCACGAATCAGGCCCGGCTTGCGAAGCTGCGCGAAGGGTAGGTGCGGCCCTGGGCCTGCGCAAGTGCCAAGGTGTAAAAATCGCGTAAAGGATTCTTGGCATTTAGATCACGTTACGTGTTGTATCTCGATACAACATCGTATTTGTTGTCCAACATATTGAACACATTTGCATCGGACTTGGGCGCGACGATCAACGCCTCGGCCGCGCCCTCGGCCATGGCGCAATCCAGCACGCGGATCAGGCCGGCGTCGTCGGAGTGGAGGGTGGCTCCGGGTTCCAACGGGACTGGCCCGCGCACATGGTAGAGACCGAATTTGTGGCCGCCGCGGTAATGCAGCCGGGCCACGATTTCCTGCCCGGGATAGCAGCCTTTGTCGAACGAGACGGCGCCCAGCTTTTCCAGCGCCAAGGCTGGTGGCAGGAATGGCGCATCGCCTGCTGGCAACGTGGGCCAGCCGGCACGGATGTCCGCCAGCCGCCACGCGTTTGCGGCTGCCGGGTCAGTGTGGGCGCCGGACGCTTTCAACCGCAGGCTGCGATCGCCGTAGCCGATGGCGATCCCGCCCGGCGCATTGGTATCGACGTGTCCCAGCGGCAGTGCGCCATCGGCGTGGCCGCTGAAAATGCGCACTGTCACGGAAGCCTTTGCGCGAAACACATAGCGGGAGAGACCTGCGCGCGTTGCTTCTGCATCGCCGCCGCGAAGGATCGCCAGCAGACGCTCGCCGCCGAGGTCGGCCAAATGCATCAGCGCCTGCACGCGCCCTTGCGTATCGAGCCATGCATTCCACTGCCACCTTCCTTCTGCCAGGGACCCGATGTCGCCGGAAAACTGAGCCTGGGCGAATCGCCGCGCGTCCGCGCCTTCGATCAAAAGGCAATTCACTTCGGGGAGAACGAGGTGCGGCATGGCATGGCAGGCGAACGTGTGATGCATAAGGGTACAGTGCGGTGCGCGCGTGCATCGATGGCGGGTGCGACAATAGGCGCTGCTCTGAGCGACGGTGCCGCAGCGATGGCAGAAGCAAGCAACGAACATCCGGATACGCAACCCAATCCAGCCAACGCGCCCGCCGTGCCACCTGCAAGCGCGCCGCGCGAACGTCCGACGCCCGAAGGCGATGCGCTGGATCCGACGCGTTATGGCGACTGGGAAAAGAATGGCCGCTGCATAGATTTCTGATCGCGATACGCCACGCGTGAGGGTGCGCGCTTCGCAGTGGGGTGCGTTCGTGCGAGAATGGTGGGTGATCGTCGGCTGTTTTGCCGGCGTGGGGGCAGCACCCGCAAGCCGCGACCAGGAATCCGTCCATGCCCAATACCCGACCGACGTCGCCACACCTCGGAATCTATCGCTGGCGCGTCAACATGCTGCAATCGACGCTGCACAGGCTGACCGGGCTGTTCCTCTGCCTTGGTGCGCTGCTGGTGGCGTGGGGCCTGATCGCGGCGGCATCCAGCGGCGCAGCATGGGACGTATTCGCGGCATTCTGCGGCAGCCTGATCGGAATGATCCTGCTGTTCCTGTGGACCTGGTCGCTGCTCTTTCATCTTTGCAACGGCATCTACCACCTGCTGCATGACATCGGACAGGGCTATGGGCCCGCGCGCCGCGACCGCGAGTTCGCGCCGGTCTACTGGAAAGCCGGCTGGAGCATGATCGTGCTCAGCGTGGTACTGACGGTGCTGGTCTGGATTTTCCTGGTTCTGCATATGGCGGGAGGTGCGGCATGAGTGCTTATCCCGGACAGGACGGCCTGCGCACGCCGCTCAAGGTAGCGCGCAGCAATGGCGCATCGGGCACCGGTGTCCGTCATTGGTGGATCCAGCGCGTCACCGCGGTGGCACTGATCCCGCTGTCGATCTGGTTCCTGTTCCTCGTGGGTGGTTTGCTGCACGCGACCTACCCGGAGGTGCTGGCGGCAATTGCCCAGCCGGTGCACGCGATTTTCCTGATCGTGTTGAGCGTGTGCCTGTTCTGGCACGGCGCGCTCGGGTTGCAGGTGATCATCGAGGATTACGTGCACACGCGTTGGCTGGAAGTGACCTTGCAGATCGCGCTGCGCTTCGGCGCCGTGCTGGCAGCGCTGGCCTGCGTGATGGCGGTGCTGTCGGTGTGGCTGACCGGCACCGGCTACTACTGAATCGAATCACGTTGATCCAATCCCGGAAAAGGGAAAGACATGCCTTCTGAAAGTTACAAGGTCGAAACGCATCAATACGACGTGGTGGTGGTCGGCGCGGGCGGCGCGGGGTTGCGCGCGACCATGGGCCTTGCTGCCAAGGGACTCTCCGCGGCGTGCGTCACCAAGGTTTTCCCGACCCGCTCGCACACCGTCGCGGCGCAGGGCGGCGTGGCCGCCGCGCTCGGCAACATGGGCGAAGACGATTGGCGCTATCACTTCTACGACACCGTGAAGGGTGGCGACTGGCTGGGCGACCAGGACGCGGTCGAGTACATGTGCCGCGAGGCCATTCCGGCGGTCATCGAACTCGAGCACTTCGGCGTGCCGTTCTCGCGAACGCCGGAAGGCAAGATCTACCAGCGTCCGTTCGGCGGCATGACCACGCGTTACGGCGAGGGTGTCGCCCAGCGTACCTGCGCCGCGGCCGACCGTACCGGCCACGCGATCCTGCACACGTTGTACACGCAAGCGCTGAAGCACGACGCCAAGTTCTTCGTCGAATACTTTGCGACGGATCTGGTGAAGGATCCGCGCAGCGGACGCATCACCGGCGTGCTGGCGATCGACTTGAACGAAGGCACGCTGCACCTGTTCCAGGGCCATGCGATTGTGCTTGCGACTGGCGGCTACGGGCGCGCGTATTTCTCCTGCACCTCGGCGCACACCTGTACCGGTGATGGCGGCGGCATGGCGCTGCGCGCCGGGCTGGCGCTGCAGGACATGGAGTTCGTGCAATTCCACCCGACCGGCATCTACGGTTCGGGCTGCCTGATCACCGAAGGCTCGCGGGGCGAGGGCGGCTATCTCACCAATTCCAAGGGCGAGCGCTTCATGGAGCGCTATGCGCCGAATGCGAAAGACCTCGCGTCGCGCGACGTGGTCAGCCGCGCGATCACCATGGAAATCCGCGAAGGCCGTGGTGTTGGCGACAACGCCGACCACGTGCATTTGAACCTCGCGCACCTTGGCGCCGATGTATTGCGTGAACGCCTGCCCGGCATTTCCGAAACCGCACGCATCTTCGCGGGCGTGGATGTCACCAGGGAACCGATTCCCGTATTGCCGACGGTGCACTACAACATGGGCGGCATTCCGACCAACTATCACGGCGAAGTGGTGCAGAAGGTCGGCGACGATCCCGACGTCGTGGTGCCCGGCCTGTTCGCGATCGGCGAGGCAGCGTGCGTGTCGGTGCACGGTGCCAATCGCCTGGGTTCGAACTCGTTGCTCGACCTGGTGGTGTTCGGTCGCGCCGTGGCCAACCGTTGCGCCGAAGTCATCAAGCCGGATACGCCGCACCATGACCTGCCGTCCGATGCACTCGAACCTGCATTGACGCGTCTCGACAAGTTGCGCCACGCCAATGGTGGCACGCCGACCGCCGAGTTGCGCCTGAAGATGCAGAAGACCATGCAGGCCGACGCCGCGGTGTTCCGCACGGCCGAAACGCTGAAGCAAGGCTGCGCGAAAATCGACGAGGTTTACGCAGGCTTCGCGGACATCAAGGTGACGGACCGTTCGCTGATCTGGAACTCCGACTTGGTCGAGACTTTCGAGCTCGCCAATCTGCTCGGGCAGGCGGTCGCCACCATGCATTCTGCCGAACAGCGCCCGGAAAGCCGCGGCGCGCACGCGCGCGAGGATTATCCCGACCGCAACGATGCCGAGTGGATGAAACACACGCTGGCGACCGTCGATGACAGCGGCCGCTGCGGGTTCGATTACCGGCCGGTGCATTCGAACACGATGGATGACGAAGTGGCCACCGTGCCGCCGAAGAAGCGGGTGTATTGAGAGCAGTAAATGGTAAGTCGGGCGCTGCGCGCCCTGTAAAGGGTAAAGAAGGGCACACGCCGGTTGCCCTCTGACCGTTCGCAGCGCCGAAGGCGCGACTTGCAGCGAGCGTAGCGAGCGACTTGCGGTTGCGTGGACGTCGCGAGCGATAAACATAAGGTACTGAAATGGCCGAATTCACATTGCCGCAGATGTCGAAAGTGCAGAAGGGCAAGCACTTCGCCGCGAAACCGGGCGCCAAGAAAGTGCGCAGCTTCCGCGTGTACCGATGGGATCCCGACGTCGGCGGCAATCCGCACGTGGACACCTACGAGGTGGACGTCACCGGCATGGCGATGGTTCTCGACGTCCTGCTGAAGATCAAGAACGAGATCGACCCCACGCTCACGCTGCGCCGCTCCTGCCGCGAAGGCGTGTGTGGTTCCTGCGCGATGAACATCGACGGCGAGAACACGCTGGCCTGCACCAAGGGGCTGGATGAGTTGCCCGACGGCCCGGTCAGCATCTACCCGCTGCCGCACATGCCGGTGGTCAAGGACCTGGTGCCGGACCTCACGCATTTCTATGCGCAGTACGCGTCGATCAAACCGTGGCTGCAAACCCAGAGCTCGCCGGGTTCGCGCGAGCGCCTGCAGTCGCCGCAAGACCGCAAGAAACTGGACGGCCTGTACGAGTGCATCCTGTGCGCGTGTTGCTCCACCGCGTGTCCCAGCTACTGGTGGAATCCCGATCGATTCCTCGGTCCCGCGGTGCTGCTGCAGGCCTACCGCTGGATCGTCGACTCGCGCGACGAAGCCACGGGCGAGCGCCTCGACGATCTCGATGATCCGTTCAAGCTGTACCGCTGCCACACCATCATGAATTGCACCAACACGTGTCCGAAGGGTTTGAACCCGGCCAAGGCGATCGCCGAGATCAAGCTCATGCTCGTCAACCGCACGGTTTGACGACGCGGGTTCTGCGGGGAGCAGGATGGTGCCTTCGACCGACGCGCGATTAAAGCGCATCCAGTGGCGTTGCCGGCGCGGCACGCGCGAGCTGGATGCACTGTTGGGCGGTTGGCTGGAAGCGCACGGCGCATCCATGGACGAAGCGCAATTCGCCGTGTTCGACGCCCTGCTGGACCGGCAGGATCCGGAGCTCTGGGACTGGCTGATGGGACACGCCGAGCCGCCGCGCCCGGAGTGGCGCGTGATCGTCACCGAAATCCGCCAGCGCGCCGGGCTGACACCTTGAAGCAGGCCCCAGCCATCGGGTTCGCCTGCCGGGTGTCGTGGTTGCTGGTGGTTGCGACGCTCGTCGTCGGCTTGCTCGCGCTGGTGGCCGCGCAACTCGTACGCGGTCCCGCGTGGCTGCACCATGTTCTTCAACTCGCGATCGTGGCCTACGTCGCGGCAGTCGTCGCGAGCATGTTGCGGCCGCGGGTCAAGGCGCTGCTGTGGCGCGAAGACGGAACCACCGATATCACCATGCGCGACAACATCGTCGAGGAAGGGCGAACGGCGCAGGGCGCCGTCAGTGGCGCACGGGTGCTTGGGCCGCTGATCGTGCTGACGCTGCGCTGGCCGCCACGCGAACGCGTGTACCTGTGGCTGCTGCCCGACAACCTCGATGCGGATACCCGTCGCAGGCTGCGGGTGCGGCTGGGTGCCGAAGCTGCCGGTGCCGTCACGTCGGGGAACGCCGACAGCCATTGATGGTCTGAACCGCTTGCCCGCCGCAACCGGTTCCATCACGCTTGCGCGTCACATCCCGTTCGCCCCCGGATCGAGTCCGGGGTAGGCTCTGAGCGCAGGTCCCATCAAAGGGTGGGACCGGAGTCGAAGGAGGACGGCGCTTCGACTTCGTTCGCAATGCTCACTACGCTCAGCGCGAACGGCTGTTTGGTCATCACCTGATAGGCCCGGTTGCTCTCGCATGTTCCGTCCTCTCGAACTCTACATCGGCACCCGCTACATCCGCGCCAAGCGGCGCAACCATTTCATTTCCTTCATCAGCATCGTGTCGATGCTGGGGCTGGTCATCGGCCTTACCGCCTTGATCACGGTAATCTCGGTGATGAACGGATTCGACGGCGAGTTGCGCTCGCGCACGCTGGCGATGGTGTCGCAGGCCACGATCAGTGGTGTGGGCAACAGCATGTCCAATTGGCAAAAGGCGCTCGCGATCGCGGAGCAGAATCCGCACGTGCGCGGCGCCGCGCCGTACGTGGAGCAGGGCGGCTGGCTCGTCGGGAATTCGGCGAATGCCGGTGCGTTGATCCGCGGCATCCTGCCGGACCAGGAGCCCAAGGTTGCAGACATCGGTTCGAAGATGATCGCCGGCAAACTGTCGGCGCTCATGCCGGGATCGTGGAAGGTCGTCCTGGGCCGCGACCTGGCCTTGCAGCTTGGCGTCAATGTCGGTGACAAGGTCGTCCTCTATGCGCCCGGCGGAAGTGTCACGCCGATCGGCGTGCTTCCGCGGTTTCGCCGATTCACCGTCGCAGGAATCTTCGAGGCGGGCCTGCAGCAGTACGACTCCGGGCTCGCGATCGTCAACCTGCACGATGCCGAAAAGCTGTACCAAATGAGCGGCCCGAGCGGGGTTCGCCTGAAGCTGGATGACGTGTTCGCGGCCAACAAGGTGGCGACGACCTTGGCCAACAAACTGGGCGATGCCTATCGCGTGCAGGGCTGGATGCAGCAATACGCCAACATCTTTACCGCGCTCGCGATGGAAAAGATCGTGATGTTCATCATTCTCTCGTTGATCGTCGCGGTGGCCGCGTTCAACCTGGTGTCGTCGCTGGTGATGCTGGTCACCGACAAGCAGTCGGACATCGCGATCCTGCGCACGCTGGGTGCGACGCCGCGCAGCATCATGGGCGTGTTCATGATCCAGGGCATGCTGATCGGCTTGATGGGCATCGTGGTCGGCGGTGTCTGCGGCGTGCTGCTCGCGACCTACCTGCCCGCGATCGCGAATGGCATCCAGAACCTCACCGGCTACCAGTTCCTGCCGGAGTCGGTGTATTACATCAACAGCGTTCCCAGCCAGTTGCGTTGGAGCGACGTGGGCTGGATCACGGGCATGGCCTTCCTGTTCTCGCTGCTGGCGACGATCTATCCCGCGTGGCGGGCGTCGCGCACGCAGCCGGCCGAGGCGTTGCGTTATGAATAGCGCGGCGACGAACAACGGCGCGGTGCTGCGGGTCCGCCACATCGCCAAGACGTACAAGGAAGGCAAGCTGCGCACGCCGGTGCTGCACGACGCAAGTTTCGACGTCGCTTCCGGCGAGACGCTGGCGATCGTTGGCGCATCGGGCTCCGGCAAAAGCACGCTGCTGCACATCGTCGGCGGGCTGGACACGCCGAGCAAAGGTTCGGTGGAGCTGCAGGGGCAGGAGTTGTCGAAGCTGCCAGACGCTGAGCGCGGGCGCATGCGCAACCGGGCGCTGGGTTTCGTTTACCAGTTCCACCACCTGCTGCCGGAGTTCACCGCGCTGGAAAACGTTGCGATGCCGCTGCTGATCCGCGGTACGGCGATCCCCGAAGCGCGCACGCAATCACAGGCGCTGCTCGAACGGGTCGGGCTGGGCCATCGCCTCGAACACAAGCCCAGCGAACTTTCCGGCGGCGAACGCCAGCGTTGTGCCATGGCGCGCGCGCTGGTGACGCGTCCTGCGTGCGTGCTGGCGGACGAACCCACCGGCAATCTCGATGAGCAGAATGCGTCGGCGCTGTACGAACTGATGCTGGAACTCAACCGTGAGATCGGCACCGCCATCGTGCTGGTGACGCATGACCGCAACTTCGCGCGGCGCATGGACCGGGTGCTGGAATTGACAGGCGGGGCGCTGCAGCCCACGCCGCACGACGGCTGATCCACGTGTCGGCGCGCACGGAACGCCGCGCAAACCACAACGGACCAGGCATGCTGGCCGGTGCGCTGGCGGTTCTCGCCGGCGCCGTGCTGGTGCAGGGCTTGCCGGTGCTGCCGCCGCGCTGGCTGGACGCGGTGCTTGCGGTCTTCGCGGTGGCCGGATTCCTCTCATGCCTGCGTTGGCGAAAGTTCGCCTGGTTGTTGCTGATGCCACTCGTGGTGGGCGCATTCGCATGGACGGCGTGGCGCGCGGATCTCGCGATGCAGGCGCGCCTGCCGCACGCGCTGGAGAAGCAGGACATCCTGGTGAGCGGCGTGGTGACCGATCTGCCACAAGCACAGGACGGCTCGACGCGTTTCCAGTTCGATATCGCGCGCGCAGAGTTCAAGGGACGCTCCGTGCCGGTGCACGGTCACGTGCGCTTGTCGTGGTATGCATCGCGCCGGCATGAAGTGCCCGCGATCCGGCCGTGTTCGACATGGCGGCTGCGCGTGCGGATGAAACGCCCGCACGGGCTGGTCAATCCCGGCGGCATGGACTTCGAACGCTCCGCGTTGCAGAAGGGCATCATCGCGACGGGTTATGTGCGCGAGGATCCGGCCAACGCGTTGCTCGAAGAGGGCGCGTGCGTGGATGGCGCCCGCGCGCGCATCGCCACTGCGATCGAAGCGGCACTGCCGGATGACGCACACGCTGCAAGGTTATTGCGCGCGCTCAGCGTCGGCGATGAACGTGCACTCGACGAGCACGACTGGCAAGTGGTGCGCGCCACCGGCATCAGTCATTTGATCGCGATTTCGGGTTTCCATGTCGGCCTTGCCGCTGTATTCGGTGCGTGGCTGGTGCGCTTTGCGTGGTGGTTGTTCCCGTCGCTCGGGTTGCGATTGGCGCGGCCCCTGGCGGAAGCCGCGGTGGCGTTTCCGGCGGCACTCGCGTACGGCGCGCTGGCCGGATTCGGATTGCCCACCACGCGCACGCTGCTGATGATCGCCGTGGTCGCGGGCTGGCGATTGCTGAGGCGCGGCGGCGGGTTTGGCGAAGGCTTCGGTCTGGCGCTCGCCGCAATCCTGATCGTCGATCCGTTGTCGGTGCTGTCCGCCGGCTTCTGGTTGTCCTTCGCGGGCGTCGCGCTACTCGCGTGGACCTTGGCACGGGACGTCGGCTGGCGTGGCCATCTGAAGGAGATCGGTCTTGCGCCGTTGCTGATGACGCTGGCGCTGCTGCCGTTGACCGTATGGTTTTTCGGGCAGGCGTCGCTGGTCGCGCCGCTCGCGAATCTCGTTGCCGTGCCGTTCGTGAGTTTCGTGATTGTGCCGATCGATCTCGCCGCGTGCGCGCTGTTGTTCGCGTGGCCATGGGTGGGGCAACTGCTGTTGCACGTCTGCGCGCATCTGGTGGATGCGTTGTGGTGGGTCCTGCTGCATCTCGCGTCGTGGCCGGCCGCGATGCAGTACCTGCCGGAAACTTCATTCCTGGCGTTTGTGCTGGCCTGCGTCGGCGCGGTGTGGCTGCTCGCGCCGCGCGGGGTACCGGCACGTGCGTTGGGCGCGTTGGCGCTGTTGCCATTGTGCTGGCCGCGCAGCACTCTGCCGGTCGACGGCGCATTCCGCGCCACCGTGATCGATGTCGGCCAAGGCCTGTCGGTGCTGGTGCGCACCCGTTCACACGCGCTGCTGGTCGATACGGGCGCGCGTTATCCCTCGGGGTTCGACCTCGGCGAGGCCGCGGTGGTGCCGACCCTGCATGCGCTCGACGTGACGCATCTCGATGGCCTGATCATCAGCCACGGCGACAATGATCATTCGGGCGGCGCGGTGTCCGTGTTGTCGGCGTATCCGGGCACGCCGGTTTGGGGTGGCGAGCCGGCACGCGGGCCGGTGCCTATGCGTCAGTGCGATGCGGGCCAGCATTGGCGATGGGACGGCGTCGATTTCCGCATGCTGCGACCGCCTGCACCGGTCATGGTGCAAGGGAACGACGCCGGTTGCGTGTTGCTCGTCAGTGGCCAGGGCGGCCGCCTGTTGCTGCCCGCCGATACGTCATCGAAGGTTGAGCCGGACATTGCGCGCGCGGTACCGCGGGGGCTGCCATTGGTGCTGGTGGCGCCGCACCATGGCAGCAAGACCTCATCGAGCCTCGCGTACCTGCAGGCGCTGCAGCCGCGACTGGCGATCGCGTCGTCCGGTTACTTGAACGGCTACCACCATCCGGCGCCGGAGGTTGTGGCGCGTTACGCGGGCCTGGGTATCCCGCTGTTGAACACGCCGGACACCGGCGCCGTGCGCATCCTGTTTCCGGCCCGTGCGCCACCGCGCGTTCTTTCCGAGGAGCGTATGCGCCAGTCCCGGTACTGGCGGGAACACGGCACGAACCGGTCGATTGCATCACGCTGAAGCGCGCGGGCGCACTGCTATCATCCTGCGCGAGTCCACCGATTGGCGGAGCTTCACGTGTTCGAAATCCTCAAGGCAGGCGGCTGGGGCATGCTGCCCATCCTGGTCTGCTCGGCGGTCGGTCTTGCGATCGTGCTGGAGCGCTTCTGGACCCTGCGACGCAGCGCGGTGCTGCCGCCCGGCCTGGGCGAACAAGTGCGTGGCTGGGCGCACTCGCAGCAGTTGAACCCATCGCATATCCAGGCGTTGCGCGAGAACTCGCCGCTGGGCGAGGTGCTGGCAGCCGCTCTCGACGTGCGCAACCGTTCGCGCGCGGAGATCAAGGAGCGTATCGAAGATACCGGCCGCCACGTGGTGCACGGGCTGGAACGCTACCTCAACACGCTCGGCACCATCGCGCTGATCGGCCCACTGCTGGGCCTGCTCGGCACCGTGTTCGGTTTGATCCGGATGTTCCTCGCGGTAATGGTGTCCGGCGTCGGCGACCCGATGAAAATGGCGGGCGGCATCGGCGAGGCGCTGGTGTGCACCGCATCGGGCCTGGTGGTCGCGATTCCCGCGTACGTGCTGCACCGCTATTTCCGCTCGCGCGTGCGTGGCTACGTGGTGCAGATGGAAAAGCAGGCGACCGCGTTGCTGGACGAGCTTTCGGTCACGCACCAGCCATCCATCGAGACGCGCCCTGGGGCCGCCGCCGTCGGCGCGCCACGCGTCGCACGCGCCAACTGACGGGCTCGCAATGCGCATCGGCAACGACAACGCCGACGAATTCGAAATCAACGTGGTCAGCCTGATCGACGTGCTGCTGACCCTGTTGATGTTCTTCGTGTTGACCACCACCTTCGTGCAGCAGGGCCACCTCAAGGTGTCGTTGCCGCAGGCCAGCGACAAAGCCAGCGCACCGGCCCAGGACACATTGGTGATCGTGATCGACAAGCAGGGACACTTCTTCGTGGCCAACAACCGGGTGCTGGGTGACGACGAGTCGACCCTGTTGCGCGCGATCCAGGCCGTGGCCGGGAGCGACCACGAGCGTCCGGTGCTGCTGCGCGCCGATGCGATGACGCCGCACCAGGCGGTGGTCACCGCGATGGATGCGGTGGGCCGGCTCGGGTTCACGCATTTGTCGATCGCGACCGCGCCAGCGCCCGCGGCACCTTCGCCATGAGCCGTGCTGGGGTGGATAAAGTCTCGGACGCGACGACCTACCGGCGCCTGCTGGGCCTGTTGGGCCCGTACCGGTGGGTGGTGATCATCACCATCGTGGCGATGGTGGTCGATGCCGCGTGCATGACGCTGTTCGCGAAGGAGGTCAAGCCGCTGGTCGACAAGTTGTTCGTGGTGCGCGACCCGCATGTGATCTTCTGGATGCCGATCATCATCATCAGCATCTTTTTCGTACGCAGCATCGCGGTTTACATCGAGAGCTACGGCAGTGCCTATGTCGGGCGCAGTGTGGTGCAGGACATGCGCCGCCGCATCTTCGACAAATATCTTCGCATGCCGGCTTCGTTCTTCGATCGAGAATCGTCCGGACAGCAGATTTCCCGGATCACATACACCAGCGAGCAGGTGGCGCAGGCAACCACCGATTCCGCCAAGATCGCGATCGTCGATGGGCTGACGGTGGTAGGCCTGGTCGCGATGATGCTGTGGACGAGTTGGCTGCTGACGCTCGCGTTGCTGGTGATGGTGCCCTCGATCGGAGTACTCGTCACCTATGTCAGCCGGCGTTACCGTCGCATCAACATCACCATCCAGGACGTGGTCGGGCGCGTCACCGGAGTGGTCGAGGAAGTGGTCGGCGCGCACCGCGAAGTGAAGGTGTTTGGCGGCCAGGACTACGAAGCGAAACGCTTCGACGAGGTTACCGATCGCACGCGCAAGTTGAACATCAAGGTTGCGGCGACCAATGGTCTGTCCACCGCGTTCGTGCAGCTCGCGGCCGCCATCGCGCTGGCTTTGATCGTGTTCTTCGCCACGCGGCCTTTCATGGCGCACCGGGGCTTGACGGCGGGTGGCTTCATGCGCCTGTTCATGTGCATGGGCGGTATCCTGCCTTCGCTGAAGCGCCTGACCACGGTGCAATCGAACATCCAGCGCGGACTCGCCGCAGCGCAGGAGTTGTTCGGGATCATCGACGCGCCGGTCGAGCGCGACGAGGGTACGCGCGTGGTCGAGCGCTGTCGTGGCGACATCGAATTCCGCGACGTGCACTTGACCTATCCCGGTGCGAGCACGGCCGCGCTGCGCGGAATCTCGCTGGATTGCTCCGGCGGTTCCGTGACCGCACTGGTCGGTCGATCGGGAAGCGGCAAATCGAGTCTTGCCAGCCTTATCCCGCGTTTCTATGAACCCGGGTCGGGTGAAGTTTTGCTGGATGGATATCCATTGGGTGAGTACAGCCTGCGCAACCTGCGCGCGCAGATCGCGTGGGTGGGACAGGACGTGGTGTTGTTCGACGACACCATAGCGAAGAACATTGCCTACGGCGCGCTGGCGGGCGCCAGCGAATCCGCGATCACCGCGGCCGCGGAAGCCGCGAACGCGATGGAGTTCATACGCGGACTTCCGGACGGTATCCGCAGCCGGGTGGGTGAGGGTGGCACGCTGCTGTCCGGCGGCCAGCGCCAGCGCATCGCGGTGGCGCGCGCACTGTTGAAGAACGCACCCATCCTCGTGTTGGATGAAGCCACCAGCGCGCTCGATACCGAATCGGAACGGCTGATCCAGGATGCGCTGTCGCGCCTGATGAAAAACCGCACCACACTGGTGATCGCGCATCGCCTGTCCACCGTCGAGCACGCGGACCAGATCGTGGTGCTGGACCACGGCCACGTTGTCGAGTGCGGCACCCACGCCGAGTTGCTCGCGCGTGGCGGCAAGTACGCCGCGCTGTACCACCTGCAATTTCGCGACGCGGCAACGGCCGCGGCCTGAGCGCGAACGCCGTGGCCATCGCGGACGATCTGCAAAACTGCTGGTACGGGGATCGCGCGTCGCCATGGTGGAGTCTGCCATTGGCTGTGTTGTACGGCGGCGTAACCGCCGCGCGCCGTTGGATGTATCGCCACGGCTGGTTGCGCAGCGAACGCTTGCCGGTTCCGGTGATCGTCGTTGGCAACGTCGTCGCGGGCGGGGCAGGCAAGACGCCGCTCACGATTGCATTGGTGCAGGGCTTGCGTGATCGTGGTTTCACGCCAGGCGTGGTCAGCCGCGGCTACGGTGGTGCAGCGCGCGCGCCCATGTTGCTCGGCGCGCAACCCGATCCCGCCATCGCAGGTGACGAACCCGCACTGATCCGCATGCGTACCGGCGCGCCCGTCGCCATAGGCGCGAAGCGCGCCGACGCGGCACGGCTGCTGTTCTCCGAAGGCACCAGTGTCATCATTGCCGACGATGGCCTGCAGCATTACGCGCTGGCACGCGACGTGGAGATTTGCGTGGTCGATGGCTTGCGCCGTTTCGGCAACGGGCGCCTGCTGCCAGCCGGTCCGTTGCGTGAACCCGAGTCCCGTTTGCGCGATGTCGATTTCATCGTGTGCAATGGCGGTGATGAGCGCAATGGCGAAGCCCCGATGCAGCTCCTGATTTCGAACGCCGTTGCACTCGTCGAACCCGCGCGGACATCGCCGCTCGCGGCCTTTGCGGGCAAGCGCGTGCACGCGATCGCCGGCATCGGGCATCCACAGCGATTCTTCGATGCGCTGCGTGCGGTCGGCATCGATCCCATTGCCCATCCATTTCCAGATCACCACCACTACACGGCGGCTGACCTGGCATTTGGCGACGGCTTGCCCGTCCTGATGACCGAAAAGGACGCGGTCAAGTGCCGCGCATTTGCGCAAACCGATTGGTGGAGCGTACCGGTGACCGCCGAGCTTCCTGCTGCATTTTTCGACGCCGTGGCGGCGCGGCTGAAACCGTCTTCAACCTGAACTTGCTTCGGCGGTCGAAGGCGCGGGTTGCCTCAAAAGGAGCGCCAGGAATGGCGGCGCGATGATCGAGGTAAGCAGGCTCATCGCGATGATGACCGCGTAGAGCATGTCGCCGAACACGCCGGCTGACAAACCCAGCGCCGCGACCACGATGCCCACCTCGCCGCGCGGGATCATGCCCACGCCGACGATCAGTGCGCTGCGCGGGCCCAGTCGCAGCGCGCCCAGCCAGCCGCCGACGAGTTTGGTGGCGATCGCCAGCAGGGTCGCAAACAGCAGCAACCACAACGCTTCGCCGCTGGCGAGTTTGGCAAGGTCCACCTTGGCGCCGGTGAGTACGAAGAAGAACGGCGTGAGCAGTGCGAGCAACGGTTGCATCTGTTCCTCCAGTTGCACCCGTTGCCGCGTTTCGGAGGCGAGCATCCCGGCCAGGAAGGCGCCGATGATCGCGGCCAACCCGAACCGGGTCGCGAGCCATGCAAGTCCGAGGCACAGCACCAGCACTACCAGCAATGGTGACAGCGGATTGCGTGTGTGTTCGAGCCATTTCGATCCGCGTCGCATCATCAGCGTGCCGAGCCAGCCGACGACCAGCACGAAGCCCACGGCTTCACCGGCGACGGCGAGCAGGCTGCCGACGCGCAACGAGCCGCCGGCCTGGATCGCCACCACCACGCCCAGCAGCAGCATCGCGAGGATGTCGTCGATCACCGCGGCGCCCAGGATCACGCGGCTCTCTGTGCGGCGCAGCGCGCCCATCTGCTTCAACACCGCAGCGGTGATGCCCGCCGAGGTCGCCACGAACGCCGCGGCGACAAACAGCGAACGCGGCCAGTCCGGCCCGATCGAATGCGCCCAGAACGCGCCGGCAACGAACGGCACGATCACGCCGACCACGCCCACCGCGAAGGCGCTGCCGCCTACGCGCTTGACGTCTTCGAGGCGCGTCTCCA
>Ga0207707_10002704_pt1 | contig 15851 bp, 14 predicted proteins | sample KBSC83BmetaG_FD_184336 | JGI IMG/M metagenome (GOLD analysis project Ga0207707, IMG submission 184336) | Corn rhizosphere microbial communities from Kellogg Biological Station, Michigan, USA - KBS C8-3B metaG (SPAdes) (version 2) | ecosystem: Host-associated > Plants > Roots > Rhizosphere ...
TCGGGTGTCCACCAAGCTGGTGTGAAGCGATGCTTCGGGTCGGTTGAGTCGAGGAGGACGGTCGAAGCGCTGCCGTCGGTCGGCACGAGCTGCAGCTGGTTGCCGTCCGTCCCGGCCGAGCCGACAACAATCGAGCGAGAGTCGGGCGACCAGAGGAAGCTCAGCTGGCAGTCCTGGCAGCTGGCCGCGGGAACGAGCAGCCGCCGGTTCGACCCGGCCGCGCCCTCGGCGTAGATCCCGGTCGGGTCTTCCCAGGCGATCGAGGCTTTGTCGGGTGACCAGTGGCCCCAGGTGCCGTAGTGCGCCGTCGAGAGAACGCGGAGCACGTGTCCCGACCTGTCGATCACTTCCAGGCGCGCACCGACGGTGCCTGTCCGCGGCGCGACGAACACCACGAGCTGGGTCGCCTGCCTGGCGACTGCCGGTGAACCGGATGCCGCGCCCGCTAGCCCGACGACGGCAAACACAGCCGCAGCCAGAACAACCAGCAAGACGTGTGTCCTCATGGTTGCCTCTTCATCTAGCGCCAGCTCAGGTCGCCGACGGCGCCGAGGTTCCGAGTCACCTGGGTCAGGGCCTTGCCGTCTGTTCCGATCGTGTAGACCTCGCCGATCCCGTCCGCGTCGCTGGCGGTGAACGCGAAGTGGGCGCCGTCAGGCGACCAGGCAAGCCCTTGCACTTCAGCCCCGGGCGCGAGCAGCGGCGCGAGCGCGATCGGCTTCAAACCGGAGCCGACGGTGACGATCGAGGTGTGCCCCCGACCGTCGCCTTGCAGGTAGGCGAGGCGACCGTCGCGCGACCAGGCAAGCACACCCGGATCCCCTTTCGCGACGACCTGCGCGGCACCGCTTACCGGGTCGAGCGTGTTCACGGTCGGTTTGACGGTGTTGGTGACGTAGGCGATCTTCGTCGGCCCCCAGACGGGGTTCCAGCCCACGACGTGGAGGCTGCGGGCGGCTCCTCCGCTAGCTGGCATGGTGAACACCGTCGGTGGCGTGTTGGTGCCGCTGCGCAGGAACGCGAGCTGACTCCCGTCGGGCGACCAGCTCGGGCTGGTGTCGAAGGGCGTCTCCTCCTGGTAGGTGTGGCGTGTCAGCTGCACGGGCGTGCCTCCGGCGGAGGACATACGCCACAGCATCGACGGGCAGCCGTCGCAGCGCTCCGCGAACTGCTGCTCCACGTAGACGATGCTGCTTCCGTCCGGCGAGACACTGGGCAGGCGCTCGTCGGTCGGCGTGTTGGTCAGCTGGCGCAGACCGCTTCCGTCCGAGCTAACGGCGTACAGGTCAGCCGACGGGTTCGCGCAGGCGCTCTGGTAGATGACCGCGCGCGCATGCGGGATTGCTTGCGTCCAGGACGGGTACTCGTCGCCGCAGATCGTGGCGGTCGCCAGCACGCGCCCGGAACTCCTCCCCGGCGGCTGGATCGTCAGCTGCGTGACGAGGGCGCCGGGCCGGGGCTGCTGCCAGTGGGCGACAGATCCATCACCGAGGAAGATGCCGTTGTAGGTCGCAACCGCGGCGGGCAGCGGCCAGGGACGCGTGTGCGCCACGTCGTAGCCGAGCCAGCCGTTGTCGCCCATGAGCAACAGGTGGCTGTTCCCGACCCAGCGGATCCCGTTGCTGAAGGTCATGTTCGCCGCCGTGGCGTGGGCAAGGCGCACATCAAGGAAGGGCCTGCCGATCCCGCCGTGCCGCACCCGCAGCCGCTTGCCGTTCGCCACCGCGAGGACGGCGCCCGACGGCGACCAGGCAAACACATTCCCGGCAAACCCCGTCAGAAGCTTGCCTGACCGGTCGTAGACGCGGACCGTCGTGCTGTCGGCGGCGACAGCAAGCCGATCCGCTTCGCCCCAACCGGACGGGCCATCGCCGACCACACTCCAGAGGCGCTTCCCGCCCGAACTCACAACGTGGACGGTGGTGTCGTTCGTCGTGTAGGCAAGCATGCTCCCGTCGAGTGCCCAACTGGGCGAGCCGAGGATGTTCTTCAGGTGGGGCACGAGCGTGCGCCACCCATCCGCGCTCCAGGCGTAGAGGCCGCCCTCTCCCGGGTTGCTGCCGTTCGCCGCGAGCGCGAAGGCGCGGCTGTCGGCCGTCCACGCGAAGCTCGCGGCAAGCCCGTCATGCGCCGTCGCGGGCCACAGAGACGGCGAGACACGCCTGCGCCCGCGACCATCCGCCCCGACCAGATAGACAGCGATCTGGCCGCCGCGCGTGCTCACGAACGCGACCTTCCTGCCGTCAGGGGAAACGGACGGATCGGCGTCGAGCGCCGGACTCTCGCTCAGGTCAACACGCGACCCATCCGCGTTGACGCGGTAGATCTCACCGTTCACCTGTGGCGAGCGGTTCGCGGCGAAAACGATCCGCGACGGAGAAGCCTGGCTCGATCCTGCGGCCGAACTCGCACACATGACCGCTGCCAGCATCACGCTGAGCGCCCCCGCCGAGGTCCAGTTCCTGGTCATCCGAGCGAGACAGTAGGACGATCCGAGGCCGTGCACAGCCCCGCACGAGAAAGATTTACAGCGGGGCAACAGGCCGATCCCAACCCGACTGGAAGCGGTCAGGGAACTGGGAGCGGCAAGGGCGGCGACGAGAAGAAGACGGGCTAGCCGAGACCGTCAACGACCGAGGCGCCCTCACGGTGATCGAATAGATAGCGGGGGCAGGATTTGAACCTGCGACCTCCGGGTTATGAGCCCGGCGAGCTACCTGACTGCTCCACCCCGCGTCGCGGCAGCCACTATACCACCGTGAGACGCGAATTCCGCTTGGTTCCAGCGGGTTCCGGGGCGTTCGTGATGGGCACCGGGATCGTTTCGGTCGGGCTTGCCCTCGACGGCGAGGACGCGCTGTCACGAACGCTCTTCGCGATCGCCGCTGCGGGCTGGCTCGTCTCGGCGGTCGCCGCCGCCGCCCGTACGCGGCTCCCGGCATCGCTCACCGGCGTGGCGGGAACAGCGGTGCTCGGCGCCCGTGCGGCGGTCCTCGGCTGGGGACGCGTCGCCACCGTCGCACTCGCGCTCGCCGTCGCGATGTGGCTCGCACTCCTGCCCGGCCTCGTCCGCACGCCGCGCGCGCGTACGGTCGGGACGTCGTTCCTCGTCGTCGTCGCCACGGAGGCGATCGCCGTGCTCGCAGCGCTCGTCTCACAGGTCGAGGCTGCGCGGTGGCTCGCGACGGCGGCGGTCGCGCCGCTCGTGCTCGGTCTTGCCGCATACCCGTTCGTCGCACGCCGCTTCGATCTGCGAGAGGTCGCGTTCGGGCACGGTGACCAGTGGGTCGCGGGCGGCGCGCTCGCGATCACTGCGCTCGCGTGCGCCGAGGTCGGCGGCGCGGCGACGGGTGCGCTGCACACGACGCTCGACTACGCAGCGCTCGTCGTCTGGGTGCCCGCGATCGGCTGGCTGCCGGTGCTCGTCGCCGGCGAGCTGCACGGCCCACGGCGCGGGTTCGACCTCCGACGATGGGCGACGGTGTTCCCCGTCGGGATGTACGCCGTCTGCAGCTTCCTCGTCGCGCGCGTCGACGACGTCGGCTCCATCGCGACGTTCGCCCGCGCCTGGGCGTGGGTCGCGCTCGTCGTGTGGCTGCTGGCGTTCGCCGGAGCGGCGCGCCGCGGCGTGCGACGGACGGCCGATTACGATCCCCGGCGATGATCTGGATCGCCGTTGCGTTCTGCGTGTTCGCCGTGATCGGCTCGACCGCCTTCGCGACCGCGCGCGCGTGGCGGCTCTGGAAGACGATCCGCTCCACGGCGAGCGCGGCGAACTACGAGGTCAACCGTGTCATGAGCGCCGCAGACGCAGCCGAGAAGCGCTCCGTCTCGCTCACCGCCGGGACCGAGCGTCTCTCGACCGCGATCACGCACCTGCAGGGATCGCTCCAGGACCTCGCCGTGATCCGCGCGGCAGCCGACGAGCCGCGCCGCCTCCTCGCGTCGATCCGCGGCCTGGTGCCGCGCAAGTGACGCGGGTCGCCGCGATCGATCTCGGCACGAACGCCACCCGCCTTCTCGTCGCCGACGTCGCGGACGGCGATCTGACCGAGATCGTGCGGCGGACGCGGATCACCCGGCTCGGCGAAGGAGTCGACGCGCGCCGGCGCCTTCTCCCCGTCCCGATCGCCCGCGTCCGCAACGTGCTCAGCGACTTCCGTCGTGAAGCCGACGAACTGGGCGCTGAGCGCGTACTCGCCGTTGCGACGAGCGCGGTGCGCGACGCCGAGAACGGCGAGGCGTTCCTCGGCGAGATCGAGTGGTCGTACGGGTTCGCGACCCGCCTGCTGACCGGTGACGAGGAGGCCGCGATGACGCTCAGCGGCGTCGGGCCCCTCGCGCCCGGCACGGTCGTCGTAGATGTCGGCGGCGGCTCGACCGAGCTGATCACGAACGACTTCCGGACGAGCCTCGACCTCGGCTGCGTCCGGCTGACCGAACGGCACGGCGGCGACCTCGACGGCATGGCCGCGGAGGTGCGCGAAGTCCTGCCTGACCTCCAGGTCGAGCGCGCGCTCGATGTCGACGGCACGACCGCCGAGCTCGCGGCGCTCGCCGGCAGCCGCACGGTCGCGCTCGCAGCGATCGACCAGGCGCTCGCCTGGGTCGTCGACTCGAGCGACGAGGAGCGGCGCGCACGCCTGATCGAGCCCGACCGGAGCGACGTGCTTGCGGCCGGCATCGTCGTCGTCCGCGAGACCCTCCGCCACCTCGGCCTGACCGAGACCACCGCCTCCGACCGCGACCTCCTGAACGGCATCGCCCTGGCCGCCGCCCGCCTCCCGGAACCGGAAGAAGGGGCCGCGCCGCCCGGCGCCTACACGTGTTGCTGAGAATACTTGCGCTCGCAATCTTCCTGTGCTAGGGTATTTGAGTCATCAAGTTTCTGAGGAGGAACACGCAAATGAGCACGATCGAACAGCAAGCCACAGGCACCTTCGCCGCCGACCCGGTCCATTCGCACGTCGGCTTCGAGGTCCCCTACGCGGTGGCGACGTTCTCGGGTGAGGTCCCCGAGTTCACCGCGAGCCTCGTCGACGGCCACCTCGAGGGCTCGGCGAAGATCCAGAGCCTCCGGCTGAAGGACGAGAACCTCCAGGCGCACGTGCTCTCCCCCGAGTTCTTCGACGCCGAGCGCCATCCCGTCCTCACGTTCAGCGGCGACCTCGCCCGCGACGGCGACAAGGCGACGATCGACGGCGAGATCACGATCAAGGGCATCACGCACCCGGCGACGCTGACCGGCACGATCGTCGGCCCGACCCTCGACCATTTCGGCGCGACCCGCATCGGGCTCACGCTCGAGACGGTCGTCGACCGCACCGCGTTCGACATCAAGTGGAACATGCCGCTCCCAAGCGGCGAGCCGGCGCTCGGCAACGAGGTCACCCTGAAGGCTGACCTCACGCTGGTGGCTCAGGAGGCGTAAGGACGATGCGCGTTCTCGCGATCAGCGGCTCGCTTCGCCGCGACTCGAACAACACGGCCCTCCTCCGCGCGCTGCGCGAGGAGGCGCCGGCGGGGGTCGAGGTCGAGGTCTGGGACGGGTTGAAAGGGATCCCGCCCTACGACGTCGACGACGACCTCGTGCCCGGCCCGCCGAAGGTCGAGGCGTTCCGCACGCTCGTTCGCGAGGCCGACGCGATCTTCTTCGCCACACCGGAGTACAACTCGTCCATCCCGGGCGCGCTCAAGAACGCGCTCGACTGGGCCTCCCGCCCAATCGCCGCGAACGCCTTCCGCAACAAGCCGGTCGCCGTGATCGGCTCCAGCGCGGGGGCGTTCGGCGGCGTGTGGGCAGCCGCCGAGCTGCGCAAGGTGCTCGCCGCGATGGGCGCGCGGGTCACCGAGGTCGAGCTCGTCGTCGGTCACGCGCACGACAAGCTCGACGAGGTGGGCGAGCTCGCCGACGACGACATCCGTGACGAGCTTCGTGAGGCGCTCGACCTGCTCCTCGCCGAGGCGGAGCCGGCCGTCGCCGTGGCCTAGCCTGCTTCTTCGGTCGGCGGCTCGTCCTCGGCGAGGCGCCGTTGGACGGCCGACCGCGAGAGCACACCGACGAGCCTGCCGTCCTCGACCACGGGCACGCGCTCGTAGTCGTTTTCCTCGAGGAAGGCGAACGCATCGCCGAGCGGCGTCGACGAGTCGATCGTCGCGTTCGGCGGCTCGGCAAACGATCCGGCTGCGGTCGTCTTCGGATCGAGGCCGCGCGCCACGACCTCCCGCACGAGCGTCTTGCGCGTGATCACGCCCGTCAGCCGGTGGTCGTCGCACACGAAGACGGCGCGAACCTCGGGGCGTGAAAGCGCCTCGGCCGCCTCCTGCGCGCTGGCAGACGCGTCGAGCGACAGCGGGTCTGGAACCATCGCATCGCGGGCGAGCTGCTCGGTCATCACCACTGTTATTTCACGGATAGATGCCGCGCGCCTCGAGCGCCGCCGACACCTCGCGGATCGCGGCGACGAGCGCAGCGTCCCGCAGCGTGATCCCTCGCTCGTGTGCGACGTCCCAGACGCGATCGAATGCGTCGGCCATCTTGTCCGCGAGGCGGCGGCGGATCTCGTCGCGGTCCCAGAAGAGCCGGCCGAGATCCTGAACCCACTCGAAGTACGAGACGGTGACACCGCCGGCGTTCGTGAGGATGTCCGGCAGGACCGGGATGCCGCGCTCGGCGAGGATGCGGTCGCCGTCGATCGTCGTCGGTCCGTTGGCGCCCTCGGCGAGAAGCCGACAGCGCAGGTTCCCCGCGTTCGCGCCCGTGATCTGGTCCTCACGCGCAGCGACGGCGAGGATGTCGCAGTCGAGCTCGAGCAGCTCCTCGTTCGTGATGCGCGTGACGCCTTCTTCGAGGCCCTCGAGCGACCCGTGCTCCGCGACGTACGCGTGCAGCGCCGGGACGTCGAGACCCTCCGGCGCGTGGACGCCGCCGGAGATGTCGGACACACCGACGACCGATGCGCCCTTGTCGAAGAGCTCGCTCGCCGCGATCCCGCCGACGTTGCCGAAGCCCTGCACGGCGCAGCGCTGCGCGGCGAGGTCCCAACCGAGCCGCGCGCACGCGCGCTCGATCACCATCACGACGCCGGCGCCGGTCGCTTCGTGACGGAACAGCGAGCCGCCGAGCGACACCGGCTTGCCGGTGACGATCTCCGGTACCGCGTAGCCCTTCTGCATCGAGTACGTGTCCATCATCCACGCCATCGTCTGCTCGTTGGTCGCCATGTCCGGCGCGGGAATGTCCAGCTGCGGACCGATGAACGGCGCGAGCTCGGCAGTGAAGCGGCGCGTGATCCGCGCCAGCTCTGCCGGTGAGAGCTCGCGCGCGTTGCAGCGCACGCCGCCCTTCGCGCCGCCGTATGGGAGGCGAAGCAGCGCGCACTTCCACGTCATCCACATCGCGAGCGCCGCGCACTCGCCGAGATCGACCGCCATGTCGTAACGGATGCCGCCCTTCGTCGGCCCGAGCACCGACGAGTGCTTTACACGGTAGGCGGGGAACATCGCGTAGCTGCCGTCGTCGCGCTGGACGGGCAGCGTGAGGATGACCGCCTGCTCCGGATGGCGCAGCCGCGTCGAGACGAAGTCGGGAACGTCCGCGAACGCGAGCGCGCGCTCGAGCTGGGTGCTCGCCTGCTGGTAGAGCGGCGTGTCCCACTCGAGCTGGGACTGAGCATGGACGGCCTTCGCCACGGCGCCGAAGCGTAGATGAAGCGTGCAGGACCTTGGACTGCCACGGATGGGCCGATCGACCCATTGCGGGTGGGTGCGACACCGGCAATGCTGTGCCGATGAGGAACCCGGAGCTGCTGCCCGCCATCGCCGGCGGGTTCGCCGTCGCACTGGCGCACCTGCGCTGGATCATGCTCACGCAGTGGACGTGCAAGACATGCGGCACGACCCACCTCCACTGCGAGTGCAAGCCGGCGTGGGTCAAGAAGCTGCTCTAGCCTCTCGTCCCTGAGGATGACCTCACGGTCGTAATTAGGGAGGACGCGGTGCGCCGTCCCGCCGGTTACGGTGAGAATCGTGAACAGGCTCCTCGGCCGCCTGCGGCGACCCCGAATCGGCCACCTGCATGAGCACGAGGAACGCGCAGCGGCCGAAGAGCGAGCCCGGATCGCGCACGAGTTGCACGACGTCGTCGCACACTCGGTCTCGGAGATGGTCGTCCAGGCATCCGGCGTCCGTTGCCGGCTCAACGACGATCAGGTACGCGAGCGCGACGCCCTCCGCTCCGTCGAGCAGATCGGGCGCGACGCACTGACAGAGATGCGGCGAATGCTCGGCGTGATGCCCGGGGCAGGCGAAGTGGAGCTCGCGCCGCAACCTGGCCTCGCCCACCTCGACCGGCTGGTCGCGCAGATGGAGACCGCAGGCCTGCCGGTGACGCTCCGCGTCGAGGGCGGGCGGCCGTCATTGCCGGTCGGCATCGACCTGTCGGCGTACCGCATCGTGCAGGAAGCTCTCGCGAACGCGCTCACCCACGCGAACTGCGCGCACGCGGACGTGACGGTCCGGTACGCGGGAGACGTCGTCGAGGTCGAGGTCTCCGACGACGGCTCCGGGCTGAACGGCTCGGGGCGCTCGGAGGGCGAGAGCCTCGCCGCCATGCGTGAGCGCGTTGCGCTCTACGGCGGCAAGCTCGAGACCGGCCCGCGCGACGGCGGCGGCTACCTCGTGCGCGCGCAGCTTCCCGTGGAGGCGGCGACATGATCCGGGTCGTGCTCGTCGACGACCAGGCGCTCGTCCGCGCCGGCTTCCGCATGATCCTCGACGCCGAAGCGGAGATCGAAGTCGTCGGCGAAGCGGCCGACGGCCGCGACGCGATCGACCAGGTCCGCACGCTGCAACCGGACGTCGTGCTGATGGACATCCGCATGCCCGAGCTCGACGGCCTCGAGGCGGCGCGCCGGATCCTCGAGGACGGCGTCGGCGGCAGCGAGCCGCCGCGCATCCTGATGCTCACCACGTTCGACCGTGACGAGTATGTCTACGAAGCGCTGCGCGCAGGCGCGAGCGGGTTCCTGCTCAAGGACACGCCGCCCGAGCAGCTCGTCGCCGCGATCGAAGTCGTCGCGGCCGGCGAGGCGCTGCTCGCGCCGTCGATCACGCGCCGCGTCATCGCCGAGTTCGTGAAGGGCGGCGGACCGAAGGCGCAGGCGGAGTTCCCGCGGCTGCAGGACCTGACGGCGCGCGAGCGCGAGGTGCTCGGCCTGATCGCACGCGGTCTGTCGAACGCGGAGATCGCGAAGGAGCTGTTCGTGTCGGAGACGACGGTGAAGACGCACGTCGCCCGTGTCCTGATGAAGCTCGGCCTCCGCGACCGCGTGCAGGCCGTGGTGCTCGCGTACGAAGCCGGCGTCGTGTCGCCCGGTGAGACCGGCTAGGTCGTCCGCCGCAGCACGACCACCGAGCGGCTCTGCACGACGACGTCGCCGCCGGGCACGAGGCGCTCGCCGTGCCAGGCGCCGGTCGCGAGCACCGCCTCCCAGCGCGTGCCGAACCGGCGCGCCGGGAGGCGGAACGGGATGTCCTCGAAGTGGGCGTTGAACAGGAGCAGGAACGAGTCGTCGCGCACCTCCTCCCCGTGCGCCGTCTCCGCGTCGAGCTCCTCGCCGTTCATGAAGACGCCGATCGCACGCGACTCGGTGTTGTCCCAGTCGCGCCGCGTCATCCGGCGACCGTCGGGGCGCATCCACCAGACGTCGGGCAGCACCGTGCCCGTCCCCGCGAAGAAGCTCGCACGCCGGAACACCGGATGCGCGAGCCGCAGCTCGATCAGCTGTTTCGTGAACTCGTGCAACGACGCGTCGCCGTTGCCCCAGTCGAACCACGAGATCTCGTTGTCCTGACACCACGCGTTGTTGTTGCCGCCCTGTGTCCGCCCCCACTCGTCGCCGCCGAGCAGCATCGGCACGCCCTGAGAGAGGAGCAGTGTCGCGAGGAAGTTCCGTTGCTGCCGCGCGCGCAGCTCGAGCACCGCTCCGTCGTCCGTCGGGCCTTCGGCGCCGCAGTTCCACGAGCGGTTGTCGTTCGTGCCGTCGTTCCCGTCCTCACCGTTCGCGTCGTTGTGCTTGTCGTTGTACGAGACGAGGTCGCGCAGCGTGAACCCGTCGTGAGCCGTCACGAAGTTGATCGACGCGAACGGCCGCCGACCGTCGCTCTGGTACAGGTCGGCAGAGCCGCCGAATCGCGATGCGAAGTCGCGCAGCGGCGCGGCGCCGCGCCAGAAGTCGCGCATCGTGTCGCGGTAGATGCCGTTCCACTCCGACCAGAGGATCGGGAAGTTCCCGACCTGGTAGCCGCCCGGGCCGACGTCCCACGGCTCGGCGATCAGCTTCACCTGGGACAGGACCGGATCCTGGTGGATGATGTCGAAGAACGCCGAGAGCCGGTCGACCTCGTAGAACTCGCGCGCGAGCGCCGACGCGAGGTCGAAGCGGAACCCGTCGACGTGGCACTCGAGGACGAAGTAGCGCAGCGAGTCCATGATCAGCCGCAGCACGGTCGGGTGGAGCGGGTTGAGCGTGTTCCCGGTGCCCGTGTAGTCCATGTAGAAGCGCGGGTTGTCCGGAACGAGGCGGTAGTAGCTCTGGTTGTCGACGCCGCGGAAGCCGAGCATCGGCCCGAGGTGGTTGCCCTCGGCGGTGTGGTTGTAGACGACGTCGAGGATCACCTCGATGCCCGCCCGGTGAAGCGCCTTCACCATGCCCTTGAACTCGCGCACCGGGTCGCCTGTTGCGGCGTACTCCGAATGCGGCGCGAGATAGCCGATCGTCGAGTAACCCCAGTAGTTCGTCAGGCCACGGTCGTGCAGGAAGCCTTCGTCGGCGATGTGGTGCACCGGCAGCAGCTCGACCGCGGTGACGCCGAGCGACTGCAGGTACGCGATCGAGTCCGGGCTCGCGAGGCCGCCGTACGTCCCGCGCAGGTCCTCGCGCACGCCTTCGCGCCGCTTCGTGAAACCTTTCACGTGCACCTCGTAGATGACCATGTCGTGCCACGGCACCCGCGGCCGTACCGTCCCGTCGTCCTCCCAGTCGAACGACGGGTCGACCACCACCGACTTCGGCACGGCCGGCGCGGAGTCGGACTCGTCGATCGTGAAGTCGGCGTCGGGGTCGGTCGACGGCACGTACGGCAGGGTGTTCGCCGCGTCCCAACGGACGGCACCGTCGATCTGCTTCGCGTAGGGATCGATCAGGAGCTTCGCCGGGTTGAAGCGCCGACCGGAGGCGGGGTCGTACGCCCCGTGCGCGCGATAGCCGTACTGCTGCCCGGGCCCGACGTCGGGCAGATAGCAGTGCCAGCAGAATGCCGTGCGCTCCGACACCTCGATGCGCTCCTCGGAGCCGTCCTCGTGGAACAGGCACAGCTCGATGCGGTCGGCGTTCTCGGAGAACAGCGAGAAGTTCGTTCCGTCCCCGTCCCACTCGGGGCCGAGCGGGAACGGCCGTCCGGGCCACACGCGACGGGTCATCAGGTGGGGCGCAGCCAGAGCACGGAGAGCGGCGGCAGCGTGAGCGCCGCGCTGAACGGCTGACCGCCGGCGCCGTGCTCCTCGGCGGTGACCCGGCCGAGGTTCCCGAGACCGCTGCCGGCGTAATAGACCGAGTCGGTGTTCAGCAACTCGACCCAGTCGCCGCCGTGCGGAAGCCCGACGCGGTAGCGCTCGCGCGGCACCGGCGAGAGGTTCGCGACGCACACGAGGTTGCGCTCGCCGTCGCGCGAGACGCGCATGAACGCGAAGACGTTCGCCATCGCGTCGTTCGGCTCGAGCCAGCGGAACCCCTCGGGCGAGAAGTCGACCTCCCACAACGCGGGCTCGTCGCGGTAGATCGTGTTCAGGTCGCGCACGAGGTCGCGCATGCCGGCGTGCTCCTGATGCTCGAGCAGCGACCACGGCAGCTCGCCCTGGTCGGACCACTCCCACGGCGTCGCGAGCTCGCCGCCCATGACAAGGAGCTTCTTGCCCGGGTGCGCCCACATGTACGCGTACAACGCGCGCAGGTTCGCGAGCTGCTGCCAGCGGTCGCCCGGCATCTTCTCGAGCAGCGATCCCTTGCCGTGCACGACCTCGTCGTGCGAGAGCGGCAGGATGAAGTTCTCGTTCCACGCGTAGACGAGCGAGAACGTCAGCTCGTGATGGTGGAAGCGGCGATGGATCGACTCGCGCGCGAAGTAGCCGAGCGTGTCGTGCATCCAGCCCATGTTCCACTTGAACCCGAAGCCGAGCCCGCCGACGTAGGTCGGACGCGACACGCCGGGCCACGCGGTCGACTCCTCGGCCGCCGAGATGACGCCGGGCTCGCGCGCGTGCAGCAGCTCGTTGAACTCCTTCAGGAACGCGACCGCCTCGAGGTCCTCGCGGCCCCCGAAGCGGTTCGGCACCCACTCGCCCTGCTTGCGCGAGTAGTCGAGATACAGCATCGACGCGACCGCGTCGACACGCAGCCCGTCGACGTGGTAGGAGCGCAGCCAGAAGAGCGCGTTCGCGAGCAGGAAGTTCTGCACCTCGGTGCGACCGAAGTTGAAGACGTACGTGCCCCAGTCGGGATGGTGACCTCGGCGCGGGTCGTCGTGCTCGTACAGCGCGGTGCCGTCGAAGCGGGCGAGCGCCCACGGATCGGTCGCGAAGTGCGCGGGAACCCAGTCGAGGATGACACCGATGCCGTTCGCGTGCAGGTGGTCGACGAAGTACCGGAAGTCGTCGGGCGACCCCATCGTGGAGACGGTCGCGTAGAAGTTCGTCACCTGGTAGCCCCACGACCCGGAGTAGGGGTGGTGCATCACCGGCAGCAGCTCGACGTGCGTGAAGCCGAGATCGGTCACGTAGGCGGCGAGCTCGCCTGCGAGCTCGCGCCAGCCGAGACCCCGGCGCCACGATGGCGCGTGGACCTCGTAGATCGAGACCGGCCGCGCCAGCGGCTGTTGCGCGCGCCGCGCGTCGAGCCAGTCGCCGTCGAGCCACTCGTACTCGCTCTCGAACACGACCGACGCCGTCTTCGGCGGAAGCTCCTGCTCGAAGGACAGCGGATCGGCCTTGTCGCGGCCGTCGAGATGGAACTTGTAGCGCTGCCCGCGGGTCGCACCCTCGACGGTGCCTTCCCAGATGCCCGTCGCGTCGACCGGCGCCAGCGGGTCGGCGGTCGTGCTCCAGTCGTTGAAGTCGCCGACGACGCCGACGTACCGCGCGTTCGGCGCCCACACCGCGAAGCGCACACCCGTCTCGGTCGGGTGCGCACCGAGCTTCGCCCACAGCTCCTCGTGCCGGCCCGCCCGCGCCAGCCAGATGTCGAGCTCGCCGAAGGCGGACGACGTCAGACCGGGACCTCTTCCTCGAGCATGCGCGCGAGCCCGAGCACCGGGATGCGCACCCAGTCGGGCCGGTTGTTCAGCTCGTAGCGCAGCTCGTACACGGCCTTCTCGAGCTCGAACACCTTGAGGAGCTTGTCCATCGCCGCGCCGGACGGGACGAGCGAGCGGTCGACGGTTGCGCGATAGCCCTCGAGGAACTCGTCGCGCGCACGCTCCTCCCAGTCGTCCGGAGGCTGCGTGTCGCGCAGCACCTCCGCCGCGGAGGCCGCGTAGCCGAACGACCCGAGCATCCCGGCGACGTCGCGCAACGGGCTCCGCTTGCGGCGGCGCTCGGGCAAGGACCGCGCCGGCTCGCCCTCGAAGTCGAGGATCACCCAGTCGTTGCCGTCCCAGAGCGTCTGGCCGAGGTGGAAGTCGCCGTGCACACGGATGACGCGGCCCGTGCCGCCGACGTTCGTGAGCAGGCGAAGGCGCTCCCGCACCTCTTCGCCGCGGCCGCGGATCAGGTCGAGGTCGGGCACGTCGTCGGGCAGCGAGAGGAAGACTCGCTCGATCTCCTCGTCGACCGTCGCGGTGAGCAGCCCGAGCGACTCGGTCGAGGTCTCCTCCGGGCAGAAGCTCGGCTCGGCCGGATCGGACCCGAGCGCGGTGTGCATCCGTCCCGTCACCTCGCCGAGGCGGCGGAGCGAGTCGAGGAACGCCTCGTCGCCGGCGGCGATCGCTTCGAGCGCGCGCTCCCAGCCGTCCTCGGCGTCGGGGACGAACCGCTGCATGATCCCGAGCGTCGCCTCCATCTGGCCGCCGACGTACGCGTACCAGCCGGCGAGCTCGGCGATGTTCGGGAAACCGGCCTCCGTCAGGAACCGGAGCAGCTCGAGCTCGGGATTGATCCCGGCCTCGACGCGACGGAACACCTTGAGGATCAGCGCGTCGTCGAACACGACGGACGAGTTCGACTGCTCGCCGTCGATCAGCCGCGCCGCCTGCGGCTGGCTCACGCCGCCGAGCGACGCGAACTCCACGGCGCCTTCGCTGCCCGGCAGCGTCTCGCCCGCTCGCATCAGGTCGAGCAGCGCGCGCGCGTTCGCGTCGTCCCGCAGCGCGTCGAAGCCCCTGTCGTCGGCGAGCACCTGGTAGGTCTCGTGCGTCCCCGTCTCGAAGCGCACCTCGACGAGCTGCACCTCGAGATCGTCGCGCAGCTGCGCCCGGTCGACGACGGTCGCGCTGCCGACCTCGCGCGTCTTCGAGCCGTACCAGCGCTGGCTCGTGATGAACTCGATGAGGGAGCTGTCGTCCGTCATTCCCCCGTCTCCTTCCGCAACTGGAACCAGAAGAATCCTCGCGGTGCGAGGGTCAGTAGGTACGGGAGCTCGCCGATGCGCGGGAACCGCGTGCGCCCGAACATCTCCTCCGGGATGAAGCCTTCCCAGCGCGAGAGGTCGAGCTCGACCGCCTGGGCCGAGCGGGCGAGGTTGTGGACGCACAGCACGGTGTCGTCCTCATAGGTTCGCACGTGCGCGAAGATCCGTGGATTCTCGGGCCGGAGCGCCTCGTAGGTGCCGAGCCCGAACACCGGATGGTCCTTCCGCAGGGCGATCAGGCGGTGCAGCCAGCGCAGCAGCGAGTTCGGCTGGCGCAGCTGCGCCTCGACGTTGACCGCCTGGAAGCCGTAGACCGGGTCCATGAGCGGCGGCAGGTAGAGCTGCTGGAAGTCCGCGCGCGAGAACCCGCCGTTGCGGTCGCCGGTCCACTGCATCGGCGTGCGCACGCCGTCGCGGTCGCCGAGGAAGATGTTGTCGCCCATCCCGACCTCGTCGCCGTAGTAGAGGACGGGTGAGCCCGGGAGCGAGAAGAGGATCGCGTGCATCAGCTGGATCTCGTCGCGGCCGTTGTCGAGCAGCGGCGCGAGACGGCGGCGGATCCCGAGGTTCAGCTTCATCCGCGGGTCCTTCGCGTACTCGGCGTACATGTAGTCGCGCTCCTCGTCGGTGACCATCTCGAGCGTGAGCTCGTCGTGGTTGCGCAGGAAGAGGCCCCACTGCGCCCCGTCCGGCAGCGTTGGCGTCTGCTCGAGGATCTCGATCATCGGCAGCGCGTCCTCGCGACGCATCGCCATGAACATGCGCGGCATCACCGGGAAGTGGAACGCCATGTGGCACTCGTCGCCGTCGCCGAAGTACGCGACGACGTCGCCCGGCCACTGGTTCGCCTCGGCGAGCAGCACGCGATCCTGGTAGTTCGCGTCGACCTCCGTGCGCACGCGCTTCAGGAACTCGTGCGTCTCCGGCAGGTTCTCGCCGTTCGTCCCGTCGCGCTCGTAGAGGTACGGCACAGCGTCGAGCCGGAAGCCGTCGAGGCCGAGGTCGAGCCAGAAGCGGAGCACGTCGAGCATGTTCCGCTGCACGTCCGGGTTGTCGTAGTTCAGGTCGGGCTGGTGCGAGAAGAAGCGGTGCCAGAAGTACTGGCCGCGCACGGGGTCCCACGTCCAGTTCGACGGCTCGGTGTCGATGAAGATGACGCGCGCCTCGTTC
>Ga0207707_10002707_pt1 | contig 15840 bp, 16 predicted proteins | sample KBSC83BmetaG_FD_184336 | JGI IMG/M metagenome (GOLD analysis project Ga0207707, IMG submission 184336) | Corn rhizosphere microbial communities from Kellogg Biological Station, Michigan, USA - KBS C8-3B metaG (SPAdes) (version 2) | ecosystem: Host-associated > Plants > Roots > Rhizosphere ...
GAGACGGATGCCTCCGGCTCCTCGTTCCTGCTCAATTCTGCCGACGGGACCTCGTGGCTGGTCTACCAGACCGTCACCAACCAGCACGACACGCTGCAGGTCATTCCGCCGGCGAACGGCACCGCCAGGCGCCTCACGTGGACCCAGCTGCGATGATCGAACAGGAGATCTCAGGAATGACGCGCTGCATGCTGAATCGGAACGCACGCCAGAAGGGTTTCACCCTCGTCGAGCTCATGATCACGTGCGTGGTCGTTGCGATACTGGCGGCTATTGCGATCCCCAGCTACAACAGCTCGGTTCGCAAGTCGCGCCGCACCGAGGGACGGAACGCTCTGCTGGATTTGGCAGGGCGCGAGGAGCGGTTTCTCGCGACCAACAACCAGTACAGCGCTACCGCCGCCGACCTTGGCTACGCAAGCTTTCCGGCGCCGACGACTAGCGGCTACTACAACCTCAAAGTGACTGCCACGGGCGCCGGTGGCGCCAACGCTGTGCCGACCTTCACGATCACGGCAACCGCCGCCGGCACTCAGGTGGGCGACACGGATTGCCAGGTCTTCACACTGGACTCGACCGGGGCTCAGACCTCAACGAACAGTGCTTCTTCGGACAGCACTGCGACCTGCTGGAAGTGACCCAGCCGCTGCGCTTCTCGAGGCAGAAGCGGCTTCGACCGCCGTAGATTGACGCAACCAGCAGGCGGACAGGTGTAGAATGGATGTCGCACGGCGATCCGCCGTGGCGATGTCCGGACGTCAATGCGCCTCGCGAATACCCACTCGCAAAAGGCAGTGCTGCTCGCCTCCCTGCTGCTGTACCTCGGGGGTCTGCTGTTTCCCGCGGTCGAGTACGACACCATGAGCTCGCAGCCGGCGGTGCACTCCACGCATCTCTGGCATGAGCCGCTGGGCCGGGTGCAGATAGTCCCAGGGTACTTCCACCTGGCACTGGGATGGATCGGCATGCTGGTGCCGCCGCAGATCACCCCACTGGGCTGGCTGGCCAACCCTTGCTATTTCCTGGCCTTGCTGTTTGCACGCTGGCGAAGAATCACCCTCACGCGATCGCTCGCCGGGCTGTCACTGATCCTGGCGGCCTCGAGCCTCCTGATCGTCAATCTGAGCCCGCTGCGTGTGATGCTGCATGACCCCGTGCCGCAATTCTGGTCGGCGATCAGCCCACTGGCGGGGTTCTGGTTGTGGCTGGCGGCGATTGCAGCCCTGAACCTGTATGGATTTCTGCTCAGCCGCCCCGCTTCCGCCTCAGTCGAGGTCGCGGTTCGGCCGCAGAGGTCCGACGCCCGCTCCGGGACCGAAACAGGCGTCTCTTGAGAAAACCGCGCAGCACCTACGCGTGGTTGGTGGAACAGTGTCCACCGTGCTTCAGGCCTCGCCCCACACCTCGCGCGCGACCTCTACGATGCGTGTGAGCTTCGCGGTCTGCTCCTCCTGCGTGAGGGGATTGCCGCGCTCGCCACTGGAAAAGCCGCACTGGGGGCTGAGCGCGAGCTGCTCCAGGGGACAGAATTTTGCCGCCGCGTCGATCCGCCTCTTGATCTCATCCTTGGACTCCAGAGCGCCGGATTTGCTGGTCACCAGCCCGAGCACGACGCGCTTGCCTGGGGGCACGAAGCGCAGCGGCGCAAAGCCTCCGGCACGCTCGGAATCGTATTCCAGGAAGTAACCGTCGACCTCGATGCTGTTGAACAGCGTCTCGGCGACCGGCTCATAACCGCCTTCCGCCATCCAGGCGCCCTCCAGGTTGCCGCGGCACAAGTGCATCGTCACGGCCATGCCGGCAGGCCGTGCACGGATGCACTCGTTGATGAGCCGCGCGTATTGAACGGGCAGCTGCTCGGGGTCCTCGCCCATCCCGATCACCTCCGCGCGCAGCTTCGGATCGCACAGATACGCAAGGTTGACCTCGTCGATCTGCAGGTAGGTGAGGCCTGCCTTCGCCAGGTCGGCGATCTCCGCGGCGTAGGCCCGAGCGACATCCGCGTAGAAATCGTCCATCTGTGGGTACGCCTGCGAGTCGATCGCACTGCGGCCACCGCGAAAGTGCAAGATAGATGGCGAGGGCACGGTGAGTTTGGGGGTCTGACGCGTATGGCGCTTCAAGAACTCGAAATGCCCCACGAAAATGGGGGAGGGGCGTGAGATCTTGCCGGTCACTCGGGTCGCGGACGGTGCCCGCTCGAGCGAGCCGGCCGCGGTGTGAAAGCTCACCTTGACCGGTGAGGCAGTCCGCTCCACGTTGGCCAACCGAGTCAAAAAGTCCATGTGCCAGAAGGTGCGCCGGAACTCCCCGTCAGTGATCGAGCGCAGCCCAATGCGCTCCTGGAGGGCGATCACATCGCGAATGGCAGCATCTTCGACCTCGGTCAGCTGTGCGCGCGAGAGCTCACCGGCGCGATGCCTGGCACGCGCTTGCGTCAAATGCGGCGGACGTAACAACGAGCCGACGTGGTCGGCGCGGAAGGGAGGGCGGTCGAGCATGTGCGCAGCATGGAATAGGGTGCCCGTCGGGCGCAAGTCAGCGGCGTCGGCTTTGCTGCGGGGGAGAATGGCCGCATGCAGATACGCGTAGCGGGCAGCACTCTTGGGGTATCCGGCGGCGTACGGCCGATTCAGATCGTCGTGCTGGGCCTGTGCCTGCTCGTCAACGCCCTGGACGGCTACGATCTGCAGGCAGCCGCATTCACCTCGACCAGCATCATGTCGGAGTGGGGCGTGGCCACCGGGGCGATGGGCCTCACCATCTTCAGCGTCGGTGTGCTGGGAGTGGGCCTGGGCTCGTTCGTGCTGGCGCCCGTTGCCGATCGCCTCGGGCGGCGGCCGACGGTCCTGATCGGGCTGCTGCTCATCACTGTCGGCATGCTCACCGTATCGATCACGGCGACGCCGCTGCAATTGAGCGGTCTGCGCTTCCTGACCGGGCTGGGAATCGGAATTCTGTTTCCGACCTTGAACACGCTCGTCTCGGAATACACGCCCGTTGCGTGGCAGAGCCTGGCGGTGAGTGTCTACGCCACGGGATATCCGATCGGCGCGGCGTTGAGTGGCGCGCTGGCGCCGGCTTTGATCGGCCACTTCGGCTGGCGCTCGGTATACGTCGCCGGCGGAGCGGCTTCCCTGCTCCTCACCCTGGCGGTGATCGCGCTGCTTCCGGAGTCCTTGGAGTTTCTGCTCAAGGTGCAACCGCGCGATGCGTTGCAGCGCGCACGCGTTATTGCGATTCGCCTGCAGGTCGCTCCCGTGGATGCCTTGCCGGCTCGGCAGGCGGCGGTCCGACCCAGTCCGCTCACGCCGTTTGAGCCCCAACTCGTACGCCGCACGCTCCTGATCAGCGCCGCCTTCTTCCTTCTGTGGCTGACGGAGTTTTTCGTGGTGACCTGGACTCCTACCATTCTGTCGCGCGAGGGGCTCAGTCTGGCAGCCGCATCACGGGGCGGGGTCATGCTGACCCTCGGCGGGATGGCTGGAACGCTCCTCGTGGGCGCGTTCGGCATGAGTTTTGGCCTGGTGCGGGTGGTCGGGCTGTATCTGTGCGCGAGCTTTTTCATGACCCTCGTGTTCGCTGTTGCGAACGTTCAGGCGTCGATGGTGCTCGTGTGTGCCGTTCTGGGCTTTCTGCTGTTCGGCTCTGCCGTCGGGCTCTACGCGGTCGCCGCGCGAATTTTTCCGCTCGAGGTCCGCGCCACCGGTACCGGCGTTGCCCTGGCCTTCGGACGGGCGGGTGCAGTCGTCGGCCTGTCCCTCGGCGGACTTCTCATGGGCCTGGGCTGGGCGCGCGGCACGTACGTCAGTATTCTCGCGCTGCCGGTCGTAGCCGCCGCTCTCGCCACGTTCGCTTTGCGCCCGTTCGTCTCTGACGCCGATCCGTCCTGAGGAGGGTTTCCCGGCCATGTCGCAGCTCACTCTGTCCGTCGCGATCGGAGACTACGACCGCAACCGCCCCCTCATCAGCGGGGCGGTGCGCGTGGACGGAGTCGATCCGGTGTTCATGACGCTCTCTCCGGAAGAGATCTTCTTCAGGGCCATGCGTACCGTGGACTTCGACATCTGCGAGCTGTCGCTCTCCAGTTTCACGGTCCGGGCAGCTCGGGGAGACAACCCCTACGTCGGCGTGCCGGCGTTCGTGTCCCGCACGTTCAGGCACACCTCGATCTACGTCCGCACCGACCGCGTCAAGGAGCCGAAGGACCTCATCGGGCGCAAGATCGGCGTGCCCGAATACCAGCTGACCGCCAACGTCTGGGCGCGCGCGATCCTGCAGGACGATCACGGCGTGAAGCCTTCCGACGTTCTGTGGGTACGGGCGGGTATCGAGCACGCGCAGCGGCCGGAGAAAATCCCGATCCAGCTCCCTGCGGACGTTCACCTGGAAGAGGGGCCACCGGGAAAGACCATCTCACAGCTGCTGGAAGCCGGCGCCATCGATGCCTTCATCGCGCCGCGTCCGCCGAAGCTCGTGGACTCGGGTCACCCGCACATCGGCTGGCTGTTTCGCGATCCCGTGGCGGCGGCCCAGGACTACTACAGGCGTACCGGCATTTTTCCCATCATGCATCTGATCGGAGTGCGGCGCTCACTGGCCGAGCGGCATCCCTGGTTGCCGGCGGCTGTCCTCAAGGCCTTCGAGCAGTCGAAGGCACTGGCATTGGAGGCCTTGAACGACACGTCCGCGACCAAGGTCACGTTGCCCTTCGTGGAAGAGCAGCTGCGAGCGGCACGCGCGTTGCTGGGCCAGGACTATTGGCCGTACGGCGTCGAGCCCAACCGCAAAACCCTCGAGACCTTTCTCAGGCACCACCATGAGCAGGGACTGTCGAGGCGGCGGGTGAGCGTGGAGGAGTTGTTTCATCCAGCCACGCTCGAGAGCTACTCCGTCTAGGGGCTGCCGCCGCGCACCGGCGGCTGCGGCGCTCCCGGTGGTGCCAGGTTGACTCGGGACCGGCGTCCAGGGTTTACCCTGCGCAGCCTCTACTTCTGGAGGGTGCCATGTCTCAACCCAGTCGATCGTATCTCCCCGCGGCAGGCTTTCACTGGACGCTCCCACTCTATGACCCGCTGGTCAGGCTGATGGGTGGAGACGCGGTCAGGGCCGCACTGCTGGATCAGGCCGCCTTGCGAGCCGGTGAGCGCGTTCTGGATATCGGCTGCGGTACGGGCACGCTTGCCGTGCTCATCAAGCGCCGCTACCCCCAGGTCGAAGTCACGGGGCTCGATCCTGACCCGAGCGCACTGGAGCGGGCCGCACGCAAGGCGCGACGAGCCTCGTTGTCGATACGGCTCGATCGTGGATTCTCGGACGATCTTCCTTACGAGGATGATCTGTTCGACCGAGTTTTCTCCTCCTTCATGCTGCACCACCTGGATGAAAAGGAAGCGACGTTGCGCGAGGTGCGGCGTGTGCTCAAGCCCGGCGGCTCATTCCACATGCTGGATTTCGCCGACCCGCGCTCGGGCGGCGTGCACGGCCGGTTGAGCCATCTGGTGCACTCGAGCAAGCGCCTGAAGGACAACAACGAAGGGCGGATGCTCGAGCTCATGAAACGGGCGGGATTGGTGACTCCTGTGACTGTCGCGGAGCGCTCGCTGCTCGTGGGCCACGTCGCGTACTATCAGGCGTTGGCGCCGCGCTGACGGTCCGCGCGCTTCGCTGATTGTCGCCAGGCCACACGAAAATGTGGCCCTGGCACCTTGACATCCCCGCCACGCAGGAAAACAATCCGCGCCCTCTTCAGACACGGGAGTCACCCGGTTGGACAGTTGCCCTAGTAGTCGCTCCATCGTCGACTGAAACGGCGAGACCTCCAGCACCGCGGTTCTTCTCCTCGATCCCGCCTGCCACCGTCTCGCTGCTGCAAGCGGACGTGCGCAAGGCATCAACGGATACCGGCCTGACAGGCCGATCCGACGTCGCAGCGCATCGCTCCTTTGAAGGCTTGGCTCGTGAGGAAGCATGCGTATGTCGATCGTACGTCAATCACTGGTTTGCGCGGCCGGCTGTGCCGATGTCTGCACCGACCCCGAGCTGCATCGGGACAGCGCCGTTCTGGACGACGCCCACGTGGGCGACATCCGCGGGGCGCTCGGCACCATCGGCCGCCATGATCTGGGACCGCGCAAGGGTTGGTCCGCCCGGCTGAGGACTCTGCTCGCGATCCTCGGACCGGGGCTCATCGTCATGGTGGGCGACAACGATGCAGGCGCGTTCGGCACCTATGCCCAGGCAGGCCAGGACTACGGCACGGCTCTTCTGTGGACGCTGCTGCTGCTCATCCCGGTGCTGTATGTGAACCAGGAGATGGTGCTGCGCCTGGGCACGGTCACGGGTGTCGGTCATGCCCGGCTCATTCTGGAGCGCTTCGGAAAATTCTGGGGCGCCTTCAGTGTCATCGACCTGCTTCTGCTCAACGCGCTCACGCTGGTCACGGAGTTCATCGGCATCAGCCTGGCGCTGGACTACCTGGGCTTTCCGCGCCAGATCGGGGTGCTCGCGGCTGCGGGGATCATCATCGCGGCGGCAGGCACGGGAAGCTTCCGGCGGTTCGAGCGCCTGGCGTTGCTGCTGGCCCTCGGGAGCCTGCTGCTGGTGCCCATCCTGCTCTGGGCTCATCCGCCGGCGGCGCAGCTGGCGAGGGATTTCATCGTGCCCCACCTCCCGCCGGGCGCGCACATGAACGAGGTCATGCTCCTGGTCATCGCGATCGTCGGCACGACGGTCGCGCCGTGGCAGCTGTTCTTTCAACAGAGCTACGTCATCGACAAGCGCATTACGCCGCGTTTCATGCGCTACGAGCGGGCGGATCTGTGCCTGGGAATCGGGCTCGCGATCCTCGGCGCGGTGGCGATGATCGCCTTCACCGCGGCCACCTTCGCCGGGCATGCCGAATTCGCGCATTTCCAGGACGCGGCCGGTGTGGCGGCAGGTCTGCACAAATACGTCGGGCCGGTGGCCGGCGTTTTCTTTGCCGTGGCTCTCATCGATGCGAGTGTCATCGGTGCGATGGCCGTATCGGTCTCCACCGCCTACGCGCTGGGGGATGTGCTGTCGCTGCGGCATTCCCTGCATCGCAAGCCCACCGAAGCCAAAGCCTTCTACGCAGTCTATGCCGGGCTGGTGCTGGTGGCGGCGGCGTTGGTGCTGACACCCGGAACGCCGTTGGGGCTGTTGACCAACGCAGTGCAGACCCTTGCCGGCGTTCTGCTGCCCAGTGCCACGGTCTTCCTGCTGCTGCTCTGCAATGATCCGGCGGTGCTCGGACCGTGGGTCAACGGACGCTGGGTCAACCTGTTCACAGCTGTCATTGTTGGCGTGTTGGTGCTGTTGTCCGTCATCCTCACGGCCTCCGTTCTCTACCCGCAGCTCAACGCGCACACGATGCGGATCCTGCTCGAGACGGGAGCCTTGGGGATGATCGCAGCCGGCGCACTGTTCCTGTCACGCACGGAGCGGCGCGCGGGCATCGATCGAACCGGACAGGCCACCTGGCGCATGCCGCCGCTGCGCACGCTGGCGCCCGCTCGGATGACCGCCGCGACGCGATTCGGGATGGTCGCTTTGCGCGGCTATCTGCTGGTCGCCGGAGGGCTCATTCTGGTGCGGATCGCGCAGCTCGCCAGCGCTCACCTGGGATGAGATATCTCTCGTAATTTATTGATACTCAAGATCCTCGACGCATTGGTCGGCCGGAGGCCGGCTCACGCGGTGGCCGGCGACTTGACCGCTGCAGTGACTCCAAAAGCCGACGTCTTGCTTTAGGTGAGACAACTAGTCTCATATATGGTCCCGAACGGTTAGCGATTTTCCGGGGACCAAACAACATGATCTCAGCAAGCGCCCAGGCAGGGAAGTTCGTCATCAGCCTGTGCACAGTAGCCGTGCCCATCACCATTCCGCAGCCGCGCTCGCCGGAGCTGATGCGCTATCGGTTCTTTCTGCACACCTGTTGGGAAGAGGGCACGCGGCGGCATCGCCTCTACATGGGTTACTTCGCAGCGCGGGCGGACGCGGACAAGTGGCTGGGCACGCTGCGCAGAATCTATCCGAGTGCGTTCGTGAGCACGGCGCCCGAGGCTGAGATGCTCACCAACACGCAGATCGTGTCGCTCCTGGATCAACCGGCATCGACATCGACCGCGCTGCCTGTGCGCAGCGTTCCGATTGAAGTCACGGCGCAGCCTCCGCGCATCGCGAAGGCGCGACTTCCGCAAGCTGCGGAGCCAAGGCCATACCGACCGGAGGCGCGCCGTTCCGAGCCCAGTCTGCAGGACACTGTCGAGGCTCTGAAAGTGAGCACGCTGGATGTCAACATGGAGGAGGAGGATCCGCTGAACGCGACCGGTGTGCGTCACCTGCGCATCGAGATCCAGAAAGGCGGCTCCCGTGAGCGCGCCGCGAAGCGCTCGGGCTCGCGCAAGTGATCGGCGACCATCCCGTTTGGCGACGCTTCGCTTCCCGCCGATCGCTCCGCGATTCCGCCGATGCCTGCGGCGTGCCACTGATGAAAAACCGGCCAAAACCCGATGCCGCCGCGCTGCTCGAGCGAGCGCGACGCGCCATTGCCGACCATGAGCTCCCGCCGGGCGCGAGCTCACGTGTCTGGGGAGGCCGTGGTTCCGGCCAGCCCTGCAGCCTGTGTGGCCAGCCGATCGGCTTCAATGACGTGGAGATCGAGTTGGAAGGAGTCGAGGCCGCCGCGAGCGTGCGCTTTCACTCCAAATGCCACCTGCTTTGGCTGGAGGCGTGCACGAGCGAAGGTGAGGATCACTAGACGCCCGTCGGACGGGCGGCCAGGGTTTACAAAACTTTACCCGCCGCACAAAGGCGGCTAACGGTCGAACTGCAAGCTTTCATCCGTCCCCCTCACGCGATGAAAGGATCGACCATGGACACTTCCTCTCCCCGCAGCGCAGTGCGCTCGCTGCTGACTCGCTACACGCTGATGGCATTCGTTGCTGGAGCAGCCCTCGCCGGCGGAGTGGGCGTGCTGGCGCAGAGTGCGACCGGCATGCATCACGGCATGATGATGGGCAGCGGACACAGTGCCGCGGACTTCTCCGCCCAGCTCCAGCACGGACTGCAGCATCTGTATGTGGACATCGAAGCCACCGACGAGCAGAAGGCGCAGATCGACCCGCTGGTGAAGCAGGCTCTGAGCGATCTGCAGTCGCTGCATGCCCAGATGCAGTCCTCACAGTCGCAGGTCACACAGGCGCTGCTGCAGAGCCCGGTCGACCGTGCGGCCCTGGAAGCGGCGCGGGCCGCCCACCTGCAGCTGGCCGACCAGGTGTCCAGGCGCTTCGTACAACTCATCGCCGACGTCGGTGACGTTCTCACTCCGGCGCAGCGCAAACCGTTCGCCGCCCACGTGGCAAAGATCCACCCGTTCTGAGGACCTCTGGCTGGCGGGGCGCGCAGGCCCTACAGTCCGCCTCGAGATGAGTGAGCGCATTCTCCTGGTTGAAGACGACCCCCGCCTGGCCGAGATGCTCTGCGAGTATCTCGGCCAGAGCGGCATGCGTGTCACCGTGGCCCCCCTCGGGGTGAGCGCACTGGAGCGCTTGTCGGGCGGGGCCGGGTACGATGCCCTGGTGCTGGATCTGATGCTTCCGGACATGGACGGGCTGGAGGTGTGCAGGCGCGTACGTGCCTGCTCCGACACTCCCGTGCTGATGCTGACCGCCCGCGGCGATGCGATAGATCGGATCATCGGCCTGGAGCTGGGGGCTGACGACTACCTTCCCAAACCCTTCGAGCCTCGTGAGCTGCTTGCCCGTTTGCGGGCCATCCTGCGGCGCAGAGTCCATGCGCGGGAGTCGCCGGAACCGCCACTGCGGTTCGGGCGCCTGGAAATCGACACTGCCGCCCGCGAAGTGCGCTTGGATGGCCGCGCCTGCGAGCTGACCGGGCATCAGTTCAATCTGCTGCTCGCACTTGCACGGCATGCCGGCCGGGTGCTCTCGCGCGACAGGTTGATGGACCTGGTGAAAGGCGAGCCGCTGGAATCCTTCGATCGCTCGATCGATGTACACATGTCGCGCATTCGGGCGGTGATCGAGGAGGATCCCAGGAAGCCCAGGCGAGTCATTACCGTACGCGGCGCCGGCTACGTGTTCGCAAAGGTGCAGGACTGATGCTGCGCCTGTATCTGCGCTTCTACCTGGCACTGCTGGCGAGCCTGTTGATGCTCGTCCTGTCGATCATGGCGCTGATGCACTTCACCGGAACAGCGTGGCCGGCGGGTATGCCGCTGCGATCCTTCCACACGCGCCTCAGCATCCATGTCATTACCATGACACTGGCCCTGGCGATCGGCATCGCCGCCTTTCCGATCGTGCGCCAGATCAGCCGGCGCCTGGAGAGGCTGCAACGCGGAGTCGAGTCGCTGGGGGCGGGCGATCTCACCGCCCGGGTGAGCGTCGAGGGCCGCGACGAGGTGGCGCAACTGGCGACGGCCTTCAATCACGCCGCGGGCCGAATCGAGCAACTGGTGGGAGCCCACAAAGCGCTGCTCGCCAACGCCTCACACGAGCTGCGCACCCCGCTGGCGCGTATCCGGCTAGCGGTGGAGCTGATGAAAGACGCCACCGACGCCAAGCGCCGGGCAGGCCTGGAGCAGGACATCGCGGAGCTGGACCAGTTGGTCGATGAGATCCTGCTGGCTAGCAGGCTGGATGTCGTCCCGGAGAGCGCGGTGACCGAAGAGCTCGATCTGCTGGCGCTGGCCGCCGAGGAATGCGCGCGTTACGAGGAAGCCAACCTCGAAGGGACACCGGTGCTCGTTCACGGCGATCCGCGACTGTTGCGCCGTCTCCTGCGCAACCTGTTGGAGAACGCGCGGCGCCACGGCGCACCTCCAACGCAGGTGCGGATCACCAGCGGCGCGGGGCTCGCAACGCTGAGCGTGTGGGACAGCGGAACGGGCGTTTCGCCGGAGGAGCTCGAGGCCGTGTTTCGGCCGTTCTACCGACGTGCAGACAGCTCGGCTTCGGGCGCGGGCCTGGGTCTCGCCCTGGTACGCCAGATCGCGCGACGCCACCATGGTGAGGCGCGATGCGTGATACAAGATGGTCGTTGCTGCTTCATCGTGACCTTGCCGAAATGAGCTGTGGTCCGACGTAGCGCGAGCGTGGTCGAATCAGGCGGCCCCCGAGAATCTGCTCGCGGGCGTGCGCGATCCATCCGCACGTGCGGCTGATTGCAAATACACAGGTGAAGGCGTCCCGCGGAAACCCCAAGGCCTCGAGCAACAAGGCCGTGTAGAACTCGACATTGGTCTGCAACGGACGAGCGGGTTTCTTCTCAGCCAGCAGCTTCAGGGCGGCCGCCTCGACGGCTTCGGCGAGCTGCAGCCGCTGCGCGTCTACCTGGCCTGCTCGAATCAATGTCTGGAGCGCACCTTTCACCGAATCGGCGCGCGGATCGCGCACGCGATAGATCCTGTGACCGAACCCCATCAGGCGCTCACCTCGGGAGAGCTTTTCCTGCAACCACGCAGCGGCAGTCGCCGGCTTGCCGATGCTATCGAGGTAGTCGAGCACCGGACCCGGTGCACCGCCGTGCAGCGGTCCCTTGAGCGCACTCAGAGCAGCGATGACGGCAGAGGCCAGGCCCGCCCGGGTCGAAGCGACGACCCGGGCTGCAAAGGTGGATGCATTGAGGCCGTGGTCGCTGACCGTCACCAGATAGCGATCGAGTGCAGCGACCTGCTCGGCTGTTGCGGGCCTGCCGTGAATCATGCGCAGCAGATCCGCCGAATGGGACGCCGTGGCGTCCGGCTCGATCGGGCTCAATCCTTGTCGCAGACGCAGCACGGCCGCCGTGTACACAGCTGCGGCCCCAACCAGTCGCAGGGCCGTGTCCAGACGCTCACCATCGTCGATTTGCGCCAGCAGCACCCGCAGCGCCTCGACAGGCTCCTGTTGCACCTGCCGGACATCTGCCTCGCGCAGTCGCTCGAACGCCTGCGACCTGGCGCGCCCAAGGAGGGCCGTGAACGCGAGCGACTGGGGTGCCTCCTCGAACAGCCCTTCCCACAGGAGCGCGAGCACCGCCTCGTAAGTGCTGCCTGCCGCGAGCTCATCCAGCGAGTGTCCCCGGATGATCAATGTTCCGGCTTGTCCGTCGACGTCCGACAACGCGGTATCGGCTGCAATCACATCATCGAGGCCGTTCATCCCAGTGTCTCCCGGATGGCTCGGTCCATCCTCGGTGTTTTATGATATTGACGTCAATCTTGATTGATTGAGATCAATGTGAGGCACACCGTGAGCTGGATGACGGCAAGTCAGGCCCTGCGCACCCTCGGGGTTCGGCCGCAGACCCTGTATGCGAACGTGAGCCGCAAGAGAATTCGCGCCAAGGCGGACCCGAAGGACCCACGGCGCAGCCTCTATCACGAAGCCGATGTATGGCGTCTGGCACGCAAGCGCAGCGGGGCACGCAAGTCCGAGGAGGTTGCCGCGGCGGCGATCGAATGGGGCGACGCGGTGCTGGCTTCTGCCGTATCTACTGTTGCGGGCGGCCGCTTGTGGTACCGAGGCGAGGACGCAGTTGTGCTGGCGGAATCGAAGACTCTCGAGGAGGTCGCAGCCTTGCTCTGGGAGGTGCAGGCGCCGCAGCGCCTGGCGATCAAACGCGCTGCACCGGCCGCCGCTGCGCGGCGTCCTTCGGGGGAGCTGAGCCGCGCATTCCTCGAATTGGCGCGGCGAGTAAGTGAGGATCCTCCCGCACACGGGCGCACACTCGCCGTCCTGCAGGGCGAAGCGGCAGAGGTTCTCGCGACGCTGGCGGATGCAATGCTGGGGAGTGGTGGAGGATCCGCTCTGCATCAGCGCCTCGCCAAGTCATGGGGCCGCGCGGAGGCCGGCGACCTGGTGCGCCGTGCCCTGGTGTTGCTTGCCGATCACGAGCTCAATGCGTCCACGTTCGCGACACGAGTCACCGTCTCGACTGGGGCTTCGCTGGCCGCCGGCGTGTTGAGTGGGCTTGCGACTCTCACCGGGCCCTTGCATGGCGGTGCCGCCGCCGGCGTGCGGGAGCTGATGGAGGCCGCCGCGTCTCAGGGGGCCGACTCGGCCGTTCGCGACCGGCTCGCGCAGGCTCGGCCGATGGCCGGTTTCGGTCATCCGCTGTATCCCGCGGGCGATCCCCGAGCGGCGGCGCTCTTGCGGGTGCTCGGGGTGCCGCCGGCGCTGGCACAAGTCCGGGACGTGGTGGAGGAGCTGGTCGGCGAACGCCCGAATATCGATTTCGCATTGGCCGTGATGACCCAGACTTGCCGCCTGCCCAGGCAAGCTCCCCTGGTCCTGTTTGCGCTGGCGCGCAGCGTAGGTTGGCTGGCGCACGCACTGGAACAGGTCACGACGGGCCGGCTGATACGCCCACGTGCCCGCTATGTCGGACCCGCTCCGCGTTTGTGATAAATTCCGGGGGCACCCAATCGTGCTCGCGAAGGGGGCCCAGTGGAACACGCCGCCGACCAAGCTCATCACCATCCTGAGCCGGGAGTGAGCCGCAATCTGCTCCCCGCCGTCTGCGATGTGTCCGTCACCAACGTATGCAATGCTGCGTGCGACTTCTGCGGCTTCTCTCGTGACAAGAATTTAGTCGGCCCACGTCGTTACGTCGACCTCGCCGACTTCACGCGGGCTTTGCCTATCCTGCGGCGTCGCCGGATCCGCTACATGACACTCCAGGGCGGCGAGCCGCTGGTTCATCCGGAGGTGGTCGGCCTGGTTGCGGCTGCAACTGCGGCCGGGATTCAGTGCGGTCTGATCACCAACGGCTGGTTTCTCAGCCGTCATGTGGAAGCGCTGGCCGAGGCGGGACTGAAGCGCCTGCTCATCTCGATCGACAGCGACAACATGACACGGCACGATGCCAATCGAGGCTTGGATGGCCTGCATGCTCGAATCGCGGACGGCATCGCGCGTGCTCACAGCTTCGGCATCCCCGTGTGGGCGTGCGTGACGGTGACCCGGCTGGTCAACTACGAAGCGTTGCCGGAAGCCCTCGAGCGATTGGGCTTCGACGCCGTGACGTTCTCGTACCCCCGGCGCGAGCGCTTCGGCTCCTCCTCCCTGGTCTACAGCGAGGACTCGGAGCTGATGGAGCAGAGCTCCGAGGAGATCCTGTCGGCGCTGGAGTCGATCAAACGCCTCAAGAAGCGCTTCCGAGTGCTCGATCCCAGTGCCGCGCTCGATGAGGTCGCACGCTTCGTACGCGGCGAGGAGCAGCGCGTCAGCTGTGTCGCCGGCCACAAATACTTCTACATCGACTGGAACCTGGATGTCTGGCGCTGTGAGCCGTGGGCCAAGCCGATGGGCTCGGTGTTCGACCTGGATCATCTCCCCGACCAGCGCGAGGCCTGCAACGCCTGCATGATGTCCTGCTACCGCCACGCGAGTGCCATGATGCACGGGGCGATCGCCGTCACCGACTCCGCGCAGGCGGTGGCACGAGGGGAGTTCCGTTCCGCGCTCAGCTCGCTGTTCCAGCGCGGGGTCGGATATTCACTCTGGGCACTCGCGGCGGACGAGTGGCCGCGCGCAGCCCTGTCAGCCTGGAAGCTGCGCAGCCGGCCGCCGCCTGCGGCGGGGGCATGAGACGAAGCTCGAGCCACTGAAGCGCAATCATCGGGGGGCGTTTGGGGAAGGGGAGACTCGAAGCATTCAGCGACGGCGTGATCGCCGTCATCATCACCATCATGGTGCTGGACCTGAAGGTGCCGCACGGGGAGAGCTTCCAGGCTCTCGGGCCCCTGACCCCCACGGCGCTCGTGTATGTGCTGAGCTTCATCTACGTGGGAATCTACTGGAACAATCATCACCACATGCTGCACGTGTGCAACCGCGTCACGGGGCCGATCCTGTGGGCGAACCTGCACTTGCTGTTCTGGCTGTCGCTCATTCCCTTCACCACCGCCTGGATGGGCGAGAACCATTTCGCCCCCGCGCCCTCGGCGCTGTACGGCCTGGTGTTGCTGATGGCCGGCGTGGCGTACTGGCTCCTGCAGCAATTGATCATCGCTTCGCAGGGACAGGGGTCGATCCTGAAGGAAGCCGTCGGGGAGGACCGCAAGGGCAAGCTGTCACCCATCGCCTATGCGATAGCCGTGGTGTGCTCGCTGCGCTGGCCGTGGGTCGCCCAGTCGATCTATACCCTGGTAGCGCTCATGTGGCTGGTCCCGGATCGGCGCATCGAACGCGCGTTGTCACGGCACGAGCATTAACGGGAGGGGCTCAGCAGGTGCCGACGACACGGTGTGGTATGCAGGGACGCGAGCGGTCGCGCGTCGTATTGTTGTTCGGCGGAGGCGCGCAGGCGCGCGGCGGAGGGTGAGCGATGCAACACGACATCGGAATCTACATCGCGCACGCGGGGTTCTTCGGATCGTTTGTGATCGCGCGGGGGATCGCAGCGATGGCACCCCTCGATCAGCGCAACGCGGCCGTGGTCTCCTCCCAGGCAGCCACTGCTCCGGCATCGCGGACCCTGTTCGTCACCCACGTCGGCGCCTTCTGCCTGCTCTACTTCGGAATCGCCGCCGCCGTGTTCGGTCCGCAACCGCGGCTGCTGTTTCCTTCGCAGATCGTGATTGGCGCGCTCCTCATCGCCAGCGGCGCGGTGCTTTCCTGTTGGACGTTGCTGTACTTCCGCTCGTGGCGCTTCCGAGCCACCATCGGCATCGGCCACGAGCTGGCCACCGGCGGGCCCTTCAGGATCCTGCGCCATCCCATCTACCTGTCTTTGACTCTGCTTGCGCTCGGCACCGCGCTGTGGCAGCCGACCGCTTTCATCTGGGGGTCATTCTTCATCATCGCT
>Ga0207707_10002712_pt1 | contig 15820 bp, 8 predicted proteins | sample KBSC83BmetaG_FD_184336 | JGI IMG/M metagenome (GOLD analysis project Ga0207707, IMG submission 184336) | Corn rhizosphere microbial communities from Kellogg Biological Station, Michigan, USA - KBS C8-3B metaG (SPAdes) (version 2) | ecosystem: Host-associated > Plants > Roots > Rhizosphere ...
GAGCTTTACGAGGAGATCAGGTCACTGAAGCAGCATGCTGATCGTTTTGCACCCTTTGCGGTCATCAATCCTATTTATGCGGGGTGGCGACAGGACCTGGAAACCAGTATCGGCAAATTAGGGATGCTGGGTGTCCGCCTGTATCCTAAATACCATGATTATGAGATGACGGACCCTTCTCTGATCGAACTCGTAAAGAACGCCCGCGACCGGGACATACCGGTGACCTTTGATTTCCGTATGGCGGACGGCCGTCAGCGGTCCTGGATGGACATCGATTATGTGCCATATACAGCAAAGCCGGAATGGGCGTTAAAGGACATTTTCCCGATAATAAAAGAAGTCCCTGATGCCAGATACATGATCTTGAATGTAGCCAACAGCCTTCATCTGGATGAAAATGATACTGAACTTTTTAAAAAGGCGGACGTGTTGATGGATACGTCCGGCAGGACGCTCACGAATTTGGGGTCTTTGCTCGGGATGTATGGGAAGGAGAAATTCGCCTTTGGAACGCATTCCCCTATCCTCGATTACCTGACCGGCCGGCTGCGGATAGAATCCTTGAGAGAGGATGAAGCCGATGCGGCAACCAAAGAGCTTTTAAGGTCGGGAAATGCGAAAAGAATGTTGAAACTGTAAGATTAAAAGAATTAAAAACCGCTTTGAATAAATTGAAACCAGACTACGCTCAAATCGCATTAACGGAAACCAGTGAAGATAAATATGCTGACCGTGTATCAGGGTCTACATGGAAGACCTGGTTGCAATCTTTGGGTCCCGGTATCATTATAGCGGCCCTGGTCTTCGGCCCCAGCAAAATAACGGTTATCTCCATTCTTGGAGCGAAATATAATTATTCTATGCTGTGGATCGTGGTGGTGGCCATTTTCTTTATGACCATCTTTACCACCATGTCTGCCAGAATTGGCATCGCCACTAAAAAATCACTGCTCGCAAATATCAGTGAAAAATGGGGGAAGGCCGCGGCGATATTTACCGGCCTGGGGATCTTCCTCGTTACTGCTTCTTTCCAGGCGGGAAACTCTATTGGCATTGGCATCTCTCTTGCCGAACCCACGCATACTTCTCAGGTTCCCTGGATCATCCTCTTTAACGGGATTGCTATTGGATTACTGTTTTTTAGAGCCTTTTATAAAGTACTCGAGAAAATCATGATCGGCCTGGTCTTTTTGATGCTTTTCGCTTTTATTACCACGCTGATTTTATCACAACCTAAGTTTTCTGACATCGTTACCGGTTTTATTCCCTCCGTCTCAACAGGCTCAATGGTGCTTGTCATTGCTTTTATGGCTTCCTGCTTCTCCATTGTAGGAGCCTGTTATCAATCTTATCTCGTTCAGGAAAGAATAAGGATTCGTCCGGATCTGCCGCAAACCGGCAGGGAAAGTGTTGTTGGCATATGTATTCTGGGCTTAATGAGCGCTATCTTATTAATTTGCTGTGCAGCAGTATTGCATCCGAAAGGGATCGCTATAAACTCTGCTACAGATATGGCAAAGGCGCTGGAGCCTGCATTTGGAAAATATGCATCCTACCTTTTTCTGTCAGGACTTTTCGGTGCGTCTTTTTCTGCACTCATAGGAAACGCCACACTTGGCGGCACATTAACCGGCGACGCTTTGGGATATGGTGGAAAGCTTAGTTCTAAAATGATCCGGTTTCTTATTGCAGTCATCATGCTGATGGGGGCTGCCATCGCAATTATTTTTGGGAAGCTTCCGCTGCAATTAATTATCATTGCCCAGGCCGTTACTATTTTTATTGTTCCGTTTATCGGGATTGCACTGTATCTGGTTGCAAATGACCGGAAGTTAATGGGAGTCTATACCAATAAAACCTTTAGCAGGATTGCCGGAGGCATTGGTTTAATAGTCATGATATTTTTAGCGCTGAGTAATATAAAAGTCCTCTTTTTTAAATAGGATGCAACAGCATCATCAGCACGGAAGCAAAAAAATGCAAAAACAAATAAAATAAATACAGCCTGAATGGAAGATATTCAAACGATAGTAAAGGGACTTTTACAGCCTTCAGCGGTGTTAATCAGTGATATGGCCGCAATGAAAGGAGACCTTCTTATTCTTGGGGTTGGCGGCAAAATTGGCCCCAGCCTTGCCCTGTTGGCCAAACAGGCGATTGACCGGTCAGGTGTGCCAAGAAAAGTGATCGGGATATCCAGATTTAGTGAATCGGGCCTGAAAGAGCAATTGGAAAAAGAAGGTATCGAAACCCAGGTGGCCGACCTTATGAATGAAACGGAGTTAGCATCGTTGCCGGATGCTGAAAATGTACTTTACCTGGCAGGTACTAAATTTGGCACTACGGGAAAAGAACCTTTTACCTGGGCAATGAATACTTATCTTCCCGGGCGTGTTGCAGAAAAGTATAAAAATTCGCGCATTGTAGTTTATTCCACCGGAAATGTATATCCCTTTTCCCCGGTGATCGGCTGTGGTGCGGATGAAAAAACTCCTCCTGCGCCAGTAGGGGAATATGGACAATCCTGCCTTGGCAGGGAACGTATTTTTCAGCACTTCGCAGAAAAATATCACACCCCATTGTTAATTTATCGTTTGAACTATGCTAATGATCTCCGGTACGGCGTGCTTGTGGAAATTGCCAAAGCGGTAAAAGAAGAACGATCCATTGATCTGAATACCGGTCATGTGAATATAATCTGGCAGGGAGATGCCAACGAAATGGCTCTCCGGTCCTTTCATCATTGTACCAAGCCTGCTAAAATACTCAATGTCACCGGCCCGGAAACCGCATCGGTACGATGGCTGGCCGAACAATTTGGGGACATCTTCGGGAAAACACCGGTATTTACCGGTGAGGAGCAACCATCTGCGCTTTTAAGCAATGCAGCAGAATCGTTCCGTATTTTCGGATACCCGAAAGTGTCGCTGAAACAAATGATTGGATTGACAGCAGAATGGCTCCTGCAGGATGGCGCGACAATTTACAAGCCGACACATTTCCAGGAAAGAAAAGGAGAATTTTGATAAAAACCGGGATGACTTGTATCACAGAGATGAACCCGATATTAAGTATTATTTAATCTGTATAATTTAATTCAGGATGGATTCTGCTACCGAAAAATTATTACACAAAGGAGCGGTTATACCTGCCCATCCTTTAGCATTGAACCGGGACCTGCGCCTGGATGAAAACAGGCAACGACGGTTAACCCGTTACTACCTGGCTGCTGGTGTCGGAGGCCTGGCCGTGGGTGTTCACACCACTCAGTTTTCCATCCGGAAACCGGAAGTAAAATTATTGGAACCGGTATTGCAATTAGCCGCGGAAGAAATAAAACAAGCTCAATTAAACAGACCTTTCATAAAGATAGCCGGGATCTGTGGACCGACGGCGCAAGCCGTTGAAGAAGCCGGCCTGGCTATAAAGTACGGTTATGATCTCGGGCTGGTGAGCCTTGGAGGATTAAAAGATCTCTCAGAGGAACAATTAATAGAACATATTAAAACCATCACAGGCATCATTCCTGTTTTCGGGTTTTACCTTCAGCCTGCTGTGGGAGGACGTTTACTCAGCTATGCTTTCTGGGAGAAACTGGCCGAGCTTCCAGGTGTTCATGCTATAAAAACAGCTCCGTTTAACCGGTACCAAACCCTCGATGTAGTTCGGGCTGTTTGCCATTCTTCCAGACGCGAAAAGATTGCACTGTATACCGGCAACGATGACAATATAATGGCTGATCTGCTCAGTACCTATCGTTTTACCATCAATGGAACGACGATAGAAAAAAGATTTGCAGGTGGATTGCTTGGGCATTGGTCTGTATGGACCCATCAAGTGGTGGAGATATTTGAAAACATAAAATCCTGTATTAACAATAATTATGTCGGATTGCAGGAATTGTTAACTCTCGGTATTGCTGTTACAGATATGAACGCAGCCATTTTTGATCCCGGTCATGCTTTCCGGGGATCCATAGCCGGGATCCATGAAGTGCTGCGCAGACAAGGATTGCTGGAAGGTATATGGTGTTTGGATAAGGAGGAAATACTATCCCCAGGGCAATTACAGGAGATAAACAGGGTAACATCACAGTATTCATACCTTACCGACAATGAATTTGTAAAGGATTTTTTGGAGAAGGAAAGAAGTTCAAGCGACAGGAAAACTAAATAAGTAGTAACGATGCAAAAAGTTTTCTTGCTGCTCTCCTGAGTGGTTAAAAAGCGTAATCGCTTATCGGCCTCATTTTGTTATCTCCATTCGATAGGCCAATAATTCAAAAACTTTCAGGGTTATAGATGAGGTTGATTTAGACCTTGCAAACAATTGAAGATTTCTCAGAAGCATTTCAAACGATTGCGTAAGGATTTCAAACGATTGCGTAATTTTTATTTGCAGAATAAGAAAAAAAAAGTTATAGATTCGTCGTCTTCGAAGACTATACATAAAAATACTGACAACTAAAAGTTAATAGTAGAAAAACCAAACCAAACCAAACCAAACAGAACAGGCAAGCTAACTGAGTTTTATCAATGATGACATGTTCAGAGGCACTAATGCTTATTCGAAAGCATTAGCTATTACGTTATTACTTAAATAGGACCAAAACCAAACTTTTATGATTAAAAGACTTTTACAGCGCCGTAAATTTTTGTCTTTATTACTGGCATGCTTCCTCTTTGCCTGCTCTGGAACCACTGAAGCACAAACGGTATCAGGCGTAGTACGGTCGGCTGATCAGCCATTAAGCGGCGTTACCGTTCAGATAGAAGGAAGCACGCGCGCCACGACCACAGATCCCGGCGGGAACTATAGACTGTCCGGGGTAACATCGGGCAGTTCACTCGTCTTTTCTTTTGTCGGATACAAAAGCCAGACAGTTCCTGTTAGCGGGCGTAGCAAGGTAGATATCAATTTGGCGGCGGAGGCCTCCTCCCTCGACCAGGTAATGGTAATCGGATACGGATCAGTCAAAAAAATTGATTTGACGGGTTCTGTGGGTTATGTAAATGTCAGCAGCATCGCCAAAGCTCCGGTAGTTTCTTTCGGAGATGCGCTGGCAGGACGGGTAGCGGGTGTACAGGTTAACAGCGTGGATGGACAACCTGGCGGCGGTGTCAACATTATGATACGGGGAGCGGGTTCACTCACGCAAAGCACTGCCCCTTTATATGTAGTTGACGGGTTTCCTATTGAAAATCTTGATCCTGCCACGATAAATCCTGAAGATATCGAATCCATGAGTATTCTGAAAGATGCATCATCTACTGCGATATACGGATCAAGAGGTGCTAATGGCGTGGTACTGATTCAAACCAAAAGAGGCAAACCGGGAAGAGCGGTCGTTTCGCTCAACGGTTCAGCCGGCTACCAGATTCCTCCCAAGGCAATACCGATGATGAGCCCTTATGAATTTGTTAAGTATCAACAGGAGCTTAATCCAACCAGTTTTAATACGCCTGCTTATACCGCTCTCGGCAAGACTTTGGACGACTACAAGAATGTAAAAGGGATTGATTGGCAGGACCAGATTTTGCGCCCCGGGGTAATACAGATCTATAACCTTGCCGTACGGGGGGGAACTGATCAGACCAGGTATTCCATATCCGGGTCCTTTTTTAACCAAAAGGGTGTAATCATTAATACAGGACTCGGCAGGTACACGGCCAGGGTAACCCTGGACCAGACCATCAGCAATAAAATAAAAGTAGGGGTTACAGCTGATTATGCTCAAACCAATCCTTACGGGCAACAGATAAGATCAGTTTATTCAGGAGGTAATTCAGCCTCCGCCGCGCTGGCCAGGGCCTGGATGTATCGCCCAATCTCAACAAATCCGAATGAAGACCTTTTAACGGAAGAAGCCGATAACGCCGCGATAACCACCAGTGATTTCAGGATCAATCCTGTTATTGATCTTAACAATCAATATCAGCACACTATTACAGATGTCCTTAAAGGGGAGAGCTATGTAAGCTATGACATTAATAAAAACCTGACCCTTAGATCTACGGTCGGCGTGATGCAAATTAAAACGCGCAATGAACAATTTTATAATTCAAAAACTTCGCAGGGTAGTCCGCTCAATCCGGCCAATAAAAATGGAGTGTGGGGTTACCTGGGATATACTACGGATAATAGTTTTTCGAATGAAAATACGCTCAATTATAAGAAAACGTTCGCGAAGGACCACACCCTTAGCGGATTGTTGCTTTTCGGTGTAAATAGCTATAAGAGATTCTCCACAAGCTTTACGGGTACGCAACTCCCGAATGAAGGGGAAGGAATAGACGGGTTGGACGAATCGGCCTCAGGAACGCTTAACAGCCCTTTTATAGGCCATACCATCAATACCATGGCATCGTATGCCGCGAGAGTGGATTATAATTATAAATCCAAATACCTGCTTACTTTAAATTTCAGGGCAGATGGATCATCCAAATTCCTGGATCACTGGGGGTATTTCCCCGGCGGGGCGATTGCCTGGAATATGGACCAGGAAAATTTTTTCAAGAACGCACTGCCGTTTATTTCTAATTCAAAGTTAAGAGTAAGCTATGGGGAGAATGGGAATAACAGGGTAGGGGATTTTGACGCTTATCCTAAACTGGTACTGAATAATACCGGCCAGGGATACTCTTTTGACAACCAGGCGCCCACACCCGGCGCATATTTATCCACGTTAGGGAACTCTAAATTGCAATGGGAAAAAACCAAGCAAACAGATATAGGGTATGAGTTTGGGGTATTAGATAATAAGATTGCGCTGGAAGTGGATTTGTACCGGAGAACAACTGAAAATCTGCTGTTAAATGCAGACCTGCCACCGAGCTCCGGATTTGGGTCTGCACAGGAAAACATTGGTAAATTGCGGAATGACGGTATTGAAATTACCTTAAATACCCTTAATATAAGTTCCCGCACATTCAGCTGGAGAAGCAGTTTCAATATTAGTTTTAACAGAAATAAGATTTTAGCGCTTACTTATGGGCAATCGGCCCTGAGCAGCACCGCTGCCTATCTGTCCCAGTTTGGCCAGCCTTTGTATTTAGATGAGATCGGAAAGCCTATAGGCATGATGATAGGATATATATGGGAAGGTAATTATCAATACCCTGATTTTGATAATCCGGCGCCGGGTGTGTATGTTCTTAAAAAATCTATCGCTAATAATGGTGGCCCTAATCCCGTACAACCCGGCGATATAAAACTGAAAGATTTAAACGGGGATGGTACGATCAATGCAGCCGACCTGACGATCATTGGCCGTGGACAGCCGATCCATACCGGTGGATTCTCTAACGATATTACCTACAAAGGTTTTAGCCTGAATTTATTTTTCCAATGGTCTTACGGAAATAATATCTATAATGGAAATCGCCTCCTGCTGGAAGGCAATAGTAATGGATTCGCTTATATCAACCAGTATGCGAGCTACGAGAATCGCTGGACTCCTGAAAACCCGACGAATGAAAACTACAGGACCCGGGGACAAGGCTTCATTGGGTACTATTCATCAAAAAATATAGAAGACGGGTCTTACCTGAGGCTTAAAACACTTTCCCTTGCTTATTCCCTGCCGGCTAAGCTTATCAAAAAGCTGTATTTAAGTAACCTGACTATAGACGTTGCAGCGCAAAATCTGCTCACATGGACAAAATATTCCGGCATGGATCCCGAAGTTTCCACGCTGAATAATGTTCTTCAGCCTGGTTGGGATTATTCAGCTTATCCCCAGGCGCGCACGATTGTTTTTGGAGTGAAGGCGGCATTTTAAAACCATTACTTATTCACGTTATTATATAAATAAAATGAAAGGAAAATATTATTTACCGATTGTGCTTTTTTTACTAAGCTTCGGCTCCTGTAAAAAATTCCTGGATACCAAGCCGACAGATTTCCTTAGCACCACGAATTATTACGAAACGGAAAGCCAGTTGAATTTTGCCCGGGCAGGCGTATATAATACCCTGGGAAATGGCGGACTCTGGGGGTCTTATGCAAATTACCTGTTAGGCTGGCAGGCAGATGAAGCCTACATGAACAGGCTTACCCTGAATGGCCCTTTTAATTATAATTATTCGCCATCAGACCCTTATATGAACGGATGTTGGAATACGCTTTGGGATGGCATCAACAGGGCAAATGTATTGTTGGCCAATTTAGACAAAAACCCCGAGATAGACCAGTCGGTAAGAGACAGGATAAGAGGCGAAGTGCTTTTCCTGAGGGGATATTATTATTTTATGTTAGTACAGTACTGGGGAGATGTTCCTATAAAAACGACTCCGACAGCTTCCGTGGATGGGGTAAATATTGCAAGATCTCCTATAGCAGACGTGTATGCCCAGATATTAGCAGATATGACGGCCGCAGAGCCGCTCGTACCCGGTATCCAGGAAATTGGTTACGGGGGGGCTATCAGTAAATCTGCTGTTCGGGGCATTTTAGCCAGGGTATGCCTCACGATGGCGGGCGAGCCGCTTAAAGATGTTTCCAAATATCAGGATGCCAAAAACTGGGCTCAAAAAGTGATAGACGATGCCGAGGCCGGCCACAGTCTTAATCCAAGTTATCCGGCAATTTTTAAAGAGCTTGCTCAGGATAAATACGACATCCAAGAAAATATATGGGAAGTGGAATTTTATGGAAATAATGCCGATGCCGCCACCAAGGCATTTGCAGAATGGACTAATAACGGATATATTAACGGACCTACGTCAGCAAATGGCTCTGCCACTGGAAATGCGCCCGCATATATGAGTATTACATCGAAGTTTTACAATGTATTTGAGGATGGCGATTTAAGAAAGTGGTATTCCATCGCACATTTTACCTATGTTAATAGCCAGGTAAATGGGCAAAAGACACTGAAGGATATTCCCGCTACCGAAAAAGACAAATGGGTCTATCAGCCCGCTAAATGGAGAAGGGAATATGAAGCGATCCCAAGAGGCACTTCCGTTGTTTCCGGTATAAATATGGCTATGCTCCGTTATTCCGATGTATTGCTCATGTTTGCCGAGGCAGACAACGCCCTCAATGGCCCTACTGCTGATGCGATAGCTGCCGTTAATAAGGTAAGGGAGAGAGCATGGTCGTCCGGGGTTAAGACCATTACCGTTACGAATGGTGGTTCGGGATACACTACCGCACCGGACGTGACTTTCTCGGCAGGAAACGACAGTACCGCCCAGGGGACTGCTATTTTAACCGGAGACCAGGTAACAGCTATTACTTTAAATCGCGACCCGGATGGCGTTACATTTTATAAAGAAGGTAAATATTCCGCACCGCCAACGATCACCATCACAGGCGGCGGCGGCAGCGGCGCCACAGCCACAGCCACCATTTACGACATTCATGACGGAGACGTTACGGCTGCCGAATCGGCTTCCAAAGAAAGCTTTCTCTCGTTTATCCAGGATGAAAGGATGCGGGAGTTTAACATGGAAGGCCAGCGGAAAGCTGATTTGCTAAGATGGGGTATTTTTTTAAAAGTGAACCAGGATATGGGAAATCTGGCCCAGCAGGATTCTCCGGGGTCACCATTTGTATTGTCTTTCACAAGAGTAGCGGCAAAAGATGTATTAATGCCTATACCGGATAAGGAAATTACTAATAATCAGAAAATGACACAAAACCCGGGCTGGTAACTTAGTAGCAGTTATAATAAAATAAATTAAGTTATATGAAATTCAGATATTCCATTATGTTATTTGCATTCCTTGCAATGATATCTTGTACAAAGAAACTCGTTGTAAAAGATGCGCCGGATTTTACGGTATCTACGGATGCCAGCACCTATAAAGTGAATGATCCGGTTAAATTCAATATACAGGGGAGTGCGGATATTATCTCATTTTATTCAGGGGAACTCTATCACGATTATGATTTTAAAGATGGGCGGGTGGTTGTTCTCGCCGGGAAAGGCCTGACCCTGAGTTTTAAAAGCGGGATTGCCCCCGGTACGCCCCCGGGAACGCAAACCAACCAGCTTTCCATTCTCGTTTCTACTGACTTTGGGGGTAATTATACTGATTTAGCCAGTGTGCAGGCGGCAACCTGGACAGATATTACCGATAGTTTTACACTCGGTACTTCCACTACTTTGGTCGCCTCCACCACGAAGGACCTCTCTGGTTTTGTGGTTCCCGGGAAACCAATCTATTTCGCGCTAAAATATATTAACAGGCCACAGATCGCGAACGGGTTTGCACGCCAGTCGCTCATTGAAAGTTTTACGCTGAACAGTACGGATACAACAAGTAATGGCCTGCCGATAACCATTTCAGACCAGGTTCACACAGGTTTCAGGATTGTGGACCAAAACCCGGTAAATGCACCGGCGAGATCCCAGGTAACGACTACGAGAGTTACACTCTACGGGCCTGTTTATAAGGATCCGAATGACCCGATCTTTGATCCCAACAACCCGATCTTCGATCCTAAAAATCCGATATACAATCCGGATAGCACGGCTTACGTCGCTACCGCTGTATTACCGGTATTTGTACCGTATGATCCCAGCAGCCCATACAATGATCCCTTGAGTGAAAATTGGGCCGTATCGGCGCCTATCTCTTTGGACAGTGTTGATTTAGGAACTGATAAGGCAGTTGCTGTCAGGGCATCGGTTTATACGGTAAAGCCGGCTCTGTATACTTATAAATATACCAAGCCCGGCACTTACAAAGCGTATTTCGTAGCTACTAACAGTACTATTGATGAAAGTAAGCAGGTAGTTAAGGAAGTAACGATTACGGTAACGCCATAGCCACCTTATTTTAATCTTCAATAAATAAGCTGTCTCAAATAATAATATTTAAAGTAAAATAATTTGCCCTGTAAACCAGCTTTCAATCGCGGTCAAAAATTTATTGCACTATCCTGGCTCGGAATATTTTTAGGCCTGTTTCTGACAATCCCTGCCGCTTCCCAGGATCTTGGAAATGGTTTTTTTGATCATGGGGCGGCATCTCCTGTCAGCAGCCAAAGAGGTGTCGTTGCGACGGTGGATGGAAACGGACGGAATGTGGCGCTGCTCTGGTTATTTGATCATCGCGGTGGCTACGCCCTGCTGATGATTGATGCGGAGACCGGCAAAAGCGAACAATTTCCGACACCGTTTGCGCTAGATGTTCCATACGGGGATGTTCCCTATTCTTCCATTCTTTCCAGTAAAAATAAATTCTATACGCTCTTTAATGACCATTTCACGGAGTTTGATCCGGTTAAGCGGGCATTTACTTTTAGTAAAGAAGCAACGCCCAAAATGGCAATGGGGATGACCGAAGACGACCACGGCATTATTTGGGCGGTCACCTATCCAAACAGCGGGTTGGTTTCCTTTAATCCCGAAACACGGCAATTCAGGGACTATGGTTCTCTCTACAAGCAAAACTGGCGTCAATATCCCGGATGCCTCGCAACTGATAATGCCGGATGGGTCTATTTTGGATTGGGCAATACGGCCAGCCAGATCATTGCTTTTGATCCCGCTTCCCAAAAGGCAAAAATCATGCTAAGCGAAACAGAACGTAAACGGGGGGCCGCTTATGTTTACCGGGATCTGGATGGCAAAGTTTATGGAGAGCCGTTGCGGAACAGTAAGGATGACTGGTATGAATTTTATAAAGGAAACGGGCGTAAAATCGGCAAACATGATCACCTCAGTCCCAAACCAATTATAACAGGAAGCCAGAACCTGTTTTATCGTGACTTCCCGGATGGCAGGAAAATCAAAGAGCTGGATCTGCAGGAACGGAAGCTTGTGGTGGAAGATCCCAAAACAAATACTGAAAAGAAAGTAAGCTTTGCGTATACCAGCGATGGCGCCATCGTGATGGGTGTAGGCACTTCGCCGGATAATACCATTGCCGGCGGTACAACTTTCCCGATGCGTTTTTTTAACTATGATCCGAAGACAGGCAAATTAGCGAATGTTGAAGCCATTGGTCAGTTTAACGCAGTGGCGCGCCAGGGAGATCGCTTTTATTTTGGCGTTTACCCGCAGGGTGCGCTGCTGGAGTGGAATCCGTTAAAACCATGGGTGGATACAAAAAAGGGAGCAGATACGAATCCGCAATTTTTGACGAGCGCAAATCCTGTCATCCATAGACCGTTCCGTATCCTTGCCTATCCCGACGGTAAAACAATCATCATGAGCGGTACGCCGGAATATGGTTATACCGGAGGAGGCTTGCTCTTTTGGGATCGGGAGAAACAGACGCAAACAGTGCTTCCGGACAGTGCTGTTATTCTCGATCAGTCAACCCTGAGTATGGTCGCCTTACCCGGAGACAAACTTCTGGGAGGCACTACGACGGCGCCGGGAACGGGCGGTGAAAAGAAAGCAACAGAAGCGGAGTTATATATTATGAATATGGCATCCAGGCGTGTAGAATGGCATAAGGCGTTATTTCCCGGCGTGCAGGATTACAGCGATATATGCGTTGGGCCGGATGGATTGGTCTATGGTATCACTGATTTTAAAAAATTCTTCGTCTTTGATCCGGTTAAAAGAGTGGTTGTTCACGAGCAGGATGCAGAAGCCGATTTCGGCAGGACAACAGCGGCGCAGTCACCACGAATTTTTGTTTTTGGACCTAACGGGGAGATCTATCTTCTTTTTGTCAACGGCATTGTGCGGGTTGAGCCTGGTTCGTTCAGGATGACCCTGGTAGCAAAATCGCCAGTCCCGATCAATACCGGAGGAGATTACCTGGATGGCCGCATTTATTTTGTCAGCGGGTCTCATCTTTACAGTTACAGGCTTAAGTAAATCTGCAGCTTGGTAATTCAAAACAAAAGCTGCTGCGTTGTTTTCCCATAACCTACATTCAAGTGACTAAATTCAACCGGGCTCAAAAGCTTATAACGCTGTCTTTACTCAGTATATTTTTAAGTCTGGGCGCAGCGACTCCTGCCATCTCCCAGGATCTGGGTAATGGTTTTTTTGATTATGGGGTGGCCTGCTCGCTCAGTACTGACCGCGGCGTGGTTGCCACGATAGATGGAAATGGACGGAATGTAATTTTGCTTTGGTTATTTGATCATCGTGGTAGTTACGCCCTGTTAATGATTGATGCCGAAACGGGCAAGAGCCAGACATTTCCGGTGCCCTTCCCTGCAGGCGATGCCGTTTATTCTTCCCTTCTCTCCGGTAAAAATAAGTTCTACACATTCTTTAATAAACATTTCACGGAGTTCGATCCGGTCAGGCGGGCGTTTACTTTTAGTGCGAAAGCCACAGATCAGAATGCTATGGCAATGACCGAAGATGACCACGGCGTTATATGGGCAGTCACTTATCCCAATAGCAGTTTGGTTTCCTTTAATCCCCGGACAAAGGATTTCAAAGAATATGGCTATCTCTACAAACAGAACTGGAATCAATATCCCAGATCCCTTGCCATTGACGATGCCGGATGGGTCTATTTTGGGTTGGGCATCACCGCCAGCCAGATCATCGCTTTTAACCCCGTTACCGGCAAAGTAAAACCGATGTTGCCGGAGTCAGAACGGAAACGGGGTACGGCAAGTGTTTACCGTGATCTGGATGGCAAGGTTTATGGCCTGCCACTGGGAGATATCAAAGACGACTGGTATGAATTTTATAAAGGAGACGAGCATAAGATCGGCAAACATCATTCCGTTCATTCTAAACCAGTCATAACGGGAGGATCAGGCCTCTTACAGTCTGACTTCCCTGACGGAAAGAAAATTAAAACACTGGACCTGCTGAAGCGGAAACTTGTTGTGGAGGATCCTAAAACCAATACGCAAAAAGAAGTCAGCTTTGACTACGACAGTGAAGGCGCCTGGGTAATGGGCGTAGCGAGTTCACCGGATGGCATGATCGCAGGCGGAACTACTTTCCCCGTACGGTTTTTCATTTTCAATCCGAAGACCCGCCAATTTGTGAATCATGAAGCTTTTGGTCAGTTTGATGCAATGACAAGTCAGGGAGATCATTTTTTCATTGGCTCCTATGGCGGCGGCTGCCTGCTGGAATGGGATCCTTCCAGGCCCTGGATAAATACAGTAGGCAATGAAATCTACCGGCCCTGGCGGCAACCAAAGGAATCTGCCCGGGCCAATGAGCAGGAGGTAATCACTAACCCGCTTTTTCTGACCGGCGTAAATCCCGTAATCAACAGACCGCACCGCCTTCTTCCTTATCCCGATGGTAAAACGATCATCATGAGCGGTACACCCGGATACGGCTATACCGGAGGCGGACTGCTCTTCTGGGACAGGGATAAGAAAACGCAGACAGTGCTTCCCGACAGTGCGATTATCCCTGACCAGTCAACGTTCAGCCTTTTAGCCTTGCCCGGAGGCAAATTTATGGGAGGAACTACCACCGCACCCGGCACGGGTGGTGAAAAGAAAGGGAAAGAAGCGGAGCTATACATCATGGATATTGCGGACAGGCATTTAGACTGGCATGAAGTGGTATTGCCGGGCGTGCAGGAATATACTGATTTGTGCATTGGTCCGAAAGACGGATTAGTTTACGGCATAGCCGACCGGAAGAAAATTTTTGTTTTCGATCCTCTAAAACGGACGTTGCTCTACCAGCAGAATATTGATAGCGCTTTTGGCACTACGCCCGCCAGGGAGTCACCCCGCGTTTTCATTATTGATCCCAAAGGAGAAATTTATCTTCTCTTCCTCCATGGTATTGCGCATGTGGAGCCTGGTTCGTTTAAAATTACCATGCTGGCAAAATCGCCGGTTCCTATCAATGTAGGCGGAGATTATTTAGATGGCCGCATTTATTTTGTGAGCGGGTCTCATCTTTGCAGTTACAAGCCTGATGATAAATGAGCGATGCCGGGTATGTGCGGCAGGACAAAAAATGTTAACACGGTTTACCTTATTAACCGTTAAATGCCTGAATGAAAAAAGACCATGAAACAAAATAATAATCGTCGTGAATTTATAAAAATGACAACGGTTTCGGGAATAGGTTTTGGCCTCGCTAATCATATTACCCGGTTCCCGTCTGGTATTTTTAAATCAGAATCCGAAAAGAATGCTGGTGGAATGCTGACTGCAAAAAATGCAGAATTTATACCAAACCATGTTGCGAGCTGGTGGTGTACTTTAGATGATATTCTTTGGCCTCAAAAAAGCGTCATTGACAATATTAAACGAAGAGCGGAAGGTTTTGCAAAAGCACAGATTGACACAGCAATAAATTTCGGATTTCATATCAGGTTCGACTTTTCAAATTACTTCGGGCAGTTACATGGTTACTATCATAATGTATGTGAAGAACTTCATCGGTACGGTATTAAATTTATAGATCACTATTCCTGTAATGATGTGGAAAGACCGAGGGGCGAGGAAGAGATCAGAAAATTGAACAGGGGACAGCGTCATCATGTTTTATTATACCCCGATCCGATCGCAGCTAAATTCGCACAGTATGAAGGACATTTTTTTCAGGATCTCTGCGAGATTGATTTGCGTGACGGAAGCAGGGGATATGCAAGACAATACCAGATGGAAACATTCTGCTTCAACAATCCGGGATTTCTTGATATGCATGAAAAATATTTGCAAAGATTATTGAAGGAAGTGCCTATTGATGGTATTGAAATCGATGATATGTGCGAGTATGCCGGACTAACTACCTGCGGATGTAAGTATTGCCGTGAGCGGTTCAGGACGGATTACGGACATGAAATTCCGGGTTTTTCGGATAAGACTTTTTGGGGTGATACCGTAAATAAAGAAATGCTGCATTGGGGGAATTATGAAAACCCGGTATTCAGAGACTGGTTAAGAATGAAATCTGATG
>Ga0207707_10002713_pt1 | contig 15814 bp, 16 predicted proteins | sample KBSC83BmetaG_FD_184336 | JGI IMG/M metagenome (GOLD analysis project Ga0207707, IMG submission 184336) | Corn rhizosphere microbial communities from Kellogg Biological Station, Michigan, USA - KBS C8-3B metaG (SPAdes) (version 2) | ecosystem: Host-associated > Plants > Roots > Rhizosphere ...
GCGATCACCGCGCCGCGTCAGCTCCCCGTGATCACGGCCCGCGTGCACGACGGGCCGGTGGGGTCGCGCCCGCAGATCGGCTTCGATCCTCCGAGCACGATCGAGGTCGGCCAGGCGAACGGCCACGACGCGCAGTGGGAGCCGACTCCGCTCGTCCACGAGTACGGCCATTTCGTCCTGTACACGATCGCGCGCGACGGGCCGGACGCCGGCGCTCATGACGCCAGCAGGTCGTATCCGACCAAGCCGAACCTGGCCTGGAGCGAAGGGTTCCCGAACGCCTTCGCGGCGGTCGTGCTGAAGGAAGGCGCCGGGCTCCTGTACCTGGGCTGCGGGCCGTACATGAACCTCGCCTCGCAGCCGCCGCGGCCCACGCTCGCGAGCAAGGTGGACGAGCGCTACGCCCAGTACAACGAGACGCGGGTCGGCGCCGTCACCTACCAGATGATCCAACGTCGGCTGGGCGGCGGCCAGGCAGGGCTCAAGCGGCTGCTGACGGCACTTCCGAGGTACAACCGCGCCGGTCACTCCGTCTGGACGGCGCGCGACCTGCGTGACCTGGCCGCTCAGCAGTTCGAGCACTCCGGCGCGGACGACGCCTTCTACAACACGCTGTTCTTCGCCGAGGGAATGAGCTGGGAGGGCCAGATCGGCGTAGGGCCGACCACCGAGCCCGATCCGGAGTTCTACCGGATGCGGTACGCGTGGGCGACCATCTCGCTGCGGCTCACGGGGCCGGGCGGCTTCGACTGCCGCACGACAACCGACATCGCGGCCACGGAGTTCACGCGGTTCGACGGTGCGGGGGCGGCGCTGGGGCTGAAGAAGGCCAGCGGCGGTCTTTCGTTCGCCGGCTCGGACGACTGCTACCTGATCTCGAGCGCGGGGAGCGTGAACTGGTCGAAACCACGCCAGATCGGCGGCGAGCGAGTGACGATTCCGTTCCCGTACCTGTCCGGCGGGCGGCACTGGAGCGGCGAGTACACCGTCTATGCCAAGTTCCACTGCGAGTTCGATCCGACGAACCCGCCGGGCATCCCGGCCTACTGCCCGACGGCTATCAAGGCCCGCATCTACCCCGTCAACAAGATCCTGTTGATCAGTACGCCGGTCATGGCGCCGGGCGCGCCGATGACGCTCTCGCGGGAGGTGGAGACGAAGGTGGCGACCTTCAAGGCGAACGGCGAGTGCCACATCGGCGCCGTCGACTGCGGCGTCTAGACGATGTCGGAAAGGAGAACGACCATGGGCAAGAGCCATCTGCTCGCGGCCGCCGCAGGCGCGGTCGCCGCGAGCGCACTCGCGGGGGGCGTGGCGTGGGCGACCGTCCCCGGCGACGGCGGCGTGATCCAGGGCTGCTACACGAAGGTCGGGGGCATCCTCCGTGTGGTCGACGCCGACAAGGGACAGCACTGCCTCGGCATCGAGGCTCCGATCGCCTGGAACCAGAAGGGGCCGAAGGGCGACCCGGGGGCGGCCGGCGTGAGCCCGACGGTGGCGCAGCTCCAGCCCGGAGACGCCGGCTGCCCCGCCGGCGGCGCTGCGATCACGGGCGTCGACGGGTCGACCGCCCACGTCTGCAACGGGACGAACGGCGAGTCCTTCTCCGGAACGGCCACGAGCCCGAACGGGCAGTACTCGATCAGCGTCACCGACGCCGGCATCGTGCTCTCGAACGGCCAGGGCACGTCCCTCAACGTGCTCGGCGACGACCTCGTCCTCCGCAGCGTGGGCGACTTCGATCTCGGCACCGGGCAGAGCATCGGGCTTCATGCCGGGACGTCCGCGACCGTTCTCGCCGATGCCGACTTCTCGCTCAGGGGCTCCGGCACCGGCCTCGTCCAGTCGGCCGGCGTCCTCTCCCTGAAGGGAAGCGCAGTCAACGTCAACTAGCCGAGGATGCTGTAAGCTGCTAGCACATTGACTGCTAGCAAAAGACCGAGGAAGGGCGTCCTGGTCAGGGCGCCTTCCTCGTTGAAGGCCGCTCTCGTGCGCGAAACGGCCAGAAAAGGCGCCTCGCTGAACGACGTCGCAGTCGGACTGCTAGCAGATTCGTTCGGCGTCGACTACCGGCCGACGGGCCGGAAGAGCGCCCTGCCCGGCTCGAGCCCCGTGATCCTCCTGCGCATGCCGGAGGAGCTCCGCGACGCGATCCGGCGCGAGGCGACGCGAACCGGGGTTCCCTTCAACGACGTCGTGCTGCGTGCGCTCGCGGACGGGCTCGGCGTCCCCTTCAGGTCCAACCGACGAAAGGAAGCAATGGCCAACACGAACGGCTCGCAGAACGGCCGCCGGCGCGCGAACGGCAAGGTCCGCGTCGCGATCATCGGCGCCGGCAACTGCGCCAACTCCCTGCTCCAGGGCGTGCAGTACTACAAGGACGCGAGCCCGGACGACTTCGTCCCCGGCCTGATGCACGTCGACCTCGGCGGGTACCACATCCGCGACATCGAGTTCGTCGCCGCGTTCGACGTCGTCAAGGGCAAGGTCGGCGTCGACCTGGCCGACGCGATCTGGGCGCACCCGAACGACACGATCAAGTTCGCCGACGTGCCGAAGACCGGCGTGAAGGTCTCGCGCGGGATGACGCACGACGGGATCGGCAAGTACCTGTCCGAGGTGGTCGAGAAGGCGCCCGGCGAGACCGACGACGTGGTCGGGATCCTCAAGGAGACCGGCGCGGACGTCGTCGTCAACTACCTCCCGGTGGGCTCGGAAGCCGCGACGAAGTGGTACACCGAGCAGATCCTGGAGGCGGGCGTCGCGATGGTGAACTGCATGCCCGTGTTCATCGCGCGGGAGCCGTACTGGCAGCGCCGCTTCGAGGAGGCCGGCGTGCCGATCATCGGCGACGACATCAAGTCGCAGGTCGGCGCCACGATCTCGCACCGGGTGCTGACGACGCTGTTCCGCGACCGCGGCGTGCGGCTCGACAAGACGATGCAGCTGAACGTCGGCGGCAACTCCGACTTCCTGAACATGCTCGAGCGGGACCGGCTCGAGTCGAAGAAGATCTCGAAGACGAACGCGGTCACGTCGATGCTCGACTACGACCTCGGCGCCGGGAACGTGCACGTCGGCCCGTCCGACTACGTGCCGTGGCTGACCGACCGGAAGTGGGCGTACATCCGGATGGAGGGCAAGTCGTTCGGCGACGTGCCGCTGAACATCGAGCTGAAGCTCGAGGTCTGGGACTCGCCGAACTCGGCCGGGATCGTGATCGACGCCGTCCGGCTGGCGAAGCTGGCCCTGAACAACGGCGTCGCGGGCGCGCTCGAGGCGCCCAGCTCGTACCTGATGAAGTCGCCGCCGAAGCAGATCCGCGACGACGAGGCGCGCGAAAACACCGAGCGCTTCATCAAGCAGCACACGCGGAAGCCGGCAAAAACCACGGCGAAGGCGTAGCTCGACCCGTAGGGACAGACCCCGCTCGGGGTCTGTCCCTACGATTGCGGCGATGAGGATCTGCCTCGTCACGCCGTTCGCGTGGTCGGTGCCCCACGACGTGAACGACCATGTCGCCGGAGTCGCGGCGGAGCTCCGGGAGCTCGGTCACTCGGTGACGGTGCTCGCACCCTCCAGCCGCGCCGCCGATCTCCGCGCCGGCCGGCAGTCGCTGCTCGGCGATGCCGATGACGACGTGATCGCGATCGGCCCGGCGGTGCCGATCTCCCGCCGCAGCAGCATGGGCGTCCCGGTCGGTTGGCGGGCGAACCTGTCCGTCGCGCTCTCCCGTGGCGGGTACGACGTCGTCCATGGGTTCGAGCCCGCACTGCCGAGCCTCTCCTACCTCGCACTCCGCTCCGCGCAGACGATCGCGGTCGCGAGCTTCTTCTCGCCGGAGCGACTCGGCTACCCGCCGGCGAAGGCCCAGCGCGCGAAGCTGCTCGGGCGGATCGACGCCCTGGTCGCCTCCTCGGAGGAGGTGGCGGCGGCCGCCGAGGAGCGGTTCCCCGGCGACTACCGGATCGTGTCACCGGGGGTCGACACGAGTCTCTTCCGGCCTGCCCGAAAGAGCCAGGAGATCGTGCTCGAATGGCGCGGTCTCGAACGTCCGGTGGCGCGCGGCGTGATCCGGATGCTCGACGAGCTGCCCGGCTGGGAGCTGACGCTGCTCCGCACGAGACCGCTCTCCGGCCGGCCGTACGTGCCGCGGCGCTTCGTCGCCCGCGTGCACTCGCGGCTGGGCCGCGACACGGCGACGCGGGCCGCCGCCCTCGCCGAGGCGGCGATCTACGTGCCGGCGATCGAGGGCAGCCAGCGGCTCCGCCTCGAGGCCGACGCCTCCGGCGCGCCGTCGGCGGACCCGCCCGGCGTCGAGACGCAGCCCGAGCTGGCAGCGGCCGCCGTGGCCCGGCTCGCCGAGCACTCCGACCTCCGCGAGCGGCTCGGCGCGGAGGCCCGGTCGCGGGCAGAAGGACAGAGCTACGCCGCGGTCGCGGCCGACCTCGACGGCCTCTACCGCTCGCTGGCGCGCCGCCGTCGTCCGCGCCGCGACGAGGACCCGCTCGCCGGCCGCCCCTGGATCACCTGCGACCTGCACATGCACACGTCGTGGTCGCACGACTGCTCGATCCAGGTGGAGGAGCTGCTCGAGCACGCCGAGACGATCGGGCTCGGCGCGATCGCCGTCACCGACCACAACCGCCTCGGCGGCGCGCAGGAGGCGGTCGAGCTCGCCCGCGGCCGGGATCTGGTCGTCATCCCGGGCGAGGAGGTCAAGACAGACACCCAGGGCGAGGTGATCGGGCTCTTCCTGCGTGAGGAGATCCCGCGCGGTCTCTCGTTCGCCGACACGATCGCGGCGATCCGAGCGCAGGACGGCCTCGTCTACCTCCCACATCCCTTCGACCGGCGGCACGCGATCCCCGACGCCCGCACGCTGCACCGGCACCTCGCCGACATCGACGTCTTCGAGGTGTACAACGCGAGGCTGATCCGAGAGTCGTTCAACGACGAGGCGCTCCGGTTCGCGCGCAAGTACGGCCTGACGATGGGCGCCGGCTCCGACGCCCACGTGCTGCTCGGCGTGGGCGCCGGCGCGGTCAAGATGCGCGCCTTCGACGGGCCCGAGGAGTTCCTGGTCAGCCTGCGCGGCGCCGAGATCCTGCGCCGGCCGAAGTCCCTGATCGTCCAGCAGGTGCAGAAGTGGGCGGCGCAGGCCAAGGAAAGGGTCCGCTAGGGGAGAAATCCAAACGTGTCCCCAGTGACCGCCGTGCCCGCCGACGAGATCCACGAGAAGTACCTCCAGAAGGCAATCTCCGAGATCAACGAGCTCGGAGACGAGATCGCGCGCGCGGCCGGCGGCGTCTCGGTGCCCGTGCTCGGCTCGGGGCACCCGCTCGCGGACATCTTCCTGCTCAAGCACCGGCCGCAGCCGTCCGAGGCACAGGAGGGCGTCGCCTTCTTCGGCCGTTCCGGACAGGCGGTGCTGAAGTCGCTCCAGCGGCTGCGCGTCGACCCGATGGCGATCTACGGGACCAACTGCGTGAAGCTGGCCGACGGCGCCGCCGACGAGGAGGCGCGCGGCTGGCTGACCCGCGAGCTGCACATCGTCCAGCCGAAGCTGGTCGTGGCGATGGGCGAGGACGCGCTCGCCTTCCTCAACGACCTCGAGTTCCCGCTGGCCGCCGAGGTCGGGCCGACGCTCGGCGAGCTGCAGCGGTTCACCCCGACCGTCGAGGCGCTGGTCGTTCCCGACATCGACACCGCTCTCGACGAGGCGCCGGCGAAGACCGCGTTCTGGAACGCCTTCAAGGTGCTCGGCTCCTGGTGGGCAGAGCTGCCGCCGTATTGAGCCGCTCGCGCTCGGTCGCGCTCGCGGCCTGGTTCGGGGCCGGCGCGGCCTGGTACTTCACGGCCGACTCTCTGCCGCGGATCCCGCTCTGGTGGGAAGTGGCGCTGCTCGCGTTCGTGCTGATGCCGGGCGTATTCCTGTTCGACTGGATCGTGCTGCCGCTCTGCCGTGCTCGTCGGCTGCTTCCACTCGCGGGTTGCCTGGCCGCGCTGGCGATCCTGGCCGAGGTCGGCGACCTCGAGGTGCTCGCGAACGCCGCCAAGCTCGCGGCGGTGACGTTCTTCGCCTTCTGGTTCCTCGGGCTCTTCGAGGAGCTCGTCCTGCTGGTCGTGATCGCGGCGATCGTCCCCTTCGTGGACGCCTACTCCGTCTTCCGCGGCCCGACCGGCCACATCGTCGAGCACCACTCCGACGTCTTCGACGCCTTCTCGGTCTACTGGGTCCTGCCGGGTCAGTCGAACGGCCCGCGGCTCGGCATCCCCGACGTCCTCTTCTTCGCGCTCTACCTCGCTGCCGCCGTCCGGTTCGGGCTCCGCCCGGGGTGGACGTGGCTGGCGATGGTCGGCGCCCTGGGCGCGACGATCGCGATCACGGTCTGGGCCGACGTCGCCGGGCTGCCGGCGTTGCCGGCACTGTCGGTCGGGTTCCTGGTCCCGAACGCGGACCTGATCTGGGCGCAGCTCCGCCGGCGAAGCAGGGACGGTCCCGCGGAGGGACCGTCCCCGACGCTTCGTCGTTAGGCCTTGCAGTTCTTCGTGACCCAGGCGGTGATGTGCTGGGACGCGGTGGTCAGCTTCTGCGTGTCGATCGAGGTGGCCAGCGTCTGCAGCTTCTGAAGCTGAGTGGGACTGGGCGTCTGGCCGGGCTTGAGATCGCCGGCGACGTCCGCGACCTTCGACATGTAGTCGGCCAAGACCTGGAAGTCGCCCTTGATTTCGGAGGGCGCGTCGTCCGCGAACTCGTGGATGACCTGGGCGGTCTTCTTCAGGTCGGTGCCGGCGCCGTTGCCGCTCAGCGCCTGCGAGTACTTCTGACCGAGGTTCTGGAGGTCCTTGCACTTGCCGCTCGCGACGAGACCGCCGAGCCCCGACGTGGTCGTCGCCGCCGCGGTGGTCGTCGCCGCCGCCGTGGTCGTGGCTTCGGTGGTGGCCTCCTCGGTGGTCGCGGCCTCGGTGGTGGTCGTGGCCTCCGTTGTCGTCTCCTCCGTGGTGGCCGCCGAGTTCTTGCTGCTGCTGCCGCAGCCTGCCGCCACCAGCATCAGGGCAGCGAGCAGGACGAGGCACAGGGCGGTGATTCTGGTACCGCGCATATGTCGGGCTCCTTGAAGTCGCCTGTCGTAACGGGGGATCTGCGCGCCCGACGTTAGTTCACGTTCCGGACAGCCGCAACACGATTCACTCGAACGCGGGAACGACCGCCTCGCCGATCAGCCGCACCATGTCGAGATCGGTGTGGTCGAGATGCTGGAGAAAGACGCGCTCGACCCCGGCGCCGCCGTATTCCCGCAGTCTTGCCACCACGTGGTCGACGGTCCCGACGAGGACGTTGTCCTGTTGGAGCAGGACAGCGGGGTCGTCGTCCCGGCCGCTCCGCTCCAGGCGGCGCCGCGCGCGTTCGAGCACCTCGGCCTCGTCGCGGCCGACGCAGCACGCCGCCATCAACGAGAACGCGATCGGCTTCCGCCCCTCGCGCTCACACGCGTCCGCGATCGCCGCCCGCCGCTCCCGGCACTGCCCCACCGACGCGAACGGGGTGTTGTACTCGTCGGCCCAGCGGGCCGCGAGACCTGCCACTCGCGGCCCGGCGGCCCCGCCCATGACGATCGGCGGGTGCGGGCGCTGCAGCGGCTTCGGCTCGGCCCGGCAGCGTTCAAGCCGGTAGTGGCGTCCCTGGAAAGAGAACTCTTCCTCGGTCCACTGGCGGTGCACGATCTCGAGCTGTTCCTCGAGGATCGCCATCCGCCCGTCGAGAGCCGGGAACGGAAAGCCGTGCGCGTCGTGCTCGGCCTGGTTCCAGCCGGCGCCGAGACCGAGCTCGACCCGGCCACCCGAGATGTGGTCGACGGTCGCGACCATCCGCGAGAGCACCGACGGACGCCGGAAGGTCGCGGGCGAGACCATCGTGCCGAGCCGGATCCGCTCGGTGACCGCGGCGAGCGCGGCGAGCGTCGCCCAGGCGTCGAGCGAACCGCGGCCGGAGATGTCGAAGACCGACTGGTAGTGGTCGGAGCGGAAGAGGCCCTCGAGGCCGTGCTCCTCGCACGCGCGCGCAAGGGCGACCCACTCGTCCCAGGAGACCCCCTCCTGGCCCTCGATCATCAGGCAGATGCGCATGCCACGATCTTAGGGTCTGACCCCGGAGGGAACTGACCCTCCCGGATGGTGGCGCACCGGTTCTTCGGGGACAGTCCCCCTCCGGGGACGGTCCCTAGGCGGGCCGAACCAGCAGCGACACGCTCTCGACGTGCGGCGTGTGCGGGAACATGTCGACCGGGCGGGAGCGGACGAGCGCGTAGCCCCAGTCGGCAACGAGATCCTTCACGTTCCCGGCCAGCGTGGTCGGGTTGCACGACACGTAGACGATCCTCGGCGCCTCCAGCCGCGCGAGGGCGCGCAGCGCCTTCCCCGACAGGCCAGCCCGCGGAGGGTCGACGACGGCCACGTCCGGCGGCCCGGCGCGCTCGGCCAGATCCTCGAGCGACCGGCCGACCTCGCCTGCAAAGAACGCGGCATTCGTAACACCGTTCAGGCTCGCGTTCTCGATCGCGCATGCAATCGACTCCTCCGACACGTCCACCCCCCACACCGTCAGCGCCCGGGAGGCGATCGACAGCCCGATCGACCCGATCCCGCAGTAGAGGTCGTAGACCGTCTCGCCCCCGGTCAGCTCCGCGTAGTCGATCGCGAGCTCGTAGAGCCGCTCGGCCATGGCCGTGTTGGTCTGCAGGAAGGCGTTGGGCCGGACGCGGTAGCGCAGGCCGAGCAGCTCCTCCTCGATCGCCTCCTCGCCCCAGAGCAGGTTCGACGGCAGGTTCGTCACCTCGGCGGGCGAGTCGTTGACCGCCCAGTGGATCGAGCGCACCTCCGGGAACGCCCGCAGCGCCTCCACCAGCCGATCCGCTCCCTGCAGGTCCCCCGGCGCGGTGACGAGCTGGACGAGCGCCTGGCCGGTGTTGCGGCCCTCGCGGACGACGAGGTGGCGCAGGTAACCGGTCTGCGCCTCCTGGTCGAACGCCGGCAGCCCCTCCTCCTGCGCCCAGTCGCGGACGGTCTCGCGGATCGCGTTGCCGAGGTCGGTAGTGAGCCAGCAGCGCTCGACCTCGAGCACCTCGTCCCAGCGTCCCGCCCGGTGGAAGCCGAGAGCGGCCCCGCGTGACGTGTCGGTGAACGAGTACTCCAGCTTGTTCCGGTAGTGGAACTGCGACTCGGCCGGGAGGATCGCCTCGAGCGGCGGGTCGGCGACGCGTCCGATCCGGACGAGCGCGTCGCGCACCTGCTCCTGCTTCGCGGCGATCTGCGCCTCGTACGCGAGATCCTGAAAGCGGCACCCGCCGCACGCCGGGTAGTGCGCGCACGGCGCGTCGACCCGCGGCGCCCCGGCCGTCACCACCTCGGTCGCGGTCGCCTCGGCGAATCCGCGCTTGACCTTCGTCACGGTCGCGCGGACGGTGTCTCCGGGCAGGCCGCGGCGAACGAAGACGACGAAGCCGTTCAGCCGCGCAACGCCGTTACCGCCGTAAGCGAGCGAGTCGACGTGGAGCTCGAGCTCGTCTCCCCGGGAGACGGGAGCGGCCACGGATCAGCTCAGCGTCGTGACGAAGACGTTCCGCTCGCGCGGGCCGTCGAACTCGCAGAAGAAGATCCCCTGCCAGCGGCCGAGGCCGAGCTTGCCGCCGTCGATCGGGACGAGCACCTGCGGGCCGATCAGCGAGCCGCGGACGTGCGAGGGAGCGTTCGGGCCGTCGGGATCCTCGACGTGCTGCCACGGCCAGCCGTCGTCCACGATCTTCTGGAGGGCAGCCTCGAGGTCCCGGGCGACCAGCGGGTCGGCACCCTCGTTGATCGTCACGCCGGCCGTCGTGTGCGGGACGTAGACGAGCGCGGCCGACGCGCCGTTCGCGTCGGCGAGCGCGTCCTGCACCTGCGCGGTGATGTCGACCAGCTGGGTCTTCCGGTCCGTGGTGATGGAGATCCGCCGCACGCGGGTATCCTAGGCGACCTTGACGGCCGTGCCGACCCCACGCGAGCTGGACGACTACCGTGAGCAGGCGGATCGGTTCATCGCGGCGATCGACGAGGAGTACTACCTCCATTTCGCCGGCCACAAGGACTCGCTCGACCTCGTCCCGATCTACGAGCGCTTCGGCGAGCTGACCAGCCTCGACCAGGCGAACCGCGTCGGCTCGGCGGTCGACGGCGACCGCCGCGTGCGCGAGCTCTGGAAGTTCGCGTGCTCCGGTTACCTCGGCAACCTGACGCGCGACTTCGAGGAGCGCTCCGCGCGGCTCGAGGCCGAGCTGACCGCGACCGTCGACGGCGACGAGGTCCCTTACCGGATGCTCCGCCCGACGATCGCGAACGAGCCCGACCGCGCCAAGCGGCAGCGGCTCGAGAACGCGCGCAACGCGCTCACCGACGAGCACCTGCTGCCGGTCCAGCTCGAGGCGGCACAGGTCGTGACCGAGGCCGTGCACGCGCTGGGTGCGCCCGACTACGTCGAACTCCACCGCCGCTTCGGCTTCCGGCTGGACGAGATGGGCGAGCAGTGCCGTGCGTTCCTGGACGCGACCGAGCGGATGTGGGAGGACGCCGGCGACCGGCTCTTCCGCGAGCGCGTCGGCGTCGGGCTGGCCGAGGCCCAGCGCTTCGACGTAGCACGTGTCTTCCGGGCGCCCGAATGGGATCCGTCCTTTCCCGGTGACCGGATGCTGCCGGCGCTCGAGGCGACCCTCGCCGACCTCGGCGTCGACCTCCATGCTCAGGAGAACGTCGAGCTCGACGTCGAGCAGCGCGAGAAGAAGACACCGCGTGCGTTCTGCTCGCCGATCGAGGTGCCCCAGCGGGTCGTGCTCGTGATCCAGCCGATCGGCGGCGTCGACGACTGGCGCGCGCTCTTCCACGAGGCCGGCCATACGGAGCACTTCGCCCACACGCGGGCCGACCTTCCCGTCGAGGAACGGCGGCTCGGCGACTTCGCCGTCACCGAGGGCTGGGCGATGCTGATGGAGCACCTCGTCCAGGACACCGCCTGGCTGAACCGGCGCCTCGACGTGCCACGGCCGAGCGAATTCGTCGCCGAGAGCGCGACCGGCCTCCTCTACCTCGTCCGCCGCTACTGCGCGAAGGTGCTGTACGAGCTCGAACTGCACGCCGCCGAGGATCCACGGCCGCTGCAGAAGCGCTACGTCGAGATTCTCGGCGACGCCCTGAAGATCGAGCCCAGTCCCACCGACTACCTCGGGGACGTCGATGCCGGCTTCTACTCGACCGAGTACGTCCGCGCCTGGGCGTTCGAGGCGGCGCTCAAGCGGTTCTTCCGCGAGAAGTTCGGCTCGACGTGGTTCACCCGGCGCGACGCGGGCTCCCTCCTGCGCGAGCTCTGGTCGGAGGGCCAGCGCCCGACCGCCGACGAGCTGCTGAAGGAGCTGACCTCGGCCGAGATCGAGCTGGAGGCGGTCACCGAGTACGTGCGCGACTCTCTGGCCGCGGCGTAGGTCACAGCAGTGACGGGCTCGGGCCTGTCACTGCTCCGCTCGAGCCTAGAGCGCGCCGCCGGCAGCGGGCGGCGCGGACGCGTCGACGCCCTGGTCGCCGACCGGCGTCCGGGCGAGCGAGTCCTCTGCGAGCAGGATGTTCGACTCCAGCGCACGCTCGACGAGACGGAGCAGGTCGCTCATCGACGAGACCTCCTCGCGCTGCTCCTTGAGGAACCAGTGCATCGCCTCCTCGCCGACGAAGTCGCCCTCGTCCCGGGCGAGCTTCAGCAGGCCGGCGATTTGCTCGGTGACGCGCTTCTCCTGGTCGAGCGCGACCGCGACGGGCTCGGCAGCGGTCGAGAAGTCGGTCTTCGGAGCGGTCACGGCCGGGATCGCGACGGGACGGTCGGCGTCGAGCAGGAACTGGACGAGCATCATCGCGTGGTTCCGTTCCTCCACCGCCTGGCGGTAGAAGTGCGCGGCGAGGTTGGGGAGCGTCTCGGCGTCGAACCAGACGGCGATCGCGATGTACTGCTGCGAGGCGGCGAACTCGTGTCCGATCTGCTCGTTGACGGCGTCGTGGAACCCGGCCATGGAAACCACTCTATCGCCGCGTGACGTACGCTCTCAGCGTGAGGAAGCGTGCGCTGCTCGCGTGCTCGCTACCGCTGGCCGCGGCCGGAACGCTGGCCGGTCACGCCGCCGGCTACGCGCTCGTTGGGTCGAGCCGGCGCGACGCTCTCGCGCACGGCTACCTCGGCTACGCGCCCCAGTTCCTGGCGCTCTGCGTGGCCGTCCTCGTGCTCGCGCTGGGCCTGCGCGCGACCGGGCGCCTCCAGGGCCGTCCGGCCGCCTGGCCCTTTGCCCTGATCCCGCCGGTGGCGTTCCTCGCGCAGGAGCTGATCGAGCGGCTCGCCGTCGGGCTGCCGGCGCACGCCGTGCTCGAGCCGGCTGTGTACGTCGGGCTCGCCGCCCAGATCCCGATCGCGCTCCTCGGCTTCTTCGCCGCCCGCGCCTTGCTGCGCGCGGTCGACGAGGCAGCCTCCGGCCTCGCTGCCCGCCCGTCGTTCGCGCTGCGCCCCATGCCGATTCCGGCGCCGACGGCCGCGTACGCACCGGCGCCGGCCCGGCTCGCATCCAGTCGGCGCGGGCGCGCACCTCCTCGCTGAGCGCTCTTCCGGCTCGGCACTCGAAACGTAAGGAGGAGGTTCCCGTGCGGTACTCGATTCCGCTCCTGCTCGCAGCAGGAGCCTTGGCCCTCGCCGGCTGCGGCGGGGGCAGCAAGAACTCGGCGGCGACCGCGTCGACCACGGCACCGGCGGCGACGACCGCTCCGAGCACGACCACGACGACGACCACCACCACGACCACCACCACCGCCACGACGACCACGAGCGTCGCCGCGCCCGTGACGATCCGCGTGCTGGTCAAGGGCGGCAAGCCGGTCGGCGGCATCCAGCGCGCCACCGTGAAGAAGGGACAGAAGGTCGCGATCGTCGTCCACTCCGACGTCGCCGACGAGGTGCACGTCCACGGCTACGACCTGCACAAGGACGTCGACCCGGGCGGCACCGTCCGCATCGTCTTCCCGGCGACGATCACGGGCGTGTTCGAGGCCGAGTTGGAGGACCGGAAGCTCCAGATCGTCGAGTTCACGGTCGAGTGACCTGGATCCTCGCCCACGGGATCGGCGGGATCCGCGACCTCCCGGTCCCGCGCTACGTCTTCTACTACGGCGCCGCGGGCGTGCTGGTCGTCTCGTTCGCCGCGCTGGCGTTCCTCTGGCGGAAGCCGGTGCTCGCCGAGCGGCGCAACGGCCGTCCGCTTCCCCAGGGGCTCCAGCGGTTCCTCCTCTCCACCCCGCTCCAGGTCGTCGTCGGCGCGATCTCGTTCGCGCTGCTCGTCTTCCTGTGGCTGGGGGCGCTGGTCGGCAAGAACGACAGCGGCGTGAACTTCACGCCCACCTTCGTCTACGTCTACTTCTGGATCTTCATGCCGATCGCCGTCGTCCTGTTCGGCAACGTCTGGAGGGTGCTCGACCCCTGGCGCGCGGGAGCCCGAGGTCTCGGCTGGACGCTCCGGCGCCTCGGGTTGTGGGGCGAGGCGCCGTTCGACTACCCGGCGCGGCTCGGCCGCTGGCCCGCGGCGGTGCTGCTGATGGCCTTCGTGACCATGGAGCTGAGCTTCAGCAACCCGTCGGACCCGCGGGCGATGGCGCTTGCAATTGCGATCTACAGCGCCGTGACCTGGGCCGGGGCGGCCGCGTTCGGCTCCGACGCGTGGTTCAGGAACGGTGACGGCTTCGCGGTCGACTTCATGCTGCTCTCGCGAATCAGCTGGTTCGGGCGCCGCGACGACGGCCAGTTGGTCGTGCGGACGCCGTTCTCGGGACTCTCCCTCAGCGACTCGACGCCCGGGACGATCGCCATGGTCGGCGTGATGCTCGGCTCGACGTTCTTCGACGGCTTCAGCCGGACGAGCATCTGGCAGAACCGCTACTACAACGTCCAGGTCGACCTGATCGACAGGCCGAGCCTGGCCGACCTCGTCGGCCAGCTGATGAATCTCGGCGGGCTGCTCCTGTGCGTCGCGTTCGTGGGCATCGCGTTCCGGCTCGCCGTGTACGGCACCGAGTCGATCGCGGAACGGCGGCCGCTCTCGCAGGAGTTCATCGACAGCCTGATCCCGATCGCGTTCGTCTACGTGATCGCCCACTACTTCTCGCTGCTGATCTACCAGGGCGAGGTCGGGGTCCGGCTGCTCTCGAATCCCTGGGGCCGGAACTGGGATCTCTTCGGCACGAACGACTTCCAACCGAACTTCACCTTCCTGACCCCGCACACGATCTGGTACGTGCAGGTGGGCGCGCTCGTGATCGGCCACGTCGCCGGCCTCGCCGTCGCCCACGACCGCGCCGTCGGCCTGTTCCAGACGCCGAAGATGGCGCTGTGGACGCAGTACCCGATGCTCGTGCTCATGGTCCTCTTCACCGTCGGCGGGCTATGGGTGCTGAGCCAGGGCTAGCATCGGTGCCAGAGCTTGCTCTGGCTTCGATTCAGCTTCTCCTCGCGCACGGCGGGATCCCGGGCCTGATCGCCGAGACGGGCAGCGTCTTCGTCGCCCTCGTCGTGTTCGGCTTCTTCATCCGCCGCTCGGCCAGGAAGGAGCGCGAGCGCGAAGACGAGTCCGACCGCGGCGCTCGCTAGATCCGGCGCCGCCGCCGGTAGATCAGGACGCCCGCCAGCACGCCGCCCGCACCGACGACGGCCGCCGCGACCGCCCCGATCCAGACGGCGGCGTCCGAGCCGCCCGACGAGCCCTCGGCGGTCGCCGCACCCACAGCGTCCACGTCGACCGAGAAGGCGGTCGGCACGACCGCCTGCCCGCCGATCCGGACGCCGACGTGCCAGCGTCCCGCGTGCGGGAAGTCGAGCTTCGTCCGGAAGAGCTGCGCTCCGACTCGGGTGACGGCCGGCTCGATCACCGAGCCGCCGTCGTCGCTGACCCGGATCGAGAGCGTCGCGGCGGGAATCGGGTCGCCGCTGTCGATGTCGCGCACCCGGAAGACGACCGTACGCTGGAACCCCGACCCCTTCACGGTGGTCGACACGCTCGGCTGCGCCCGGCCGAGCGGATCATGCGCGGCCGCCTCCGACGAGACGCCGAGCAGGGACACGGCGGCGAGGGCCGCGAGTCGAGCGCCGCGCACCACGGCAACGATAGAGGCCGAACCGGTCCGGGGGCTGCGGCGAATGAGCCGCGTACGACGGCCACGACCACCCTGCATCGCCAACCGAACGGCCGTCAGAAAGGAGCCGCACCCGAATGCACAAGCATTGGGCATTCATTCTGCTGGCGGTCGTCGGAGCGGTGCTCGCCGCGCTCTTCGTCGCCCGCCTCGGCCCCGGCTCGAGCCACGCGTCCAGCCATCGTGAAGCGCCGCTGATCTCGGAGGATCCGACCGCGGACAACACGGACCTGTACGCGTTCCGAAGCCCGGACCGGCCGAACACCCTGACCATCGTCTCCAACTGGATCCCCGGCGAGGATCCGGCAGCCGGGCCGAACTACTACACGTTCTCCCAGAACGCGCGGTACAACATCCACATCGACCGGAACGGCGACGGGAAGCCGGACATCACGTACAGCTTCCGCTTCAAGACGCCGACGGGCCCGTTCTTCCTGGGCAACACCCAGCAGACCTGGCAGATGTGGCGGAACAACCGCGGGTTCGCGAACGGCAAGACCCCGATCGACAACATCGGCCCGCGCTTCAACGGGTTCGCCGGGGTCAAGGACTACGAGGCCGCCGCGGAGAAGAC
>Ga0207707_10002714_pt1 | contig 15807 bp, 13 predicted proteins | sample KBSC83BmetaG_FD_184336 | JGI IMG/M metagenome (GOLD analysis project Ga0207707, IMG submission 184336) | Corn rhizosphere microbial communities from Kellogg Biological Station, Michigan, USA - KBS C8-3B metaG (SPAdes) (version 2) | ecosystem: Host-associated > Plants > Roots > Rhizosphere ...
CGCTCGCCTCCGGCTTCCGTAGCCTGCGCCGGTTCAACGCGGCGTTTGCGCAGGCGAACCGCATCGCGCCGCGCGAACTGCGCCGGCACCCGCGCACGGCGGCCGGAGCGGCGCTGGTGCTGCGGCTCGGTTACCGGCCACCGTACGCGTTCGACGCGCTGCTCGCGTTCCTGCGCACGCGCGCGCTGCCGAGCGTGGAACAGGTCGACGCGCACAGCTACGCGCGCGTGTTCGGCCCGGCGAACGCGCCGGGCTGGCTGCGCCTGAGTGCGTGGCCGGGCGGCGAGCATGCGCTGCAATTGCAACTGCACTGCCCACAGCCGACGCAACTGCTCGGCGTGGTGACGACGCTGCGGCGGATGTTCGACCTGGATGCAAACCCGCAGGCGATCGCGGACACGTTCCGGCACGACGCCGTGCTAGGCCCGCTGGTCGCGCGCCATCCTGGCCTGCGCCTGCCTGGCGGCTGGGACGGCTTCGAGATCGCGGTGCGCGCGGTGCTCGGCCAGCAGATCAGCGTGGCGGCGGCGCGCACGCTGGCGACGCGTATCGTGCAGCGACACGGGGCCGCGCTGTCGACGTCGATGCCGGACGGGTTGCAGTGCCTGTTTCCGACGCCGGTGCAACTGGCCGACGCCGATCTGCGCGAGCTCGGCATCACCAGCGCCCGCGCCGCCACGATCCGCGGCATCGCCCAGGCCTTGCTCGACGGCCGCGTCGATTTTCGCGCCGAGCAGCCGCTGGAGGAGTTCGTGACGCGTTGGGTGGCGCTGCCCGGCATCGGCGAATGGACGGCGCACTACATGGCGATGCGTGCGCTGAGCCACCCGGATGCGTTCCCCGCCGCCGACCTGATCCTGCGCCGTGCCGCCGCCGCTGGCGGCCCGGCATTGAGCACCCGGGCGCTCACCGCGCTCGCCGAAAGCTGGCGACCGTGGCGCGCGTATGCGGTGATGCATTTGTGGCGCAACGCCAGCGATGTCGCCACGGCAAAACGGAGCAAGCGATGAGCCACGAAACCATCCATTTCGACGAGATGCCCAGCCCGGTAGGCCCGCTGCGGTTGGTTGCCGATGCGCATGGCTTGCGCCAGATCTGGTTCAAGACCGAACGGCACCCGAAGCAATCGTCGCCCGACTGGGTGCGCTCTACCGCCGCGCTCGCGTTCGCCCGCGCGCAACTGGAAGAGTATTTCGCCGGCGAGCGCCAGCATTTCGAGCTGCCGCTGCACCCGGCCGGCACGCCGTTTCAGCTTGAGGTGTGGGAAGAACTCGGACGGATTCCGTACGGCGTCACGATCAGCTACGGCGAACTGGCCCGGCGCATCGACAAGCCGCTGGCGATGCGCGCGGTGGGCGCCGCGAACGGACGCAACCCGCTGCCCATCGTGGTGCCCTGCCACCGCGTGATCGGCGCCGATGGCAGCCTCACCGGTTTTGGCGGCGGCCTGCCGACCAAGCGTTTCCTGCTCGCACTGGAACAGCGCACGGCGCACGGCGACCTGTTCGGCGATGCCGGCGAACGCCTGGCCGAACGCTGATCAACCGCCGCTGCGCGACGATGCCGGTGCAGCTTGCGGGATCACCCGCGGCAGCGCCGCCCGGCTCTGGTAGCGATCGAGCAGATCCTGGAGCGCCGCCCGATCGCGGTCATGCCGTGCCCGGTCGGATTGATCCAGCTGGCGCTGCAGCAGGGGATCGTTCGCGCCCGGTCGCTTCGCATTGTCGGATACGGACTGCTGCAGCTGCTGTTGCAGCTGACTCTTCTGCAGCTGGTCGCGCACCTGCTGCTGTTGCACGACCTGCTGGAACTGGATCTGCTGGAACTGGGTGTTCGGCGCCGCTGTGCGTTGAGGCGCGACGATCGGTGGGGCCACGGCCTGCCCCGCGCACGTCACGCCGACCGGTGACAGGACGATCAAGGCGATCAGCAACGCATCAAGCAGGCGTGGCGACGATGCAACAGATGTAATTCTCATGACGGTGCGCGACCATGGGCGGTGGTTATGACGAAGTGTGAGACGCCCCGCATGAAAATCCTGTTTCGCCTGCTGCTGTGCACCCTGGCCGCCTGCAGCGTCGGTTGTGCGCACCAGCCACCGACGACCGTCGCGCCCGCCGAGGCGACCAGCGGGCCCGCCCCGCTGCTGCTGATCTCGATCGACGCCTATCGCCACGACTATATCGACCGCGGCTTCAGCCCCACCCTGGAGATGCTGGCGCAGCACGGCGTGCAGGCCGCCTCGATGCAGCCCTCGTTCCCCTCGCTGACGTTCCCGAACCATTACACCCTCGTCACCGGGCTGCGCCCCGACCACCACGGCGTGGTCGACAACACCATGTTCGATCCCCGCCTGGGCAAGTTCTCGCTGGGCAATCGCAAGGCGGTCGGCGACGGGCGCTGGTGGGATGGCGGCACGCCGATCTGGGTGACCGCCGACGAGCACGGCCTGCATACGGCCACGATGTTCTGGCCCGGATCGGGAGCCGAGATCCATGGCCACCGCCCGGATCATTGGCTGCCATTCGACGACCGCGTCACTGCCGACCAGCGGGTCGACCAGGTGCTGGCATGGCTCGACCTGCCGCCGGCCACGCGGCCGCGCTTTCTCACCTTGTATTTCGACGCCGTCGATCACGCCGGCCACAAGTACGGCCCCGACTCGCCCCAGCTCGACGCCGCCCTGCGCGCCACCGATGCCGCGCTCGCCCGGCTGGTGCGCGGGCTCAGGCAGCGCGGCCTGTTCCAGCGGATCAACCTGATCGTGGTGTCCGATCACGGCATGGCCAGCGTGCCGGTACAGAACAGCGTGCTGATCGATCAACTGGTGCCGGTGGATCAGGTGCAGGTGGTGAGCCTGGGCGTTTTGGCCGGCTTCAACCCGCGCTCGCACCGCGCCGAGGATCTGGCCAACTTCGCGGCCATCGAGAAGAAGCTGGAGCGGCCGCAGCAACATATGCGCTGCTGGAACAAGCGCCGGGTGCCGGCGCGGCTGCATTACGGCAGCAATCCGCGCGTGCCGCGGCTGGTCTGCCTGGCGAACGTGCACTGGCGCATCACCACCCGCGCCAAGCTGGCAAGCAAGAAGGGGCCGCCCAGCGTGGGCAACCACGGCTACGACAATGCCGATCCAACGATGCAGGCCATCTTCATTGCCCACGGCCCGGCGTTTCGCGTCGGCGTGAAAGTTCCCGCGTTCCCTAACGTGGACGTCTATCCGCTGATGACCCATCTGCTCGGGCTGCCTGCCGCCGCGAACGACGGCGATTACGACGCGGTGAAGGAGATGCTGAGGACCGAGATTCGGGATTAGGGATTGGGGATTCGGAAAAGCCGAAACATCGCGAGATGCCGCTCCCCCGAATCCCGAATCCCCAATCCCGGCCCCTACCCCATTGCCCCCCGACTCATCGGCGTGGGCGGCGTCGCCACGTTCACCAGCGGCGGCAGCCGCGTCAGCGCCAGCGCGATCAGCAGCCCCGCCAGAACGAGCGCGCCGACGAACAGCGCCACCCCGTTCCAGCCGTGCGATGCGTAGAACAACCCGCCGCTGGCGCCGGCGATGCTGGAGCCCATGTAGTAGCAGAACAGGTAGACCGAGGCGGCCTGCGCCTTCGCCGCGCCGGCACGCCGCCCGACCCAGCTGCTGACGATGGAGTGGCCGCCGAAGAAGCCGAACGTGATCGCCACGATGCCCGCCATCACCAGCAGCAGCGGCGCGGCCATGGTCAGTGCCACCCCAACCAGCATCAAGGCCAACGCCGTCCACAACACCTTGCGCCGGCCCAGCCTGCCGGCCAGGTGACCCATCCACGCCGAGCTGAACGTGCCGACCAGGTAGATGCCGAAGATCAGCCCGACCGCCGCCTGGCTCAGGTTGTACGGCGGCGCCAGCAGGCGGTAGCCGAGGTAGTTGTAGACGGTGACGAAGGCGCCGAGCAGCAGGAAACCCTCGACGAACAACCACGGCAGGCCGCGGTCGTGGAAGATGCCGTTGAAGCGCCCCAACACCGTGCGCCAGCGCAGCGGCTGCGCCACGAAATGCCGCGACGGCGGCAACGCGCGCCAGAAGATCGCGCCCGCCAGCAACCCGACCACACCGACCACGCCCACGCCAAGGCGCCAGCCGAAGAAGTCGGCCAGCACGCCGGTGATCAACCGCCCGCCCATCCCGCCGATCGCGCTGCCGCTGATGTACAGGCCCATGCCCAGGCCGATCGACTCGACGTGCATCTCCTCGCTGAGATACGTCATCGCCACCGCCGGCAAGCCGCTCAAGGTCAGCCCCAGCAAGGTGCGCACCACGAGCAGCGCCGACCAGGTCGGCATCACCGCCGTCACCAGCACCAGCAGCGCCGACGCCAGCAACGACGCCACCATCAGCGCCTTGCGTCCCCACGCATCCGACAACGCCCCCGCAAACAGCATGGCGAACGCCAGCACGCCGGTGGTCAGCGACAGCGACAGCGCCGCCCCCGCCTCGCTCACCCCGTAGTCGCGGCTGAACTCCGGCATCAGCGGCTGCACGCAATACAGCAGCCCGAACGTGGCGAAGCCGGCCGCGAACAGGGCGAGATTGGTGCGACGGAATGCCGGTGTGCCGTGATGGATGTACGGGGCCTCCCACCCACCTTCCGGCGATGGCGCAACGGCCGGCTCTCGTTCGTTCTTCATCGCGTTTGTCTTGCTTCGGCACGTTTCAGTCGCGCAAGCATAGAGCGATCGCGGCGCAAAGCGGCGAATGTGGCAAATCGCATCGCGCTCGCGTAGCGGCGCAGCAAGATTCGATCAGGGGCGACTGCACACCCCGAGGCGAACGATCGTGCTCGACTAGGCCGGAATACCGAGCGTTGCCGCGCCCGCCGCGGCCACTTGCGCGTCCTGTGTCGACTGCATGCCGGATACGCCGATCGCGCCGACCACGCAGCCGTCGATCAGCAGCGGCAGGCCACCGTCCAAAGGCATCAGGTTGGACAAGCCGAGCAGGCGCAGGCCAAGGCTGCCGGAGGCCACCGCGTCCTCGAACAGTTTGCTGGGCCGCCGGAAATTCACCGCCGTCTCCGCCTTGGCCTGCGCCACCGCCACGCTGGCGTGCTGGGCCTGATCGAGCGCATGCAGCATCACCAGGTGGCCACCGCTGCCGACGATCGCGATCACCATCGGCCAGTCGTTGGCGATCGCCTCCGCTTCGGCAGCAGCCATCACGGCGCCAGCCCGCACGAGCGTGATTGGCGCCCCGTAGCGCGGCGTCATCGTGCTGCCTCCGCGGTCGAGTGGCGGGTGTAGTCTGCGTTCGGCGCGGCCTCCGTCCAGACCGTCGATGCATAGCCGGGCGGCTTGTCGCCCACGCCTACACCACCGTTCAGGCCAGCCTGCTGCGCCGGTTCAAAGAAACTGTAGGGAAACTGCGAAGGCAACGCTGAAACGTCGTCCAGCCGACGCATGGCCGCGTCAGGCAACGGATGCTCGAGTGCACCGAGGTTGTCCTCGAACTGCGCCAGGTTGCGCGAGCCGAGAATCACCGCGCCCAGCCCGGGCTGACGCGCAGCCCACTGGATCGCCACCTGCGCCATGCTCAGGCCGTTGTCGCGCGCGACCTGCTCGACCGCGCCCACGATCGCCCAGTTGCGTGGCGTGAACTTGTCCGTCAGCGACGGCAGGCCCATCGACTTGACGGCCTGCAGCCGCCCCTCGCCCTCGCCGTCGTGACCGGCCTCGCTTGGCCGGTACTTGCCGGACAGCAGCCCCATCGCCAACGGACTCCATGCGGTGATGCCCATGCCCAGCTCCTGCGCCAGCGGCACGTACTCGCGCTCGATGTTGCGCTCGGCCAGCGAATACTGCAGTTGCAGGTTGACCAGCGGATGCAGGTGGTGCGCGCGCGCCAGCGTCTGGATCTGCGCGGCGTACCACGCCGGCACGTCGGACAGGCCGGCATGACGGATCTTGCCGACGCGAACCAGATCATCCAGCGTCTGCAGCACCTCTTCCGCCGGCGTGATGCGGTCCCAGGTATGCAGCAAATAGAGGTCGATGTAGTCGGTGCGCAACCGGCGCAGCGAGCCCTCCACTGCGCGCAGGATGTTCTTGCGCCCGTTGCCACCCGCATTCGGATTGCCGGGCTCGGCGTTGTAGCTGAACTTGGTGGCGAGCACCACGCGGTCGCGGCTGCCGCTGTCGGCAATGAACTTGCCCAGCAGGCGCTCGCTGCTGCCTTCGGTGTAGAGATCGGCGGTGTCGATGAAGTTGCCGCCGGCATCGAGGTAGCGGTCGAACATCGCGCGGGCGGTATCTTCGGCCGCACCCCAGCCCCAGTCGTCGCCGAACGTCATGGTGCCGAGCGCGAGGCGGCTGACGCGCAGGCCGGAACGGCCCAGGGTGTAGTACTGGTCGAGCGACATGGCAGGACTCCGTCGGTGGGGGCGGAGCAAAGTCTGCGCCTTGCCATTACGCTGAAAAATACCGATCCTTTTGATGCTTCATGAAGCTGGACTAATCAATGATCGACGACCACAGCCCCGCGTTGCGCGCCTTCCACACCATCGCCCGGCACGGCAGCTTCACCCGCGCCGCGGCCGAATTGGAAGTGACGCCGTCGGCCCTGAGCCAGACCATGCGCCAGTTGGAACAGCGCCTGGGCGCACGCCTGCTGCAACGGAGCACGCGCAAGGTGGGCCTGACCGAGGCAGGCCGGCTGTTCCTCGAACGCATCGGCCCCGCGCTGGCCGAGATCGATGGCGCGGTGGAAGCATTGCGCCAGCACGGCGATCACCCTGCCGGCACCTTGCGCATCACCGCGTCGCACAGCCTGCTCGACCAGTTGCTCGCGCCGATGCTGGCGGACTTCCTGCGCGCCTACCCCGACATCACGCTCGACCTGATCGCCGACAATGCGCTCACCGACCTGGTCGCCGACGGCGTCGATGCGGGCATTCGGCTCGGCGAGCGGCTGGCACGCGACGTGGTCGCGCTGCCATTGGGCGGGCCGTTGCGCGCGGTAGTCGTCGGTGCGCCGGCGTACTTCGCGCGGCATGGCCGGCCACAGCATCCGCGCGAGTTGCAGCAGCACGCTTGCGCGCGCTTCCGCTATCGCAGCAGCGGCGCGATCTACCGCTGGGAATTTGCGCACAAGAGCCGCGCGCGCAAGAGCGGCGCGCCGGCCCACCGCTGGTTCGAGATCGACGTGGGCGGCCCGCTCATCGCCAATGAACTCTCGCTGCCGATCCAGGCGGCGCTGGACGGCCTGCTGCTGGTGCACACGCTGGAGCCGATCGTGCGCGAACACGTCGCCGCCGGACGACTGCAGACCGTGCTGGACGCATGGCTGCCTCCGTTCGACGGCTTCTACCTGTATTACCCCAGCCGGCTGCAGGTGCCGCCGAAGCTGCGCGTGTTCATCGACTTCCTGCGCGAGCGGTTGGAGCCGTCAGCCTGAGATTCGGGCGGGCGGCCTACGGCACCCGACCCTGCAGCCGCCGCGCGAAAAACGACACGATCAGGCCGAACAACAGCATCGCCGCCACGTTCTCCAGCAGCGAGACGACGGTGAAATAGGGTTCCATCGCCGCCGACAGCGGCACCACGACGTACTCCATCACCACGAAGACCACCACGCCGTAGGCGAGTCCCGCGGCAATCCAGCGCTGGCGCATCCACGCGAGGCGCTGCGCGGCGACGACGAAGATCGCCGCGATCAACAGCGACATCGCCCATTGCAGCACCAGGCCGAGCAACGCTACCGGCAGGCCGCCATGGAACGCCGCCGGGCCCAGCAGGCCGCTGGCGATCGCGCGAAGGATGATCATCGGGCTGATCCCGTTGATCAGCGCCGCGACGCCGATGTCGACCGTGCCGGCCACGAAGCCGCCCCACAGGATGGCGGCCCACACCGCCGATCGCGAAGTATTCATGTTCGCTCCAGGTTGCGGCTGGCGGCCGCGGAATGAGCCGGCAACATACTCCCGCCATCGCATCGGCACCCCTGCCGATGGTCACGGCCCGCACACCCGCGACCCGCGGGGATCGCGCCGACGCGAATCCATCGCCCGACGGCGAACGTTCAGCGAACCGGCCGGCCGCTCACCGCGCTGCCAGGCGCTGCACCGCGGTGCGATAGCGCGCGGCGATACGCTCCTCGTCGCGATGGCGGAACCCGCGCACCACCCACTGGCCGGCGCGCATCACGTCGCGCACCAGTGGCGTGTTGCCGGCGAACAGCCAGCTGTCCAGCATCGATGCCTCATCGCGCGCGGCAAGCAGCGGGGAAGTCTCGTCCAGCACGATCAGGTCGGCGCGCGGGTCGCCCGCCGGCAGGCCGGAGGCTTGCGTGCCCCCGGCCAGCGCCGCGCGCCACAGGGTTTCGCCCACGCTGTCGCCCGGATGCCGCGCGCCGATGTTGCGGCGGCGCGTCTGCAGGCGCTGGCCGTATTCGAGCCAGCGCAATTCCTCCACCGGGGAAATCGAGATGTGCGAATCCGAGCCGATGCCGAGCGCGCCGCCGGCGTCCAGGTAGGCGGCCAGCGGGAACAAGCCGTCGCCGAGGTTCGCCTCGGTGGTCGGACAGAGCCCGGCCACTGCGCCGCTGCGGGCGATCTGCACCGTCTCGGCCTCGGTCAGATGCGTGGCGTGCACCAGGCACCAGCGCGCATCGACGTCGGCGTGGCCGAACAGCCACTCCACCGGTCGGGCGCCGCGCAAGGCCAGGCAGTCCTGCACCTCGCCGATCTGCTCGGCGATGTGGATGTGGATCGGCCCGCTGCGGGCCGGCTCGCTGGCCAGCACTTCGCGCAGCGCCAGTTCCGGCACGGCGCGCAGGGAGTGCAGCGCGATGCCGACGCGCAAGTCGCGATCTTCGTGTGCGCGCAAGGTTTCGAGCAGGCGCAGGTAACGCTCCGCGTCGTGGCCGAAGCGCCGCTGCCGGGCACTCAGCGCACGCGCGTCGAAGCCGCCGCTGACATACAGCACCGGCAGCAGGGTGAGGCCGATGCCGGCTTCGCGCGCCGCCTCGATCAGGGCCAGCGACATTGCCTCGGGCGGCGCGTACGGCGTGCCGTCGGGCTGGTGGTGCAGGTAGTGGAACTCGCAGACGCGGGTGTAGCCGGCCTTGAGCATCTCCACGTAGAGCTGGGCGGCGATCGCCTGCAAGGCATCCGGGCCGATCGCGGCGGCAAAGCCGTACATGGTTTCGCGCCAGCTCCAGAAACTGTCCTCGGCCTTTCCCCGGCGTTCGGCCAGGCCGGCCATCGCGCGCTGAAACGCGTGCGAATGCAGGTTCGGCATGCCGGGCAAGACCCACGATCCGATCGACTCGGCGGCACCGCCGGCACCGCCGGCGTCGACCAGGCCGCCGTCGGCGTCAACCCCAAAGACCGCGTCGCGCGCCCAACCGTCGCCACGCCACAGTCGATCGGCCCGGTAGCGGGTGCTGCGGTCGCGTTCATTCATGATGTCGGCTCCGGGGCGAATGCCGCCCAGTGTAACCGTCCGCCCGGCAGGCCTTCACCCGGCCGTCGACCCGGCTGTGCATAATGCCGGCATGCCAAGCAAAGCCAGCGAAAACACCCCTCGATTGCTGTTGCGCCAGGCGGTGCCGGCCGACGTGCCGCAGCTGGTGGAACTCACCGGACGGGTCTACACGCCCGAATGGGGCCACTCGGCCGAAATGCTGCGTTCCCAGCAGACGCATTTCCCGGAAGGCCAGTTCGTGGTCGAGTACGAAGGCCGGATCGTCGGCTACTGCGCCACCTTCCGCATCGACGAAGCCACCGCGCTGGCGCCGCACACCTGGATGCAGATCACCGGCGGCGGCATGGGCTCGCGCCACAAGGCGGACGGCAACTGGCTGTACGGCATGGAGGTGGTGGTGCACCCCGACTACCGCGGCATGCGCATCGGCCAGCGGCTGTACCGGGCGCGCAAGCGCCTGTGCATGAACCTCAAGTTGCGCGGCATCGTGTTCGGCGGACGCATCCCAGGGCTGGCGAAGAATCTCGCGCGCTACGGCAGCGCGGCGGCGTACGTGCAGGCGGTCACCGAAGGCAAGCGGCGCGACCTCACCTTGAGCTTTCAGTTGTCCAACCACTTCGAGGCGATCGGCCTGCTGCGCGAGTACGTGCCTTCCGATCACGAATCGCTGGGCTACGCCGTGCACCTGGTCTGGCGCAACCCGCAACTGCTCGACCAGCCGGACATCCCGCCGATCACCTCGGCGCGCACCCTGCCCGATTCGGTGCGGGTGGCCTCGGTGCAGTACCAGCAGCGCCGAATCACCTCGTTCGACGAGTTCGCCACCCAGGTCGAGTACTTCACCGACATCGCCGCCGACTACAGCGCCGATTTCGTCACCTTTCCCGAACTCATCACCCTGCAGCTGCTGTCGATCGAGAACACCGAACTGTCGCCGGTGGAGTCGATCCGCAAGCTGAGCCAGTACACGCCGCAGGTGAAGGAGCTCTTCAGCCGCCTGGCGGTGCACTACAACATCAACATCATCGCCGGCACGCACCCCACCGAACAGGCCAACGGTGACATTCACAACGTGTGCTACGTGTGCCTGCGCGACGGCTCGCTGCACGAGCGCGAGAAGCTGCACCCCACGCCGAGCGAGCGCAACGTGTGGAACATCAGCGGCGGCGACAGCGCGGCCACGGTGACGACCGACTGCGGCCCGATCGGCGTGATGATCTGCTACGACGCCGAGTTCCCGGAAGTGGCGCGCTACCTGGTCGACCAGGGCGCACTGATCCTGTTCGTGCCGTTCTGCACCGACGTGCGCGAAGGCTACCTGCGCGTGCGTTACTGCGCGCAGGCGCGGGCGATCGAAAACCAGTGCTACGTGGTGATGTCGGGCAACGTGGGCAACCTGCCCGGCGTCAACAATTTCGACATCCAGTACGGCCAGAGCTGCATCCTCACGCCCAGCGACTTCCCGTTCGCCCGCGACGGCATCGCCGCCGATTCCACGCCGAACATCGAGACCGTGCTGTTCGCCGACCTGCGCCTGGAAAGCCTGGCCCGCGCCCGCAACGCCGGCGCCGTGACCAACCTGAAGGATCGCCGCTTCGACTTGTACGAGACCCGCTGGCGGCCGCTGCCGCACTGACGGCAACCGACCCGGGTCTGCGATAATCCGGCGACGACCGATCGGCAGGCGCCGGGGAGCCGGCCCGTTCGCCTTCTGAAGGAGTGGATTCGCCATGAACACGCCACGCTGGGATCGCCTGCTGTTGAACGCCACCCTGGCGACGTTCGCCGACGACACGCCGTGCGGGCTGATCGAGCAGGCGGCGATCGCGATGCAGCACGGGCGCATCGCCTGGCTGGGGCGGGTGAACGATCTGCCCGACGCGCCGGCCACGCTCGCCGACGAGGTGGAATCGCTCGACGGCGCGCTGGTCACCCCCGGCCTGATCGACTGCCACACCCACCTGGTGTTCGGCGGCGACCGCGCCGACGAATTCGACCTGCGCCTGAACGGCGCCAGCTACGAGGAGATTGCCCGCGCCGGCGGTGGCATCGTCTCCACCGTCAAGGCCACCCACGCCGCCAGCGAGGACGCGCTGTACGCGCAAGCGCTGCCGCGCGCACAGACCCTGCTCGCCGACGGCGTGACCACGCTGGAGATCAAGTCCGGCTACGGGCTGGAGCTGGACGGCGAGCGCCGCATGCTGCGCGTGGCGCGGCGGCTGGGCCGCGAACTGGGCATCAGCGTGCGCACCAGCTTTCTCGGCCTGCATGCGCTGCCGCCGGAATACCAGGACCGGCGCAACGACTACGTGGCGCTGGTCTGCGACGAGATGCTGCCCACGTTGGCAGGCGAAGGCCTGATCGATGCGGTCGACGGCTTCTGCGAGCAGATCGGCTTCAGCCCTGCGGAGACCCGTCGGCTGTTCGAACGGGCGCGCGAACTGGGCCTGCCGGTGAAGCTGCATGCCGAGCAGCTGTCCGACCAGGGCGGTGCCGCGCTGGTGGCCGAATTCGGCGGCCTGTCGGCCGATCACCTGGAGCACCTCGGCGAATCCGGCGCCCGCGCCATGGCCGCCGCCGGCACCGTTGCGGTGTTGCTGCCGGGCGCGTTCTACGCCCTGCGCGAAACCCGCTTGCCGCCGATCGGCCTGCTGCGCGAACAGCGCGTGCCGATGGCCGTCGCCACCGATTGCAACCCCGGCACCTCGCCGCTGCTGTCGCTGCGCATGGCCGCCGGTATGGCCTGCACCCTGTTTCGGTTGACCCCGGAGGAAGCCCTGCGCGGGATAACCGTCCACGCGGCCCGCGCGCTGGGTCTGGCCGACCGCGGCACGCTGGCGGTCGGCCAGCGCGCCGACCTGGTGATCTGGAACGCGCGCCGGCCGGCCGAGCTGTGCTACTGGATCGGCGGCAACCTCGCGCGGCGGATCTACGTGGCCGGCGAGGCGGTGTCGCGGCGCAAGGCAACAAGACGCCAGGAAAAGCCGGCGTAGGGCTCAAGGCTTCGCGCTGGACGGGGTCAGCTCGTTCAACACCTTGCCATCCGCATCGAGAAACTTCAGGCTCGACGCACCATCGGAGGCCACACCCATCACGATGCGCGCATGGCCTTGCCCATCGCGCAGGCTGATTCTGGCGACGCCATCGTCGCCGCGCGCCACGGTGATGCGGGTGGCACCGTAGTAGGCACTCTTGCTGCGTTCCTGCATGAGCCTTTTGCGTTCGGCGGCAGGCATCGCTTCGATTTTCGGGAACTCCTGCAGATCCTGCAGCACCGGCCGATCCGGCCGGTCGCTGACGATCAGGCCGGCCTGGTGCCCGCTGCTGTCATGCACGCCCATCAGCTGCACCAGCTGATCCTGGTTGTACTTGTCGAAGGTCAGGCTGCCGCCGCTGTCGACGATCTTGCCGTCCTTGTCCTTGTGGCCGCTGAACACCAGCCCGCCGTTCTCGGTGCCTTCGTCGTTGAAGAACAACATGCCGGCCTGCGGCCGCGGGTGCGGATACTCCTTGCCCTCGACGATCAGGCCCGGGAACCGCGCCTTGTCCGAAATCACCATGCGCAAGGTGCCATCGGGCTCGACCAGGTTGATGCGCTGCACGTCGAGTTCCTGCAGGCTGGTTTTCTTCGGCGCCGCCACGAAACCGCTGAGCATGCTGACCGCGAACACCGCCGTGAGCACGCCGCTGTAGACCACCAGGAACCGCTGACCGAACTGCGCCTGCATCGCCTTTCTCCATCGCACGAAACTGTGGATGCATTAGGCGCGATGCGCGGGCACCTCGCATGCGCCGGAAGTCACTTCCGGGAAACCTTCCCGATGCGCGCCAGCAACGCATCATGGAATGCCGGCGGCAACTCCGCGCGCACCGGCACGCGCCACCAGTGCGGCTGCGCGAACGGCTGGCATTTCACCGCATCCTTGTCGGTCATCAGCACCGGCAGGTCATCCGCAAAAACAAGGTCGGCGGGAACGAACGCGTGATGATCGGCGAACGCGTGCTCGATCACCTCGATGCCGGCCGCGCGCAGGCTGTCGAAGAAACGCGGCGGATGGCCGATCGCCGCCACCGCATGCACGCGCCGGGTGGCGAAGCCGGCCAGCGTCCGTCGCTCACCGCCCTGCAGCGCCACCACCTCATCGCCGCACAACTGCATCGGATATTCGCCGGATTCGGCGACACCGCCGTTGCAGACGCGCAGATCCACCTGCCGCAGCCGATCCAGCGGCTCGCGCAGCGGCCCGGCCGGCAACAGCCGGCCATTGCCGAAGCGGCGCGCGCCGTCGATCACGCAGATCTCCACGTCGCGCGCCAGCGCGTAATGCTGCAGGCCGTCATCGGCCACCACGACATCGCAGCCCGCGTCGAGCAGCAGCCGCGCCGCCGCGGGGCGATCGCGCCCGACCGCCACCGGCACGCCGCCGGCGCGGATCAGGCAGGGTTCGTCGCCGACCCGTCGCGGATCCGGTGCGTCACCGAGCAGTTGCGGCTCGCGTTGCGTGCCGCCGTAGCCGCGACTGACCACACCGGGGCGGTAGCCACGCTCGCGCAGGCTGGCGGCCACGGCGATCGTCAACGGCGTCTTGCCGGTGCCGCCGACGCTGAGGTTGCCGATCACCACCACCGGCACCGGCAGGCGTTCGCTGCGCAGCCAGCCGATCCGGTACAGCGCGCGGCGCAGGCGAACCACGCCGCCGTACAGCGCGGCGAGCGGCCGCGTCCACCAGGGCGCGCGGCGATCGCCGTACCAGGCTGATGCGAGCGTGTCGGTCAGCGCCATGGCCGACCTCAACCGCTGACCGGGACGGCCGAAGGGTCGTGGAACTGCATGCGGTGCAGCGTGGCGTACTGCCCGTCCAGCGCAACCAGTTCGGCATGCGTACCGCGCTCGACGATGCGGCCCTGATCCATCACCGCGATCTGGTCGGCACCCTCCACGGTGGACAGCCGGTGCGCGATCACCAGCGTGGTGCGATCCTTCATCAGCCGCTGCAGCGCCTGCTGGATCAATCGCTCCGACTCGGTATCCAGCGCGCTGGTGGCCTCGTCCAGCACCAGGATCGGCGCGTTCTTGAGGATCGCGCGGGCAATCGCGATGCGCTGGCGCTGGCCGCCGGAGAGCAGGTTGCCGCTCTGGCCGATCGGCGCATGGATGCCCTTGGGCATGCGTGCGATGAACTCCATCGCGTTGGCCGCCTCGGCTGCGGCGACGATGTCCGCCTCGCTGGCGCCGGCCAGTTCGCCGTAGGCGATGTTGTTCGCGACGGTGTCGTTGAACAGCACGACGCTCTGGCCGACCCAGGCGATCTGCCGCCGCAACGAGGCCAGCGTGTAGCTGCGGCAATCCTCGCCGTCGAGCATGATGCAGCCGGCGCTGGGCACGTTGAACCGCGGCAGCAGGCTGACCAGGCTGCTCTTGCCGCTACCCGAGCGCCCCACCAGGGCCGTCACGGTGCCGGGCGCGCATTCGAGATCGACCTCGCGCAGGGCGGGAGCATGGCTGCGCGCATAGACCAGGCTGACCCCGGCAAACCGCAGTTCGCCGCGGCTGCGCGCCAGCTCCAGCGTACCGGCGTCGCGCTCCGGCGGCAGGTCGATCACCGCGAAGATGTCCTCGGCCGCCGACAGACCGCGCTGGATGTTCGCCTGCACGTTGGTCAACCGTTTCAGCGACGGCAGCATCGTGCCCATCGCGGTGAGCACGGCGAAGAACACGCCCGGCGTCATGCCGACCAGCACCTGCGGCCGCGTGCCCAGAAACACCAGGGCGGCCAGCGCGCTGGCGGCGACCAACTGCACGGTCGAACTGGAGGCCGCGTTGGTAGCCGCTATCTTCAGATTGAGTCGCCGCGTATGCCGGGTGATCTGGCCGAAGCGTTCCGCTTCGTGCGCCTGGCCACCGTACACGCGCACCTCGCGGTGCGCGCCCACCGACTCTTCCACCGTGCCGGTCACCGAACCCATGCTGCCCTGGATGCGCCGGCTGATCTGCCGGTAGCGGCGCGCGACCACGGTGGCCACCAGCGCGATCGCCGGCACCATCACCAGCAGCGACAGCGTGAGATAGGGGCTGTAGTAGAGCATCACGAACAGCATCGCGATCACCGTGAAGCCGTCGGTGATCGCGATCTTGGCGGCGCTGCTCGCGGCCGAGGCGACCTGCTCGCTGGTATAGGTGATGCGCGAGATCTGCTGGCCGGACGGCTCGCGGCCGAAGTACGGCGCCGGCAGCTTGAGGTACGCGGAGAACACCTCCTGCTGCAGCGCCTGCACCACATGCCGGCCGATGTAGGAGATGCCGTAGTCGCTGACGAAGGTACCCAGCGAGCGCACCGTGAA
>Ga0207707_10002723_pt1 | contig 15787 bp, 13 predicted proteins | sample KBSC83BmetaG_FD_184336 | JGI IMG/M metagenome (GOLD analysis project Ga0207707, IMG submission 184336) | Corn rhizosphere microbial communities from Kellogg Biological Station, Michigan, USA - KBS C8-3B metaG (SPAdes) (version 2) | ecosystem: Host-associated > Plants > Roots > Rhizosphere ...
GCCATCCACGGGGGTGCCTGATGAGATCCACGCACGTCACGACGCGCGCAGACACTTTCCGAACCCTGTTGAATGCGCCCGGATCGGTGCTGTAGAGCACGATCACCGGGATGCTGAAGTGCTGTCCAAGAATATAGCCCCAGAGGCATGAGTAATCGATCAGCAGATAGTCGGCGGCCGCCGCCTTCATTTCGACTGCAAGCCGCGGCAGCACCCGCTCGGCCACCTGCAGCCTCCAGATGGCGGCCTCGATCACGCTGAACTCTGTCCGGTCGATCTGGCAATTGAATGCGCGAAACTCGGCGCCGGCGGCCAATATCGCGTCTCTGAAGCTCGATGGCGCGGGAAAGACGACTCGCTCTCCCCTGGCGACTAGCTCCCGCGCGATCGGCACACACGGGAGGATGTGGCCGGCGGCCGGCATAGTCAGGATGAAAGCGGTTGACATCGTGCCACTCCGAACGACCCGAAGCCGTAGCGCTCCCGCAGCGCCGCGGAAGCAGAAGCACCCTCATTTGCGCTGAGACGGTGGGCATTTTGCAATCATGATTCCAGAGTCACCCCGCGCCGGAGAATGCCGGTCGGGACGTCCTGCCCGGACACTTGCGACGCGCAACGCGGCACTCACATGATCGGCCGCGGATTTTGCCGCTCGTCGGTCGCAGGATTGCCTCTTCTGTGCTCTGAGTTGTGCGGCCGTACGCCTTGCACCTCGTGCTCCGGCCCGGGCAGGCTCCCGGTGCCGAGCCTATCCCCGCGCCTCATGTGCGTTGCCGAGCGAGGTCCTCAATGAGCCAGATCGAGCAAACCGGCCGCCTAGCTGTTCCGCGAGCGCTCTCGATCGCAGGGAGCTACCGCGTCTACGTACTGGCGTTGATCTGGTGCGTGCTGCTGTTGAGATTCGTCGATCTGCAGATCGTTTCGGTCCTGTTGGAGCCCATCAAGAAGGAATTCGCGGTCTCCGATACTCAACTGGGCCTGCTCACCGGCCTGGCTTTCTCGGTGTTGTATGGGTTGTTGGGCGTCCCGGTCGCCTGGCTCGCCGATCGCAGCAACCGCCGCAACATTATTGCGGTCGCCGTCGGCCTGTGGAGCCTTATGACGGCGCTGTGCGGGCTCGCCTCCAGCTTTCCAGCCCTGCTGCTCGCCAGAATGGGCGTCGGCATCGGCGAGGCTGGCGGTACCGCTCCGGCGTATTCCATGATCTCCGACCACTTCCCACCGCAGCGGCGCGCCAGCATCTTCGCGATATTGAACTCCTCGGTACCGCTCGGCGTGTTCGCGGGGTTTCTGGTTGGCGGCTACGTGAGCGTCCACTATGGCTGGCGTACGGCTTTCATGGTGGTGGGAATTCCCGGAGTGCTCGTCGCGCTTGCGCTCTGGCTCACCGTCAGCGAGCCGCTTCGAGGCCTTTCGGATAGGCACGCAGCGAATCAGGCTCGTGCGCCGCAGGGTGCGGCGCTGAAGTATCTTCTCAACGTGGCCTCTTACCGGCACTTCGTGATGGCAAGCAGTGTCTTCACGTTGGGTGCGATGGGGTCCGGTGTGTGGATACCCTCGTTCTTCGTCCGGGTGCACGGCATGTCGGCCGCGCAGGTTGGGCCCTGGCTCGCCTGCATCTACGGTGGAGGCGGTCTCGCCGGTGTCCTGCTTGGCGGCCACCTCGCCGATCGCGCCGTTCAGCGAACCGGAGACGCGCGCTGGTACGCATGGCTTTCGGGCGCGTGTGTCCTCGCGATATTGCCTTTCTCCTTGTTCGTGTACCTCTGGCCGAATCCCATTCAAGCCCTGCTCGTGCATACCGGAACGACCTTCCTGATGCATGCCTGGATGGGACCGTTGTACGGCACCGTCCAGAGCCTCGCCGGGATCAGGCGTCGAGCCGTCGCGGCCGCCATCAACATGCTCACGGTGAATCTGATCGCGTATGGATTGGGTCCGCTGGCGGTCGGTGTTGCCAGCGACTATTTCGGTGCTCACTTCGGCAACGAATCTCTGCGATATTCGATACTCTCGGTGGTTGCAGTGGCCTACACGTGGGCAGGTATCCATTTCCTGTTGGCCGCGCGCACTCTCAGACAGGACCTCGCGCGGGCCGAGTCATGACAGAGAGCATTCGGTCGCCTACCTGGCGAGCCAACCACCGTCCACGACCAGCGTGGCGCCGGTGACGTAGCTGGCATCGTCAGAGCAGAGCCATACGGCAGCTCGCGCGATCTCGAGAGGGTCCGCCATTCGGGCCAACGGAACTCCCTGACGAACGTTGGCCTTGAACTGATCCGGCGCGGCAGCGAGCCCCGGGGCCGTCATCTCCGTGAGCGTGATGCCGGGCGAAATCGCGTTGACCCGAATGCCGAGCCTGCCGAACTCCACCGCAGCCGCCCGCGTTAAGCCGACTACCCCGTGCTTGCTGGCGACGTACGGAGCGATTCCGAACTCAGAGCCCGCGTGAGCGTAGATCGAGGCTGTATTGACGATGACCCCGTGACCGACGCTTCGCATGTAGTGCAGCTCGTGCTTCATGCAACGCCAGACGCCTCGCAGGTTCACGTTCAGGACCTCATCCCAGGTCTCCTCCGTCTGGCCGTCCAGATCGGTGAACGTCTCGCCCGGAACCCCCGCGTTGTTGAATGCGCAGTCCAGTCTGCCGTAGTGGCTCACTGTCTCCCGGACCAGCTCCGCCACCGACGCCGCGACCGCCACGTCGGTCTGAATGAATCGAGCGTTGGCGCCCGTGCTCCGAATCGCTTCGGCAACACTCTCCCCACGCTCCGCGCGGCGTCCAGCGAGAACCACGATGGCTCCATCCGCGGCAAACAGCTCCGCCGCAGCGCGCCCGATACCGGAGTTCGCACCGGTCACGATGACCACCTTCCCTTCAGATCTGAGCGCCATGCGCCGCCTCGACCGCCTCCCGCGGTTCCGCGCCACGAGATGGGCATCGCAAGCCATCGACAAAGCCCTCAATGTCGGTGCCCAGCATGTCCGGTTGCTTGAAGATGACGAAATGCCCTCCGCTGGGGTACAGCACGAGCTTGACGTCTGCGTTGCGCGCGGCGACATCCGCGGAGCACTTGTAGCTCACGACGTCGTCATCTTTGCAGTGGAGTAGTGCGATCGGAAGTGTTTGGCATGCGGCCTCCACTACCTCTGCGTACGCCAGCGCTCGAAATCGCGCCATCGATGGCGGCACGCACGTACAGGCGTTGTGAATGCTACGCGCGTACCGGCGCAAAGCGTGCAGGTCTCTCACGGGCAGGTTCGTGAGCTCGAAAATCGCCTCGTCATCCGCATTGCCAAAGGGTCGCCCGCGCGGCGCCGACTGAATGTCGCGGAACACCGCCTCCTCATCCCTATATCCGCCACTTGCCAGCTTGAGAATCGTCTGTAGAAAGTGCGACTGGAACTCCGTCCGCTCCGCGCAGCGCCCGAGAACACTAGGGGGAGCGATGAAGGTAGCAGAGCCGGCGCGCCCGGGCGCACCGGCGAGTACCCACGCGGCGACGAGCGCGCCAGAGCACCATGACACGAGGTGCGGACTGCTCAGTTGGTAGGCCTCGCTGATCCCCAGCAAAGCGTTGGCCATCCGCGACAGGGTCGGCGGGGGCGCCTCGGGTGCGCTATCCATGAACGCTCCGTCAGCCGGATCCCAGGCGGTGACCCGGTATTTTCGCGACAGCCTCCGAAACAGCCTCGAGATCAGCAGAAACGGGCTTTCAGCAGGACTCACGATGAGCACGTCCGGCACGCCATCAGGACCAGCCTGATATACGTGCGCACGCGAACCATCCTGCAATTCGAGCAGGGAAATTCGTACTGCGAGCTCGCTCGTGAGCGAATCGAAGCCGTCCCAGTAAGCCGGAGCGCCCTCAGGACGGCCGCGGGCTCGATCCTGCATCCCCCCCTCCCCTGTTGGCGCCGCCCGCGGGACACGCGGAACCGCCATTGAAAAAAAATTGCAGCGGCAGAGACTTGCGCGGTTCCGCCGCGCAACTGCCACGCGTCCCGAACGCCGCGTTCAGGATCAGAGCACAGCCCTTTACGGCTACGCAAGACAAGCGCTGAGCCGGCGTTTCCAGTTGTGTGTCGCACACTCACTCGGTTACCGTAACGCGGCCACCAGGCTGGATGTGCAACCGATGACGGATCTCGACCACACGGTGTCATGGAACCCGGCCCGATTCGCCGAATCCTGTTACGACGAAGCGCGCGGGCTCTCGGCCGGACAACTGCGGGACATGCAGTTGCACTGGATCCGTCGGCGCTTCTCCGAGATGCGTCCGCACCTACAGGTGCTCGAGCGCCTCGCGGGCGAACGCGGTGTCGATACCATCGAGTGCCTCGAGAATGTCGTACCGCTTCTGTTCCCTCACACCGTCTTCAAGAGCTACCCGCTCGGCTGGATCGAGCAGAGCCGATTCGACCTCCTGACGCGCTGGCTCGCGGGCTTCTCGCTGCTGGATCTGAGCGGCGTCGACAGCAGCGGACTCGACTCCATCGATGGATGGATCGAGCGTCTCGACGAACGGACGGAGCTCCGAGTCATTCATACGTTCGGAACGACGGGAAAGCTGTCATTCATCCCGCGTACGCGAGAGGAGTGGCGAGTGGGGGGGCTGCTGGTAGCCCGATGCATTCGGGACTGGCACGGCCGCGGGTCCTGCCCTGACTTGCTCACAGCTCGCCTGCCGATCGTCTGTCCGTCATACAGATTCGGAGCAGGCGCCATTCAGCGCGGCGTCGCCTCAGCCGTGGAAGCCTACGCCGGCGGCAACGCTAACACTCTGTTTCTGTATCCCGAGACTCGATTCAGCGCAGACATCGCCTCGCTCGCGGGACGCTTGCGCGCGGCCGAGCTGCGCGGAGATTCCGGAGAAATCGTGCTCACGCCGTATCTCAAAGGCCGACGCGAGGAATTCGCCCGGCTCGAGCGCGACCGCGTTCCCGACCTGAGTCGATTCTTCGCTGAGACCGTGCGCAGGTACTCAGGACAGAACCTGTACTTGCTAGGTGTCTGGCCCGTGCTGTACGACTGGGCGTGCGCCGGGCTGAACGCCGGACTGCGAAGCCTGTTCGGCCCGCACACCGTATTGCATACAGGGGGCGGAACCAAGGGCCGCGAGCTACCTGAGGGCTGGCGCGAGCGGATCTACGAATTTCTGGGCGTGGAACGCCATCACGAATTCTATGCGATGTCGGAGCTGATTGCCGGAAGCCCGCGGTGCACACTCGGCAACTACCATTTGCCTCCGGTCACGGTTCCCTTTCTGCTCCACCCCAAAACCGGCGACCTACTGCCTGCCCACGATCGCCTGCGCGGTCGGTTCGCTGCATTCGATCTCCTCGCGAGCCATTCCTGGGGTGGAGTGGTCAGCGGCGATGAGGTGACCCTTGGCGGATGGGACAGGCCGTGTACCTGCGGCCGGGGCGGACTCTACGTCGAGCCTGATATTCGCCGCTACGCTGTGACCGAGGGAGGTAGCGACAAGATCAGTTGCGCACGGGCAAACGATGTCTACCGGAGTGCGATCGAAGTCTTCACCGAGGCGGAGAAGGCTTCCGCATGAGGCCTGATTGCCTGCGCGTGCCGCTCGTCATCCGCGGCCAAGTCGTTGACGACTACGCTCGCAGCTTCCCAACCGCGCGCGCTGGCGACCATTTCTGCACAGCGGACGTTGCCGCACATGTCGCGCGGCTTCCCATCACAGCCCCCGCGATGCTCGACCTCGCGAGCCTTCGTTTTTGCGACGTGCTGGATTACCTCGATTTCCTCAGTCGCTGTCTGGTTCCAGCGACGAATCTCCATGTGCAGCGTGCATTTGAGCTGTCACGTCGCTCCTCGATGCTCTCGGACGCGATGTTGCGAGAGATGTATGAACGGATTCCCACCCTCTTCCGTCGCGAGTCGGTGATGCATCGTGCGAGCACACTACTGGGGCTCGAGTATCTCGACGACTGGCTCGAGCTTCCCGCGCATTCCGACGCCAGGACGCGGGCGCGAGTCCGGGCTTTCGGCGCGCGCACGCTGCACATCGTCGCCGGAAATGCTCCGGTCATCGGACCCGTCACCGTTCTTCACAACGCAATCACGCGAGGCGACGCCATAATCAAGAGCCCCTGGAACGACCCACTGAGTACGGCTGCAGTAGCTCTGACCATGATCGACATGGCGCGCGATCATCCACTGACGCGCCATGTGAGCGTGGCGTACTGGAAAGGAGGCGATTCGAAGGTAGAACACGCGCTCTACGATCCCCGACACATCGAAAAGATCGTCGCCTGGGGCGGCCTCTCGGGTATTCGGCACGTTATCCAGTCCCTGCCTCCCGGGGTGGATCTGATCGCGCTGGATCCGAAGCAGGGCATGGCAGTGCTCGACGGCGATGCACTCGCACGCTGCGAAAGCTCCGGCCTCCGCGAGCTCGCGCGTCGCCTCGCTCTGGACATCGGACTGCTGAATCAAGAGGCCTGTTTCAGCACTCGCCTCGTCTATCTGGTCGGGCGCTGCAGGCCCACCGACTTCGATCTCGCCTGCCGTCTGGGAGAGCTCGCATTCGAGGAACTGCAGGCACTACCCGAGTCATTGAGCAACCCACACCCGGCCTTCGACCCGGAGCTCAAAGCGGAGTTGGACGCCCTGCGCATGGTCGATCTGGGATACCGGGTGTTCGGCGGCAGCGCCAATGAAGGCTCGATCGTCGTCTCGCCCAACGGGAATCCCGTGGATTTCGCGCACCGACTCGCCGGTCGCGTCGCGAACATAGTCCCCGTGGCCAGCGTGGAACAGGCGCTCGCCGCGGTCGGCTCCTGGACCCAGACAGTAAGCGTCTATCCGGACGCCTTCAGAGACGAGCTGCGCGATCGGCTCGCCTGTCAGGGAGCCCAGCGCATCGTCCCGCTCGGAGCGGCAATGATGGACCCCGAGATCGTAACTCCCCAGGACGGCATGGAGCTGCTGCGACGGATGTGCCGCTGGGTCGTGGACGAGAGTCCGACAGCCACTGCCCTCAGCGTTCGCGCAGACGGACTAGCTTCGAGGAATAACGTGTCCTCGTTGCAACAGGCTCCCGCGAGCTAGATGGGCGCGATGACCGCGCCCGGCGAAAACGCCGCGAAACGCAACCGCTGCTCGGGTCATGACTACCGAGTAACAGCTCCAGGTTATTGGTTGCGACCTCGGCCGCGAAGCACAGGGCGGCGACGGTCGCTGGCAAAGGTCGCTGCATACTTCCCCACCCGTCGACGCGCGTCTTCTTACCCGATGCAGCGCGCCTTGCTTTCATCAAGGCTAACAGCGTGAATGTGCGGATTGCAACGGAGCAGAAACTCGAGCGTGCTCCATCCGTGGAGCCCCGGACCCTCCCGATTCGCCGCACGATCGAACAAACACGCCGATCTGGTTCTCACCGAAGCAGCCCTGTGTCAGCATCGTCGCAGACAGATGACCCCGGTAGACCTATGAGCACCTACACCTTCGGCCAATTCGCGCAGTCGGACCCCACATCGATAGCGGTTATCGATCAGATCGGTCGCGAATGGTCCCGGGGTGAGTTGTTTTCGGAGATCAACCGTCTGTCGCGCGCCTTGCGCGCCACCGGCATCTCACCGGGCGACTGCCTGGCGATTTTCGCGCCCAATTGCGCCGAGTACCTGCAGACCTATCTGGCGGCAACTCAGGTCGGCCTCTACGTTGTCTCGATCAACCCGCAACTGGCACGGTCGGAGACTGCGTACATCCTGGGCGATTCGCATGCCAAAATCCTGGTCGCGCACCAAGCAGTCAGTGCACTCGCTCGCGCCACGGTCGACTCACTCGAGTCGCCGCCCGCCGTGCTGCTCGCGATAGGTAACATACCGGGATTCACGGCGCTCAGGGAATTCTGCGAGGCGCACTCCCTGGAGCCCCTCCAGGATCCCATACCCGGCAGGCCGCTGACATACACATCTGCCACAACCGGGCGACCGAAGGGCGTCGAGCTCCCCTTGAACGACTCCGAAAGCGCGCTCCAGCGCATCATCCAGGCGCACGCCCGCAACGGCATATTGCCGGGCCGGGATCATGTGCACCTGTGCGCGTCCATGCTCTATCACGCCGCGCCTCTGGAGTGGTCGGCCATCGCGCTGCACATGGGGCATCGCGTCATCCTCGTGGACAGGTGGCATGCTGAGCTGCTGCTGCAGCTCATCGAGACTCATCGCGTAACGACGACCTTCATGGTCCCCGCCATGTTCGTGCGTATCCTCAAGCTGCCTGAGGATGTGCGGAGGCGTTACTCCACCTCGTCCCTGCGGTTCGTTGCCCATGGGGCGGCTCCCTGCCCGCTCGAGGTCAAGCAGTCGATGATCGACTGGTGGGGCCCGGTCATCTGGGAATCCTACGGGTCTTCTGAAGGCAGCGGAACGATCGTCAGCTCGACGGACTGGCTGCAGCACCCGGGAACGGTCGGCCGGCCCTTCGCGGGCTGCGAGCTGAAGGTCCTCGATGACGAGGGCGAGGAAGTTCCGCCGGGGGTGACCGGGATCATTTACATGACGCGCTATACGGGAGATACCTTCCGGTATCGCGGCGATCCCGAAAAGACGCGCGCCGCGCATCGCGGCCGGTTCTTCACCGTCGGCGACATCGGCTATCTCGACGCGGAGGGATATCTGTTTCTCTGCGATCGGAAGATCGACATGATCATTTCCGGCGGCATGAATATCTATCCGGCGGAGATCGAGAGAGTGCTGATCCAACACCCGCAGATCGCCGATTGCGCGGTAATCGGTATCCCGGACGAGCTCATGGGGGAGGCGGTCAAGGCGATCATCGAGCTGCAGGCGGGAACCCAACCCACGTCGGTGCTGAAAGCCGACATCCTGCGCTTTCTTGCGACGCGACTCAGTCCAGCGAAGTTGCCGCGTCGCCTCGAATTCACCGCTGCCCTGCCGCGCGACCCGAACGGCAAGATCTACAAACGCCACTTGCGCGAGGTGCACTGGAGCGCGCAGGGCAGAAGACTCTAGTCTCGACGTCCCCTCTCCGGCGCCTGTGCCACCCACATCAGGAGGAAGTTGCAGTGAGCGAATACACACCCGTCGATACCACTGTCATCGCGGCAATCGCCACGACGTGCCAGATCGATCGCCGCGAAGTGCACCCGGAGATCGGCGTCGATGAGTTGGGGCTCGGATCCATGGGTCTGATCGCTGTCATCTCCCAACTGGAGGTGGCATACGATCTCGAGTTCACGCCCGAGCAAGTGGTACCCATGCTGCAAACGAGATCGATTCGCGAGTTCATCGGCCTCGTCGAGCAGGCCGTAGGACCGGACGGACCGCGACCCACCTAGCAGAAGTGCGGCATCACCTCTTCGGCCATCGTCCGCATGGATTCGCGTACCAGCTCATCAGGTGTCGTCCCGGTCTGCATCACGAGAATGAGCTCATCAACGCCGACGTCCACGAATCGCTGCACCGTCTCGCGAGCTGATGCCGGATCGCCGATGATCGAGGAAAGCTGCGATCGAGGCGTATTGCGGCGCTGGCGGAACTTCTCCACCTCCTCTTCCAGCGGGAATGCCCGCTCCGCCGGGGTGTGCCCGGGGTCCTTGCGCACGCCCACGTAGTGCAGCATCGCCTGGAGGAAAAATCTCGCGCCTCGCAACCCGTGGCGACACGCTTCGCGGTCGTCCCTGAGCACCAGCGTTGCCGGGTTGCAGGCGAAATGGTTGTTCACGGCTAAGCCGATCGGCTGGCAGTTTATGACCGCCTGCCGATAGCCGCGTACGCGCTCCGCCAACATCTCGTCATGGTACATGGCCAGGTTCAGTGCTCCGATTCCCAGACGCCCCAGCTCCACCGCCTGATCGGGCTTGGAACAGGCTGCGAAGATGGGCGGGTGCGGAGTCTGTATCGGCTTGGGAATGATGCAGGTGGGAGGGATGTTGAAGAACTCACCCTGGTGGCTGTAGATCTCCGCCATCCACATCCTGGGTATCATCTCGATGGCTTCCCGCCATTGGCCGTGCACCATCGCCCGGTCGATCTCGAAGGCTCCCTGCTCAACACCCGTAACCGACTTGGCGCTCCCCCAGTTGACACGCCCGCCGGAGAGCACGTCGAGGACCGCGATCCGCTCCGCGATGCGAATCGGATGGTTGTAGCGATGCGGTAGCAGAGTGCATCCGTGACCGACCCGAATGCGTCGGGTGCGCGCAGCAACGAAGGCGAGGAAGATCTCCGGCGCAGAGCAGTGCGAGTACTCATACAGGCCATGATGCTCGACGGCCCAGATGCAGTGATACCCGAGCGTCTCCGCGAAAACCGCCTGCTCCACACATTCGCGAAACAGGGCCGCCTCGCGCGCCGGAGTCGGGTCGGCCATCTGCATCTCGAAGAACAACGAGAATTTCACGGTGTGTCGTCAATTCGCATCACGAAGACCGGGTATCCCCCGTCGATGCGGTCCAATTCTTCGGGCCTACATTCCCGACCTTCTCGCGGAATTCCGGCGCATCCTTGACCGGCTCACGGGGAGCGTCCGCGACCACCTGAAGGATCTCCACGACGGCACTGCGAATACGCTCGAGGCACTTGCCGGTTGCCGCACTGATTGGCAGCAGCAGAGCCACGCCTTTGCGCTGCGGTCTGATACGAAACAACGGAGCTCCGTCGGTCGCGCGGACGACTTCGTCCCGGCAGCGCTGGCTGACCCGCCGCCGACCACGAACCGCCACCCCGACCAGCCTTCGATAGACCTCGACGGGCGGGAGACGCCCGCGGACATCCGCCAAGGCACGCGCCTGACGCACCAATCCCTGGCGCTCCTGCGGGTTCTCGCAGACCTTGGCGAGATCCAGCCCCCATATCTCGCAGATATCGATCGGGCTGCCGAATGCATTCACGACCACGGTCGGCAGTTTGGCGAGTTGCAGGGATCGCGAGACGTGCGAGGGCGATATCCCCAGCGCGCGTGCCATCTCCTCCTGGGAACGAAACCGGCCCTCACGCAACCAGCGCGAGTAGCTGATCGCGCGCTCGTAGGGGCTGATGTCCTTGCGATGCCGGTTCTCGATGTCCATCGCAAGGATCGCCTCGCGATCTGATATCTCGCGCAGCTCGACCAGGATCGGCATGTTCAGATGCTTCGCCGCGAACAGTCGGCGCGCCCCGTAGACGAGCTCCGCGTCATAGGAGGGATCGTCGCGGACCGGCCGTCCCAGCGCCGGTACGAGCTGACCGTGTTTCGAGAAGCTCTCGATTTCCGCCTTGCACGACTCCTCTGTAATGTACTCCTCCAGACGGTCGTGAAGCCCCCACATTCTGCACCGAAATGGTGAAACAGGCACGACTACCTTGCTCACTCCGTTATCTCCATTCCTTTTCCCCTTCCCCTGGAGTTGCGCTCCGCGCTTGGAGAAGCCGCATCTCCTAATAAGTCGTTCTTTTGCGCGCTCGCAGCATTTATTCCGTATTGAGGTCGGCAGGTCAAGTAATCCCCGCTGCCGGGCGTGGAGGCGGACCCACTGGCAACGTTGCCCTCAACACGCGAGCGCCTCGCTATCGAGCCCAACCTAACGGGCCTTTGTTGGCTCCGTGCGGCGCGCCCCGCTCGGGTTGCCTTGCGAGCTGGAATGTTGCAGCGCGTTGATATTATTTGGCAATTCGCTTGTTTTTGGCGTCCGCTCGCTACTGGCAAAAGCGCTCGCTACGGGTCCGAACGGCGGATCTCGGCCGCCGACTCGAGAACTTTCTCGAACGCACGCGCGTACTGGTCCAACAGCTCGCGCGAGGCACTTGGGAATGCAGGCAAGCGAACCAACTCACCGTTGATCGCCACTGTCCGGGGCAAAGCGGCGGCGTCGTAAGTGGGGATTGAAGCATTGGAGTGATGTTCCAGCCGCGCAATCTTCGCAAACAGCCCCTCCGTAAACAGAGGCTGCTGATGCACCAGCGGGTATCGTGGCAGCGAAGCATCGCAACCCTCTGCCCGCAGTGCCCGCACCAGCAGCGGTGTCGGCAGGCAAGCCGGGCCGGAGCGCAAGCGGACGAGGAACTCGAAATACACCCTTTGGATGTGCGCGGGCGGGCTGAACGTCTCCAGTCCCAGACTCTCGAGGCGTTCGGAAAGATATTCGAGGTTGCCGTTGCGCCGCCGGTTGCGCTCATCGAGGTGACGTAACTGCACGCGAGCCACGGCGGCAGAAAGAGGCGCCATGCGCGTTTTGATCCCAAAGCTCGTAAATGCGAGCCGGGAGCCGTCCGATCCCAAGTGTCGGATTCGCTCGACATCCCCGAGGCACACTGCACGCTCCATCATTCCGTCATCATTCGTCAGCAGCATGCCTCCTTCGCCGGCCGGTGCGAGCTTCCTGCCCTGGAGGCTGAACACGGCGGCATCGCTCAGCGTTCCGCACGGTCTTCCCCGCCACAGCGCGCCTTGAGCGTGTGACGCGTCCTCGACAATGCGCAATCCGTGCTTCCTGGCAACAGCCAGCAGCTCCGTCATCCTTGCGGGCATGCCCCACAGATGCGTCACGACGATCGCCCGCGTTCGTGGAGTGATCCTGCGCTCGAGGTCTGCAGGATCGATGCCGAGACGCTCCGGCTCGCTCTCGCAAAACACCGGCAGAGCCCCCAACCACAGCATCGGCACCACGGACGCCCAGAATGTCGCCGAAGGCACCAGCACTTCATCTCCCGGTCCGAGACCAATCGCGAAGAAGGCGGCCAGCAATGCAGCCGTGCCATTGCAATGCGCCAGTGCGTGTCGTACTCCGAAGCGCTCCCGATAGTCCGCTTCGAGGAGCCGCGTGACCGGATGGCTCGAGATATCACCATCACGCAACACCTCGAGTACCGCTTGCTGATCCTCCGCGGTAATCAGTGGCCAGCGCACCGCCTCAGCGTGGTCGAGTGTCACCGACTTCGCTCCGCCAAGAATGGCCGGCCTGGATCGCAAGGGAGTGACTGTGTTGATCATGGCGCCGCTATCCTCTGTTTGCCGCGATGTGTCCCGCTTCCTTCAGCCACTGCAGCGTAGGCTCCAGCGTGTCGCGCGCGGAACGAAACTCGACGTCCAACTCCCGCCGTGCCTTGCCGGCATCCGCGTACCAATACAGTGTTGCGTAAGGGATCACTCGGGGATTGAACGGGAGCGGCACACTGAACAGCAGGCCCAGTCTGGCAATCGCCCGCAGGATCGGGTTCGGCACCGTGACGATCCACGATTTTTTGCCCAGAATCTTCAGACAGAGCCGCGCGAGATCGCCCACGGTCATATTGTCCCCGGCGAGGATGTATCGCTCGCCGGGGCGCCCCCTCTGCACGGCTCGGATGATTCCGAGCGCGACGTCGTCTACGTGCGCGATGCAGGTACCGCCATTACAGACGAGCACCGGATTCGACCGCGCAAAATCCGCAAGATTGCCGGCCGTGATCAAGGCGGTGTCGTCCGGGCCATAAACCTCGGCGGGATTGACGATCACGACCGGCAGTCCGGCGCGCGCCGCGCGCCGGCACAGCTCCTCCGCCGCACGCTTGCAAAGCGAGTAGGGCAGCTCGGCAGCCCTGCGAACGGTCCAGGTGGCATCCTCATCGAATACCTGCGGCTCATTGGAGCCATTCACGGCAAGCACGGAGGAGACGAAGACGACCCGCTGATCGTTCAGAGCCGCCGCGACGCTCAGCAAGTTGCGTGTGCCGCCAACTATGACCTCCTCCGAAAGGGGCGAGTCGATCTCCTGCCAGGAGGAAATGCTCGCCAGGTGTATGGTCGCGGTCGCACCCATCATGCCCCGGTGCAGCGACTCAATATCACGTACGTCGCCAGGAACGCGCTCAAACTCGAGCCCCCCGAGCCGCACGGAATTCGCCCCGGGCCGCAGCAGACAGCGGACCTCGTAGCCCTCCTGGAGCAGGCGGCGCACGACGCGGGAGCCAATGAATCCATTCCCGCCGGTTACGAAGATCTTTGCCACGGCTTCCTCCCGCCGCGAGCCTCTCGCTCGCATCAGTCGACGAAACAGACTTCCAACAGCGATATCGCGCAGAGTCGCCGCTCGCAGTAGATCTGACCGGCCGCCGTGGCGGCCAGGGGGTCCCGATCGATGAGACCCACGCACACCGTCAGCCGCTCCCCGGGCGTCACGCCCGAATAGAACACCGCCTGGTGCACCCGTGTTGCGCGGATCGCGGCTGGCGCCTCCACCTGAACGGGGTCGAGCGTGTGCCGGCTCACCAGGCTGGCGATGCACAACCCGAGCTGCCCCATGATCTCGATCTGCAGCACCCCCGGATAGATCGGATTTCCGGGAAAATGCCCTTCGAGCAGCGGATCGGCGGGATCGACCAGCCGACTCCCCCTCGCGTAACCGCGCTCGAGATCGACACTCTCGATGGAATCGAGCAGCAGAAATGGCCAGCGGTGCGGAATCAGACGCTCGATGTCCCCGCTACCGAAGGCCACCGCGGAACCCGCATTGTCTCCCAGCAGCGGCGCACGCTGCAGTCGCCTCGTCCAAGCGGCGATGTCGCCCGCATTCACGCCTGGACCGCCCGAAGCACGCGATCGAAGTCGACTGTCAGACCGGCCGGGTCCTCGGTGCTCAGCACGGTCTCGGGTCGAAACCGGCGTATGAGGCTGGACAGGCTGGTGCCACACCCCGTCTCGATCAGCACAGCGTCGGCCGCCCACTGCAGCAGATGCTGCAGCGCCCGATGAAAATAGACAGGACTGTTCACGTGCCGTCCGAGCAGCCCCGGAATCTCGCCCGCGACGCTGACCTCTCTCTGCGGATCGACGCCAGGACGATACGTCGCGGACGGCTGCCGCCACCGGACCCGGCTGAGCGCAACCAAAAATTCAGCAGCAACCGCATCCATCAGGGACGTATGCATCGCGATTCGGTCGTCAACGGTCACACAGGTTGCAGTCGTCTCCCCTTCGAGCAGCTCGACGAGAGTGTTCACAGCCTGCACTTCGCCGGCGATCACATGCTGGGTCGGTGAGTTGTAGTTTGAAATCACGAGTGCGCCCTTGTCAGTGCACTGGCGAAGATAACCCAGCAGTTCCTGCTCCTCGAGGGCGAGCACAGCGACCATCTTCCCGCGCGGTCCGCGGTCATAGCACCGCCCGCGCTCATCGATGAGCTTCACAGCATCGACGAAATCCAGCGCGCCGACGTGCACCAGGTGGTTGTACTCACCCAGGCTGAGGCCGATCGAGTGCGACGTCCGCAGCCCCTTGCGCTCCAGCGCAGCGCAATGAATGTGCGAGGTCAGGAACACCGCCATTTGGATATCGCGATTGCAGCTGAAGGGTCGCTCGCCGAGCAGGCACGCCCGTGCGTCTCGGGCGATGCACCCCGATGCCTGTTCCACGAGAGCGATCCCCTCGGGCCACGCTTGCAGGGCGCGCTCCAGCATCTGCGGATCGCGAGCGGTCTGCCCGGGAAACATCAGGACTGCCGTTCGCTGCCCTGCTCCTGCACCTCGTACCGCGACTTCTGCCGCCATGTCAGACCCACCGGCTCGGCGAGTCCGCTGTCCGTTCGATCTCAGGCGCCAGAACCTCCTGAATGATCCTCAGAGCCTGATCCAGCTCGCTCCGAGTGTGCGCCGCGGTCACCGAAGCGCGAAACCGCAAGCTGTCTTCAGGCACGGACGGAAAGTCGATGACAGCGAGGAACAACCCCTGCGCGCGCAACGCCAGACCCTGCTCATAGAGCCGCTTCCGATCAGCGCCCATGATCAGCGGTACGACCTGAGTACACGATTGCCCCGTATCGATGCCGATGCAGGCCAG
>Ga0207707_10002725_pt1 | contig 15780 bp, 11 predicted proteins | sample KBSC83BmetaG_FD_184336 | JGI IMG/M metagenome (GOLD analysis project Ga0207707, IMG submission 184336) | Corn rhizosphere microbial communities from Kellogg Biological Station, Michigan, USA - KBS C8-3B metaG (SPAdes) (version 2) | ecosystem: Host-associated > Plants > Roots > Rhizosphere ...
TGCGCGTGGGGCAGCCGCTCAACCTCACCATGACCGTGCAGGCGAGCGGGCTCTCCGACGACGCGCTGCCGGCGCTGAGCCTGCCGCCGCTGGATGGCGCCACCGCCTATCCGGACAAGCCGATCAGCCACAACCACGTCGACGGCCAGTGGACCGTCGGCGAGCGCCAGCAGGCGTTTGCGATCGTGCCCGAGCGCGCGGGCACGCTGACGATACCGGCCACCACGCTGCCGTGGTGGAACGTGCTCACCGACAAGATGGAGGTGGCGCGGATTCCCGCGCACAGCATCACCGTGCTGCCGGCGGTTGGCGCCGGGTCGGTGACGCCGGCGACGCCGCTCGTCGCGACGTCGGCGGACACAGCCGCCGCGCCGTCCGCGACACCGGCGCCGGTATCGACGCCGTCCCGCTGGCGCGGGATCGCGCTGGGCAGCCTCGCGCTGTGGCTGCTCAGTGCGCTGTCCTGGTGGCTGTGGCATCGTCGGCGCCGCCGCACGGCGTCGCCGGTGCCGCCGTCACCCGCCGGTGCGGGCAGCACCACGCCGCGAGCCCGGCAGGAGTTCCTGGCTGCGACGCGTGGCGACGACGCGGCGGAGCAGTGGCGCTGCCTGCTGGCATGGGCGCGCGCCGAGCGCCCGGGCATCCAGCACCCCGGCGAGCTGATCGCAGCGCTCGACGATGCGGCGCAGCGCGCCGCGGTCGAGGCCTTGCAACAGTGCCGCTACGCCGCGGCGCCGCCGCCGGCCGGCACGACGCTGGCCGCCGCGTTCAAGCGGGGTTTCGCCTGGCGCAACGCGCCGACAGGCGAGTCCAATGCGTCGCTGCCGCCGCTGTATCCGTTCAAGCTGCGCTGAACGATCCGCCGCCGGAGGCGGCGGCATCCAGCGCTTGCCGGAAGACGGCACGCACGCCGTCGCTGAAACAGCACACGGTGATGTCGAGCGGTTCGCCGTGGGCGAGTTCGTCGCGCAGCGTGGCCAGCGCCACCGCGGCCGCCCGTGCCACCGGGTAGCCGTAGGCCCCGCAGCTGATCGCCGGAAACGCGATCGTGCGCAAGCCGTGCTCACGCAGCAGGCGCAGCGCGTTGCGGTGGCAACGTGCCAGCAGCGCGGCCTCGCCCTGCGTGCCGCCGTGCCAGATCGGCCCCACGGTGTGGATCACATGGCGCGCCGGCAAGTCGAAACCCGGCGTGATGCGTGCCTCGCCGATGGGGCAGCGCACGCCGGGGCTGGTCTCGGGGAGCCGGCGGCAGGCGTCCAGCAGGGCTGGCCCGGCCGCGCGATGGATCGCGCCATCGACACCGCCACCGCCGAGCAGGCCCGGGTTGGCAGCGTTGACGATGGCGTCCACGCGCAGCGTGGTGATATCGGCGGTGACGATGTCCAGAGGCATGGCTTTGGGGGTGGCGGGCAGCTTATGCTGCGATCAGGTTTCGAGCGGCCGGGGGCGGCGCATCATGGCAAGAACGGAAGACCTCTCTTTCGGCTATCTGCTCAACGACGTGACCTTGCTGTTTCGCAAGCATTTCGATCGGCGCGCGGTGAAATTCGGCCTGACCCGCGTGCAGTGGCGCGCCACCAAGATGTTGTACCACCGCGAAGGCCTGCGCCAGACCGAGCTGGCCGAACTGCTGGAGATGGAGCCGATCGCGGTGGGCCGGGTGATCGATCGCCTGCAGGCCGCCGGTTTCGTCGAACGCCGCGCCGATCCCCGCGATCGCCGCGCATGGCGGCTCTACGTCACCGAGCGCGCGCAGGTGGTCATCGGCGACATGGAGCTGATCGCGCGCGACTTGCGCAAGGATGCCACCGTCGGCATCGAATACGCCGAGCTGGAGCACGCGCTGGGCGTGCTCAACCGGATCAAGGAAAACCTGCAGGCGCTGGACGCCGCCGAGAGTTTGCCGAGCGCCGGCGATTGATCGGTCGCCGATGTCATGTGCCATCGGTACTGCATGAGTCGGCTGCATCAAGGCGCAGAATGGAACGTCGCAGACATCGGGTTTGCCGCGGCGAGGCCCGGCCACGGCACGCCGGGTCGAAACCCCTGAATGTCATGGTTACGCCGCATCGCGCTGCAAGCGCCGGCTGACCGGGCGCGTGGCCGGAGCGAGCATGCCGCAACACAACCCGAAAAAGCTCTTGCTGGTGGTCGCGCTGCTGCTTGTCGCAGGCGCCGCCGCCCAGCACCTGTGGCGCGGCCGCGACGCGTCGGCGGCGGCGCAGTCGGCACCGCCGAACCAGGCCGTGCCGGTCAGGACGGCCACCGCACGGCGCGGCGACATCGACCTCTCGCTGAAGGTGATCGGCAGCGCGCAGGCGTGGTCCACGGTGACGATGCAGGCGCGCGTCAGCGGCCAGTTGCAGCAGCTGTCGTTCAAGCCCGGCGGCCACGTCGCCAAGGGCGACACCATCGTCCGCATCGACCCCAGCCTGCTGCAATCGCAACTCGACGAGGCGCTGGGCAACCTGGCCAGGGATCAGGCGCAGCAGGCCAACGCGCAGGCCCTGCTCGAGCGCTACGGGCCGTTGCTGAAAGATGGCTATGTGGCCAAATCGGCCTACGATGCGGCCAAGGCGAATGCCGGCCTGTATGCCGCGGCGATGAAGGCCGACCAGGCCGCGGTGGAGCTGGCGCGCACCCAGTTGGGCTATGCCACGATCCGCGCGCCGTTCGACGGCATCGCCGGCGCGCCGCTGGTGTACCCCGGCGCGCAGGTCACCGCCAACAGCACCGACCTGGTGGTGCTCAACCAGGTGCAGCCGATCTACATCCGCTTCGCCGTTCCTGAAGCCGAGCTGGCCGGGCTCAAGGCCGCCCATGCCCGCGGCGCGGTGCCGGTGATCGCGCGGCTGCCGGGAAGTGCCGCGCCGATGCACGCCACCCTGGACTTCATCGACAACGCCGTGGACGCCAGCACCGGCACGATCCAGCTCAAGGCCGAGTACGCCAATCCGTCCGACCAGTTGACGCCCGGCCAGTTCGTCGAGGTCACCCTGCCCACCGCGCGGCTGACCAACGTGGTGACGGTGCCCGCGGTGGCGCTGCAGAACTCGCCGCGCGGCAGCTTCGTGTTCGTGGTCGACGCCGCCGGCGTGGTGCATCAGCGGATGGTCACGGTGGGTAGCGGCACCTCCGATCGCGTGGTGGTCAGCAAGGGCCTGGAAGGCGGCGAGCGCGTGGTCACCGATGGCCAGCTGCTGCTGGTCGACGGCGCGCAGGTGCGCATCCTGGGCGGCGGTTGACAAGGCCATGAACCTGCCCGCCCTGTGCATTCGCCGGCCGGTGATGACCGTGCTGCTGATGGTCGCCCTGCTGGTGTTCGGCGTGGTCGCCTACCCGAAGCTGCCGGTGAACGAACTGCCGAACGTGGATTTCCCCACCATCTCGGTCAGCGCCAAGCTGCCCGGCGCCTCGCCGGAGACGATGGCCACCGCGGTGGCCACGCCGCTGGAGAACGAGTTCTCCACCATCGCCGGCATCTCCACGATGACCTCCACCAGCGCGCTGGGTTCGACCTCGATCACGCTGACCTTCGGCCTGGATCGCAACATCGACGCCGCCGCGCAGGACGTGCAGGCGGCGATCTCGGCGGCGCAGCGGCAGTTGCCGACCACCATGCCGACGCCGCCCACGTTCCGCAAGGTCAACCCGGCAGACAAGGCGATCCTGTATCTCACCCTGAGCTCGGATACCTTGCCGCTGTCGACGGTGAACGAATACGGCGAGACCCAGCTGGCGCAGCGGCTGTCGATGGTCGACGGCGTGGCCCAGGTGAACGTGTTCGGTTCGCAGAAGTACGCGGTGCGGATCAGCGTGGATCCGAACAAGCTGGCCGCCAACGGCATCGGCATCGACACGCTGCAGCAGGCCATCGCCGACGCCAACGTCAATCTCGCCACCGGCTCGCTCAACGGCAGCCGGCAATTGCTGCAGGTGAGTTCGGACGGCCAACTGCAGCGGGCGGCGCCGTACAACGACATCGTGGTGGCCTACCGCAACGGTGCGCCGATCCGGCTGTCCGCGCTGGGCCACGCCAGCGACGGGGTGCAGAACGACCAGGTCGCCAGCTGGTTCGACGGCAAGCGCGCGATCGTGCTGGCGATCGACCGCCAGCCCGGCTCCAACACGGTGGCCACGGTGGATCGGATCCGCGCGGTGTTACCGCAGTTCCAGGCGAGCCTGCCGCCGTCGGTCAAGCTCGGCGTGCTGTACGACCGCTCGGAGTCGATCCGCCATTCGGTCGACGACGTGCAGTACACCCTGCTGCTGGCCGGCGTGCTGGTGATCCTGGTGATCTACCTGTTCCTCGGCAATGCCTCGGCCACGCTGATTCCGGCGCTGGCCCTGCCGGTCTCGGTGATCGGCACGTTCGGCGTGATGTATGCGCTGGGCTACAGCCTGGACAACCTCTCGCTGCTGGCGCTGACCCTGGTGGTCGGCTTCGTGGTGGACGACGCGATCGTGATGCTGGAGAACATCGTGCGCCACGTCGAGCAGGGCATGGAGCCGTACGAGGCGTCGCTGAAAGGGGCTGCGGAGATCGGCTTCACGATCTTCTCGATGACGATCTCGCTGGTGGCGGTGTTCCTGCCGGTGATGTTCATGGGTGGCATCGTGGGCCGGCTGTTCCACGAGTTCGCGGTGACCATCAGCACCGCGATCCTGATCTCCGGCTTCGTCTCGATCACGCTGACGCCGATGCTGTGCAGCCGCTTCATCAAGCATGGCGGGCACGCGAAGAAATCACGCGTGGTGCGGTGGTTCGACCAGGGCTTCAACCGCGTGCGCGACGGCTACAACCGCTCGCTGGCGTGGTCGGTGCAGCGCCCGCACGTGGTGCTGGGGGTGTTCTTCGCCAGCCTGCTGGCGACCGCGGCGCTGTTCGTGCTGGTCGACAAGGATTTCATCCCGGCCGGCGACACCGGCCAGCTGATCGTCAACGTCGAAGGCCCCGACGACATCTCGATCACCGCGATGAAGGCGCGCCAGCAGGAACTGGCCGCGATCGTGGCGAAGGATCCGAACATCGACAGCTTCATGTCGTCGGTGGGCAGCGGCGGCTCGCGCGCCACCACCAACAACGGCACCATGTTCCTGCGCCTGAAACCGGCATCGGAACGGCCGCTTGATCCCGAGCAGATCATCCAGGAGCTGCGGCAGAAGTTCGCCCACATCCCCGGCATCCGCGCCTACATCCAGAACCCGCCGGCGATCCAGGTCGGCGGCCGGCAGTCCAAGGCGCAATACCAGTACACCTTGCAGTCGGTCGACCTGGACGCGCTCTACGCCGCCTCCGGCAAGGTGGAACACGCGTTCGGCGCCTTGCCCGGTTTCCAGGACGTCACCAGCGACTTGGACCTCAACGGCCCGGCGATCGCGGTGCAGGTCGACCGCGCCCGGCTGGCGCCGCTGGGCCTCACCATGCGCCAGGTGCAGACGGCGCTGGGCGCGGCGTTCGGCGCGAACCAGGTGTCCACGATCTACGGTTCGGCCACGCAGTACTGGGTGATCCTGCAGGTCGCCTACGCGCTGCAGGATGATCCGGTGGTGCTGTCGCAGCTGTACGTCACCGCCGACAGCGGCGCGCTGGTGCCGCTCAGCGCGGTGGCGAGCTTCCAGCGCACGGCGCGCCCGCTCACGGTCAACCATCAGGGCCAGCTGCCCGCGGTGACGATCTCGTTCAACCTCGCGCCCGGGGTCAGCTTGAGCCAGGCGGTGAGCCGCATCGACGGCGCGATGGCGCAGCTGCATCTGCCGGCGACGATCACCGGCAGCGTGCAGGGCACGGCGCAGGCGTTCCAGGATTCGATGCAGGGCATGGGCCTGCTGCTGGTGCTGGCGGTGTTCGTGATCTACCTGGTGCTGGGCATCCTGTACGAGAGCTTCATCCATCCGCTGACGATCCTCTCCGGCCTGCCGGCCGCCGGTGTCGGCGCGCTGCTCACGCTGATGCTCTTCCGTGCGCCGCTGGATCTGTTCTCGTTCGTCGGCATCGTGATGCTGATCGGCATCGTCAAGAAAAACGCGATCATGCTGATCGACTTCGCGCTGGAACGGCAGCGGGTGGAAGGCATGACGCCGACCGCGGCAATCATCGAGGCCTGCCACGTGCGCTTCCGGCCGATCATGATGACCACCATGGCCGCGTTTGCCGGCACCTTGCCGATCGCGCTGGGAATCGGCGCCGGCGCTTCCGCGCGCCGGCCGCTGGGGCTGGCCGTGGTCGGCGGCCTGCTGGTGTCGCAGGTGCTCACCTTGTACCTGACGCCGGTGATCTACCTGTACATGGATCGGCTGCAGCAGCGGTTCCGGCGCAAGGACAAGGCGCCACGGCTGGCTGCTGACTGACCAGCTTTGGAGCTCCTCTCCTCTCGGGAGAGGGGTTGGGGTGAGGGTTCGGCCGAAGCGAGGAATCCGGCTCCGAACGAACCCCCATCCGGCCCCGCGAGTCACCCCGGATCGAGTCCGGGGCAGGCTCTTCTCACCCGCAAGGGGATTCCTTTCTGCCGCCGAAGGGAGAAGGGAGTGCATCTGCCGCCTTCAGGCGGCACCTGGTTTGACCGGCCCCATTATCTCAAAGCCCCCGGCTTTGCCGGGAGATGCCTACTCGCCGGCACCGTCGCCGGCGAACGCACCCGGCGCGGAGCCGAAGTCGCCGTCGGCCTGGGCGGCCATGTAGACCCACGCCGCGTACACCGCCACGTTCTGCGCCAGATCTTGCGGGTCGATCTTGTCCAGCGTGTCGTTGGCGGTGTGGTGCCAGTCGAAGTAGTGCGTGCCGTCCTGGGTAAGCGTGAGTGCGGCCATGCCCTTGGCGTGCATCCGCGACAGATCCGAGCCGCCGCCGCCGGGGCGCGTGGCGTCGTAGGCCACGCCCAGCGGCGCCAGCACCTTCGCAATCTGCCCGATCGCGGCCCGGGCGGACGGCTGCACGCTGGCGCTCATGCGCCAGATCCGGCCCGCACCGAAGTCCGAGTCGGTGCCGAGCACGAACTTGCCGACCTCGCCGGCATGCTTCTCGGCATACGCGCGCGAACCCCACAGGCCCATTTCCTCGTTGGCGAAGGCGATCACGCGGATCGTGCGGTCGGGCCGCTGCGGCAGGTCGCGGATCAGCTTGGCCGCGGCCATGGTGATCGCGATGCCGGCGCCGTCGTCGATCGCGCCGGTGCCCGGATCCCACGAATCGAGATGACCGCCGATCGCAACCACCTGATCCGGATGCTTGCGGCCGGTGATCTCGCCGATCACGTTGGCGCCGGTGTATTCGCCGACGATGCCGCAATCCAGGTTCATCCGCACCGTCACCGGCTTGCCGTAGGCCAGCACGCGATCGAGCTGGTCGGCATCGGGGTTGGACAGTGCAGCGGCGGGAATCGCCCGCGCCCGAGGGTCGCGGAAGCCAGTGACGCCGGTGTGGGCGATGCGCTGGTGCACGTCGGTGCCGGCCGAACGCAACAGGTAGCCCGCGGCACCCTTGGCCGCGGCAATCACCGCGCCGGCGGTACGCACCGCCGAACCCATGCCGTAGTCATGGCCGTCCTTCTGGCGGTGCATCTGGTAATCGACATAGACGATCTTGCCCTTGACGCTGGCGGGGGCGGCGGCCTTGAGCGCATCGAGGCCGGCGAACTTCACCACCTGCGCGGTGAGTCCGCCCGCGGGCGTGCCTGGCGAATAGCCCAGTGCGGTGAGCACCAGCGGCTGTGGGAACGGCGCCACGATGGCGCCGCTCTCGCTGCGGCGCTGCCACAGCGGGAACGTCACCGGCTCGGTATAGACCTTGTCGAAGCCCAGCGCCTTGAACTTCGCCAGCGCCCACTGGCGCGCTCGCAGGTCGGCCTCGCTGCCGGCCAGGCGCGGCCCCACTTCAGTGGTGAGCGAGCTGACGATGCGGTAGGCGGTGTCGTCGTGCATGGCGCGGTCGCGCAACTGCTCGGCGGTGGTGACGGCGGCGGCGGGGATCGTGGTGGCGGCGCTGGCGATGCCGCCAGCCAGCAGGCCGGCGGCGAGCAGGGTGAGGGAAAGACGGCGCATCGGGGGACTCCGCGAGACAAACCCCGATTATGGCGCGGCGCCGGGGAAGCGCTTGGGTCAAAAGTCACGGTACCGGCTCTTGTGGAAGCGACTTCAGCGGGGCGCGACAGCTTCTTCGTAGGGCGGGCAATGCCCGCCGGCTCCCTGCGGTACGACCGGGCGAGAGCGACGGGCAGTGCCCGCCCTACGAAGCAGGTGTTCGCCTGTTGTTACTGCTTGTTCTTCAGCAGGTCGCGGATTTCGGTGAGCAGGGCGACGTCGGCCGGCGGCGCGGCGGGCGCTTCCTCCTGCTTTTTCTGCAGGCGGTTCATCGCCTTGATCACCATGAAGATAGCGAACGCGATGATGATGAAGGTGATGATGGTGTTGATGAAGCTGCCGTAGCTGATCGCCACTTCGGCGATCTTGTGCGCGGGGTCGCTGTCGTCGGCCGGCTTGATCACCCACTTCAACTTCGAGAAGTCGATGCCGCCGGTGATCCAGCCGATCGGCGGCATGATCACGTCGCTGACCAGCGAGCTGACGATCTTGCCGAACGCGCCGCCGATGACGATACCGACGGCCATGTCCATCACGTTGCCGCGCATCGCGAATGCCTTGAATTCCTGCAGCATGCTCATGCCCTTTCTCCCCGGGTTGTGCCAAATGGCACATGGACTTTAGCGCAGGGCCGGGCTGACGCACAGGGCGCGAAGCAGAGCCTCAGACGATCCGGCCGTTCAGTTCGGCGACGCCCACCAGCTCGGCGTGGAATCGGTCGCCCCGCTGCAGTGCCGCCACGCCGGCCGGGGTGCCGGTGAAGACCAGGTCGCCGGCCTTCAGCTCGAACAGCCGCGACAGCGCCGCGATGATCTGTGGCACGCCGTGCACCATCTCGCCCAGGCTGGCCTGCTGGCGCAGGTCGCCGTTGACGTGCAGGCGCAACACGGTGTCCGCGTCGACGCTCACCTCCGTCGCCGCGCGCAGGGCGGAAACCGGCGCGGAATGGTCGAACGCCTTGGCCACGTCCCACGGATGCCCCTTTGCCTTGGCCTGTGCCTGCAGATCGCGGCGGGTCAGATCCAGCCCCACGCCGTAGCCGAAAACCAGGTTGGCGGCCTGTTCGGCGGGGATGTCGCGACCGCCGGCTTTCAGCGCCACCACCATTTCCACTTCGTGATGCAGGTCGCCGGTGGCGGAGGGGTAGGGCACGTCGTCGCCGTCGCCGACCACCGCGTCCGCCGGCTTGCAGAAGAACATCGGTGTGCCCTTGTCCACGCCGGCGCCCATCTCGCGGGCATGCTCGGCGTAGTTGCGGCCGATGCAGAACACCCGGCGAATCGGAAAGCGCTGCTCGCTGCCGAGGATCGGCAGGCTGGGCTGGGCGGGCGCGGCGACGGCGTATTTCATGCTCGATGGTTCCATGTGGCAGAACGGGTTGGCGATGCCGATGATCGCACGGGATGCGCGGCGGCAGCCCGGTGCCGGTTCGGCGGAGGTCACGTGGGGATGCCCGTGTCGGACGCCAGTTGCCCCGGGCAGCCGGCAAGCTCCGGTTCGATGGGCGGGCCGGCCGTCAGATGGTTTCCAGCCGTTCGGCATCGATGGTGTCGAGGCAGGATCCGAACAGTCGCATGGCTTCGCGCAGCTCCGCGTCGGGCAGGCCGCAATAGCCGAGTATGAGTCCGGGAACGGCCGGCCTCCGCTGGTAGCAGGGCGCGATCGGGTAGAGGCCGAGCCCACGCTCGCGTGCATGCAGGATCAGGGCGTCGAGCTGCGCGTAGTCGTAGTCGGGCAGCCATGCGACCACGTGCATGCCGGCGTGCGAGTCGGCAATCCGCACGCGCGCGCCGGCGTATCGGTGCAGTCCTTCCAGCAATACCTGCCGGCGTTGCTTCAGCATCTTGCCGACCTTGCGCAGATGCCGCTCGAAGGCACCGCTTTCCATGAAGTGCGCGAGCGCGGCCTGCTCGATGGCGAGGCCACCCATGTCGCTGAGGTATCGCGCGTTCGAAAAATCATGGCGCAGCGCGGCGGGCAGCACCATGTACCCGAGTCGCATCGAACCGAACAGAACCTTGGAGAAGGTGCCGACGTAGATCACCCGGTCACCCTGATCCAGCGAGCGCAGCGCGGCCAGCGGCTGCGAGTCGTAGCGGAATTCGCTGTCGTAATCGTCTTCCATGATCCAGCACGCGTTGGCCTCGGCGTAGCGCAACAGTTCCAGGCGGCGCGGCAGCGACATGACGGGGCCGGAGGGGAACTGGTGGGATGGCGTGACGCAGATCAGGCGGGGCGGTTCCCGGGGCAGCTCGGCGCAGACCAGTCCCTCGTCGTCGGTGCGGATCGCCTGCAGTTGCGCTCCGTGCGCGATGAGCGAACGCCACAGGCCGAAGTAATGCGGATCTTCCGTGACGACCGGGTCGCCCTCGTTCAGCAGCACGCGCGCGGTCAGCCCGAAGGCTTGTTGCGAGCCGTTGACGATCATGATGTCGTCGGGTTCCGCCCGCAGTCCGCGGCGATTGGCGAGGTAAATGCAGATCTGTTCGCGCAGGGCCGGCGATCCCTCCGAGGCCGTGCGCTCGAGCGGGGTATAAGCCGCGGCGCGCGCCAGCTCCCTGCCCCACAGGTTGTTGAGCGCGGGATAGCTCAGCGTTTCCCCGTGCTGCAGGTCGAAGCGCAAGCCTTGTTGCGGGCGATAGGTGCCTCGGTTCGTGTGTATGCGCGAACGCTCGGTGTAGCGCGACGGGGCGGCGATCGCGCCGACCTTCGGCGGGCGTAGCGGCGGCATGAGCTGCAAGGCGCTGACATAGCTGCCCGAGCCCACCCGGCATTGCAGGTAGCCTTCGGCACGCAATTGATCGTAGGCGGAGAGCACGGTGATGCGCGATATGTCCAGCTCTTGCGCGAGCGCTCGCGTCGGTGGCAATCGCGTGCCCGCACTCAGGCTGCCGCCGAGGATGGCGGCCTTCAATGCCCGCGTCAGTTGCTGGTAGGTGGCGCCTTCGCCATCGAGTTCGAGGAACACGGAATCCTCCAGATTGGCCATGGATCGCCATGGCGAATGGGTCATGTGGGAAATGTGCCTGAGCACTTATCGTGCGCTCAGGCAGATGACCTTGTGAAGGTATTCGGAAGCAAAAGTTCCGGTTCTGTCATTCAGATCTTGCGCAGGGAGCGCAGGTGTCAGGTGTGCGTCAAGTTCCGGCCGGTGAGTCGCGTGTCTCCTCCAATCCGCAGGTCGGGTCGGATCTTCGGTTCTTTCGGCCCGTGGCTCCTTTATTCGATAGCACGATGCATCAAGCTGGCGCGAACCCGGGCAGCAGTTTGCAGGTGGTTCGCAGGGCGTCGAGTGCGGCAACGGCGGCCATGAGCTGCTGCATGACGCTTGCTTCCAGTCCTTGCGGGGGCGAGTTCATTGAGTACCTGTGGTTTGCGTGTCCCGCGATGCGGCACGCGTGGGCACTTCATCTCGCACAGTATGATGCTGGCGGACAGGGCCTGCGCGGGGCGGTGGGAATTTACGCGAAGAGGCAGTGGATGTGAAGGCAGACGATGTAGTGAATGACGCGCTGGGGGCTGAGCCGGCAGCTCTGCGAACAACCGCTCGGGAGGCGGTGCAACAAGGCGACATGGGGCGCGCAGAACGGTGCTACCAGTTGTTGCTGGAGGTGGCGCCGGGGCACGTCGAGGCGCTGCGGTTCGTGGCAGCGAGCCACTTTGCCCGTGGCGATGCCATGCGGGCCGTGGCGATGCTCCTGACGGCACGGCAGGAGCAGCCGGATGATTCCGCGACGTTGCATCAGCTGGGCGCAGCCCAGTCGGCCGTCGGCGACTGGCAAGACGCCGCCGACAACCTGGCGCGCTGCGTGGAGCTGGCGCCGCGAATGTTCGTCGCTCGGTTGCGGCTGGGGGTCGCGTTTGAGCAACTAGGCAAGGTTCACGAGACCCTGGTCGCGTATGCCGCTGCAGTCAACACGGCCCAGGCCAGCGGTCGCTGGATGAGCGATGCGACCACGGCGCCGGGTCTGCGCGCCGCGGTCAAGCATGCCATTGACCGCATCGACAGCGGTCGCCGGCAATTGTTCGACGCAGCGCTGCAGCCATTGCGCCAGCGCTACGGTTCGTCGGAGATGACGCGGGTCGAGGAATGCCTGGCCATCTACCTCGGCGAGAAGCCGCTGGCGCCGCCCGACCCGCGGCAACGCCCGAAGTTTCTCTATTTCCCGGGTGTGCCGAGCCAACCGTACTATCCGCGTGAGCGGTTTCCCTGGCAGGCCGAACTTGAGGCCCATGCTGCGACGATCCGCGAGGAATTGCGTGCGGTGTTGTCGCAGCCGCAGGATCTGGAATCGTTCCTGCGCACGGATGCGCCGCAGAATACCGCCGAACTGTTGCGTTCCTCCGGCTCGGGGAATGCCGCGTGGGATGCCTACTTCTTTCATCGCCACGGCGAGCGCTACGGTGAACACGCGGCGGCGTGCCCGCGGACGGCCGCGCTGCTCGACGCGCTGCCGCTGGCGTACGTGCGCGAGCATTCGCCGGAGACGCTGTACTCGGTGTTGCGCCCCGGCACGCACATCCTGCCGCACCGCGGCGTCACCAATACGCGGCTGGTGACTCACCTGCCCTTGATCGTGCCGGCGGACTGTGCCTTGCGCGTCGGTGGTGAAATCCACGAGTGGCAAGCAGGCTGCTGCGTGACCTTCGACGACACGTTCGAGCATGAGGCGTGGAACCGCAGCGGCGAAACGCGGGTGGTGCTGATCCTGGACAGCTGGAATCCCGATCTCACCGAGGCCGAACGGGCCGCCGTGGCCGACCTGGTCGGCGCGATAGGCGACTTCAACCGGGAGTGCGAACTGCCGATGCCGAAAGGATGAGACGGGAAGCACCGGGATATTGCGCGCACGCGCTTGCCCGGCGCCTCGGTCATCGCGGGCAGCGCTGGTCGCCGGATCAGGCCGCTGCGGAGCGTCTCGCATCGATGGTATCCAGACAGGAGCCGAACAGGCGCATGGCTTCGCGCAGCTCCGCTTCGGGCAGGCCGCAATAGCCGAGGATGAGGCCGGGGACGGCGGGCTTCCGGTGGTAGCACGGTGCCACGGGATAAAGCCCGAGCCCGCGCTCGTGCGCGTGCCGGATCAACTCGTCGAGTTGCGCGTGGTCGTATTCGGGCAGCCACGCAAGCACATGCATGCCGGCATGCGAGTCGGCGATGCGCACGCGATTGCCGGCGTGCCGGCGCAGGCTGTCCAGCAAGACTTGCCGGCGCCGCTTGAGCAGCTTGCCCACCGTGCGAAGGTGTCGCTCGAACGTGCCGCTCTCCATGAAATGCGCCAACGCCGCCTGCTCGATGGCCGTGCCGCAGGTGTCGGCAAGGTATCGGGCGTTCACGAAGTCGTGGCGCAGGGCGCCGGGAAGCAGCATGTAGCCCATTCGTATCGAGCCGAACAACACCTTGGAGAACGTGCCGACGTAGATGACTCGATCGCTGTGATCCAGCGAGCGCAGCGCCGCCAGCGGTTGCGAGTCGTAGCGGAACTCGCTGTCGTAGTCGTCCTCCAGGATCCAGCAAGCGTTCGCCTCGGCATACTGCAGCAGCTCGAGACGACGGGGCAACGACATCGCGGGGCCTGACGGGAACTGATGGGCCGGTGTGACGCAGACGAGCCGGGGCGCGCGTTGAGGCAATTCCCCGCAAACCAGGCCATCGCGGTCGGTGCGCACCGATTGCATCTCGGCACCGTGCGCGGCAAATGCGCGCCACGCGCCGAAATAGTGCGGCTCTTCCATCACTGCCAGATCGCCTTCATCCAGCAGCACCCGTGCAACCAGGTCGAAGGCCTGCTGCGCGCCGTTGACGATCAGGATCTCCTCGGGGGCCGCGCGTATGCCGCGACGGCTGGCCAGGTACCTGCAAATCTGCTCGCGCAAGGCCAGCGAGCCCTCCGGTAGCGGGCGTTCCAGCGGGGTGTAGGCCGCCGCCCTGACCAGTTCCCTTCCCCACGAGGTGTTGAGGCCGTGCAGGCCGGAAATTTCGCCGTACTGCATGTTGAAACGCAGTCCCCGATGCATGCGACTGATCGAGCGATCCGAGAGATGGCGCGCGCGTCGGGCGTAGCGCGACGGGGTTGCGATGGCGCTGCAAACGTGGTGACGGGCAGGGGGGGCGGTTTGCAGTTCGCTGACATAACTGCCGGATCCCACCCGGCTGTGCAGGTAGCCTTCGGCGCGCAACTGGTCGTAGGCCGACAGCACGGTGATGCGGGACATGCCCAGCTCCTGCGCGAGTGCCCGCGTGGGCGGCAATCGCATGCCGGCGCTCAGGCCGCCGCCGAGGATCGCGGCCTTGAGCGCGCGGGTCAGTTGTTGGTAAGCCGGCCCATCGCCGTCGAGTTCAATAAACACGAAGCACCCGGAATTGGTTATATGAAATAGCCATGAATTGGTTATAAGCCTTGCCTGATCGCTGGCGGCGCGCGCAACGCTAATTGCCGGTCGGCGATATCCCCAGTGCCGAGAGTCATGGCTGCGGAATCACCGGCCTGATGCAGCCTATTGGTTATGTGGAAAGAACCGTAATTGGTCATGTAAGAAATTTGTTCAGCCATTTATGGTGCGCTCGGGCCGGCCGCTTTGTGGAGGTTGTCGCACGTATAGGCGCCCATTCCAGTGCGGGCCTTCAGCTGAAGGGGCATGGGGTGGTGGAGATTCGCTGCAAAGAGGTTCATGCCGCCTATCTCCCGCGTGCGGCAGGGGCCTATGCATGTGTCGAGCATCTCAGTCGGCATTTGAAGCATTACCACTGACTAATGCGAGGAATAGTTGATTGATTCCCGTCTTTCGGTAGTGGCATGCCCGGTTCCATCAGTCCAATTGACAATTCAGGCCGCTCAAGCAAGTACACGCAAGAACGTACGCAACGTGCGCATGATTCCTGGGTATTGATAATTATTGGAGAGTGTTTATGAAAATCGGGGTAAACAAGCTTTCTTCGGCAGTTCGTCTGGCGCTTTCGCTTGGCACTGTCATGGCCTTGGGTGTCTCGGGTACGGCGTTCGCACAAGACGCGACCCCGACCGGTCAGGCCCAGTCGGCGAACACCAAGACGCTGCAAACCGTCGTGGTCACCGGCTCGCGCATCCGCAGTGCGGATATCGAAACCGCGCAGCCCATCATCGTGATGGATCGCACCCAGATCGCGCACCAGGGCTTCAACTCGGTGGCCGATATCCTGCAGAACCTGCCCATCGCCGGCACGCCGCCGATCAGCCGTTCCTCCGTGCTGCTCTCCGGCGAGGCCGTCGGCGGCTACTACATCGACATGCGCAACCTCGGTGCCAACCGCACCCTGGTCCTGCTCAATGGCAAGCGCCTGGGCACCACTACCAGTGGTCTGCAGGATCTGTCACAAATCCCAGTTGCCGCGATCGACCGCATCGAAGTGCTGAAGGACGGTGCCTCGGCGATCTACGGCTCCGACGCGATCGCGGGCGTGGTCAACATCATCACCCGCAAGAACTTCGACGGTGCCGAAGCCAGCGCCTACGTGGGCCAGTACAGCCAGGGCGACGGCGACAAGCAGACCTACAGCATGACCATGGGCGCCCACAGCGATAAGGGCTCCATCATGCTCAGCGCCGAATACTCGAAGGAAGATCCGGTCTGGGCCAAGGATCGCCCGTACAGCCGCTTCGGCTCCACCACCCGCCATCCCACCGCGGGCTGGTCGATCGTGTCGCAGTACGGCAACTTCTT
>Ga0207707_10002726_pt1 | contig 15779 bp, 11 predicted proteins | sample KBSC83BmetaG_FD_184336 | JGI IMG/M metagenome (GOLD analysis project Ga0207707, IMG submission 184336) | Corn rhizosphere microbial communities from Kellogg Biological Station, Michigan, USA - KBS C8-3B metaG (SPAdes) (version 2) | ecosystem: Host-associated > Plants > Roots > Rhizosphere ...
GTCGACACACGAAGTGGAATCAGCCACAACTGTCGCAGAGCGCATCCGCCGCGCGCTGCCGTTTGTCAGCCCGGAGAACATCATCCTAGCTCCGGATTGCGGCATGAAATACCTGCCGCGGGATGTGGCTTTCGCGAAGTTGAAGGCTATGGTCGACGGCGCAAAAATCGTGCGCGCGGAACTTTAGCTTCAGTTGTTCTTGCCGCCGCTAGCCAGATCCGCTTTCGACGCCGCTTCATCTTTCAGCGGAGCGATTTTCTCAGGATCCAGGCGAATCATCAGGTAGCGAATATGATCGTCGATGCGCGTGAACAAGTGCCCCGTGCCAGCCGGAATCACTATAACGTCGCCGGCTTTTAACTGGTACGTCACGCCGTTGCGGATCGAAGCGCCGTTACCGCCGGGCCCATTCAGCAGACGCACCGCGCGGTCATCAGCGGGGCGTGGCTTCAGGTCGACGATGTCGGGACCCGTCATGAGCGTGGCCGAACCATCGATGACGTGATACACCTCGCTCACCTTGTCGTGTTCGGCTACGGACTGCTTGGCGGGCGCTGCGAGTTTGCCGCGATACACCACCGCGATATCGACGTTGGTCTTGCCGATATCGAGAGCGCGCACCTGCTGATCGCTCACAGCCATGCCTTCGACACGCTTCAGATACGCTTGAAGCTCATCGCTGCTGACGTAAGTAGCAGGACACTTATTGCAGTTAGGCTGCGCGGACAGCGGCAGCAGGGCGATGGCCCCCAGCAGAAGTATGGTTGCGTTACGCATAAAGCTCCTTATGATTTACCGGTCTTGGGCCAGACTACGCCTTGATCTTTTTTAGTCACCGGCGCGAGACCTTTATATACGAACTTTTGCACGCGCTGGCCGCGATAGGTTTCTGTGGTGTAGATGTTGCCTTTGGAATCCGTAGCGATGCTGTGCACACCGTAGAACTCGCCAGGCTGGCGTCCGCCTTCGCCGAAGCTCGTCAGCAGCTCGAGCGATTGGCGATCGATGATGTGAACGCGGTCGTTTTCACCATCAGCCAGATAGATGTACTTCTGCTGCGCGTCCTTCGAGAAGGCAATGTCCCACGCCGACCCTGACCCCAGAGTTTCTTTGTTGATGAACACTTCCTTGATGTACGTTCCATCCGGTTTGAAAACCTGTATTCGGTCGTTGACGCGGTCGCAAACGTAGAGCTGATTGTCGTTCGCCAGCTCAGCGCAGTGCACCGGATTGCGGAACTGCTGCGGCGGCGGGCCGTTAGGATTGTAGCGGCCCATATCGGCATCGTCGGGCTTGTGGCCATAAGCGCCCCAGTGGCGCTTGTACTTGCCTGTATCAGCGTCGAAGACGATCACGCGGTGATTGCCGTAGCCGTCCGCAATGTAGGCTTCATTGGTTTTAGGATCAACGAAAATCTTCGCGGGCAGTCGCAAGTTTTCGACGTCGTTGCTGCCCTTGCTGCTCTTGGGCTTGCCGATCTGCATCAGGAATTTGCCGTCCTGCGTGAACTTCAGCACCATGTTGTCGGCGAAACTCTGAAAGCCGGGAGCCGGACCGCGTCCACCAGGAGTCGCCGGTTCGTCGTCAGATCCATTGATCGCACCGCGAGCGCTTTGCGGACCGCGGCCGTTGCCGCCGATCCACACGTTTCCTTTGTAATCGACGGTGATCCCGTGATTCGAGTCCGGCCAATTGTAGCCCGCGCCCGGTCCGCCCCAACTCGCGAGCAGATTTCCAGCTTGATCGAACTCCAGCACTGGCGGCGCGGCAGCACAGCATTGCGCGATCTTCGGGCTGGCGCTGGCGTGCAGCTCGCCCGCTTCGAGTGAGCCGGCGCGATGAATGATCCAGACGTGGTCCTGCGCATCCACCGAAACACCAATAGTCTGGCCCATCAGCCAATGATTAGGCAGCGGCTTGGGCCATAGCGGATCCACTTCGAAGCGCGGCGCCGTGACGCCGGCAGCTTCGACTACCGAACGCTTTTCGAGCAAAACCGACGTGACGCCCAACGCTCCGGCAAGCGCGACCAAGCCGGCACCCACGTACAGATTGCGCTTCATGCTGCACCTTCCCTTCCCGAATTCTCAGGCTCTGAGAATTATAGTCTGATATCGGGGATGAGGGAAGCGTGCCGGGTTACTCGACTCCAAATGCGAGGAGCACGTTGCCGGGCCGTGTGCCAGTAACACCGTAGCCGGAATTGACGAACAGCATCCCGCCGGCGATGGTCGGTCCGGGAGCGCCCATGGAGCCGCCTTTGGCCGCCACCTTATTCACGGTGTCGAATTCGCGCGCGGTTTCGGTTTCCCAAAGTTGTTTGCCGTCGGTTGTCGAAAGCGCGTGCAACTTGCCGTCGGTTCCGCCTACAAACGCAACGCCGGGAATCGCCGAGGCCGCTGCGGCGTTCGAGACCCTCTGCCCTCCAGTGTCGAAGCGTGTGTACCAGAGACGCTCGCCGGTGGTGAGCTGGATCGCAACCATCCCGCCGCCGGAAAGGCCGTAGTAAACATTCTGCTGATCAGCAGCGCCGCCCCATACGATGCCGTTCAAGCGCTGCAGCGGCGTGCCCGGTGGGTTTTGCGACGCGACGATCTTCCACACCACCGCGCCCTTCTTGTCGGGATCGAGTGCGAAAACATTGCCGTCCTTGGTGCCCGCCACCACAATGCTCTTGCCATTCGAGAGGGTGCGCAGCACCGGCGAGTTGCCGATGTCGAGATCGGGCCCGACGTTCTCCGGACAATTCTCGGTCTTGTTCTGCGAGCAGGTGCTCAGGTAAGCGTCTCCTTCCTGCGCCTGATAAACCCACAGAATTTTACCGGTATTCATATCGGCGGCCATGATGGAGTCTGAAGTCTTCGCGGCGGGTTCGGTTTCAGAATCGCCGGTGCCGAAGTAAACCGCCTTGCGCTTAGGATCGATGGTCGGCGAGTTCCACACTGATCCGCCGGCGGGCGCATAAAGTTGCACGCCTTTCGAATTCTTGCGAGTAGGCTTCGGTTCATCCACCACGTAGGTCTTCCAAACTTGCGCGCCGGTGCTAGCGTTCAGCGCCACCACACTGCCGCGCGAAGTGCAACACGGATAATCCGGCGTCGCGGCGGAGAATTCTTCCGATGACGAGACGCCTATATAAAGCCGCCCGTCGTAAAGCGAGGGCGCAGCAGTAATGCGCGCAGCGAAATGGTCGTCGACTTTCTTGATCCACAATTCGGCGCCGGTCTGCGCATCCACGGCGTAGACGTTAGCGTGGGCATCGCCGAAGTAGACGGCGTACTTGGCGGTTGCAGTCTTCACCGGCCCCAAACTGATCGCATTCCGGATCGAGCCCTTGGTTTGATACGACCAATACACGCACCCGCTCTTGGCATCGAGCGAATACACGTAGCCAATATCGGTGCCGACAAACACCCGGCCCGACACTACGGTCGGCTGTCCGAACGACGAGACGCCTGTAGGAAATCCAAAAGCCCACTTCAACTTCAGCTTCGGCACGTCAGCAGCGGTGAGCCCTGCAGCCTTCGTGGGCTGGAAGCGCGAGTTGGATGTATCGACGCCCCAACCATTCCAAGCCGGACCCGCCGCCGGATCGGTAAGCGGCGGATTCGACGAGCACTGATTGGGCATGCTCTTCGAGTCACCCATCTGCATGCTGCCCATCGGCCGTCCGCTCATGAACAGAGCCAAGGTACGCTTCTGGTCATCGCTCAAATCTTGTCCCTGCGTCTTCATGACGCCGGTGGTGAGAGCCGTATAGATTCTCTCCGGCGACATTTCGCGAATGGCGGCGGGCGAAGGCGCGCGGTCCACATTGGGGTTGCCGTGGCAGGTCATGCACTTCGATTGAAAATAGCGGAAGCCAAGTTCGGTGCCGCCCGGAGCCGGTGCCGCTGGCGGAGTTTGCCCGAAGGCGATAAGAGTAAATGATGCCGCGAGAATTAGTTTGGTCATATTATTCGATCCCGAAAGCCAGCAGCGCGTTCCCCGGGTTGCCGCCGATCACGCCGTAACCGGAGCCAACGTACAGCATGCCGCCAACGATGGTCGGACCAGCGGAGCCCATGCCGCCGCCATGCGCGGGAACCTTGTTGACGGTGTCGTACTCGCGCGCCGTGTTCTCTTCCCAAATCTGCTTGCCATCGGCAGTCGAGACCGCATGGATTTTGCCATCGGTGCCGCCGACGAAAGCGACTCCGGGGATCGCGGACGTAGCCGCCGCGTTCGACACTCGTTTGCCGCCGGTGTCGAACTTGGTGTACCACGCGCGCTCTCCCGTCGAGAGTTGAATGGCAGCGATGCCGCCGCCGGAGAGGCCGTAGTAGATGTTCTGCTGATCCGCCGCGCCGCCCCACACGATACCATCCAGGTTTTGCAGCGGCGTGCCCTTGGGATTGGCCGCGATGTTGCGGTGCCACACCACAGAGCCCTTCTTGTCAGGATCGAGCGCGATGACATTGCCGTCTTTCGTTCCCGCCACCACCAAGCGCTTGCCGGTCGCGAGCGTATGCAGCACCGGCGAGTTGCCGATGTCGAGATCGGGTCCATTTTCCACGGGACAATTTTCAGGCTGATTGGGCATACCGCAGCCGCCCAGGAATACGTCGCCCTCCTGCGCCTGATACACCCACAAGACCTTGCCGGTGGCCATGTCGAGTGCCATGACCGCGTCAGAAGTTTTGGCGGCAGGCTCGGTTTCAGAATCGCCGGTACCGAAGTAGATAGCCTTGCGCTTCGCGTCGACCGTGGGCGAGTTCCACACCGACGCTCCCGCCGGCGCATAAAGCTGAATACCCTTGGAATTCTTGCGCGTAGGCTTGGGTTCTTCCGGAATCACATAGGTGTGCCAGATCTTTTTGCCGGTCGAAGCATCGTAAGCCGCCACGCTGCCGCGGAAGGTGCAGCAAGGATAATCCAGCGTGGATGCAGAGAATTCTTCCGACGACGACACCGGCACGTACAGCCGGTTCTGATACAGCGTCGGCGCGGCCGTGATGCGCGCGGTGAAGTGCGGATCGACATGCGCCGTCCACAATTGTTCGCCGTTCTGCGCATTCACCGCGTAGACGTTGGAGTGCGCGTCGCCGAAGTAGATCGCATACTTGGCCCTTGGGTGCTTCACGGGGCCGATGCTAATCGCGTTGCGCACTGAGCCTTTGGTTTGGAAGGACCAATACACGCAGCCTGTCTTAGCATCCAGTGAATACACGTAGCCGATATCGGTGCCGACGAAGATGCGGCCCGACGCGATGGTGGGCTGGCCAAAAGCGGAAACGCCAGTGGGATAACCGAACGCCCATTTGAGCTTCAGCTTGGGAACATCGGCGGCGGTGAGCCCGGCATTTTTTGCGCTCTGAAAACGTGCATTGGTTTCGTTGACTCCCCATCCGTTCCAGGCCGGGCCAGCGGCAGGATCGCTCAGCGGCGCGTTCGCCGAACATTGATTCGGCATGTTCTTGGCGTGGCCCTGCTGGATACTGCCCACCGGCCGGCCGCTCATAAACAGCGCCAGTGTCCGCTTTTCCGGATCCGAAAGGCTCTGACCCTGCGCTTTCATGACGCCGTTCGTCAGGGCTTCATAAATGCGCTCCGGCGTCATTTCACGAATGGCGGAGGGTAGCGGCGCGCGCTCGACATTGGGATTGCCGTGGCACGTCATGCACTTGGTTTGAAAGGTAAAAAATCCGAATTCAGTACCGCTGGGACGAGCGTTGGGCTCCTGGGCGGAAACCGTCGCGGCCGCGAATACAGCCAACGCGGCTGCGCGGAAATACGTTGATAGCATTGCTTTTCGTCGCTCCAGTCAAATAGTATACTGGAGTCGGTTAAACAGACCATGAAAGTCACGGTGCGTTCTCTCGCGATTTGTGCGCTGGTGTTAGGCATGGCCGGCCTGTTTCTAGGACAGCCCCCCGCGCCTCTCCCTGCTACCGACGAGATTTACGCCTGCCCCATGGATCCCGACGTTCGCGGCCACGATCCCGGTACCTGCCCCCGCTGCGGCATGAAGCTGGTAGCGGGTATTCCCGACCCCGTGGAATACACCATGGATCTGAACGTGATCCCGCCCGCTCCCAAACCACTGCAGCCGCTGCGACTCGAATTCTTAATTCGCGATCCCTGGAAAGAGCGGCCCGTAACCAAATTCCAACTGGTCCATGAAAAACTGTTCCACATGTTTGTAGTGAGCCAGGATATGAAGTTCTTCGTCCACGATCACCCGGTATTCGAAAAGGACGGCGTGTTTCATTACGATCTGGCGCTGCCCACGCCGGGCATGTACCGCATCCTGGGCGATTTTTATCCGGACGGCGCCACCCCGCAATTAATCGCGAAAACCGTGCTGGTGGCCGGCAAGGCCCCCGCGGCGATCAAGTTGACACGCGATTATTCCACCAAAGACACTGCCAACATGCAGGTGGAGCTAGTGACCGATCCCCCCCAGCCCATCGCCCACACTAAGACCATGATGTTCTTCAAGGTGAAACCGGGCGACGGGCTGGAAAAATACCTGGGAGCGTGGGGCCACATGCTGGCCGCAAGCGATGACCTGATCGACCTCATCCACACCCATCCGTTCCTGGCGGATGGCGGCCCGGAGATTCAGTTCAACATGATCTTCCCGCGCGCCGTACCCTACCGCGTATGGGTACAGTTCCAGCGCAACGGCGTGGTGAACACCGCGTACTTCGACGTGCCTGTCGAAGAGTTGAAGTAATCCCTACTGCGCGCCACCCTTGACCAGCGGATTCGCTCCCAATAACACCGTCTTGGGATCGATGGTCCGGTCGACGATCACCGCCATGGGCGCGGCCAGCATCTCCTGCCAGCTCTGATCGCCCCAGTGGACCGTATCCTTCGGGTCCGGGTTCCACTTGTTGTTGGGCGAATTATCCCAGTGCGCCGTGAGTTCGAGCGCGGTGCCCTTGGGGAGGTGCAGCGGTGTCTTTTGGTAGTAGACGATCTGCCAGTTAAAATCGTAGCGCGGGACGTTGAGCAGCGTTTCCTTCTCGCCGGTGGGATAGAGCGCGTCGATCTTCATGTCTTTGCCGCGCAGGTGCATGTGCGGCTGCATGTAGGCCAGGTCCACGGGCTGGCCGAATTTCAGCGTGGCTTTGGCTTCGGCGTTAGGATCGCCGGGCGCGATATTCAAATTCATCTGCGCGGCCGCGATGGACATGAACAAGCGCTTGGGCGGGGCTTTGGCGAGCTCCAGGCCAACCATGCTTTGGTCTTCACTCGCGGTCCCGTTGGTGGTGTAGTGAATCTCGAATACGATGTCGGCGCCGGCCGGGATCAGCTTGGCGGAATTGTCGATATCGAAGCGCTGCGCCTCCATGCCGGGGACGTAGCCCACCAGGAATTCGTTGTCGATCACAGCAGGGTTGCCGCCGTTGGCTTTGATCAGTTCTTCGTTGCGCTTGGGGCCGGGAGCGTAGGGCTCGCTGCCGAGCTTCGATTGCGTCATCCACTTCGACCCCTTGGGCCGGACGTTCGCGACCACATGATGGACGTGCGCACGATCGGTGGGACGCACCTCGCCGGCCGTCACCCAGGTGTCCTCTTTGAAGGGAGCGGAGATGGTGATGTAGGTGTACTCCACCGTCCCGCGAGCCGGGATCGGGAACGGCTTCGGCATCTTAAGCACCAGATCGGGCCGGATGTTCCAGCCGTCTTTAAAGACCACCGGTGCGGGCTTGTCCTTGGCGTCCCCCTCAGGTGCTCCGTTGTCGGCCCACGCGGACAACGTGGCGATCTCGGCGTCGCTCAAACGTTTTTCGTTAGTGAAATGACCGTACTTGGGATCGGCAAACCAGGGAGGCATCTTTTTGCTGACCACGGCTGCCTTGATGGCCTTGGCCCAGGGACGCGTGCCTTCGTAGGTGAGGAACGCCATGGGTCCGATTTCACCGGGGCGATGGCACACCTGACAGTTGCGCTGCACGATGGGCAGGACGTCTTTATTGAAGGTGACGTTGCTGTCGGCGGCAAACGCGGCCGAGCTCAGTAGAATCGCGGGGATCAGATATCGCATGGTGCTACCTCGTTTAGCACTTTACTATATTTTTGCCCCGCTCGCCGCCGCTACCGGTCCATCACGTCTTTGTAATAGCGCTCGTAGAGAGGAATGATTTTCTCGGTGCTGAACTGCTCCATCGCACGCACGCGGCCGGCGGCTGCGATGCCCTGGTGTAGGGCGTCATCCGTGAGGAGTTCGACGGTGCGCGCAGCTTGCGCCGCGATGTCGCCGACTGGTTCCATGAAGCCGTTTACGCCGTGCGTGATCAGCTCCGGTATGCCGCCAACATTGGTGGTGACGGTGGCGACGCCGCAGGCCATGGCTTCCAGCGCCACTAAACCAAACGATTCCATTTCGCTCGGCATCAGCAGCACATGCGCCAGCGGGATCAAGCGTTCCACGTGATTCTGCTTGCCCAAAAATGACACGTGTGGCGTCAGCTTCAACTGGCGCGCGAGCTGTTCGGCGGGCCCGCGGTCCGGACCGTCGCCCACCATCAGCAGGTGCGCAGGCGTATGTTTGCGCACTTCCTCCAGGATGTGGAGGCAATCCAGCACGCGTTTTACCGGGCGGAAGTTGGACACATGAATCAGTAGCTTCTCACCTTCGGGAGCGTAGGCCGCTGCGCCGGTTTTGTCGGGGTTGGGATGGTACAGATCGCAGTTGATGAAATTGTTAATGACGCGGATTTCGTTGGTGATGCCGAACACGTCGAGGGTATGCTGCCGCAAATCTTCGCTGATAGAAGTGACGCCATCGGATTTTTCAATCGAGAATTTGGTAATGGCGAAGTAGGATGGGTCGGTGCCTACCAGCGTGATGTCAGTTCCATGCAGCGTCGTGATGAACGGCAGACGGCGCTTGGGCGCCAGCATCTGTTGCGCCAGCATGGCCGCGATCGAGTGCGGGATGGCGTAGTGCACGTGCAGCAGATCGAGGTTGTACGCATCCGCCACATCCACCATGCGCGAGGCCAGCGCCAGACAATAGGGTGGGTACTGGAACAACGGATAGTTGGACACTTCCACTTCGTGATAGTGAATGCGCGGGATGCCCGGGTCCAGGCGAATCGGGTTTGAGTAGGTGATGAAGTGGACTTCGTGCCCGCGGTTGGCAAGTTCGAGTCCGAGTTCAGTCGCGACGATACCGCTGCCGCCATAGGTGGGGTAACACGTGATTCCAATGTTCACAGGGGTTGTCTACCAATAGATCAGATTCAGGACGACCACTAAGGTTCCAACGATCAACGCCAGAATCGCGGGCCGGCGGTGCCAGGGCTCGTGGGAATCGGCAACATGCGGAGTCAGACTGTAGACCAAGCCGCGCAAATCATCGGCGGGACGGGGCCGGGTTGCCAGACTCACCAGCAGCGTGACGACGAAGCACGTGGACCATGCGAAGATCGCCATCCACAAGTTCTGCGCCATAGTGGAGGGGAACTGATGCACGCTCGTGATCCAACCGCCCTTCCCTTCTGCGACGGTCAACCCGTGCACTAACGCGGCCGCTCCGGTGCCGGACAGCAATCCGGCGAAAGCGCCGTGGCCTGTGGTTCGCTTCCAGAACATGCCTAATAAAAAGGTTGCGAACAGCGGCGCGTTGACGAACGAAAACACCAATTGCAGCACATCCATGATGTTGTTGTAGCGTTGCGCCAGATACGCGGCGGCGATGGAGAGCGCCACGCCGCCGAGCGTGGTCCAGCGGGCGACGCGCAGATAGTGATCGTCGGGCGCGTTGCGGCGTACGTAACTCTGATACAGATCGTAAGTGAAGACAGTATTAAACGCCGTCACGTTCCCCGCCATACCGCTCATGAAGGAGGCCATCAGTGCAGTTAACCCCAAGCCCATAAGACCGGATGGATAGAAATGGATCATCAACGTGGTGAGCGCCTGATCGTAATCGTAGGACGAGCCCTTAACCGGCAGCGTGTAGCCCACGTTCATTTGCGTGAGCGCCAGCGCGGCGATGCCCGGCAGGATCACGATGAACGGCATCACCATCTTGGGGAAGGCAGCGATCAGCGGAGTGCGCCGCGCCGCCGACATCGAATTCGCAGCCATGGCGCGCTGGACAACGAGGAAGTCCGTGCACCAATATCCAAACGACAGCACAAAGCCTAGACCTGCAATCAGTCCAAATGCTTCGACGCCCATGGGATTGGCCGCGGAGGTCCCGGTGTATTTCCAGGCGTGCGTCATGACCTGCGGCAGCCGCGCCGACATCCCCTCCCACCCACCGGCTCGATTCACCGCCATCGCCGCGAGCGGCGAGAAGCCGACCACGATGAGGAAGAATTGCAGGACTTCATTGTAGATGGCGCTGGTCAGGCCGCCGAGAAAAGTGTAGATCAAGACCACCGCAGCCGACAGCAGCACGCTTTGTTCAAAGGTCCAGCCGAGTAGCAACTGGAACAGCTTCCCCAGTGCGTAGAGCGAAACACCCGAGGAGAAGACCGTCATCACCGCGAACGAAGCCGCGTTCAAAGCACGTGTCTTTTCGTCAAAGCGCAACTTGAGGTATTCCGGGACGCTGCGCGCACGGCTGCCGTAATAGAACGGCATCATGAAGACGCCGACGAAGATCATGGCGGGGATGGCGCCGATCCAATAAAAGTGGACCGTCATCAGCCCATACTTGGCCCCCGACGCGCACATGCCCATCACTTCCTGCGCGCCGAGATTCGCCGCGATGAAAGCGAGACTGGTGATCCACAGGGGAACCGAGCGGTGCGACGTCAGGAAGTCTTCACTGGTGCGGACGCGGCGCCGGACGAACCAGCCCACCGCCACCACGAAAAGGAAATACGCGGCGAGAATCGCATAGTCGATCCCTCCGAGTGAGATTCTCATCCGTGGATGTGATGGTGACACGCCGGGAAACGTTACCCGGCGTGTCAGGAAACCTTGGGCTCAGGCCAGATCCGCGTCGCGGAGCGGCATCTTGCGCAAGCGCTTGCCGGTGGCCGCGAAAATGGCATTGCCGATCGCGCCCGCTACCGGCGGCGTGCTGGCTTCCCCGCCTCCGCCCGGCGCTTCTGTGCTGGGCACGATGTGAGTTTCAATCAGGGGCATTTCGTTGATGCGCAGCATATCGTACTCGTGGAAATTGCTCTGCTTGGCGCGGCCCTTTTCGATGGTGATGGCGCCTTTCAGCCCCGCGGTCAGGCCATACACTGCGCCGCCTTCAATCTGCTGCCTCAGGATCAGCGGATTCACCACGTAGCCGCAGTCAATCGCGCAGGTCAACTTGTGCACCTTCAGCTTGCCGTTGGTGACGGAGACTTCCGCGATCATGGCAGTGTAGCTGCCGATGTTGTTGATGAGTCCGATGCCCTGGAAGTGGCCCGCCGGAGCCTTGCCCCAGTTGGCTTTTTCGGCGGCGAGGTTCAGCGCACCCAACAGGCGCGGAGAATCCTTGAGCATGGCGCGGCGGTATTCGAGCGGATCTTTCTTTGCGGCGACAGCGAGCTCGTCGACGAAACTTTCCAGACAGAAAGTATTCTGACAAGCGCCGGGCGCGCGCCAGTAAGTGACCGGGATGCCCGCTTCTCCGCCCTGATAGGCGACCAGAAGATTGGGAATCTTGTACTCCAGATCCGCCAGACCGGCCACGGCGGTGCCCGGTAAGCCATCCTGCATGAAGCCGAACGGCGGCGTGGCGACCTTGATTTCGAGCGCCGCGGGCATGCCGTTCGCGTCCAAACTGGCGGTGAGTTTCACCATCGCGGCGGGACGATACAGATCGTGCTGCATATCGTCTTCGCGCGACCACGTCAGCTTCACGGGCGTCTTCACAGCTTTGGCGATTTCGACTACTTCGGCGACGTAGTCCACGGATCCGCGTCGTCCGAAGCCGCCGCCCATGAATTGCGAATGGATTTTTACTTGTTCCGGCTTGAGTCCGCTCACCATCGCGGCGATATCGCGCGCGGGGGTTTGCATTTGCGTGGGAGCCCACACGTCGCAGCCGTCGGCGCGAACGTGCGCGGTGCAGTTCATCGGCTCCATCGGAGCGTGCGATTGGAATGGCGCTTCGTACACGGCTTCGATTTTCTGGCCAGCGGAGGCCAGTGCTGCTCCCGCGTCGCCTTGCTTACGCGCGGCTTTGCCGGCGGGCTGCGCTACCAACTCGGAGAACATCCTGCTAATCGCCGTCGTGCTTTGGTTGGCGTTCGAACCTTCGTCCCACTTGACGTCCAGAACCTTGCGGCCCTGCATCGCAGACCAAGTGCTGTCGGCGATCACGGCGACGCCGTTCGAAATCTGCACGACATCTTTTACGCCGGGCACGGCCTTGGTCTTCGACGCGTCGAAGCTCGCCACCTTGCCGCCGAACACCGGGCAGCGTGTCAGCACTGCGTAAACCATGTTCGGCTGTTTTACGTCGATGCCGAAGTTCTGCTTGCCGGTGGATTTCGCGCGCGAATCCAAACGCTTCACCGGTTTGCCGATGATCTTGAATTGTTTGGGGTCCTTGGGCTGCACGTTGGCGGGCATCGGCAGCTTGTCGGCGGCTTCGGCCAGCGTCCCATAGCTCAACTTGGCGTTGGTTGAGGTGTTTATGACGAAACCGTTCTCGGTGTGGAGCTGCGAGGCGGGCACGGACCACCTCTCTGCCGCAGCTTGGATGAGCATCGCACGTCCGGTAGCTCCGACTTGGCGCAGCGGTTTCCATAAAGTGCGGATACTCATGCTGCCGACGACGCCTTGGAATCCGTAGAGCGCCGGATTGACGGGCGCGAACTCCGCGCGCACCTTGGTCCAATCTGCGTCCAACTCTTCTGCGAGGATTTGCGATAGCGAAGTCAGCGGACCTTGACCCATCTCGGCCTTGGGCAGAATGAACGTGACCGTTTCATCCTTACCTATATGGATAAAGGCGGTGGTCTTGAAAACTGGCGGCGGCGGGAACTGCGCGTTAAGCTGGTTCTTCTCCGGAAGAGCGAACGCGAGCATCAAGCCCGCGGCTCCGGCCGTGGTGGACTTAAAGAAATCGCGGCGATTTACTTTCGAAATGGTAGTCATGCCTTGCCTCCCTTCAGCTCAGCGGCGCGGTGAATAGCCGCGCGAATGTGCCCATAGGTTCCGCAGCGGCAGATATTGCCGCGCATGGCTTCGTCAATATCGGCGTCGGTCGGCTGCGCCTTCTTTGAAAGCAGCGACGCGGCGCTCATGATCTGCCCCGATTGACAATAGCCGCATTGGGGAACATCGTTTTCGATCCAGGCCACTTGCACGGGATGGCTGCCATCGGCCGAGAGACCTTCGATGGTGGTGACGGCCTTGCCGGCCACGCTCTGGATCTGCGTGATGCAGGAGCGGACGGCGTCGCCGTTGATGTGGACGGTGCAAGCTCCGCACATGGCCATGCCGCAGCCGAACTTGGTGCCCGTCATGCTGAGCGTGTCGCGGAGGACCCACAGCAGAGGCATTTCAGGAACCGCGTCTACAGTTTGCGGTTTCCCGTTTAGTGTGAATTTGATGGATGGCACGCAAAACCTCCTTCGACTTTGACCTTCATAGCATAACTCTTGTAAAGAACGGGCGCGAGGGCCGTAAGCGGAATTACCAAACGAACCCAAGCGGTGCCATAATGGCGGACATGCGGCCTCCGTTACGAAATTTTGCACGACCCGATCGACTCACAGGCGTGAAAATACACCTAGGTGGAGGAGCCTCAAAGGAAAATGTTTCTTCGGGAGCGGTGATTGGCAAAATCCGGGGTTCGAAATTCACTCTCTCGGAAAGAATGCTATGGAGAGCTCTCTTTTGGGCACGAAGTTGGTAGCGCGCGCGACGAAGTGGTCGGGGTCCGTTTGGAGAATCTGACCGTCCCAGCAGAAGCTGACGTAATAGTATTTCGCTAACGTATCAGGTTTGGGCCGTTCCACAATTAGTTCGAACTGTTTGATCGGTTTCTTCCATGTGTTAGCTGTGGTCAGAGTATAGTCGACCCATTCCACGGAGCTTGAATCCGCCTTACGTATCGAGACCTCCAAGGTTTTCTGTAGCGAAGGGTTTATGCACCACTGAGCGAAAGTTACAAGGTGGCGTTTTTCGGCTTTCTTGTTGATCAAGTCATTCAGGACTGTATTTTCTCCTCCGATAACGGGCGAGTACTCATGACGCACGTGAAGGATCTTGTGTGCTGGAAAGACTTGCTGCCAATGGTGAGTCATCACCACGGTCCACTGGGGAAAATACTCGTCGAACAAACCGACGCGCCTCAATTCGCGTTGCTGCTGTTTCGACAACTTCCGAAAGTCGCGCGCAAAAGGTTCATCGCCTGAGGCATTGTCAAAATGGCCCAGCGAAGCGACATCGATACCAAGTTGGCGAAGTCGTGCACTGTAATCCACGCCTCTCAGCATGGCTTTCACTTCACTTTGATAGGCCACTTCGCGCCCTTCGGCCCACACCCGGAAGTGTTCGACCGGTCGAGGATAATCCCCGCCATTAAATATTCCCGCATAGTCGTAGGGCGGAATCGGGAAAGCGACTTCGGTTGAGACGTCTCGGTCCGTCTCATTCAGAAATTCATACTCAACGGTGATTTTTTTCTCGCTGATGAAAAGGCGCTCCTTCTCCATGGAAATGCGCGCTTCTTTTTTGAGCTGAATGCCGCCCGCAGCGGTGGAGGCAGCTCCGTCATTGCCATACATGGCGGCTCCTGTGACTAAAACCAGCGTCAATGCGAATGCCCCACGTAAGAATACAGCAGTGCATGCGAAGTAAGGGTGAGGTGGTAGGGACGGGCAGATTCGAACTGCCGACCTGTCGCTTAGGAGGCGGCCGCTCTATCCATCTGAGCTACGTCCCCGCACACGTCCGATTGTAGCAAGGCGCTAGTGCCGCGCGGCTTGCGGCCAACGCTCGAAACCCTTGCGTGCGATGTCTTTGCGGTAGTGCATTCCAGCGAAATGGATCTTTTCGACTGCCGCGTAGGTATTGCGGACTGCGTTGGCTAGATCGGCCCCGGAAGCGGTGACGCCCAGGACGCGGCCGCCCGAAGTCTCGAGACCTTGCGGGCCGAGCTTGGTGCCGCCGTGGAACACCTCAGCTTCGGAAGCGTCGATTCCGGTGATCCGGTCGCCCGTCCGAACTTGACCGGGATAGCCGTGTGCCGCGAGGACTACACAAACTGAGGGCTCCGGCTTCCAGCGGAGCGTCGTACCTTGTAGGTTGCCGGAGGCCGCACGCAGCAGAGTTTCGCCGAAGCCGCCCTCCAGGCGATGCATCAAAGGTTGCGTCTCGGGATCGCCAAGACGGACGTTGAACTCGATGACCTTGGGTCCGTCGGCTGTCATCATCAAGCCGGCGTAGAGAAAACCCGTGAAGTTCGTGGCGCGGACAGCGGGTTCGATGATGGTGTCGAGGATCCGCTGGGTATCGGCCGCGGACACGATGCGGCCGTCGCAATAGGCTCCCATGCCGCCGGTGTTGGGGCCTGTGTCACCATCGAAGACGGTTTTGTGATCCTGCGTCGCTTCGAGCGCGACCACGTTGCGGCCGTCGCTGACGACGATAAAGCTCACTTCTTCGCCGCGGAGAAATTCTTCTATGACCAAACGCGGTCCCAGCGAATGGACGGCGGCTTCGGCTTCCTCGCGGCTGTGTGCGATGACCACACCCTTGCCGGCCGCAAGTCCGTCAGCCTTTACCGCGACCGGATAGTCGAATTGCGAGAGAGCCCGAACCGCTGTTTCCGCCGATTCGGTGCGAATGAAACGCGCCGTAGGAATCCCCACGCGCTG
>Ga0207707_10002731_pt1 | contig 15769 bp, 9 predicted proteins | sample KBSC83BmetaG_FD_184336 | JGI IMG/M metagenome (GOLD analysis project Ga0207707, IMG submission 184336) | Corn rhizosphere microbial communities from Kellogg Biological Station, Michigan, USA - KBS C8-3B metaG (SPAdes) (version 2) | ecosystem: Host-associated > Plants > Roots > Rhizosphere ...
ACCAAAACGCTCCGCGCCCACCTTCGTCAGCGCCGCCGTCAGCGTCGTCTTGCCGTGGTCCACGTGGCCGATCGTGCCCACGTTCACGTGCGGCTTCTTGCGTTCGAATTTCTCTTTGGACATGACTCAATCCTCAAACGTTGACTTTGCGTGGTACTACTCAGGATTTCTTGATGATGCTTTCGGCGATGTTGGCCGGCGCTTCGGCGTAGTGGTCGAATTCCATCGTGAAGGTCGCGCGGCCCTGGCTCATCGAACGCAGCGTGGTCGCGTAACCGAACATCTCGCCCAGCGGCACCATCGCGTCGATGGTCTTGCCCGACGGCGTGTCGTCCTGCCCCTGCAGGATGCCGCGCCGGCGCGACAGGTCGCCCATCACGTCGCCCATGTAATCCTCGGGCGTCACGACCTCGACCTTCATGATCGGCTCCAGCAGGACCGGATCGGCCTTGTGGAAGCCTTCCTTGAAGCCCATCGAGCCCGCGATCTTGAACGCCATTTCCGACGAGTCGACTTCGTGGTACGAACCGTCGATCAGGCGCACCTTGACGTCGACGATCGGGAACCCGGCCATGACGCCATTGGCGACGGCTTCCTGGATACCCTTGTCGACCGCAGGGATGTATTCCTTCGGAATCACGCCACCGACGATCCCGTTCTCGAACGCGTAGCCCTTGCCGCGTTCCTGCGGTTCGATCTCCAGAACGACATGGCCATATTGGCCCTTGCCGCCGGATTGGCGCACGAACTTGCCTTCCTGCTTGACCGCCTTGCGGATGGTTTCGCGGTAGGCGACCTGCGGCTTGCCGACGTTGGCTTCGACGTTGAACTCGCGCTTCATGCGATCGACCAGGATGTCGAGATGCAACTCGCCCATGCCGGCGATGATGGTCTGGCCGGACTCCTCGTCGGTGCGCACGCGGAAGGACGGGTCCTCCTGCGCGAGGCGTGACAGCGCCATGCCCATCTTTTCCTGGTCGGACTTGGTCTTCGGCTCGACCGCCATCGCGATCACCGGATCCGGGAAGGTCATGCGCTCGAGCGTGATCACGTGGTCGGCTGCGCACAGCGTATCGCCCGTGGTGACGTCCTTCAGACCCACGGCGGCAGCGATGTCGCCCGCGCAGACTTCCTTGATTTCCTTGCGGTCGTTCGAGTGCATCTGCAGGATGCGGCCGATGCGCTCCTTCCTTGACTTGACCGGGTTGTAGACCTGGTCGCCCGAATTGAGCGTGCCTGAATAGACGCGGAAGAACGTGAGCGAGCCGACGAACGGATCGGTCATGATCTTGAACGCGAGCGCGGCGAAAGGCGCGCTGTCGTCGGCGGTGCGGCTGGCTTCGTGTTCGCTCTCGTCGATGCCCTTGACCGGCGGACGATCCGACGGCGACGGCAGCAACTGCACCACCGCGTCCAGCATCGCCTGCACGCCCTTGTTCTTGAACGCGGTGCCGCAGAACACCGGCACCAGATCGGTGGCCAGCGTGCCCGCGCGAATGCCCGCGATGATGTCTTCCTCGGAAAGGTCGCCCTCTTCGAGGTACTTGTTCATCAGCTCTTCGGAGGTTTCCGCGGCCGATTCGACCATGTGCTCGCGCGCCTTCTTCGCCGTCTCGACGAGTTCGGCGGGAATGTCGCGGTACTCGAACTTCAGGCCCTGGGATTCGACGTCCCAGTAGATCGCCTTCATCTTGATGAGGTCGACCACGCCTTCGAAGTTGTCCTCGGCGCCGATCGGCACCTGCATCGGCACCGGATGCGCGCCGAGGCGCGACTTCATCTGGCCGACGACCTTGTCGAAGTTGGCACCGGTGCGGTCCATCTTGTTGACGAACGCGAGACGCGGCACGCCGTACTTGTTGGCCTGGCGCCACACGGTTTCGGACTGTGGTTGCACGCCGCCGACCGAGCACAGCACGAACACCGCGCCGTCGAGCACGCGCAGCGAACGTTCCACCTCGATCGTGAAATCGACGTGTCCGGGGGTGTCGATGATGTTGAAGCGGTGCTTCGGCAGGGAGTGGTCCATGCCATCCCAGAAGCAAGTCGTGGCCGCGGAAGTGATGGTGATGCCGCGTTCCTGTTCCTGCTCCATCCAGTCCATCGTGGCCGCACCATCGTGCACCTCGCCAATCTTGTGATTGACGCCGGTGTAGAAGAGGATGCGCTCGGTGGTCGTGGTCTTGCCGGCATCGATGTGGGCCATGATGCCGAAGTTCCGATAGCGCTCGATGGGTGTGGTGCGTGCCATTGAATTAACCTGGTGATACCGTTTGTGTTGCTGCTTGATTCGTGAGAGTCGCTCGCTGCGCGAGCTGTAAAGTCGCTCACTTCGTTCGCTGTAAATAGCCAGTAAAAGCGATCCTTCACGAAGCTCCGCTTTTACCCTTTACAGGGCGCGTCGCGCCCGACTTCACTCTTTACTCTTTACCGCTCTTGTTACCACCTGTAATGCGAGAAGGCCTTGTTGGCTTCCGCCATGCGGTGGGTTTCTTCGCGCTTCTTCACTGCGCCGCCACGGTTTTCCGAGGCCTCCAGCAATTCGGCGGCGAGCTTGCGCGGCATCGAGTTCTCGCCACGCTTGCGCGCGGCATCGATGGTCCAGCGCATCGCCAGTGCGGTGCGACGCGAAGCGCGCACTTCGACCGGCACCTGGTAGGTGGCACCGCCGACACGCCGCGACTTCACTTCGACCGCGGGCGCGACGTTGTTGAGCGCTTTCTCGACCAGCGCGACGGGCTCAGGATTCTTCTGACCCAGATGCTCCAGCGCGCCATAGACGATACCTTCGGCGATCGACTTCTTGCCGCTCTGCATCACCATGTTGATGAAACGCGCGATCAACTGGCTGCCGTGCTTCGGGTCGGGCAGGATCACGCGAGCGGGATGGGAACCTTTACGAGACATGTTTAGAACCTTAAAGCGTTAGTAAAAGCGAAAGCGTCAGAAAGTAAGTAAGCCAGTAAAATCGCAGGTGCGTTGTCGCTGCTCTTACTTACTCTTTACGAGGCCGCGTCAGCGGCCGACCTCACTTACTTACGTTCTTTATCCCTTCGGACGCTTGGCGCCGTACTTGGAACGCGATTTGCGGCGCTTGGCGATGCCGGCGCAATCGAGCGAGCCGCGCACGGTGTGGTAACGCACGCCCGGCAGGTCCTTGACGCGGCCGCCGCGGATCAGCACCACGGAGTGTTCCTGCAGGTTGTGGCCTTCGCCGCCGATGTACGAGATGACCTCGTAACCGTTGGTCAGGCGCACCTTGGCCACCTTGCGCATCGCCGAGTTCGGCTTCTTCGGCGTGGTGGTGTACACGCGGGTGCATACGCCACGGCGCTGCGGACAATTCTGCAGCGCGGGCGAGTCACTCTTGTAGGTTTTCGGGCTGCGCGGTCGGCGCACCAACTGATTGACAGTTGCCATTTCCGAGTCCTGGAAAAAACTTGGGTCTTGGGAAAACGCAAAGGCAGACCGGAAACCGGTCTGCCCAGAAGCGGAATTTTAACACGGAATCGCGAGACCGGACAAGCTTTCGCGCCGTAGTGGCATCCTGCTCTCGAACACGAAGCGCATCCGTTGCGCCTCATTTCGATGGTGCCGCGCGCACGAGGCGCGCGGCGTGATCATCAGTTGCCGCTGACCGCGGCTTCGCTCGGTGCCTCGCCGGCTTCTTCGAACACGGCGGACACATTCGCGAGGGTTTCCATTTCCGCGTCGGTCAAACCCGGGGTCGCCTTGCGCTGTGCGTGGAAGGCAAGACCCGTACCGGCCGGAATCAAGCGCCCAACTATAACGTTTTCCTTCAGACCGTGCAAGTCGTCACGCTTGCCGCGCACCGCAGCATCGGTCAGCACCCGCGTGGTTTCCTGGAACGACGCGGCCGAAATGAACGACTCGGTCGCCAAGGACGCCTTGGTGATTCCCAGTAGCACCGGGATCGCCTGCGCCGGATGCTCGTTGCGGGCTTCGGCCTTGCGGTTGATCTCGATGAATTGGCTGTGCTCCACTTGCTCGCCACGCAGGTACGTGGTGTCGCCGGGCTCGATGATCTCGACCTTGCGCAGCATCTGGCGAATGATCGCTTCGATGTGCTTGTCGTTGATCTTCACGCCCTGCAACCGGTACACGTCCTGGATTTCCTTGACCAGGTACCCGGCCAGCCGTTCGACGCCCAGCAGGCGCAGGATGTCGCGCGGATCGGACTCGCCGTCCACCACGGTTTCGCCCTTCTCGACATGCTCGCCTTCGAACACCACGACGTGGCGCCACTTCGGGATCAGGTCCTCGTGCTCGTTGCCGTCCACGTCCTTGATGATCAGGCGCTGCTTGCCCTTGGTGTCCTTGCCGAAGCTGACCACGCCGGAAACCTCGGCGAGGATCGCCGGTTCCTTGGGCTTGCGGGCTTCGAACAGGTCCGCGACGCGCGGCAAACCGCCGGTGATGTCGCGGGTCTTGGACGACTCCTGCGGGATACGCGCGATCACGTCGCCGACGCCGACTTCGGCCCCGTCCTGGATCGAAACGATCGCGCCGGCCGGCAGATACGATTGCGCCGGGATGTCGGTGCCGGGCAGCTTGAGTTCCTGGCCCTTCTTGTCTTCCAGCCGCACCGCCGGACGCAGGTCCTTGGCGTTGCTGCCGCGACGCTTCGGATCGGTCACGACCACGCTCTCGAGACCCGTCAGCTCGTCGATCGAGGACTGCACGGTCACGCCATCGACGAAGTCGATGTAGCGCACGCGGCCTGCCACTTCCGTGACGATCGGGTGGGTATGCGGATCCCAGGTCGCGACGGTCTGGCCGGCCTTGACCTCGGCGCTGTCCTTGACCGTGATGTTGGCGCCGTAGGGCACCTTGTAACGCTCGCGTTCGCGGCCGTTGGCGTCGATCAGGCTGACTTCGCCCGAGCGCGACACCGCGACCAGGTGCCCCTGCGCGTGTTTCACGGTCTTGAGGTTGTTGAACTTCAGCGTGCCCTTGGTCTTGATGGTCACGTTGTCCACCGCGGCGGCACGCGAAGCCGCGCCACCGATGTGGAAGGTACGCATCGTCAGCTGGGTGCCGGGTTCGCCAATCGATTGTGCGGCGATCACGCCCACCGCCTCGCCGAGGTTGACGAGGTGTCCACGGGCAAGATCGCGGCCATAGCACAGTGCGCAAACGCCGAAATCGGCCTCGCAGGTGATCGGTGAACGCACCACGATGTTCTGCACACCGGCCTTGTCGAGCTTTTCAACCAGCGACTCGTCGAGCAGCGTGTTGCGCTCGACGATCGGCTTGTCGTCATCGCCCGGTGCGTACACGTCCTCGACCGTGACACGGCCGAGCACGCGGTCGCGCAGCGGTTCGACCACGTCGCCGCCTTCCACGATCGAAGTCATGGTCAAGCCTTCGTGGGTGCCGCAATCGTGCTCGGTCACCACCACGTCCTGCGCGACGTCGACCAGACGCCGGGTCAGGTAACCCGAATTCGCCGTCTTCAACGCGGTATCGGCCAGGCCCTTGCGCGCGCCGTGGGTGGAGATGAAGTACTGCAGCACGTCCAGGCCTTCGCGGAAGTTCGCCTTGATGGGCGTCTCGATGATCGAGCCGTCCGGCTTGGCCATCAGGCCGCGCATGCCGGCGAGCTGGCGGATCTGCGCCGCGGAACCACGCGCGCCGGAGTCGGCCATGATGAAGATCGAGTTCATCGACTTCTGTTCGTGAATCTTGCCGTCGGCACCCTTGACCTTGTCGAAGCCGATGCCCTTCATCATTGCGGCCGCGATTTGCTCATTGGTGCGCGACCAGATGTCGACCACCTTGTTGTAGCGTTCGCCCGCGGTGACGAGACCGGACTGGAACTGCTCCTGGATCTCGACCACTTCCTTCTCGGCCTCTTCCAGGATCGCCTTCTTCTCTTCCGGAATCTTCATGTCGTCGATGCCGATCGAGATGCCCGAGATCGTCGCGAAACGATAGCCCGTGTACATCAGCTGGTCCGCGAACACCACGGTGTCCTTCAGGCCCAGCTCGCGATAGCACGCATTGATCAACTTGGAGATCGCCTTCTTGGTCAACTCGGTGTTCATGCGGCTGAAAGCCAGGCCTTCCGGCAGGATTTCGGCCAGCAGCGCACGACCCACCGTGGTGTCGGTGAGCGTGATCTTTTCCTTGCGCGAACCGTCGGCGGCAACTTCGACCTCGCGGATGCGCACCTTCACCTTGGCGTGCAACTCGGCCGCCTTGGTGTCGTACGCACGGCGCGCCTCGGATACATCCGCAAATGCCATGCCCTCGCCCTTGGCACCGGCCAGCTCGCGGGTCATGTAATACAAGCCCAGCACCACGTCCTGGGTCGGCACGATGATCGGATCACCGTTGGCCGGCGACAGGATATTGTTGGTGGACATCATCAGCGCACGGGCTTCCAGCTGCGCTTCCAGCGACAGCGGCACGTGCACGGCCATCTGGTCGCCGTCGAAGTCGGCGTTGAACGCGGTGCAGACCAACGGGTGCAGCTGGATGGCCTTGCCTTCGATCAGCTTCGGCTCGAACGCCTGGATGCCGAGGCGGTGCAGGGTCGGCGCGCGATTGAGCAGCACCGGATGCTCGCGGATCACCTCTTCCAGGATGTCCCACACGACCGGCTCTTCGCGCTCGACCGACTTCTTCGCCGCCTTGATGGTCGGCGCGATGCCGCGCAGCTGCAGCTTGGAGAAGATGAAGGGCTTGAACAGTTCCAGCGCCATCTTCTTGGGCAAGCCGCACTGGTGCAGCTTCAGCGTCGGGCCGACGGTGATCACCGAACGGCCGGAGTAATCGACGCGCTTGCCGAGCAGGTTCTGGCGGAACCGGCCCTGCTTGCCCTTGATCATGTCGGCCAGCGACTTCAGCGCGCGCTTGTTGGTGCCGGTGATGGCACGACCGCGGCGGCCGTTGTCCAGCAGCGCATCGACCGACTCCTGCAGCATGCGCTTCTCGTTGCGCACGATGATGTCGGGCGCATTGAGTTCCAGCAGCCGCTTCAGGCGGTTGTTGCGGTTGATGACGCGACGGTACAGGTCGTTGAGGTCGGACGTCGCGAAGCGGCCGCCTTCCAGCGGCACCAGCGGACGCAGGTCCGGCGGCAGCACCGGCAGCACCGTCAGCACCATCCATTCGGGACGATTCTTCGACTCGATGAACGCCTCGACCAGCTTGATGCGCTTGGTGAGGCGCTTCAGCTTGGTTTCGGAATTGGTGGCCGCGATTTCCTCGCGCAGGCGCACCATCTCGCCGTTGAGGTCAAGCGACTTCAACAGTTCGTACACGGCTTCCGCACCCATGCGCGCGTCGAACTCGTCGCCGTGTTCCTCAACCGCGGTGAGGTACTGGTCTTCCGTCAGCATCTGGCCACGCTCGAGCGGAGTCAGACCTGGATCGATCACCACGAAGGCTTCGAAATACAGGATGCGTTCGATGTCGCGCAGCGTCATGTCCAGCATCAGGCCGATGCGCGACGGCAGCGATTTCAGGAACCAGATGTGCGCGGTCGGGCTGGCCAGCTCGATATGGCCCATGCGCTCACGGCGCACCTTCGCAAGTGTCACCTCGGTGCCGCACTTTTCGCACACCACGCCGCGGTGCTTCATGCGCTTGTACTTGCCGCACAGGCACTCGTAGTCCTTGATCGGGCCGAAGATGGCGGCGCAGAACAGGCCGTCACGCTCCGGCTTGAAGGTGCGGTAGTTGATGGTTTCGGGTTTCTTCACTTCGCCCCACGACCACGAACGGATCAGGTCGGGCGAGGCCAGCGAGATCTTGATCGCATCGAAGTTCTGCGGCTGCGATTGCTGGTTGAACAGGTTCAGAAGGTCTTTCATTGCTTCACTCCATTACGGAGAAATTGAGTCGGATGGAAAAGCGGGAGAACGGATGACGGAACGGGAACGCGGTTGCCGCGCATCCGTTCCGATTCCGCGTCAACGTTCTTCCAGCTCCATGTCGATTGCCAGCGAGCGGATCTCCTTGACCAGCACGTTGAACGATTCGGGCATGCCCGCAGACATCTTGTGTTCGCCGTCGACGATGGATTTGTACATCTGGTTGCGGCCCTGCACGTCGTCGGACTTCACCGTCAGCATTTCCTGCAGGGTGTAGGCCGCGCCATAGGCTTCCAGCGCCCACACTTCCATTTCGCCGAAGCGCTGGCCGCCGAACTGCGCGCGCCCGCCGAGCGGTTGCTGGGTGACCAGCGAGTACGGACCGGTGGAACGCGCGTGCATCTTGTCGTCGACCAAATGGTTGAGCTTCAGGTAATGCATGTAGCCCACCGTGACCGGGCGATCGAACGCATCGCCGGTGCGCCCGTCGTACAGCGTGGTCTGGCCCGATTCCGGCAACTCCGCCAACCGCAACATGGACTTGATCTCGGCCTCGTCGGCACCGTCGAACACCGGCGTCGCCATCGGCACGCCAGCCACCAGGTTCGCTGCCAGCGCGAGGATCTCGTGATCCTTCAACGAATCCAGATCGACGTGGTGTTCGGCCTTGCCGGAGTTGTAGATCTCGTTGAGGAACTTGCGGATCTTGTCGGCCTTCTCCTTGGCTTCCAGCATCCGACCGATCTTCTCGCCCAGGCCCTTGGCTGCCCAACCGAGATGGGTTTCCAGAATCTGGCCGATGTTCATGCGCGAAGGCACGCCCAGCGGGTTCAGCACGATGTCGATCGGGTTGCCGTCGGCCATGTAGGGCATGTCCTCGACCGGCGCGATCAGCGACACCACACCCTTGTTACCGTGGCGACCGGCCATCTTGTCGCCGGGTTGGATGCGGCGCTTGACCGCCAAGTGCACCTTGACCTGCTTCAGCACGCCCGGAGCAAGATCATCGCCCGCGGTGATCTTGGCCTGCTTCTCGCGGAAGCGCTTGTCGAAGGCTTCCTTGTGGCGCTTGATCTGCTCGGCCGCGCGCGAAACCAGTTCGGCGGTTTCCTCGTCCTTCGGATTGACCTTGAACCACTCGTCCTTTTTCAAGGAATCGAGGTATTCATTGGTGATCTCCGCGTTCTTCTTCAGGCCCTGCGGACCGTTGTTGGCGGGTTTGCCGACCAGTTGTGAACGCAGGCGGCCGTAGATCGCACCTTCCAGGATGCGGAACTGGTCGTCCAGGTCCTTGCGGACGCGCTGGATTTCCATTTCCTCGATCTGCTTGGCACGCTCGTCCTTCTCGATGCCGTCGCGCGTGAATACCTGCACGTCGATCACGGTGCCGTCCATGCCGGGCGGCACGCGCAGCGAGCTGTCCTTCACGTCGGACGCCTTCTCGCCGAAGATCGCGCGGAGCAACTTTTCTTCCGGCGTCAGCTGCGACTCGCCCTTGGGCGTGACCTTGCCGACCAGGATGTCGCCGACTTTCACCTCCGCGCCGATGTAGACGATGCCCGACTTGTCGAGGCGGTTCAGCGCCTGCTCGCCCACGTTCGGGATGTCGGCCGTGATTTCTTCCGGCCCGAGCTTGGTGTCGCGTGCCTGGCAGGTCAGTTCCTCGATGTGGATCGAGGTGTAGCGATCTTCCTGCACCACGCGCTCGGACAACAGCACCGAGTCCTCGAAGTTGTAGCCGTTCCACGGCATGAACGCGACCAGCATGTTCTGACCCAGCGCCAGTTCGCCAAGGTCAGTCGAGGAACCGTCGGCCAGCACATCGCCGATCGCAACCTTGTCACCGACGTTGACCAGCGGGCGCTGGTTCAAGTTGGTGCTCTGGTTGGAACGCGTGTACTTGGTGAGCGTGTAGATGTCCACGCCCGGATCGTTCTCGCCGACCTCCTTCTCGTTCACGCGGACCACGATGCGCGCGGCGTCGACCTGCTCGATCACGCCACCGCGTCGCGCTGCGATGGTGACGCCGGAATCACGCGCGACCGCGCGTTCGATGCCGGTGCCGACCAGCGGTTTTTCGGAACGCAGTGTCGGCACGGCCTGACGCTGCATGTTGGCGCCCATCAGCGCGCGGTTGGCATCGTCGTGCTCCAGGAACGGCACCAGCGCCGCCGCCACCGACACGGTCTGCATCGGCGACACGTCCATGTAATTGATCTCGGACACCGGGCGCAATTCGGACTCGCCCTTGAAGCGGCAGGACACGAATTCCTCGGTGAACTTGCCGTGCTTGTCGAGCGGCGAGTTCGCCTGCGCGATCACGTAATTGCCTTCCTCGATCGCCGAAAGGTAATCCACCGCGTCGGTGACCTTGCCATTCGTCACCTTGCGATACGGCGTTTCCAGGAAGCCGTAATGGTTGGTGCGCGCGTACACGGCCAGCGAGTTGATCAGGCCGATGTTCGGACCTTCCGGTGTTTCGATGGTGCAGACGCGGCCGTAATGGGTCGGATGCACGTCGCGCACCTCGAAGCCCGCGCGTTCGCGCGTGAGGCCGCCCGGCCCAAGCGCGGAGACGCGGCGCTTGTGGGTGACTTCCGACAGCGGGTTGTTCTGGTCCATGAACTGCGACAACTGCGAGGAGCCGAAGAACTCTTTCACCGCCGCCGCGACCGGCTTGGCGTTGATGAGGTCCTGCGGGCCGAGGTTGTCGGCTTCGGCCAGCGAAAGGCGCTCCTTGACCGCGCGCTCGACGCGCACGAGGCCGATGCGGAACGCGTTCTCGGCCATCTCGCCGACGCTGCGCACGCGGCGGTTGCCGAGATGGTCGATGTCGTCCACGGTGCCGTGGCCGTTCTTGATGTCGATCAGCACACGCAGCACGTCGAGGATGTCGGACGTGTCACCCTGCGCCTGCACCAGCTTGGCCGCGTCCTCTTCCTTGCGGGTCGAGAAATACTTATTGTCGTACAGCACCGACGGACCGGTGACGTCGGCGCGGCCGACGCGACGGTTGAACTTCATGCGGCCGACCGTGGAGAGGTCGTAGCGCTCGAAGGTGAAGAACAGGTTGTGGAACAGGTTCTGCGCGGCTTCCTTGGTCGGCGGCTCGCCCGGACGCATCATCCGGTAGATTTCGACCAGCGCCTCGAGCTGCGTGTGGGTCGGATCGGCACGCAGGGTATTGGAAATGTACGGACCGCGATCGAGGTCGTTCACGAACAGCGTCGCGATCGTGTCGATGCCGGCCTTGCGGAAGGCTTCGATGAGGTCGGCGGTCAGCTCGTCGTTGGCGGACGCCAGCAACTCACCGGTGTTCGCGTCCACGATGTCGTTCGAAAGAATGCGGCCGACCATGTAGTCGTCCGGCACTTCCAGCGTGGTGATCTTGGCGTTCTTCAGCTCGCGTACGTGGCGCGCGGTGATGCGCTTGTCCTTCTCGACCAGCACCTTGTCGCCGGCGACCAGGTCGAAGTTCAGGGTTTCGCCACGCAGGCGCTCCGGTACCAGCGCCAGTTCGGCGTGGCCTTCCTTGCCGAGGTGGAACACGTTGTGTTCGAAGAAGATGTCCAGCATCTCTTCGTTGGTGTAACCCAGCGCGCGCAGCAGGATCGTCACCGGCAACTTGCGGCGACGGTCGATGCGGGTGAACAACACTTCCTTGGGATCGAACTCGAAATCCAGCCACGAACCGCGGTACGGGATCACGCGCGCGTTGAACAGCAACTTGCCGGAGCTGTGCTGCTTGCCCTTGTCGTGGTCGAAGAACACGCCGGGCGAACGGTGCAACTGCGAAACGATCACGCGCTCGGTGCCGTTCACGATGAAGGTGCCAGTCTCGGTCATGAGTGGGATTTCGCCCATGTAGACCTCCTGCTCCTTCACCAGTTTCGTGACTTTCCTGGAAGCCGGGCTGTCCTTGTCGTAAATGACAAGGCGCACCTTGACGCGCAGCGGCGCGCCGTAGCTCATGCCACGCACGCGGCACTCGCGCTCGTCGAACGCGGGTTCACCGAAGTGGTAATCGACGAATTCCAGTTCCGCGTTGCCGGAATGGCTGCGGATCGGGAACACGGATTTCAGCGCGGCCTCGAGGCCGGTGTCCTGGCGCGCGTTCAGGGGAACGTCGGCCTGCAGGAAATCCTTGTAGGAATCGGTCTGGATGGTCAGCAGGTTGGGCACGCCGAGGACCGGCGGGCGCTTGCCGAAATCCTTGCGGATGCGCTTCTTTTCGGTGAAGGAATAGGTCGTCATGGATGCTACCGCCTCGTTCTGGGGACACGGGGCCGCTTGCGGGCCCGGGAAACGTGGTGGAGCTGTCACTTAGGAAGTCGCTGGTATTGCCGGCACCAGCACGCCCATCTGTTGCTACTTCGTGTGAACAACTCGAATCTGGTTTTTTTGCAACTTAGCTTCTGCAACGGCCGAAGGCCGGGGACTTGCGTCCCCAGCCTTGGCTTATCGTCATCCCGGCGCAGGCCGGGATCCATCTTGAGTTTTTCGCATCTTCAAAATGGACCCCGAATCAACGCACGTCCATGTACCGTCCGGGGCGAGTGCATCCTGCACTCACTTCAACTCGACCTTGGCACCAGCCGCTTCGAGATCCTTCTTCATCTTCTCGGCGTCTTCCTTGCTGGCGCCTTCCTTGACGGTCTGTGGCGCGCCTTCGACCAGGTCCTTGGCTTCTTTCAAGCCAAGACCGGTGATCGCGCGCACGGCCTTGATCACTTCGACCTTCTTCTCGCCGATCGCTGCCAACACGACGTTGAATTCGGTCTTCTCTTCGACGGCGGCGGCGCCACCGGCGGCGGGGGCGGCGGCCATGGCCACCGGGGCCGCGGCGGACACGCCGAACTTGTCTTCCATCGCCTTGACCAGCTCCATCACCTCGACGAGGGTCTTGGACGAGATGGCTTCGATGATGTCTTCATTGCTGAGGGACATGGGGTTGCTCCTGAAACTTTGAAAGGTTGATTGGGAAAAAAGCTGTTGTGGAAAGTCAGGCCATGGAAGGCCGTTCTGATGCCAGTTACCCGTTGCAGGAAAAATCTGCGCCGGGATTGAACGAAGCGGCGATCAGGGACGATCGCACAAACCATTTTTGAGTTCGTCCGAACTTTGCCTTACGCGGCCTTCTGCTGGCCGACCGCATTGATGACGCGGGCGGTCTGCGCGGCGGGCTCGGCCAGCACGCGCACCAGCATGGTGGCGGGCTGCACCAGCACGCTGAGCAGCATCGACAGCGCCTGATCGCGGGTCGGCAACGAAGCCAGCACGTCGACATGCGAGGCGGGATACGCCTTGCCACCGACCGCGACCAGCTTCGGCTTCAGGGCATCGTTGGCCTTGACGTACTCCTTGACCAGACGCCCGGCGGCACCCGGATCCTCGGTCGAAAAGGCATACAGCAACGGACCGGTGAGTTGCTCTTTCGTGCACTCGTATTCGGTACCGTCCACTGCGCGACGCACCAGGGTGTTCTTTGCAACTTTCAGGAACACACCCGAGGTACGTGCCTTCTTGCGCAGCTCGGTGAGCTGCTCGACCGTAAGACCCGCGTACTCCGCGGCGACCAGCGAGTGCGCCTTGGCGGCCACCTCTGCCAGTTCGGCAACGAGCTCTTTCTTTTGTGCCAGATTGAGCGGCATTGCATCCTCCGATGAATCCATCGCGCTCCATGCGCGATGCACTCGAACCAAACGGATCATCGGCATCCTGCCGATCCGCCGGCACCACCAGGTGCCTTGTTGCGGTGTCCGCTCGGAGATCAACCTTTCAGTCGATTCGTTGCGGGCGACACCATCTGCGCAGGCAGGAATCCATCCAGCGATTCCGATTGAGGCTTGGCGGGTCGAAACCCGCTTCGCCACCTGCGGTCTTTGACGGCTCGGTTGCGGTGCCTTGCAACGTCGCCCTCAAAAGCTTCTTCCCTTCTCCCTCCGGAGAAGGTGGCGCGAAGCGCCGGATGAGGGTTCGAACCGTTCGGACCTTCACCCCAGCCCTCTCCCACAGGGAGAGGGGTTCAAATCATCATTTCGTTGCCGCGGCCGCCAGTGTGGACGGATCGACGATCACGCCGAGACCCATCGTGCTGGAGACCGACACCTTCTGCAGATACTGGCCCTTGGCGGTGGACGGCTTGACCTTCAAAAGGTCGGCGACCAGCGCGTTCAAGTTGTCGCGCAGCGCGTCAATCTCGAAGTTCACCTTGCCGATCGAGCAATGCACGATGCCGGCCTTGTCGTTGCGGTAACGCACCTGGCCCGCCTTGGCGTTTTTCACCGCGCCGACCACGTCCGGCGTCACGGTGCCGACCTTGGGGTTCGGCATCAGGCCGCGCGGACCGAGCAACTGGCCGAGCTTGCCGACCACGCGCATCGCATCCGGGGTCGCGATCACGACGCCGAAATTGATGTCGCCTTCCTGCATCTGGGTGGCCAGATCATCCATGCCGACCACATCGGCGCCGGCAGCTTTGGCCGCTTCCGCCTTCTCGCCGGCTGGGCAGAACACCGCCACGCGCACCGTCTTGCCGGTACCGTGCGGCAGCACGGTGGAACCGCGCACGCCCTGGTCGGATTTCTTGGCATCGATGCCGAGACGGATCGCCACGTCCACCGATTCCACGAACTTGGTCTTGGCGTTGTCCTTCAGGATCTTCAACGCCGCGTCGACCGGATAGGGCTTGCCGGGTTCGACTTGGCTCGACATCGCCTTGAAACGCTTGCTCAGTGCCATGTCAGACGCCCTCCACGTTGAGACCCATGCTGCGCGCGCTGCCCGCGATGGTGCGCACGGCCGCGTCCAGATCCGCCGCGGTGAGGTCGGGCTCTTTCTGCTTGGCGATGTCTTCCAGTTGCTTGCGCGTCACCTTGCCCACCTTGTCGGTGTTGGGCTTGGACGAACCCGACTGGATGCCGACTGCCTTCTTCAGCAGCACGGTCGCGGGCGGGGTCTTGGTGACGAAGGTGAAGCTGCGGTCCGAATACGCGGTGATGATGGTCGGGATCGGCAGACCCTTTTCCAGCTTCTGCGTGGCGGCATTGAATGCCTTGCAGAATTCCATGATGTTGAGGCCGCGCTGGCCCAGCGCCGGACCGACCGGCGGGCTGGGATTGGCCTCACCGGCCTTGACCTGCAGCTTGATGTAACCGACGACTTTCTTTGCCATTGCTTTTGCTCCTGCGAGTTCAAACGCCTGTTGTCAGGCTCCTCGCTGCTGTGAAAACCGCAAGTCGCTCGCTGCGCTCGCTGTCAGTCGGTGGCTGCGCCACCTGCAAAGAGTCAGTGTGCTTCTACTGACCCTTTACTTGACTTACAGCGCACGAAGTGCGTGACTCACTCCTACGCTTTTTCCACCTGCCCGAACTCCAGTTCCACCGGAGTCGAACGACCAAAAATCAGCACCGCCACGCGCAGGCGGCTCTTCTCGTAATTGACTTCCTCGACCACACCGTTGAAATCGTTGAACGGCCCCTCGGTGACGCGCACCATTTCGCCCGGTTCGAACAGCACCTTCGGCCGCGGCTTCTCGATGCCTTCCTTGACGCGATTGAGGATCGCGTCGGCCTCGGAATCCTTGATCGGCACCGGTTTGTCGGCGGTGCCGCCGATGAAACCCATCACCTTCGGCGTTTCCTTGACCAGATGCCAGCACTCGTCGTCGATGCGCGGGGCGCGCGCTTCACCAGTCGTTTCGATCTGCACCAGCACGTAGCCGGGGAAGAACTTGCGCTCGCTCTTGCGCTTCTGGCCGCCGCGCATCTCGACCACTTCCTCGGTCGGTACCAGCACTTCGCCGAACTTGTCCTGCATGCCGGAACGCGCCACGCGCTCGGTCAGTGCACGCGAGACCTGATGCTCGAAGCCCGAGTAGGCGTGGACCACGTACCAGCGTTTGCCTGTCGTTTCTGTCATGTTCAAAG
>Ga0207707_10002733_pt1 | contig 15764 bp, 16 predicted proteins | sample KBSC83BmetaG_FD_184336 | JGI IMG/M metagenome (GOLD analysis project Ga0207707, IMG submission 184336) | Corn rhizosphere microbial communities from Kellogg Biological Station, Michigan, USA - KBS C8-3B metaG (SPAdes) (version 2) | ecosystem: Host-associated > Plants > Roots > Rhizosphere ...
TGCACGGCGCGATGTTCGCGATGCTGCCGCCGGGCGGGAAGCTCGGCGTGCATCGCGATCCGTACGCGGGATCGCTGCGCTATCACCTCGGGCTGTCGACCCCCAACGCCGAGGCGTGCCGGATCATCGTCGACGGCGAGCCCTACGCCTGGAAAGACGGCGAGGCCGTGATCTTCGACGAGACGTACATCCACTGGGCCGAGAACCGCACCGACACCCCGCGGATGATCCTGTTCGCCGACGTCGAGCGGCCGCTGACGAGCCGCGTCGTCACCGGCCTCAATCGCTGGGTGAGCCGCCACGTGATCAAGGCCAGCGCCAGCGCGAACGTCGAGGGCGAGCGCATCGGCGCCTTCAACCGCGTGTTCCGCTTCTTCGACCAGGTCGACGTGGCGCGCCGCAAGCTCAAGAACTGGAGCAAGCCGGTGTATGTCTTCGTCAAGTGGGGACTCCTGACCGGCATCGTCGCGCTCGCGGTGATCTGAGCGAGGCGGGGGGCGCGGCGCCCGCCCGGCGGGCGCCGGCCAAGGAATTGCGCGTCGGCTTCGACGCCAATGCGCGCGCGGGATGCCAACGCCTGGCCGGGTGGTGCGCCTCCAGCGCAGTGGCGGGCCGGCACGACGCTCCGGCGCGAGTGCCTTGGCAGGAACTCCCATCCGCGCCCGCGAGCGGGCGCTCGACGCAAGGGCCGGAAAAGGTGGCATAATGTTGAATTTTCTACGAATTATCCCACCGGAGCCCCGAAATGGCGGTCGAACGCACCCTTTCCATCATCAAGCCCGATGCCGTCGCCCGGAACGTGATCGGCGAGATCTACTCCCGTTTCGAGAAGGCGGGCCTCAAGATCGTCGCGGCGCGGATGGCGCACCTGTCGCGTGCCGAGGCCGAGGGCTTCTACGCGGTGCACAAGGAGCGGCCGTTCTTCCGCGACCTGGTCGCGTTCATGACCTCGGGCCCGGTGATGATCCAGGTGCTGGAAGGCGAGGACGCGATCGCGCGCAATCGCGAGCTGATGGGCGCGACCGACCCGAAGAAGGCGGCGAAGGGCACGATTCGCGCCGACTTCGCGGCGTCGATCGACGCCAATGCGGTGCACGGCTCGGACGCGGCCGCGACCGCCCGCGACGAGGTCGCGTATTTCTTCCCCGCGCTCAACGTCTATTCGCGCTGACGCGTGAAGCCGATGTCGTGCAAGCCGCGCGCGAACCGCTGACCGCAGCACCCGTCGCCAACCTGCTGGACTTCGATCCGGCGGGGCTCGCGGCATGGATGGCCGCGCGCGGCGACAAGCCGTTTCGCGCGAAGCAGGTGTCGCGCTGGGTGCACCAGCGCTTCGCCGCCGATTTCGCGGCGATGACCGACCTCGCCCGCGACGCGCGCGCGGCGCTCGCGGCGCAGGCGACGATCGCGGCGCCCGCGGTGATCCGCGACAGCACCGCGCACGACGGCACGCGCAAATGGCTGCTCGACGCCGGCAACGGCAACGCGGTCGAGGCGGTCTACATTCCCGAGGACGACCGCGGCACGCTGTGCATCTCGTCGCAGGCGGGCTGCGCGCTCGACTGCGCTTTCTGCTCGACGGGCCACGGCGGCTTCAACCGCAACCTCACCACCGCGGAGATCGTCGGGCAGCTCTGGCACGCCAACCGCGCGCTGCTTGACGATGGCGTCGGGGCGCCCTGGGTCGAAGCCGGGCGCGCGCCGATCACCAACGTCGTGATGATGGGCATGGGCGAGCCGCTCGCCAACTTCGAGCCGGTGGCGAGGGCGCTCCGCCTATTCGTCGACGACAACGCCTACGGCCTGTCGCGGCGCCGCGTCACGCTGTCGACGTCGGGCATCGTGCCGATGATCGACCGCCTCGCGCGCGAGGCGCCGGTCGCGCTGGCGGTGAGCCTGCACGCGCCCGACGACGCGCTGCGCGACCGGCTCGTGCCGATCAATCGCGTGCACCCGCTCGACGAGCTCCTCGCCGCGTGCGTGCGCTATCTCGAGTTCGCACCGCGCGATTTCGTGACGTTCGAGTACGTGATGCTCGACGGCGTCAACGACGCGCCAGCGCAGGCGCGCGCGCTCGCGACGCGCGTGCGCGACGTGCCGTGCAAGATCAACCTGATTCCGTTCAACCCGTTCCCCGGCGGCGATTTCCGCCGCAGCCCCCGCGCGCGCATCGTCGCGTTTCGCGACGTGCTGCAGTCGGCCGGCATCGTCGCGACGATCCGCAAGACGCGCGGCGACGACATCGACGCCGCGTGCGGCCAGCTCGCCGGGAAGGTGCACAACCGCGTCAAGCGGCCGCTCGCCTCGCGCGTCGTGCCGATCGCGTCCCGTTAAGCCCACGAAGGTCCCGCATGCGTCGCATTACCGCCCTCCTCGCCGCTGCCGCCGCGATCGCCGTCGCCGGTTGCGCCTCGAAGCCAACGCAAACGACACCGCAGACGGTGATCGAGACGCCGCAGGTGCAGCTCGCGCCGCAGCCGCCGGTGACGCCGCGGCGCAAGGCCGAGCTCCACACCGAGCTCGCCGCCGGCTACTACGAGCGCGGGCAGATGAGCGTCGCGCTCGATGAGCTCAAGCTCGCAGAGCGCGACGATCCGACGTACTCACGCATCTACAATGTCTACGGGCTGGTCTACACGATGATCGGCGAGGCCGACAAGGCCGAGGCGAACTTCCGCCGCGCGCTGTCGATCGCGCCCAACGATTCCGAGCTCCACCACAACTGGGGCGCGTTCCTGTGCTCGCACGGGCACCCGGCGGAGTCGATCGCCGAGTTCGAGATCGCCGCGCGCGACCCGCTGTACAAGACGCCGGAGATCGCGCTCACCAACGCCGGCAAGTGCAGCGTGCTGCTGGGCAAGAACGCCGAGGGCGAGCAATACTTCCGCCGCGCGCTGTCGCTCAAGCCGCAGGACGCGAGCGCGGCGTACAACCTCGCGCTCCTCGACTACCGCGAGGGACGCCTCGACGAGGCACAAACGCTGATGCGCACGGTGATGTCGCAGAACAATGCGCCGGCGCCCGCGCTCTACCTCGGCATGTGCATCGAGAAGCGCAAGGGCGACCGCGACTCGCAGGATTCGTACGCGCAGCAGATCCGCAACCGCTTCCCGCGCTCCCCCGAGTCGCAGAACCTCGACGGCAAGGATTGCTGATGGCGGTCGAGGACGACACGCCCGCACCGCCGACGCCGCGCGACGCCGGTGCGATGCTCGCCGCGGCGCGCGAGGCCGCGGGACTTTCGATCGACGCGGTGGCGGGGCAGCTGAAGCTCGCGCCGCGCCAGGTGCGCGCGATCGAGGCCGGCGATTTCGCCGCGCTGCCGGGCCGCACGTTCGTGCGCGGCTTCGCGCGCAACTACGCGCGACTGCTGGGCCTCGACGCCGCGAGCGTGCTCGCGGCGCTGCCCGACGCCGAGGCCGAGCCGGGCCTGTCGCATCCGCATCTCGCGAGCACCGACCGCGCGATGGGCGAGATCCCCGCCGAGCGCGCGCGGCCCCGCTCCGTCGCCGGATGGGCGATCGCGCTGGCGCTCCTCGCGATCGTGGTCGTCGCCGTCGCCTACGAACGGCTGCGCCCGCCGCCGGCGAGCGAGCCGCCTGCGAGCGCGCCTGCCGCGGAAGCGCCGCCGCCGCCGAGCGCGCCGCCGCCGGGCGCGCCGCCCGGCGAAGGCAAGCCGCTGCCCAATCCCGCCGCGCCGGCGCCAACGTCGTCGAACGACGGCAACCCCGCCACGAGCGACGCCGCGGTCGTTCCCGCCGCCGCGGACGCCGCGCACGCCGGCAACACGGCAGCCACGCTCGCGAACCCACCGTCCGGGGCGCTCGTGCCGGTGTCGGCGAGCGCCCCCCCGCAGCGCGCGGATGCCGCGACGGGCGCCGCCGCGCAACCGTCCGCAGGCACGCAACCGGCAGTCGGCGGGCCGACGCTCGCGATCGTGTTCCGCGGCACGTCGTGGATCGACGTCAAGGACGCGGGCGGCGCGAGCCTCCTCACGATGACCGGCAGCGCCGGCACGTCGCGCACGCTCGAAGCGGCGCCGCCGCTCGCGCTCGTCGTCGGCAACGCCAGCGACGTCGATGTCACGTATCGCGGCGCGCCGGTCGACCTCACGCCGCACATCCGCCAGAACGTGGCGCGGCTGACGCTGCGCTGACCCGCACGATGAGCACGACCGAAAAGCCTGGGTCGCAGGTCATCTCGCCGCGCGGGTCGGATACCGCCGCAGGCGGCGCGCCCAGGGCAACCCGGCTGCAGGCGGTGCGCGGCATGAACGACGTGCTGCCGGACGAGGCGCCGCTGTGGCAGCGCGTCGAGGACGCCGCGCGCACGGTGTTCGCGCAGTACGGCTACCGCAACCTGCGCGTGCCGGTGGTCGAAGCGACGGCGCTGTTCGTGCGCGGCATCGGCGACGCCACCGACATCGTCGAGAAGGAGATGTACACGTTCGCCGACCGGCTCAACGGCGATTCGCTGACGCTGCGCCCCGAGGCCACCGCCGGCATCGTGCGCGCGGCGATCGAGCACAGCCTCACCTACGAGCGCCCGCAGCGCGTCTGGACGATGGGGCCGATGTTTCGCCACGAGCGCCCGCAGAAAGGCCGCTACCGGCAGTTCCACCAGCTCGACGCCGAGGCGCTGGGGTTCGAGGGGCCCGACGTCGACGCCGAGCAGATCATGATGCTCGCGCGGCTGTGGAAGGCGCTCGGGCTCGCGGACGTGTCGCTCAAGATCAACTCGATCGGCGACGCCGACGACCGGCTGCGCCATCGCGCGCTGCTGATCGAGCACTTCGAGCGCCACCGCGACGTGCTCGACGCCGACGCAGAGCGCCGGCTGCACGCGAATCCCCTGCGCCTCCTCGATTCCAAGCATCCGCCGATGCAGGAGGCGATTCGCCTGGCGCCGCGCCTCATCGACCGGATCGGCGCGCCGGCGCGCGCGCACTTCGAGGGCCTCACCGCCGCGCTCGACGCCGCCGGCATCGCCTACGAGGTCGACGCGCGGCTGGTGCGCGGGCTCGACTATTACAATCGCACCGTCTTCGAGTGGGTGACGGGCGCGCTGGGCGCGCAGGGCGCGATCGCCGGCGGTGGCCGCTACGATGGCCTCGCGGCGCTGCTCGGCGGCAAGCCGATGCCGGCGTGCGGCTACGCCTGCGGCATCGAGCGGCTCGTGCTGCTGCTGCGCGAGCAGGGCGCGACGGCGCACGACGCGCCGCTCGCCTATGTCGCGCACGCCGGCGACGCCGCGGCGAGGATGGCGCTTGCCGTCGCGGAATCGCTGCGCGACCGCGGCCATGCGGTCGTCGTGCACGCGGGCGGGGGCAGCCTCAAGTCGCAGATGAAGCGTGCCGACGCGAGCGGCGCCGCGGTCGCGCTCATCATCGGCGACGACGAGGTCGCGGCCGGCACCGTCACGCTGAAGCCGTTGCGCGTCGCCGCGCCGCAGTCGGCGGTGGCCGTCGCGGACGTCGCCGCGCGCGCGGCGTCGTACGCCGCATAACGATCAATCACGCACTCCGGGCAAACTGCAATGGCCGTCTACGATCTCGAAGAGCAGGAACAACTCGACGCACTGAAGACATGGTGGTCGGAGCACGGCAGCCGCATCGCCGCGCTCGTCATCGCGGTGTGCGTCGCGTTCATCGGCGTGCAGGGATGGCGCTGGTACGAGGCGAACCGCCTCAACACGGCGTCGGTCCTCTACGGCGCCGTCGCCGACGCGGCACGCACCGAAAACGCCGCCAAGGGCAAGGAGGCGATGGCGCAGCTCGCCGACCGCTACGCCGGCACGCCGTACGCGCCGCGCGCCGCGCTCGTGTACGCCAAGCTCCTGTGGGACAGCGGCGACAAGGCCGGCGCGCGCACGCAATTGCAATGGGCGCTCGATCACGCCGACGACGCCGAGCTCGGCGCGATCGCGCGCTACCGGCTCGCCGAAGCGTGGCTCGACGACGGCAAGCCCGACGACGCGCTGAAGCTCGCCGACGCCAAGGTGCCCGATGCGTTCGCGGGCATCTACGCCGACCTGCGCGGCGACGCGCTGTCGGTTGCGGGCCGCAAGGACGACGCGCGCAAGGCGTACGAAGCCGCGCTCGCCAAGCTCGACGCGCGCTCGCCGTACCGCAACTACGTCGAGGTCAAGTTCCACGCGCTCGGCGGCGACACCGCGCCCACGCCCGCGAGCAACGCGTTGCCCGCCATCGCACCGGCGGCCAAGTCGACGGCGTCCGGCACCGCGGCGAGCGCTCCGGGCGCGCCCGCCGCCGCGGGCGGCGGCACCGCCGGCAAGCCATGAGCGAGCGTTCCACGCGCGCGCGGCTCGCCGCGCGCCTTGGGATCGCCGCGCTCGCGCTGGCGAGCGCGGGCTGCAGCACGCTGACGTCGTGGATGCCGACGATCCCCGCGCCGTGGACGCTCGGCTGGTTCAGCGATCGCTACAAGCCGGGCCCGATGCCCGAGCTCAAGGCGGCGAGCGTCACGCCGGTCGTCAACTGGCAGGCGAGCGTCGGCAAGGTGCCGTTCGGCTTCACGCCGGCGGTGACGACCGACGCGATCTACGCGGCGGCGGCGGACGGCACGCTCGTGCGCCTCGATCCCGCGACGGGTCGCGTCGAATGGCGGATCAACGTCGCCGCGCGACTGTCGGCGGGCGTGGGCGCCGACGACAAGGTCGCGATCGTCGGCACCGGTGAAGGCGCGGTGATCGCCGTCACGGCGGATGGCAAGATCGCGTGGAAGGCCGACGTGTCGAGCGAAGTGACGGCGCCGCCCGCCGTGGCCGACGGCGTCGCGGTCGTGTATTCGGGCGACGGCCGCGTGTTCGCGCTCGACACCGCCGACGGCAAGCGCCGCTGGGTGTACCAGCGCCAGAATCCGCCGCTCGTCGTCGCCAACAGCGCGCCGGCGACGATCAGCCACGGCGGCGCCTTCATCGGCACCGCGGGCGGCAGGCTCGCCGCGCTCGACGTGACCAACGGCATCGTCGGCTGGGAAGCCGCCGTCGCGGTACCGAAGGGCGCGACCGAGCTCGAGCGCATCGCCGACGTCACGAGCCCACCCGTGATGAATGGACGCGACGTCTGCGCGACCGCGTTCCAGGGCCGCACCGTATGCTTCGACGCGCTGCGCGGCACGAGCGTGTGGTCGCGCGACGTGGCGAGCTACGGCGGCATGACCAAGGACGCGAAGAATTTCTACATCACCGACGACGCGGGCTCGGTGATCGCGCTCGACAAGTCGACGGGCGCCACCGTGTGGAAGCAGGACGTGCTGAAGGATCGCAAGATCCGCGGCCCGCAGATGGTCGGCGACTACGTCGGCGTCGTCGACGTGCAGGGCTGGCTGCACCTCCTCGCCACCGCCGACGGCGCGTACGTCGGGCGCATCGCCACCGACGGCTCGGTTCCGGCCGCCACGCCGGCGGCGACGGCGACGGGCGCCGTGTGGCAGTCGCGCAACGGCAGCGTCATCAGCGTCGGCGTACGCTGACAAGACCGCGCGTGCGATGCTGCCCACCGTCGCGCTGGTCGGCCGTCCCAACGTCGGCAAGTCGACGCTGTTCAACCGCCTGACGCGCTCGCGCGCGGCGCTCGTCCACGACATCCCGGGACTCACGCGCGACCGCCACTACGGCCGCGCGCGCGGCGACACACGCGCGTTCCTGGTCGTCGACACCGGCGGTTTCGAGCCGGTCGCCAAGTCGGGCATCGAGCGCGAGATGGCGCGCCAGGCGGAGACCGCGATCGCCGAGGCCGACGTGGTCGTGTTCATCGTCGACGGCCGCGAAGGCGTGACGCCGCAGGACCTCGCGATCGCCGCGCGGCTGCGCCGCACCGGCCGGCCTGCGCTCCTCGTCGTCAACAAGACCGAGGGCATCGACCGCGAGCGCGCCGCCGCCGATTTCCACGAGCTCGGTGCCGGCGTGCCGCTGCCCGTGTCGGCGGCGCACGGCGAGAACGTCAAGGCGCTCGTCGAGCAGATCGAGGCGCTGCTGCCGCGCGCGGACGACGCGGATGAGTCGGCAGCGCACGACGATCGCGTCATGGTGGCGATCGTCGGCCGGCCGAACGTCGGCAAGTCGACGCTCGTCAACACGCTGCTCGGCGAGGAGCGCGTCATCGCGTTCGACGAGCCCGGCACGACGCGCGACGCGATCCACCTCGAGTTCGACGCCGGCGCGCGGCACTACACGCTGATCGACACCGCCGGCGTGCGCCGCCGCGGCAAGGTGACCGAGGCGATCGAGAAGTTCTCGGTGCTGAAGACGATGCAGGCGATCGAGGATGCCAACGTCGTCGTGCTGCTGCTCGACGCCACCGCGGGGATCGCCGACCAGGACGCGCACATCGCGAGCTACGCGCTCGACGCCGGCCGCGCGCTGGTGGTCGCGGTCAACAAGTGGGATGCGGCCGACACCGAGGCGCGCGACGCGATCAAGCGCGACATCGATCGCAAGCTCGCGTTCCTCGACTTCGCCGATCGCCAATACATCAGCGCGCGCGACGGCAAGGGCGTGAAGGCGGTGCTCGCCGCCGTTGACGCGGCGTACAAGGCAGCGATGTCGCGCATGCCCACGCCGCGCCTGACGCGCGCGCTCATCGAGGCGGTGACGCGCCAGCAGCCGCCGCGCGCCGGCATGGTGAGGCCGAAGCTGCGCTACGCGCACCAGGGCGGCCACAATCCGCCGCTGATCATCATCCACGGCTCGTCGCTCGGCGCCGTGCCCGATGCCTACCGCCGCTACCTGGAACGATTCTTCGCCACGGCGTTCAAACTGCGCGGCACACCGCTTAGGATACAATTTCGCACCGGCGCCAACCCTTACGCGGAACCCGCGGCGCGCCGCCGCCCGAAGCCGGCAACGGCCCGTTCGCGCAAGAGCGCTGCCTCCTGAGCCGAGGTCACCAAGAACCGAGGAGCTTCCGATGAGCAACAAAGGGCAAATGCTACAAGACCCGTTCCTGAACACGCTGCGCAAGGAGCATGTCCAGGTCTCGATCTACCTCGTCAACGGCATCAAGCTGCAGGGCCAGATCGAATCGTTCGACCAGTACGTCGTGCTGCTCAAGAACACCGTCACGCAGATGGTCTACAAGCACGCGATCTCCACCGTCGTGCCGTCGCGCCCGGTGGCGATGCCGCATCATCCGAACGGCGAGAACGACGCCTGAGCGAAGCCTGGGCGCGCGGCGCGGTTGAACCGGCGCTGCGGCGCCTCCACGTTCGCAGCGATGCACACCAGGCACGTTCGCGGGCAACCGCCTCCCCATGTTCGAGCGCCCTGACCGCGGCGCGCGCGCGCTCGTCGTCGAGATCGATTTCGGCGACGGCGACGCGGCGCTGCGCCTTGCCGAGGCGAAGGCGCTCGCGGAGGCCGCCGGCGCCACCGTCGTCGGCGAGGTGCGCGCGCGCCGTGCGCGTCCCGACGCGGCGCTCTTCGCCGGCCGCGGCAAGGTCGACGAGATCGCAGCGCTGGCCGAGTCGGCCGCGGCCGACATCGTCATCGTCGATCACACGCTGTCGGGCGTCCAGCAGCGCAACCTCGAGGCCGCGCTCGGCCGGCGCGTCGTCGACCGCGTCAGCCTGATCCTCGACATCTTCGCGCTGCGCGCGCGCAGCAGCGAGGGCAAGCTGCAGGTCGAGCTCGCGCAACTCGCGCATCTTGCGACACGCCTCGCCGGCGGCTGGACGCACCTCGAGCGCCAGAAGGGCGGCATCGGCCTGCGCGGGCCCGGCGAGACGCAGCTCGAGACCGACCGGCGCCTCATCGGCAAGCGCGTCAAGCAGATCCGCGAGCGCATCGCGCGCGTCGCCACGTCGCGCCGCGTGCAAAGCCGCACGCGCAAGCGCAACGCCGTGCGCACCATCGCGCTCGTCGGCTATACCAACGCCGGCAAGTCGACGCTGTTCAACCGCCTGACCGGCGGCAACGTGCACGCCGCCGACCAGCTCTTCGCCACGCTCGACACGACGCTGCGGCGCGTCGGCACGGGCGGCGACGGCGATACCCTCGTCCTGTCGGATACCGTGGGCTTCATCCGCGACCTGCCGCACGACCTCGTCGCCGCGTTTCGCGCGACGCTCGCCGAGGCCGCCGAGGCCGACCTGTTGCTGCAGGTCGTCGACGCGGCGTCACCCGAGCGCGACGCGCAGGACGCCGCCGTCGAGGCGGTGCTCGAGGAGATCGGCGCGGCGGGCGTGCCGCGCATCCGCGTGCTGAACAAGGCCGACCTCGCGGGCCTCGCGCCGGGCGTCGAGCGCGACGGCTGTGGTACCATCACGTCCGTCCGAACGAGCGCATTGACGGGCGACGGTTGCGCGGAGCTGAAGGCGGCGCTGCGTGAGCGATTCACCCGCCCCGCGGCGCCCGCGGACGATGCCGAAAGCGCGCGCGAGGGGAGCCGCGTGTCCGCCTGATCCGGGACTCATCGCCGCGCCGCGCGCGGTGCGACGTCGACTCGCCCTTTTCGCGCACGGGACAAACGTCCGGAATCCATGTCGCTCAACGATCCACAATGGGGAAAGCGCAATAACGCCCAGGGCGGCCCGCCCGACCTGGACGAGATCTGGCGCAACCTCACGCGGCGCTTCGGCGCCCTGCTCGGCCAGCGCGGCCGCGACGGCGGCGAAGGCGGTGACGGCGGTGGCGGCGGCCTGCGACTCAGCGGCGCCGCGCTCGTCGTCGCGCTGGTAGTGGTCGTGTGGCTCGCGAGCGGCTTCTACATCGTCGACGAAGGCCGCCGCGGCGTCGTCACGCGCTTCGGAAAGTACATCGAGACCACGTTGCCGGGTCCGCGCTGGCACATGCCCGTGCCGATCGAGGCGGTCGACGTCGTCGACTTCTCGCAGGTCAAGACGATCGAGATCGGCTATCGCAACACGCCGAAGAACAAGGTCGACAAGGAAGCGGTGATGCTCACGGACGACGAGAACATCATCGATATCCAGTTCGCCGTGCAATACAACCTCAAGAGCGCCGAGGACTGGGTTTTCAACAGCAGCCGTCCCGATCAGATCGTCGCGTTCGTCGCCGAGAGCGCGATCCGCGAGGTGATCGGGCGCAGCAAGATGGACTCGGCGCTGTACGAGGGACGCGAGCAGATCGCGCGCGAGACCGAGCGCCTGATGCAGCAGATGCTCGACCTCTACGGCACCGGCGTGCTGGTGCAGAAGGTGACGCTGCAGAGCGTGCAGCCGCCCGAGAAGGTGCAGGCGGCGTTCGACGACGCCGTCAAGGCCGGCCAGGACCGCGAGCGCTTCATCAACGAGGGCCAGGCGTACGCCAACGACGTGATTCCGCGCGCGCGCGGCGCCGCGGCACGACTCCTCGAGGAGGCGCAGGGCTACCAGACCGAGGTCGTGCAGCGCGCCGACGGCGACGCCTCGCGCTTCAAGCAGATCTACGCCGAATACCAGAAGGCGCCGGCCGTCACGCGCGAGCGCCTCTACCAGGACATGATGCAGTCGGTGCTCGGCAGCACCAACAAGGTGCTCGTCAACGACAAGTCGGGCCGCAACCTCCTCTACCTGCCGCTCGACAAGCTCGTGTCGCCGTCCGCCGGCGCCGCCGGCGGCGCCGCTGCCGACACCAGCGGAAGCGCGTCGACGACCACCAGCGTGCGCAACGCGCCGCCGCCGCCCGACACGTCGTCGTCGATCGATCCTCGCAACCGCGATGCGCTGCGCAATCGCGAGGGTCGCTAGCACATGCGCACGATGCCCATCCTCGCCTTCCTGGTCGCGATCCTGCTGGTCGCTTCGCAGTCGCTGTACACGGTCGACCAGACCAAGTACGCCATCAAGTTCCAGCTGGGCGAGATCGTCGACACCAAGACCGAGGCCGGGCTCTACACCAAGATCCCGCTGCTGCAGAACGTCCGCACCTACGACCGGCGCATCCTCACGCTCGACAATCCCGAGCCGGACCGCATGACGACGTCGGAGAAGAAGCCGCTGCTCGTCGATTTCATCGTGCTGTGGCGGATCACCGACGTCAAGCAGTACTACCGCTCGGTGCGCGGAGACGAGGAAGCGGCCCGCCGGCGGCTCGGGCAGACGGTACGCTCGATCCTCGCCGAGGAGTTCAACAAGCGCGACGTGCACGCCGCGATCTCCACCGAGCGCGACAAGATCACGCAGACGACGCGCGAGAAGGCCAACGCCGACGCGCGCTCGATCGGCGTCGAGATCGTCGACGTGCGCCTGCGCCGCGTCGAGCTGCCGCCCGACGTCACCGGCCCCGTCTACCAGCGGATGGAGTCGGAGCGCCGCCGAGTCGCCAACGAGCTGCGCTCGCAGGGCGGCGCCGAGTCGGAGAAGATCCGCGCCGACGCCGACCGCCAGCGCCAGGTGATCCTCGCCGACGCCTACAAGCAGGCGCAGTCGCTGAAGGGCAAGGGCGACGCGCGCGCATCGGCGATCTACGCCGAAGCGTACGGCGTCAACCCGGAGTTCTACGACTTCTACCGCAGCCTCGACACCTATCGCTCGACGTTCCGCGGCAAGGGCGACGTGATGGTGCTCGATCCCGACAGCGACCTGTTCCGCTACTTCCGCACGCCCGGCGGCAACGCCGCGCGCGACGCGCGCGCCAAGTAGCGCGCCGCCGCATCGCGATGGCCGTGACCCATCCGCTGTGGACGGCGTTCGCGCTGGTGCTCGTCATCGAGGGCCTGTTGCCGTTCGCGGCACCCGGCATCTGGCGCGAGGCGTTCCGGCGGATGACGACGCTCTCCGACGGCCAGCTCCGCTTCATCGGCCTCGCGTCCATCGCCGCGGGCGTGCTGTCCCTGGTGCTCGTGCATGCGTAACTGGCTGCTCCCCGAGCGCATCGAGGACCTCCTGCCCGACGAGGCGTTGCGCGTCGAGCGGCTGCGCCGCACGCTGCTCGACCACTTCGCCGCGAACGGCTACGCGCTGGTGCGCCCGCCGATGATCGAGCACGTCGAGTCGCTTGCCACCGGTACCGGTCGCGACCTCGAGCTGCAGACGTTCAAGATGATGGACCCGCTCTCGGGCCGGATGCTCGCGCTGCGCGCCGACATCACGCCGCAGGTCGCGCGCATCGACGCGCATCTCCTCAACGCGACGGGCGTCACGCGGCTGTGCTACGCCGGCAGCGTGCTGCGCACGCGCGCCGCGGCGAGCGGCGCGCCGCGCGAGGTGATCCAGCTCGGCGCCGAGCTCTTCGGCGAGCCCGGCATCGAAGGTGACCGCGAGGTCATCGCGCTCTTGCTGTCTGCGCTGACGGCGTCCGGCGTCGCGGGCCTGCACCTCGACCTCGGCCATGCCGCCGTCTATCGCGCGCTCGCCCACGGCGCCGGCATCGGCAACAACGGCGACGACAACGAGATGTTCGAGGCAATGCGCGCCAAGGACGCGGCGGCGGTCGATGCGCTCACCGCGCGGCTGCCGGGCGCGTGGCGCGACGCGCTGCGCGCGCTGGCGACGCTCTACGGCCCCGCCGACGAGGTGCTCGCGCGCGCGGCGCGCGAGCTGCCCGACGTGCCGGCGATCGCCAACGCGCTGGCGGCGCTGGCCGCGCTCGTACGCGCGGCAAAGGCGCAGGTGGAGGCGCTGCACATCGATCTCGCCGACCTGCGCGGCTATCATTACCACAACGGCGCGACGTTCTCGGTGTTCACGGCGGGCGAGCCCGGCGCGATCGGCAACGGCGGCCGCTACGACGGCATCGGCCGTGCGTTCGGCCGCGCGCGGCCGGCCACCGGCTTCACGCTCGACCTGCGCCAGCTCGCCGGCGTCGTCGCGCGCGCCTGAGGCATTCACCCCCGACACACCAGGCTTCGCAATGGAACGCACCGCCACTGGCAGGAACGTCGTCGTCATCGGCACGCAATGGGGCGACGAGGGCAAGGGCAAGATCGTCGACTGGCTCGCGCTCGACGCGTACGCGGTCGTCCGCTTCCAGGGCGGCCACAACGCCGGCCACACGCTCGTCATCGCGGGCAAGAGGACCGTGCTGCGCCTCATCCCGTCGGGCGTGCTGCACCCGAGCGTGCAGATCTGGATCGGCAACGGCGTCGTGGTGTCGCCGCAGGCGCTGCTCGCCGAGATCGCCGAGCTCGAGCGCGCCGGCGTCGACCTGCGCGCGCGTCTCAGGATTTCGCCCGCCTGCCCGCTGGTGCTGCCGTACCATGCCGCGCTCGACAAGGCGCGCGAGTCGGCGGCGGAAGGCAAGATCGGCACGACCGGTCGCGGCATCGGGCCCGCGTACGAGGACAAGATCGCGCGCCGCGCGGTGCGTATCCAGGACCTCGCCGACCCGGACCGCTTCACGCGGAAGCTCGCGCGGGTGCTCGAGTACCACAACTTCGTGCTGACGCAGTTCTGGAAGGCGCCGCCGGTGTCGTTCGAGGCGGTGCGCGACGAGACGCTCGCGCTGGCCGGCGACATCGTGCCGATGATCGGCGACGTCGCGCACCTCATCCAGAAGGCGCGCGCCGCCGGCAAGTCGCTGCTGTTCGAGGGCGCGCAAGGCGCGCTGCTCGACGTCGACAACGGCACGTATCCGTACGTGACGAGCTCGAACTGCATCGCCGGCGCCGCGGCCGCAGGCAGCGGCGTCGGGCCGAAGATGCTCGACTACGTGCTCGGCATCACCAAGGCGTACACGACGCGCGTCGGCGAAGGCCCCTTCCCGACCGAGCTCGAGGACGAGGTCGGCGCGGGGCTCGCGAAGCGCGGCAACGAGTTCGGCTCGGTCACCAACCGCCCGCGCCGCTGCGGCTGGCTCGACATGCCCGCGCTCGCGCGCTCGCTCGAGCTCTCCGGCGTCGACGGCATCTGCATGATGAAGCTCGACGTGCTCGACGGCATGCGCGAAATCCGCATCTGCACGCACTACGAGGACGGCGGCCGGCGCGTCGACCGCATGCCGACCGGCGCCGAGGCGGTCGCGCGCTGCGTGCCGGTGTACGAGACGCTGCCCGGCTGGCAGGAGAGCACGGTGGGCGCGACGACGTTCGACGCGCTGCCCGCGAACGCCCGCAACTACCTGCGCCGCGTCGAGGCGCTCGCGGGCGTGCCGATCGCGATCGTGTCGACCGGGCCCGATCGCACACAGACGATCCTCGTCCACCATCCGTTCCACTGAATGCCGCATTGCACGCGAAGGGGCAAGCGATGACGAGCACCGCAGGGTCCGCGCACGATGTCGCAGCGGCCGCCGAGGGCGTGGGCGGCGGCCGCGACCTCGTGGTGACCTGGAGCGACTACAACCGGCTGGTCGAGCGCCTCGCCGACACCGTGCATCGCTCGGGCTTCGCGTTCAACCAGATCATCTGCATCGCGCGCGGGGGCTTGCGTGTCGGCGACGTGCTGTCGCGCATCTTCGACATGCCGCTCGCGATCCTGTCGACGCATTCGTACGCCGCCGACGGCGGCACGGTGCGCGGCGAGCTCGTGATCGCCGAGCACATGACGATGACGCGCCCGACGCTCGGCGATCGCGTGCTGCTCGTCGATGACATGGTCGACTCCGGCCACACGCTCGAGGCCGTGGCCCGCACGCTGCCGCAGCGCTTCCCGGCGATCCGCGAGATGCGCACGGCCGTGCTGTGGTGGAAGGCGTGCTCGGTGTACCGTCCCGACTATTTCGTCGAGTACCTCGCCCACAGCCCGTGGATTCACCAGCCGTTCGAGGTGTACGACCGCATGGAGCCCGCAAGCGTCGCGGCGCGGCTCGCGCGGCCGGCCGAGCCGGCCAGTTGACGCGACGGAGGGCGCGGCGGCGGCCGGGCC
>Ga0207707_10002734_pt1 | contig 15763 bp, 18 predicted proteins | sample KBSC83BmetaG_FD_184336 | JGI IMG/M metagenome (GOLD analysis project Ga0207707, IMG submission 184336) | Corn rhizosphere microbial communities from Kellogg Biological Station, Michigan, USA - KBS C8-3B metaG (SPAdes) (version 2) | ecosystem: Host-associated > Plants > Roots > Rhizosphere ...
TAGCCTGTAAGCGGAAAGGAACGACGTGCATGCTAGTTCCCATTGTGATCGAAACAACGAATCGGGGCGAACGAGCCTATGACATTTATTCCAGGCTCTTGAAAGACCGGATCATCTTCCTGGGTGCGCCGATTGATGACATCTTTGCCAACCTGGTTATCGCTCAGCTCCTCTTCCTGGAAGCAGAGGACCCTGAAAAGGACATCAATCTCTATGTCAATTCTCCGGGGGGAAGTGTCACGGCGGGATTGGGTATTTACGACACGATGCAGTATGTGAAACCCCCGATCAACACGATCTGTCTCGGTCAGGCCGCCAGTATGGGGGCGTTTTTGCTTACCGCCGGAACCAAAGGCAAGCGATTCGCCCTGCCGAATGCGAGGGTTATGATTCACCAGCCCATGGGCGGATTTCAGGGGCAAGCCACCGAAATCGATATCCATGCCAGGGAGATCTTGAAAATCCGCGAACGCCTCAATGAAATTATGGCCAAACATACCGGGCAGCCACTGGAAAAGATATCCCAGGACACCGAACGGGACTACTTCATGTCAGCAGAGGAAGCCAAGCGGTATGGCCTCATCGACGAAGTTATCACGAGACCTCCGAAGCTCCTCAAGGCCGTCACTGGCGATGCAGGGAAAGACGCGACCAAGGACAAGTAACAGAGGGGGACGCATGGCTAAGCAGGATAAGATGGATCGACATCTCCGTTGCTCATTCTGTGGAAAGAGTCGCGACGAGGTCCGGAAATTGATTGCCGGGCCTACCGTCTACATCTGCGACGAATGCGTCAACCTTTGTAACGACATCATCGCCGAGGATTGGGAGGAAGCAAAGGAAGAAATTTCGTCGAAACTCAAAAAGCCTGTTGAAATCAAGCACCACCTTGATCAATACGTTGTGGGGCAAGAGCGGGCCAAAAAAATTCTTTCTGTCGCCGTTCATAACCACTACAAGCGGATCTCAGCCAAGGACAAAGACGTTGATGACGTGCAGCTTCAAAAGGGCAACATCCTCATGTTGGGGCCCACAGGGACAGGGAAAACGCTGTTGGCCCAGACGCTTGCAAAATACCTGGACGTTCCTTTCACACTCGCCGATGCCACAACGCTCACAGAAGCAGGGTATGTCGGCGAAGACGTCGAAAACATCATCCTCAAACTCCTCCAATCTGCGGACTACGATGTCGAACGTGCCGAACGGGGCATCGTGTACATCGATGAAATCGACAAAATCAGCCGCAAGAGCGACAGTCCCTCTATCACCCGCGACGTATCGGGGGAAGGAGTGCAACAGGCTCTGCTCAAGCTCATCGAGGGAACCGTTGCCAACGTGCCGCCGCAAGGCGGGCGCAAGCATCCCCACCAAGAGTTCATTCAAGTCAATACGAGCAACATCTTATTCGTCTGCGGCGGAGCATTCGTCGGGCTCGAACAAATTATCGAACAACGCCTGAACCGGAAGGCGATGGGCTTCGGAGCCGAAGTTCGCGGACGGAACGAGATACGGCTTGGCGAATTATTCGCGAAAGTTCAGCCCGAAGACTTCCTCAAGTACGGATTGATTCCGGAGTTCGTCGGCCGACTGCCGGTCGTCGCCACGTTGGATGAACTCGATGAACGCGCACTCATTCGAATTCTGACTGAACCGAAAAATGCCCTTACAAAACAGTACGAGAAATTGCTCTCGTTTGAGAAAGTGAAGTTGAAATTCACGGAGGGAGCATTGGGGGCAATCGCGCGGAAGGCGTTTCTCCAGAAAACCGGGGCGCGGGGATTGCGCGCAATCCTTGAAGATGTGATGCTGGATGTGATGTACGATGCCCCTTCGCAGAAGCAGATCAAGGAAGTCCTCATTACCGAGGATGCCATTCTCGGTAAGCACCCGCCCATCAGGATTTTCGAACAAGACAAGGACATAAAGACCGCGTAAGCTATTGTAAGTTTAGCGTTATTTATCAAGCCACCTTAACGGTTCTACGGCGGGATGATCCCGGTCTGGATCATCCCGCCGTAGTTGCTCCTTCCTTAATTGTGTTTCAGATGTCTACCACCTTCTGTTCACCGCTCTTGTCCCAGCTGCGGATCTGCCCAACTCTGTGCTTTTCCTCGACAGGGTAAAATGCTGCGCTATACTTGCGATACGGTCGTAAACGTGGAGGACCTGTGAAATATCCAGTATCATCAAGCCTTCGACACAAAGGAAAAGCCCTCGACCTTGACGTAAGCCGCGAGGTGATTACGCTCGTGGGGATCAACGGTGAACCCATGGGCAACCTGTCGTGGGATTTCATCATCGATCAGATACTCGCCTATCGTAAGCCCCCGGTGAGCCGAGAGACCAGAAATGAACCTCGCGTAACGCTCACCTTCCACGTGAAATATAAAACTCCCGAGGGCCAGCAGTATGAAAGTCGAGCGGGCGGTATCGGCGGAGGCGGGCTCTTCATCGAAAGCCAGGTCCCGCTGCCAGTCGGGACTAAACTTGCGCTTGAATTTTCCCTGCCAGAGAAACCCGCAGAATGGTTGCCGGCAAAGGGACTCGTCGCATGGGTTTGCCCTAAAGCAGACCAGTATACGTTTAGCCCTGGTATGGGGGTACGTTTTACAGAGATTAACCCCGATATCCGTAACCGGGTGCTTGAACTGGTGAAGTCCCTCCAGAACGTCGGACAACCGGCCTAGTGACTATCGGTCTTCATCCCATTCCCGTGTCCGAGACAAGGATCCGACCATGAAGTTTCCTGTGACCACAACGGAAGGGCATGAGGGAAAAATCCTGGAGATGAATGCAGACCAGGAATTGGTCACGCTCTTTCGTGCTGACGGAGAATTGCTCGGGGTTCTATCATGGCGCGATGTCATAGACCAGATTCTTTCCAGCAGCGATGACACCAGATTCGCCCATGCACGTTCGCATCCGCGAGCCCCGCTCGCCGTGAAGGTCCGCTACACAACCCCTGAAGGCAAACAGTTCGACAGTTTAACCGGTGGCATCGGCGCAGGGGGCCTGTTCATCGAGAGCAGTACCCCGTTAGCTCCCGGCACTGAACTGTCCGTAGAGTTTGCCTTACCTGATCGACCATGGGAAAAACACAAAGCCAAAGCGAAAGTCGCCTGGACTCGAAACAAACCTGAGCGACATCTGCTTTTTCCCGGAATGGGCGTCCAATTTACCGACATCGATGACAAGGCACGCAAAGAACTGGTTGAACTCGTCGAGGCGTTAAATCGTTCCCGCATAGCGACCTAAACACCCCGTTTTGCCCAGCGTCGTACCCCGCTATCCTGATCCTTCGTGATCGTGTTATTGAGGGCAGCCTTCGCGTCGGGGTCGCTGAGTAATCCCAGGCGATAGGCCGCTTCTGCCCGTACTCGGGGCGAGGGATCTTGTACTAATCGCTCTCTGAGCCATGGGGAAAATGGTACCCCTCCCCATTCGCCCACCACCGCCACAACCCCCTGACGAACCTCTGCATCCGAATCTAATCCTGCTGCAACGAGGTCGCAAACCCACTGACTTGAATCGACTTGCAGCAATGCCTGCACCGCTGCTCTCCTGGTCGTCACTTCCGGCGATCGCAGCAACCCTATAACTGGCGCCAGCAAGGAAGACTTCGCTTCGATCTCACCCATCGCTACGACCGCCGCCTGCCGGACCGATTCAACGGGATCACGCAGCGCTTGCGTGAGCAGAACAAGCAATCCGTCAGAAGCAATGGGCTTTAAGCGTCCCAGGGCTATGATCGACGCTTCGCGGACCGCCGGAGCAGAATCGTGCATGAGGAACAACATGGATTCTGTGGCTCGTGGGTCTCCGATCTTGCCGAGGGATTCCGCAGCGTTCCGTCGCACCTCCACTTCCCCATCGCGGACCAATTCCAGCAGGATCGAGATCGTGCGCTCCTTGAAGACTGGTGGAGATTCCTGGAGACAGCCGGCGAGGCAAAGAATTGACGCGACGACCAAACACGCTGAGGCGCGAAGGGGATTGCGTCGGCTCAGGAAGTACCCATCAGATAGGACAAGGAAAATTGAACATCGGCTCACGCTTGTTTCGGAGGTTCTTCATGCAAGGTGGGTAGTTCTTTGGCCGCTTCAATCGACTGCTGGAATTCTTTCTGGGCAGAGTCCATTTCTGCCTGGATCGTGCGCATCTCCGGATCGACAGAGTTGCGGACGTCGGCAACGGCCTGCTTGAACGTCCGCAATGCATCGCCCAGGCCTTCTCCCAAGCTCCCCATATCATCTGGAGAGACACCGACCGGTTGCGCGGCCTTCGCTTTCATCGCTGCCTGCTGGGCCTGCACCCGGGCTACGGCATCCTTGTTCACAATAGCCGAGGGGCGTTTGGCGACTGGTTTCGCCTGAGCGCCCGCGGGAAGAGGGGGATACTGCGCCCGCATCATGGGCGTGGGAGCCGCTGCGCGTTCCTCCATGGTGGGAGGTTGTTGAACCTGCGATGTCGATGAAGGTGATGCCGACGGGGATGTCATTGGCCGGACTGGCTGTGGTGGAGTCGCCATATTGTACATCAGAGCGGCCGTGGTCCCGGGAGTCATTTCCGGTCCAGGTGTATAAGGCGCCGTCGGCTTCGGAGCAGCGGGAGCCGGTGTCTGCTGGATCACGGGCGCAGGTGCAGCCGGTGATTGGACCTGCATGGGTGCAGGCTGATTTGTTTCAGGTGGTACGGCATCAGGCGGGGGGATATCGTTGACTTCTTTCTTGAACCCTCTGAGTGCCTTACCGACGCCTTCCCCGATTTGCGGAAGCTTTCCTGCCCCGAAAATAATGAGAACAATGACAAGAATAATGATCAGTTCGGAGATCCCCATGGTACCAAACATGGCGTGTTTCCTTTTCCCTGGTTCCGATAAATCGCCGTCTGCGCTACGCTTGTGAACCAAATAAACTCTATAGGCCTGCAGGAGGCACTGTCAAGGAAAGGGCAGAGGGCTATATAATCGGTACGACTTCGCTCTGCAAGGGCAAACCAAATACCAACGCTTCTCTTTCGGCGAGGTAGACATCCAGTTCACTCCGGATTCCGAATTCACCGGGCAAGTAGATGCCCGGTTCAATAGAGAAACAGGTCCTCGGCATGAGTCGGCGTGTATCCTGCGTCTCCAAACCATCGATATTTGCCCCATTGCCGTGAACCTCTTCGCCGATCGAATGCCCCGTCCGGTGTACGAACTGTTCGCCATAACCGGCACCTTGGATGACCTGCCGACAGGCATCGTCGACTTCCCAACCGAATGGACGGTGGCCAAGAGCTGTTTCTCTCCGTACAAAGGTCAAGGCCGCGTCCCGTCCCTGCCGGACCACGTCAAAAATCTGGCGATGTCTTGCCGGCACCGTTCGACCGACATATCCGGTCCAGGTAATATCCGCATAGACAGAACCGGCCTCTGCTCGCTTGGCCCAAAGATCGATAAGCAGCAGTGAATCGCGGGTGATATCGGCTGATCCCTTTCCGGTCGGACCATAGTGGGGATCGGCGCTATGGGCATTCACGGCGGCGATCGGCGCACTCGAGGTGACCAACCCGCCGTCGCGCATCCGAGCCAGGATAAACTGCTGTACGCCGTATTCCGTGAGACCACGTTCCTGCGTCACTGCGTCATGTACATGACTGAATGTCTCATCAACGATGCGCCGTAGCGCCGCCGCGGCAAACTGATGCGATTCGAGCTGGCGGGCTGTCCAGCAGGCTTCAAATGTCTGGATTAAATCCGCTGAGCTGACCACCTCGGCATCATAACTTCTTATCAGCTCGATTGTACCGGCATCCACTCGTGACACGTAGGGAACGGCGTTCAGCGGGGAGTACTGCATGGCAATACGAAAGCCACCGGCCAGCACGCGTGCAAGAACCGATCGTTGTTCGTCCCACGACACATAGTAGTCACCTTGTCCGGGCAATGTATCCAATACATGGGGCTCGATGCGATGCTGTAACTTGACAGGAACTCCCTTTGCCGGGATCCAGTAGTACCATCGCCTCGTCACATGGAGCGTCGGATCGAGCTGGAGAATACGATAGGCGAGGGGATCGCTCCCGCGAAAATCGTAAAAGAGCCAGCCGTCGATCCCGGCATCACGAAGCGCCTGCTGAATTTCGCTCACACGCTGGTGTACGGCAGTGGTCATCGTGGACGGCATCTTATCGTCGCGCTGGCTAGGCGTCAATGAGACGGCTGTTCAGCCCGTTGATCATGCTACAATAGCCGGCATGACAGTCGAGCAGGTGCCAGAGGCTTCTCAATTCCGGGTGACGCTGTTTGTCGGACCGCAGCCAGTCGAGGGAAAACCTTTCACCTTCACCTGTGTGTTCAACGTCAAAAAAAGAAGTTGGAAGGGAGGGGTCCAAGTCGCCGTTGATATGGCTCAGCGTCAAATTGATTCACTCAGCACTGAAGTTCATTTCCCTCGCTGGTTGGCCGAGGCACTCAAACATCTCCCGAACGAAGACCGCCCTTCTCATCAGGAAAGAGCTCATGAGCTGTTTATTCAAGCGATCTGTTGGTGCAAGCTCGATCTACTGTTGCAAGCCGGCATCACTCAAGAAAACCAATGTCTCGCAGATGACACATGGATGGCAGAAGTCGCCGCCACCGTAATCAGGCGAAAGGGCTTTATCACGTCTTACATCGCATCTGAAATGGACCTCACGGCACGAGATGTCACCGCCCTATAAGAAAAACATCCCGCTCTGGCAGGCAGGGGGTTTGCAATCGGATTCGAATTTGTTATAACCCCATTACCCCATGAATTGTGGGTGAGCACCCTGGTGTCAACTATTGCTCACTTCGTTCTGTCGAAGAAGGAGGATTATCTGTGAAGGCATATTCAACTTTATCCATTCGCCCTTGTATGGACTCCGGCCTCAAGTTAGTGGCAGTGTTCCTGCTCGTAGCCTTGTCTACCGTCATGCTGGTACCGTCGGCGTGGAGCCAAGAGAGCGCCCCGCCCTCATCGAGCGACGGATCCGAAGGTGGAAATGCGTCAAGTGCGGGCATGCAAGTCGCCGCCGGTTTCTCCACCCTGCTGTATCTTCCCGTGAAACTGGCCTTTGCTATCGGTGGAGGCCTTGTCGGAGGACTCGCCTATGCGTTTTCAGGCGGGAATGAACAGGCAGCGAAAAGCATCTGGAATACAAGTCTCTATGGCACCTATATCATCACCCCGGATCACCTGCAAGGGAACCGGCCCATCCGCTTCCTTGGAGTGGCTGACACAAATGACGCGCCGGCGTCGGCGCCAGCCCCTGCGCCGGAACCTGTCCGTTAGGCAATGAAACCGATCATCGGCGTCACACCAGACTTCAACGCCGGTGATCGGAAGGAATGGGGAGGGCACGAGCCCACCTACTTTCTGCGCGGACGCTACATCCGTGCCATTGAAGAACTCGGGGGCATCCCGCTGATCCTGCCTCTCCTGGCAGACCGGTCGACAAGATGGCGGCTTCTGCAACAACTTGATGGGCTGCTCCTCACCGGAAGCGGGCCAGACCTTCCACCTTCATTATATGGCGAACGGCAGCGCTACCCGTTCGGTATTGTGAGTGAACGTCGAGCCAGTTTTGAATTGGATCTCGTCCATCTCGCCAAACAGGCTGATGTCCCGCTACTCGGGATCTGCGGCGGGATGCAGACCATGAATGTGGCCTGCGGAGGCAGTTTGTTTCAAGATATCTCCTCTCAGCTTTCGAAACCTCTCCAGCATCGGCAACGCAGTGCTGCAACCAATCTCAGCCACACGGTTGTCGTCGCACCAGGCAGCTTGCTCCGCCGCATCGTACGATCGATGTCGATCCGGGTGAATAGTTCCCACCATCAATCGGTCAAAGCCGTTGCACCCTCATTAATCGCCAGCGCCCTAGCGCCTGATGGTATTGTGGAGGCGATCGAATCTCCAACCCACCACTTTTTCCTCGGCATCCAATGGCACCCGGAATTCCTCTTCGAACGCCATCCCCACCATCGCAAGTTGTTCGAGTCATTTTTACGTGCTGCCCGCCGCCGTGCTTCCGAATAGGATGCTGAAACATATCCCTCAGCAGCCTCGTGAGAAATCCGGCCGAGTTGGGCATCCCGAGGGTATCCTTGAGCCAGAGGTGCCGATCATCGAAGTCCTGGTCTATCGGTCATGGTTTTCCGGAACGCGCCACACCCTCAGGGGATGTTCCCGGCTTCCCAGCTCAAGCAAGGGGAAACGGCCTGCTATACTTGATTCCATATGGAGCAGAAACTCGTTGACCAGACGGCCTCCCTTGCCATGCCTGCGGTCAGAGGCGGTACGGTGATCAGTCGACTCTTTCGCACCAAGTCCATTGAACAAATCCTCTCGGACGCCGCCCATCCCGATCATCGTTTGAAAAAGACACTCACGGCCTGGGACCTGACAGCGCTCGGTATCGGTGCGATCATCGGCACCGGTATCTTCGTCCTGATTGGGACCGCCATCGTCGGCGATGCCCATCGGCCCGGGGCAGGTCCCGGTATCATACTGTCGTTCGTGCTGTCCGGCCTCACCTGCGCCTTCGCCGCACTTTGTTACGCGGAATTTTCCACCATGATCCCTGTGGCTGGCTCAGCCTATACCTACTCCTATGCGACGTTGGGAGAATTTCTCGCCTGGATCACGGGCTGGAACTTAATTCTGGAATACGGGGTGGCCTGCGTCGCCGTTGCCATCGGGTGGTCCGGCTATTTTAATAATCTGCTCGGGTTGGCCGGGATTCAATTACCGCACTGGGCGACGCATCCACCCGGAGGGGTTGACGGAGGGATTGCGAACTTCCCCGCCGCTATTATCGTACTACTCGTCACCGTCATCCTCGTCATCGGGATCAAGGAAAGCGCGCGTGCCACCGGGGTCATTGTGTGCCTGAAGCTCTCAGTCATCCTCTTCTTCATTGCCGTAGGCACACCGGCCGTCAATACCGACAACTGGACACCCTTCATGCCACAGGGATTCGCCGGTGTCGGCGCCGCAGCTGCCATCGTGTTCTTCGCCTATATCGGGTTCGACGCCATATCGACAACTGCCGAGGAGGCCAAAAACCCTCAGCGTGATCTGCCGATCGGTATCATTGCCTCCCTCAGCATCTGCACAGTTCTCTATATCGCCGTGGCCGCTGTCCTCACCGGCTTGATCCCTTCTGCACGGATCGACATTCATGCGCCCGTGGCCGAAGCGCTGAGTATGGTGGGGTTCAAGTGGGGAGCAGCGATTGTGGCAATCGGAGCCGTAGCTGGAATTACGAGCGTACTCGTCGTCATGATGCTGGGTCAGATCCGCGTATTCTTTGCCATGTCACGCGACCACCTCTTGAGTCCCTGGTTGTCGACCGTGCATCCACGTTATGGCACGCCTCACTATGCCACGATTCTGACCGGTATCGGTGTGGCTATGCTCGCGGCCCTGATCCCTATCGGCGACGCGGCGGACATGACGAACATCGGCACTCTCTTTGCGTTTGTCTTGGTCTGCATCGGTGTGGTCATCCTGCGCTACACGAAACCCAACCAGCCCCGCCCGTTCCGACTTCCATTCATGCCGGTCGTCCCGATTCTGGGCATGCTGGCCTGTCTGGGCCTCATGTGCTTTCTCCCCTGGGTTACGTGGGTCCGATTCATCGTCTGGACCATTATCGGTATAGTGGTCTACATGGGATATGGCCTCAAGCACAGCAAACTAGCCGGCCCCTCCGCTGAGGGTCCTCTTCAAAATCGCACGCTCGACTGATTTGGTTAATTGGATTCGTCTGCAGGCTGAGTGGAACTCGCCGTCTTGCTACCAGGAGAAACAGCGGCGGCAGTAGGCGCAAGAGGTTTGGCTCCTGGGACTGAAGCAGCGGAGGACACAGTCGGCTTGACAGCAGGTGGCTTTGGAGGAGCAGGCTTCTCCGGTTTGATACCTCCTTCCCACGAAGGACCGGAATACATATCCGCTGTAAGACCTTTCGTTTTCCACTTCTCTTCGAAATCTGCCGCCGCCTTATTCGGTGTCTCACCGCTCCCTATAACGTCATTCCAGGGATAGGCTTTCGGTCCGATCTGGCACCCGGTTTCAGTCCGTTTCAGATACAATGCAATTGGATTGCCCCGGTATGGTCCAAGGTAGATGTGCACGCAACCGGCGTATTCGAGCAAATGTGCCATGCCCGGCCTCCAGAAGGGTGGCATGATGCCATAACAGGCCAGGGGAGGGCAAGCGAGGTATGGAATTATCAGATCGTGATGCCCTTGCGCCTTTTCAGGGATTGGACAATGAAGAAATCATGTGGCTTACCCCCCTCTATCCACAGCGCTTTAAATTATCGTATTTGTCTGATGGGGAGGAGCAACCTAGGGTGACGTGACCGAGGATTGCGCCGGACGTTTGCGAACCAGAAAGACCCCGATGGTAAGCACCATGATGACCGTGACGTTTAGGCCCACGTCCATGAGGTACTGGTAAAATTGGATGTCAGTCATGGCAGTCAGGTGAGAGAGCTCGGCACTGGCGGTCAAGACTCGCCTCGTGCAGGCGATGATACCGACAGCGAGATAGGGCTCGAGGTCAAGGACTTCGGTCTGGAGAAACCTGATGACTGTTCGAAACAGCTCAAGCAGAATGATGACCAGCAATAAATCATTCAACAGCTTGAGACCTGAAGGGAGAAGTCCGAGTTGACTCGCCTTGGTCACGAATACGTACCAGGCATGCGAAAAAATGAGCATCCCGAGAACCAGCAAACTAAATCCGGCCGTGAGATACCCAAGTCGGTCGAGCCATTCCATGACTCCGCACCAACGTTTCATAAGCTCCTTTCGGTGCTCCATCATCCCTCCATCCGAATGTATAAATCACCGCGAAAAATCTCTTGAGGCACCATTCCGTTCAATAGGCCACACATCTAGTCGCCCAACAGTGGCATTCTGGTCAATATGAAGACGAGGCGGGGATCTTAATTCGCATCCTGCTAGGCTGTTCCAGCCGGCCCCATCACATCCGGTTCCGGTCCCCGCATCTTTTGGCCATATTGAAGTTCCCGCACCGAGCTGGCCGTGAGCGAATGGCCACAACAGCGAATTTCCGAGAAGCCCGCTCCTCCGTCTATGATCATGACGCGAAGCCCACAGGAATCCGGATAGAGTTTCTTTTCATCGAGTACGACAGCGGCTGGCAAGGTCCCTTTTTTTCGCCCACGTACGGACGCCACATCTGGCACCACATCCTCCTCCGTCAAGGCATGGTCACAACAGACAATCTGCTCAAATCCTTCGCCGCCGCCCATGACTTTGACAACCAACCCACAGGCATGGAAATGCCGTTTAAACTCGTCTAGGATATCGCCTTTCTTCAACCCCATGTTCCCTCCATACCCGGAATCACCACGCTGCTCCAAACTAATATGTTGAAACTTTCGACAACCGCGCCCGGACTTTTTCAATCGTCTGTCGCAACACCTGATGCGTTCGACAACCCGCGATGAGCTTCGCATCGGAAATGGTCACCGCCTTATAGGGCAAAAGAAATTTCCCTTTGAGGCGGGCGATTCGAGCCGCCGATTGATTCAATCGTTCGCTCGAGATCGTGCCTGATGCCACCGCCTGCTCCACCGCTGCGAAGGCAGCCACTTCCCGATCTCGATCCTTACAAATCAACAGGACATCGCAGCCCGCCAGCACGGCACGAACCGCGGCGTCTTCCACGCCGTAGTGGTCGATGATGGCATGCATTTCCAGGTCATCCGTCAACACCACCCCATCGTATCGAAGCCCCTTCCGCAAGAACTCCGTGATGATGGCCGGCGAGAGGGTGGCCGGAAATTCATCATCCAGGGCTCGATATAGCACGTGCGCGGTCATCATTGATGCGACCCCCTGCTCAACGGCACGACGGAAGGGGGGAAACTCGACGAGCTCCAATCGCTCGCGCGAGGCTTCGACCACCGGAAGTTCTTTATGAGAGTCTGCGGTTGTATCGCCATGCCCGGGGAAATGCTTGCCGCAGGCTACGACCTTGTTGTCTTGCAGCCCTGCCGCAGTCGCCAGCCCGAGTTCACCGACCACGCCGGGGGTCGTACCAAATGCCCGATCGCCGATGACCGGGTTATCCGGATTGCTGTTCACGTCGAGAACCGGCGCCATGTTCATGTTCACGCCCACCGCCCTCAATTCCTTGGCAATGGTAGCCGCAGCCGCATAGGCTAATTCAGCTGAATTGCATCGGCCCAATAGGTCGCAGGGCTGAAAAATCGTAAATCCCTTTGGAAGTCGAGATACCCGTCCACCCTCTTGATCGATGGAGATCAACAACGGCGAATGAGGACTGCAGGCCTGCAAATCGTTGGTCAACTCGACCATCTGCTCGACGGACTCCAGATTTCGTGAGAATAGAATGACACCGCCCGGCTTATATTCTTTGATGAATGCGGCCAGCTCGGGCGTCACCGATGTCCCCAAAAATCCGACCATACAAAGCTGACCGATCTTGTCTCGCGAGGTCATGTGGTATCGTTCCAACGTTAGAGACTCCGATCAATCAGATACTGCACCAATAGCCTGGTTCCGATTGCGGTGGGACCCTTCGGGATATAGGCCCGCTCCCGTTCGCTCCAATCCGTACTGGCAATATCGAGGTGTACCCATGGACAATCCCCGACGAATTTACTCAGAAAGAGTGCTGCAGTGATCATGCCGCCGCCACGACCACCGATATTGCGCATATCGGCGACGTCGCTCTTGAGCTGTTCAAAGTAGTCCTCCCACAAGGGCATTTCCCACACTCGCTCACCAGCCTTCTGCCCTGACTTTCTGATCTGCTCCTTCAACGCGCCGTCACTCCCGAACATCCCGATCGCAAATTGGCCGAGCGCCACGACGCAGGCTCCTGTGAGCGTCGCAATATCGATTAATGCCGCCGGCTTATAGCGCATTGCGTACGCGAGACCGTCGGCCAGGATCAGCCGGCCTTCTGCATCCGTGTTCTGCACTTCGACCGTCTTCCCCGACAGGGTCTTCACGATATCGCCCGGCTTCATAGCCCGGCCCCCTGGCATATTTTCCGCGACGGGCAGAATACTGATGAGACGCATCGGGAGTTTGAGTCTGGCCGCCGCCCGTATGGAGGCGAGGACTTCGGCTCCCCCCGTCATATCGGCCTTCATGTGTTCCATGTTTTCGGCAGGCTTGAGTGAGATCCCGCCCGTATCGAACGTAATCGTCTTCCCGACCAGTACAACCGGACGCTCATCTCTTTTCTTGGCTCCGTTGTACTCAAGAATGATGAACTTAGGTGGTTCCTGGCTCCCACGCGCCACACCGAGCAGGGCACCCATCCCCAAACGTTCCATCTCTTTCTGCTCGAGAATCCTGATCGCAATCCCTTCGGCTTTGGCGATAGCCTTCGCTTCGTGTGCGACTCTTATCGGGGTCAGGACATTGGAGGGATGATTACAGAGGTCTCGAACAAAGACTGTCGCCTCTGCCGTTGCCACGCCACGCCGCACCCCTTCAGCGACCTGCCGTAACTGCCCCTTCTGCGGGATGCGAATCTTCATTGCCTCAACGTTCTGCTCTACCGCGCTCTCGCTCCGATAGACGGTAAACTGGTAACTGCCCAGGATCGCCCCTTCCACCATCGCTTGTGTCGTCTCGACCAATGACATCCCGCCAGGGATCACCGCGGGAAGCATCACTGAAAAAGACGCAACCTTCGCCTGACGAACCCGTTTCGCAGCTGATCCCATCGCTTGCCGAATCGTCTCGAGCGTCACCTCGTTCGGCTTGCCCAAACCGACCAACACCAGTCGCTTTGCCGGCACCCGGCCCTGCGTGTGATACAGCAGTACCTCGTTCGGCTTGCCCTCAAATTCTTTGGACTGTACCAGCTTGCGCAAGACGCCCCCAAGGGCTCGATCGAGCGGAGCTGTGTCCTGTTTAGCCAATCCCTCTCCTGCACAGTGCATGAGCACCAACACCTCTGAGGAGGCGGTTTCCGCCTGCCCTACCTCTATCTTGACCCGCATGATCTTCATTCACGTCTCCTTGTTGAAGCGAACGGCTGAGAACTGCGAACGACACTTCATACTCCTCGCATGTCCGGCGCCCAGATATACTTATGCATCTGCAATTGAAATCGGACCGGTAGTCGATCGGCCAGTATCCACTCCGCCAGACGCCGCACGTCCAGCACGCCGAAAACCGGACTGAACAGCACCGTGCAGCGACCGGTTATGTCATGCCGGGCAAGAATTTCACGCGCCCAGTCGTAATCCGCTCGATCGGCCAGAACAAATTTGGCCTCATCCTTAGACGTCAGCTTGGAAAGATTCGGCCAATGCATGCGATTTGCCATACCACTCCCGGGACACTTCACATCCAGAATGATATGTGCGCGGGGATCAACCTGGGCGATATCGACAGCGCCACTGGTCTCGAGCAGGACCGTATAGCCTGCTTCACAGAGTCTCGCCATGAACGGGAAGCTCTCAGGCTGGGCAAGGGGTTCTCCTCCGGTAACCTCCACGAGGCGACATCCATAGGTCTTCACCCTCGCCAGGACTTCATCGATCGAGCAATCGTTTCCTCCGTAAAAAGCATAGTCCGTATCGCACCAGGTGCAGCGTAGTGGACATCCGGTCAGTCGTACGAACACACAGGGTTGCCCGGCATAGGTCGACTCGCCTTGAATGCTATGGAAAATCTCGGTGATGCGCATCACTCTTGCCGTAGAATACGAATCCTGCATCGCAAGTTGAAGCAACATGGAAACGCATGACTGTTGAACGGTTCACGGCTTATTTCCACGTTGTGACCGGCCAGCCGCGGCGTCGCGCCATACGCGCCATACCCCTGATCGGATTGACCACCATGGGATTTCCGACCAATTCAAGAACGTCGTGATCGCCGGGGCTGTCGCCATATGCATAGGAACCGCTCAGATCGAGGCCCACCTCCTGCGCGTGGGCGAGAATGAGATCACGCTTGCCACGGCCATAGGGCAATGGAGGAACCAACGCACCTGTATAAACAGAATTGTGCTGTTCCGGCTTCGCCGCGAAGATGGTGGGCACGCTCAAGAATTCCGCGAGTGGCACGATCAAGAAGTCGGGCGCACCGGTCACAAGGATGAGGTGGTGGCCGGCCTGTCGATGCTCATCCAGCTTTGCACGGCCCTGCAAAGCCAGCTTGCCGATCATCTCTGCCAGACAGAACTCACGAGCGTACGCTTCAATATGTCCTGAACGTTTCCCGGTCAGATATACTTTGCGTTCCCGGAGGGAGTGCAGCGAGAATGGCGGCACATGCGACGCCAGCCAGACCGCGCTCCGACTCAACTCGCCCCATCCCACCAGTCCCCTCCGCCACAGAAACCGGAAGAATCGGATCTCGCTGGCTTCTCCCGGCAGAAGCGTGTTGTCGACATCGAACAACGCAGCAACAGATCCTTGTGCGCGTCGCTCAACAGCACCATCGAGAACGGAAGTGAGGATGTGATGACTCTGCACAGTGTTGGAAGACCCGGTGAGTATGAGCCGATCGATTCTACCGGACCCTCTATTGATTGACAAGGATTTTGGCCCACTTCTATAATACGCGTCCCTCGTTGTCGAAGTGACCTCAAGGGCCGAAGTGGTGAAATGGCAGACACGCACGTTTGAGGGGCGTGTGGCGCAAGCCGTGCGGGTTCAAGTCCCGCCTTCGGCACCACAACACTTTCTCCGTTCCTATCAAGGAGTATCGTAAATATGATACTACAGGCTG
>Ga0207707_10002737_pt1 | contig 15758 bp, 21 predicted proteins | sample KBSC83BmetaG_FD_184336 | JGI IMG/M metagenome (GOLD analysis project Ga0207707, IMG submission 184336) | Corn rhizosphere microbial communities from Kellogg Biological Station, Michigan, USA - KBS C8-3B metaG (SPAdes) (version 2) | ecosystem: Host-associated > Plants > Roots > Rhizosphere ...
CTCGCGAACGCGGCGGAAATCCGGATCGTGGTGCAGCAGGTAGGTGAGCTCCGCTCCCGACTGCACGAGGTTGAGTCGCGACAGTCGCGCGACGCGATCCTGGAAATCGGGAATCCCCATCAGCTCGGCGAGCACCAGTCCCGAGTCGTTGAAGCTCAGGGTCTGGTCGAAGTCGCTCACCAGCAGGTAGTACTTCCTCATCGATCCTCCATTGGCGCTCTGGGATATTGAGCACCGGGCGCGCCCGTCCCGGCGATCAAAAACGAAACGCCCCCGCGTCCAGTCGGAACGCGGGGGCGATTGTTTTGGCAGTCAGCAGGTATGGTCAACCTCTTCGCCGTCGCGCGCCACGCGTCCCGTCCCCGCAATTCATCGCGGGGCCGAAAATCGTGTTGAGCGTGTGGGCGTTGAGATTCATTGGGCGTTTCGATTGATGCGCGTTTGTGCTCTTGGAGGCAAGCTACGGGGACGGGCACCGGGTGTCAACGCAAATACCGCCCAAACGCAGCGCGAGCTTGTCAATGACTCCGAGTTGCGCCCCAGGATGACATCTTGGTCCGTTGCGGCCCATCACTCACTACTATAAGTAGTGCATCGATGCGGCCTTCGGCGCTAGAGGCCCGATGGTCGGACGGGGCTGGTAACGAACCGTGCGCACCGCCTTGGCGTTTCGTCGTATTGGCTCCGCCGATCGAGTGCTCCGACTGGGGACTGCGGACGTGACCAAAACTATGGTATACCTTGATTGACTGGTGATCCGGCGAGGCCCGTGGCGCCACATAACCGCCCTCTGCTTATGCACGCTCAACGTAGGTCAATCGCCAGCCAGCCGAGTCATTAACGACTCCTGGGATATTCCACCTCCCTTGACTTTCACCTTGCCAGAACCCAGGTGCACGTACAAGCGCCCGATCGCATCGGCTATCCGCCGGTGGGCCGTGGCGATTCAACGTTGAATTTGACCTGAAACCCGGCAACTGATTCGGTTATTATCTCGGTCCTCACTTTGAGGAGGGCCGATGCGGAAGTCGAGATTTACGACCGAGTAGATCGTTGGATTTGTGAACGAGCAGGAAGCGGGAGCGAAGATCTGACAACTGCCGCCGGCTCGGTATAAGCGATAACACGTTTCACCGCTGGGAGAGAAAGTACGGCGGCATGGATGCGCCGGACGCAAGGCATTTGAAGCAGCTCGACCGGGCCTTGAAGCGGGACCGTGGCCGAGCAGGCGCTGAATCTACAGGTGGTGAAGGATCTCTTCGGGAAAAAGTGATAACCCCGGGCAAGCTGCGTATCGCGATCACCGAGGCCAGGTTCGTTGCCAGCTCTCGGAGGCGGCCGCCGGAACACGACCTGAGGAAGCGCCTCCGGGACCTCGCCGAGAACCGACCCCGCTGGGCCTACAGGCGACTCTACGTCCTGCTCAAGAAAAGGCTGTAAGAGGAACCGGAAACTCGTTCAGCGACTCTACCGGGAGGATGGTCTCTCGGTGAAAAGGAGGAAACGCCGCAAGATGGCAGCTGTCACTACACCGAGATAATTCCTGAACCAGAATCGGGTTTCAGGTCAATTGATAACACACACACGCAGTTTGGCCTGAGGGCTCACACAGCTCGGTTGTGGAATCAGGTGATATAAAACCGACACCTGACTGATATGAAACTGACATTGCGTTCGCACAAGCACACCCTATTTTGGCAATCCACTTTGTAGGATTGGCAGCGGATGGCCTCACCGGTCGTTGGGTATCCCAAGAAATGGGGTTAGCCAGAATGCGGATCGCGATCGTTGCTAGCGTTCGGTTATACTGCGAACTTCTACGCGACGCGCTTGCCAGACGATCAGATTGTGAGGTCGTGGGCCTTTTTACTCAGGCTGACTTTGCCTCGACCGTCCAAGCGCTCAGGCCGGATATACTGCTCTGTGACGTCAGCGGTCCGAGCGCGATCTCCGTCGCGCGGGAGATCATCCGCACCGCGGTCACGACTGGCACCCCCGCTATCGGGATTCCAGAACTTGAAACCGCAATAATCGCGCGCGGAGAGTCGGGACCGATGACCGCACAATTCAAACAAGGATACCTAGATAATATGGTTTTTGTAATGCGCTGCGCCATGCACCGGGAGCTGCCCGACTCAACATACCTCGCGGCGTCATTATTTCCTCGATTCCCGTTCCTTTCCACGGCGAGCGAACTGCCGGATGTGAGCGCTAATCTCACGAGCCGCGAGCAGGAGATCCTGACACACATCAGCGAAGGATGTTCCAACAAAGAAATCGCTAGAAGGCTGGGAATTGAGCTTGCCACGGTAAAGAATCATGTGCACAACCTGTTGGAAAAGATGTCTGTTCATACTCGAGGTGAAGCTGCCGCACGCGTTCGAGGCAGTGGATGGACTGCCATAGCACCGCACAGTGCCTAACTGGGCAGAACCGAGGGGTGAAGAGCGTTGGCACTTCGTCCACTCCTGTCAGCGTGCCAACGGGGGCTAGCATTCTCGCCGAGTCACCAGCACTCGAGCTAGTGAGGAATCGGGGTACTCGCTCTGCTCCACCCATCGAGGCTTCCGCCACAACGCGACTACTATTTGCGGCGAAAAATCGAGTTGCTCGATATTACGAAGGAACTTGGGGGGCACGATGAGGACTACCACGATCGTGGGTGCATTGGCAATCCTTGCTACATCAAGTGTCGCCGCTCAGGACCCACTCCGAGCGGCATCGGCGTTCTCTCTCCGAGGCGTTGTAGTAGACGGTTACGGGGAGCCGCTCTTGGGCGCCGAGATCTACACCGAGGCTGGCGAGCGTGCGATTTCCAACGCGTCCGGCGAATTCCTCTTGAGCAACCTTACCGATCGTTCGTTGAACTTGTTCGTAAGGCGCATAGGATATGGACCTGTTTCATTCGGAATCAATGTAGACGCCACTGTAACCTCTGTATCCATCCGAGCGCGACTCCTTCCAGTAGCCGTGGCCATCGGCACCGTTGTTGTGGAGGGCCGCGTCCTCGACAAGGATTTGTGGGATAAAGGGTTTTACAAGCGTATGAATGGTGCAACGACAGGGACGTTCTTTACCCCTGAACGGCTGGCCAACAGCTCTGTGAACGTAAGTACGCTGATCTCCGAAGTCCCGCGTCTCCGAATAGCGCAGGGCCGAGGTGGCGTCGCTATTCCCAAGGCGCCGTATAAAGGTGGGTCAGACTACTGCACACTGAGTGCGGTGATAGACGGTGTTGCATTCAGCTCGAGCTTTGTTGATCAGGTGGGCATTGACAATCTTGTGAATATCTCGGAGGTGAAAGGTATTGAAGTTTATCTGAAAGCCGGCCGGATCCCGAACATGACAGTAGGTCGGTCCGGAACTCAGTCAATCGCGAATGGCATGAACAGTTCAGTTGGCGCGGAAGCCGGGTCTCAAGGTGTAGCATTCGGGGGATCGGATGGTGTGGAATGTGGGACAATAATCGTGTGGACGAGAGGAGGACACTAAGCTGTAGCGGGCGGCAGCTGTGAATCGCGTAGGTTACGCAGTCATTCACCAGTATAAGCACAGATCCCGTGTGCGGCGCGGCGTAGGAACTGCGCCTTCGCAGCTGCTGCTGCGTTTAATGGTCCACGCCTTCTTGGTCATATCGAAGCACCGCGTCCAGTCCCGGCTCAGGGCGTGTCACGATCGGGTCACGCTACGAGCATCCGCTATAGTAGGAGCATCTGATTTTGGAAAAGCAAAATAAGACTACCGGCGGGCGGCCGTGGGCCACTCGGCGAGAGGCCACGGGCTACAACGGGTAATGCGTTTGGTTTGAGCACGTGGCCTCAGGCCGGCCCGCCCACCGCCGCCCGCCGGTAGTCTTATTTTGCAGTTACCCGTGCTGTGCGTCCACGACAAAGTCAGACCGTGCAGATCCGCACCGCCTCCGCCAGCGATTGTCTGGGATCCTTGGTCGGCACGAACTCCTGCGCGACGAAGCCCGGGAATTTGGCGTCCGCGATCGCCTGCATTACCCGGTGATAGTTCAGCTCCTGGGTTTCGTCGATCTCGTGGCGGCCGGGGACGCCGCCGGTGTGGAAGTGAGCGATGTAGTTGATGTTGTCGGTAACGGTCCGAATGACATCGCCTTCCATGATCTGCATATGGTAGATGTCGTAGAGCAGCTTGAACCGCGGAGAGTTGATCTGCTTCGCCAGCGCGACCCCCCAGGCAGTGTGATCGCACTGGTAATCGGGGTGATCGACCTTGGAGTTGAGCAGCTCCATGCACAGCGTCACGCCGTGCTGCTCGGCGAGCGGCACGAGTGGCGCCAGACCCCGCGCGCAGATGTCGCGGCCTTCATCATCGCTCTGGCCTTTGCGGGTGCCCGAGAAGCAGATGACGTTGGGGACCTTCGACGCGGCGGCGAGTGGGATCGCTTTCTGATACGCAGGAATCAGCCAGGCGTGATTCTCGACGCGATTGAATCCGTCGATGAGACGATTCTCGGGATGCGGGACAGTGGCGTAGCCCATCGCGCAGACCAGCCCGTAACGCATCGGCACACCCCAATCCTCCGGTTCGAGGAGGTCGATGCCGTCCATGTCCAGCTCGCGGCACATCTGACAGAGCTGGTCGAGGGTGAACTTGCCGTACGGCCAGCGCGAGACCGACAGCTTAAGTCTGCCACCCAGGGATTCTGGAAGTGCTTTGAGCGACGACGGCGCGAGTCCGGTAAATGCGACCGCGCCGGTGGTCGCGGCTGCCGCAAGAAAGTCTCGGCGCTTCAACTCGATTTCCCGGATCCGCTCCAACGGCGCGCGTTGACGAGGCTCATTCGTACTCCGAAGTAGGGTCCGGGCGAATGTGGACTCAGGTCATAGGGCTGTCAAGAAATCGCGCGCTCGAACAACCTCGCGCGAGACCAATCAGGGAGAGATTACGAACGAGCTATCGCCGGACATGTAGCCCGAGTACCCGCCGCGCGCTATATACGCGCCCGCTGGAAATTCATGCGCAAATGGCCCCTCGCCGCCCATGCTGAAGTCGAAGACCTGTCTTTTGATTTCGCCGGGGGCGAAGACCCACTCTGATGGGTCGAAGCGGACTTCACCGCTGCTTAACCCTCCGTTGGGTCCGACAACGTCGAACTGGAAGGTATGCGCGCTGTCGATGCCAGGGAAAAACTGCGAGTAGTAGTTCGGAACCGTCACCCAATGTGTGGACCGATTTCGAACAAACACTGTTATCGAAAAAAAACCGTCGTCCTGCGCCGGGCTCGGGTTGCGTGGATCAACTGCGAGCGTGATGTCGATCGAGTCTCCCGTCACATGGATCGGCGTTTGTAACGGTTGTGGGTAGGGGCCCGCATCCGCAATGCAGGCACCTTGGCAAGCCACCGTCCCCAAACACTTGCCAAGAAACTGATTGCGGGGATGACCGTCCTTTCGCAACAACGCGTGGAGCATCTCGTGTCTCACGATCGAACCATCATGCATTACGGCTGTTGTCAGGACTATCCGGTTGTCGAATGAGTTCCAATAACCGCCGAGGGCTTCTCCGGTCCGGAAGTTGTGCAATGGCTGACTTGTCTTGAACCAGGCCACATCGCCGAGCGAGCGGTTCGATCCCGAGCATGCTCGAGTCATGTCCCACCACGTCGAATACACGGGAGGAGGCGAAAACTCTTCAGCGTCCGAGGGAAACATTGGATCGAGAAGCCCGACGATCATGTCGCATGCTGTGAGGTTGACAATTGCCGCAACGAGTGGCAATGCGACCAAAGCGGCTGTCCGCCTCCGACTGTTAGTTGAAAATCCGCTCATTCCGCACTTGATTCGCGCGATCGCGTTGGTTTATCACACGCGATCACGGCCGGGGCCACAAAAGAAGTACGCCGCAGCCGCTGCCGGGATCCTGGTATTCGACCGGAATCGACCCGGGATTGTAGAACTCGATGCCGCCAATGAGCGCTGTCGGAATATCCACTGGGAGGTCCGCCAAAGGATGAGTGATCCGGATGCCGTTCCAGTACACCGCGATGTCACACCGGCGACCGATTGTGTTGTCGCCCCGACTGCTGAACGGAGTGAACGAGCCATCAGCGTGACGCGCAACGATAACGCCTCTTAGCCGCGATGTGAGGATGTCCTCGAGCGGACTTCCGAAGGAGGCACGCAAGACCGAATCAGTGATGTACTGACCTTTGCCCTGCCGTCTCCGCGCCTCGAATTCCCTCAGAAATGGCGACACCGCATCCGCATTTACTCGGACCGTGGCGAGCTCGTGCGTAACCGGCGTCATGAACATAGTGACCTCGAGACTGTCACTGCCCGAGGCCTGAAATTCCGTCGACACCGGAGTAAAGCCCATACGTTTGGCGTGGACACGGTAACGGCCCTTGAGCAACCCCGGAAAACGCGCATCGCCGAAATAATCCGTGATGCCTTTTACGCCGAGTGGATCGACAGTCACCTCGGCGTCGAGGATGTAGTTACCGGTTGTCGCGTCGGCGACGGTCGCATGAAGCGTCGTGCCCTGCCCACGCGCCAGACTACTGCCGACAATGCTTAGCGCGGCTATCCAGACGGCAAATGGATGAACGACCCTGCCCTGCATCACAGTGCTCGGCGCGAGCGACAGTCTGGAAAGTATGTCGAGCGATCCAATTCAGGGAGGCGGCGATACCCCTTGAATGGCATGGTGGCCCTTGGATGACCGATCAAGCCGTGAAGCTTGGCTGTAACCCGTCGGAGTGCATCTATGGGAGGGCGGTGCCCGCACGAGCCGGGTGCCTGTCAACACTCCCCATCATTTAGGTGGACGCCGCTACGTCTTCGATCCCATGCCCAATCGCCGAAACCAGCACCGACCCCTGCCGCAGCGTCTCGCGCCCTGGCTCGCGCTGGCGGTCGCCGCTGGTACCGTGCTCAGCCAGCTCGCGGGCCTCGTTAAGCTCGCTCTCGAGATCATCAGACACCCGTGACCGGATTCCAGTAGCGACGCAGGCCGGCTGTGGCACGACTATATCTAGCCTTAGTTTGAAGGATCGTTACGGAGAGTCATCACATGAAGGACATCAACAAGCTGAACATCGTGATCACCGGAGCGAGCTCCGGCATCGGCGCCGAGCTCGCTCGGCAGCTCGCTTCGCAGGGGGCGCTCGTCGCGCTGGTCGCGCGCCGCGAAGACGCGCTCCGGGAAGTGGCAAAGGACTGCGGCGATAACTGCTATCCGATCGTCGCCGACGTCACGCGCCGCGATGAGGTCAAACGGGTTGTACGCGATGTCATCCAACGTTTCGGGCACATTGATGTCTGGGTGAACAACGTCGGACGCGGCATCACGCGCATGCCCACCGAGCTAACCGATGACGATGTCGATGACATGATTCGGGTCAACGTAAAGTCGGCGCTCTATGGGATGCAGGAGATCCTGCCGCACTTCCGCGAGCGCGGGCGCGGGCAAATCGTCAACGTCTCTTCAATGCTCGGCCGCCTCCCGTTTGCCACCATGCGCTCGGCGTACAACGGCGCCAAGCACTTCCTGAATGCGATCACGACGAACTTCCGCGACGAGCTCCGCCAATCGGCGCCAGGGATCGAGGTGACGCTCGTGTCACCCGGCGTGGTGCGCACCGACTTCGGGCTCAACGCGCTGCACGGTGGCACGGACTCGCGTCAGTTTCCGCAATCGCAGAGCGCTGAGGAAGTCGCGGCGGTGATCGTATCGGCAATCCGGAGCGGAAAACCCGACGTCTACACACGCGCCGGTGCGAAGCAGGGAGTAATCGATTACTTCTCGCGAAACGGCGAGGATTCGGAGCAGACCCTCACTGGATGACGAGCCGCACCGAGCGGCCTGTTCGTTAGTTCGACCCGCTCATGATGCGGCTAACGTTGCCGGTGTGCTCACATCCCGGCGGTGATCGGCGAAGGTTTGAATCCCCAGAAGGTCAGGTAGACGCCGAGCGAGAACTCCCACACCGCAATGGGTAGAGCTGCGATCGCGGCGAGTGGGCTCAGCGCTTCGATGGCGCCGAGCAGCACGGCGAACCACGCCACCACGAGCAGCGCAGCTCCAATCAATCCGAGCACCGGCAGCCACCGTGGCACGAGGCGCGACTGATACATCAGCGAGCCGAGCAGCACCCCGTTGATGGCAGGGATAAAGCTCTGGGCGAAGAAGAAAGTCCACCTGTACTGGGCGGCGAGACCCTGGGCGGCGGCCAGCGCACTGGCTCCGACGCCTGCCTGCCGCAAGCTCACGATCGACATCAGGCTGATGATGCCGACGTAGATCGTCGCTGCCTCAAGGGTTCGTGAGGCAACGAAACCGACCGCGCGCGCTTGACCTTGCCGTTTGAGGACGGGGTATAGCGCGACAGCGGTTCCAATCCCGGCGAGGGCGACGATCATCTCGAGCAGTACTCCGGAGATCACCGGAGCGTCGGGACCCGGGCCAATGACGAAATTCGGTCCCCGCACCGAGCGATACAGCGCCAGGGTGGGGATCGACACGAAAGTCAGAAGATAAAAAACACCGGCTGCTAGCGAGTATTTCCGCAGCGATGTCATACCAACGCTCCTCTGCTACCGCTGGCGAAGATCGAAGTCGTGCTCAGTTCGGACGCGGAAAGAATAGCTCGTTACCGTCGGGATCATCGACCTGCAGGGTATCGTAGCCCCACCACGTCTCCTTCGTCGGGACGGCGCGCTCGGCGAATTCACGGCGAAGATCTGCTAGTGCCTCGGCCGTGAGCTCGATGAAGAGGCGTCCCCTGTCTCGACGAGCGGGATCCTCACAGAGGATGATCTCGCACTCTCCATGATTCACCTGGCAGACCGTTCCCGAGCCGTCATCAGACTGCCAGCCCTTCTCGAAACCGAGCATGTCGATGTAGAAGCGAATGGCGCGATTCACATCGCTAACGAAGAGCACGGGTCGGGTGTACCATCGATGAACGGTTTGCCTGGCCGAGGCGTCGTCCGTCATAACCCGGTCGTTAGTTCAGGTCGCGCCAGACCAACGCCAACGCAATCACGCCGAGCACAGCAAGAACGACGGTGAAGGTGTCAGGACGATACGGTGTAAACGCTGCGAACGCGAAAGGCATGATCGTGAAAGCCAGTGCCAACCAACCGCCAAGCCGACTCCGGCGGCTGAGGAGCATTCCGGTCCAGAACAGGCCAACCGCCATCGCTATCGGAACGAGAATGTTCACGACGGTCGACAGCGTCGGGGCGAATGGCAGGCTCCCGAGCGCGTAGGCGACCAGCACGGTTGCGACGATTACGCCGTAGATGACGCCATTGAGCATGAAGTAGCCCGCGCCGAATCTGAGCAGGCTCGATTCGGTCTTGCTTACGGGAGCGAAGTCAGGTCGGTGCGTCATGGGCGGATTGGTGGAAAGTCTGACCTAACGATGGGGATGAAACGCCGCTGCGTTCAGTCCCTGGAACAGTACTCCGGGGGCTCAGCGGATTGATTCTGCGTCAGTCCGTGCGAGTGTAAACCAGGAGCGTCGGTACCGGAGCATCGGCAGGGTAAGTCGTGTATTGCAGCGACAGCTGACTGCCGAGCAGAACATAGTGTGCATCGTCGAAGATGCTCCCGTAAGGATACGGTTCTACGATACTCTCAGGCGAAGTGGCGCCATAGAAGCGGTCCCACGAAACCAGGCGTGCCGCGGCGAAGATGAGACGTTCGCCTTCAACGCGGTAAGTCCCTTTCGGCTCGCTGGTAGCCCGACAGCTCATCGCGCGGCTGACCCGCGTAGATGCCGTAACTGCGAAATTCCGACGTGAATGTTCCATCCGGCCCAAAGTTCAGCGAGCGCGAATACCATCCTCGTGGACTCGCGTTCTCCGGCGCGGTTCTCCAGGTACCGTTGAGCGCTGTCGGCCCGGATACGGTTGGACCCGCGCACGCGATCGCGAAGACGAGAAACAGCGCAGACGACCAAATCCGTTGAAATTTCATGACACTCCTCCTGCGAAGGTCCCTGGCTGGCTACCGAATGCGGCAATCGGCGGGCCCTTTAACACTGATATCGATAACTCGATCGACGGCCATGGAGAATTCCGACACGCCCATGTGTCCGTATGTGCCCGGCCCTTTCAGGACCCCGTGCCAGGTAACGAACACCCTCGGATTGCCAGATTGATCCACTGGCGCGTTCTCTGGTTCCTTGAGTGATTGCGGCCACGCCGATGACGAAACATCCGCCCAGGCCGTCGCCAGGCGGAGGCGCTTTCCGGGGAGAAGGGGAGCCGATATTCCAAGAGAGGTGTCCGCACACGGTGTGAATGAGTTCTCCTCGAAACCGGTCGTCCAATATCCTCGAAACACGCCAGTGCGTTCCGAGTAGGCCGGCTCATTGCACTGGCCGGGCGGCACGCGCACGTCGACAACAGTCTCAGTATTTGGCGAGATGGTGACATCCTGATGGAGTATCTCGGCGCCGAGCAGGGTCGCGCTGGCGCAATGAAACTCGATCACGAATTTGCCGGGCGGCAATCCTGTCCGTGTGAATTTGCCCGCCGAATCGGTTGTCCAGCGGCCGTAGCAACCGGGACACCGGATCGTTACGCGAGCACCGACGAGTGGCTTTGCGGCGAGACTATCCGTAACTGTCGCAGTGACGACGCCGGTCGATTGTGCGCACGCGCGATGGCCCGTCGCACTGATCGCGGCGGCTACCAGCGCGACAGTAACGAAGCTGATAGGATGCGTCACCGGAAAGCCAACCGATCTTGTTAGATCCTCATCGCGTCACGGGTTCGCCGCGCACTGCCGCCTCGATCGTGGCGACGTCGATCTTCTGCATTTCCATCATCGCGTCGAACGCGCGCTTCGCGACGTCGCCGCCCTTGGCCATTGCATCGGTCAGGACGCGCGGGGTGATCTGCCACGACACGCCCCACTTGTCCTTGCACCAGCCACAGGCGCTTTCCTGCCCGCCGTTTCCGACAATCGCGTTCCAGTAGCGGTCAGTCTCGGCCTGGTCGTCGGTGGCGATCTGAAAGGAGAACGCTTCGGTCTGCCTGAAGGTGTCTCCGCCGTTGAGGCCCATGCACGGGATACCGCAGACGGTGAAGTCGACCGTCAGAACGTCGCCCTTGTTGCCGCCTGGAAAGTCGGAGGGCGCCTGGTGGACCGTGCCGACCTTGCTGTCGGGGAAGGTCCGGGCGTAAAAGCGCGCGGCCTCTTCGGCGCCTTTGTCGTACCACAGGCAGATCGTGTTCTTGTTCATCGTTGCTCCTCGTATCTGGTCAGTGTTGCTGGTCATGTAGTAAGGTGCGCGTTAGCGGAAAAACTTGCGCAAGTTCGTACCCAACAAGCGCATCGTCCGTTCTCGCGCTTCGCAAATCAATTAGCCGGCGATACCCCGGTGCCATCAATGCGCGCGGAACACGAAGGCAGATCGCAAGTCCACGAGAGTTCCCTCCAGGCAGTTCCTTTGATCGAGGTCGCGACAAGTTTGCCCTCAAACCCTGCACGTTAAAGGCAAACGAAATCTCGGGATCTACGATCTGGGATGCCGACCCGATGCCGGCCGCATCAATTCTGTGAACGCAGCCCGCGCAGTCGGCGGTCACGGATATCCACCGACATCCCTCTGTGCACTGGGCGGCTATTCCCTTGTCCGTTCGCTCAATGCTCAAGGAGAACGACGCAGGTGTGATGCGGTTGGTGTCGGTCTCGCGGTGGCACGCGACCAAGCCTGCAAAAACCGCCAACGATGCTACGAGTCGAAAGGTCTTCATTAGAAGCTCCGGACAAAGGTGACTCGTGGAGGTAAGACGTTCCTGACAACATGAAACATGCCGCGACCGACTGCCAGGAGCCGTAGAAATTTGACCAGCTGGCGACGCCATTCAGGCCCTATTTCGGGTTCGGGGATCGTTCTTCGCGGCCACCCTTGCATGGCGAGGGTATTTATATTAAATACTGAACCATATGGTTCAGTATGGGACGACCCAGCGGCAAGCGATCAAGCCCGTACGCGCGAGCTGCACCGCGCAACAGCGGAACTTCGACGCGTTCCAGCACGAGTACAACCACGAGCGGCCGCACGAACGTCTCAATCAGGAGACCCCGGCCTCGCAGTACCAGCACTCATCGCGCCCCTATCCCGAGCGCTTACCCGCGCTCGAGTATCCCGCGCACTTCCTGGTCAAGAAGATCAACACCGCGGGTACGTTCCGCTTTCGGGATCGAATCCTCTATCTCGCGAATGCGCTCGTGGAACAACACATCGGGCTTGAGGAAACCGACGACGGGATCTGGGCCATTCACTTCAACACCGTGTTACTAGCAACGTTTGACGAACGCGATTACATCATCAGAGGCTAACAGAAAGTGTTACCAATCCTGCTGGACTATTCCGTTACCCATCATCCCGGCTGCTCAGCTAACAGAACTCAAGCAGCTCGCGCTCGGACAGCGGAGATGTCGAGCCGTGCGTATCGAGACGAAAACCATCGGCTTGGACGCGAAGGAGGAGCAGCTTCGGCTGTTGGGACGGTCCAATTTGCACAACCACGCGAACATCACCGCCCGATTCGGCCTGTACGTAAGTTGTTAGCGACCATTCCTCTGAACCGAAGCGTATAGCCTCAATTGCTGCTGACGGAAGCTCTATTAGCTCGGTCCGCGGCAGCGCTCGCAACGCCTCCAGGCGGAGATCAATTTGGTGGCGAGCAGCTTGGGGATCTACCATGCGAGTTTCGCTACCTAACGCCCAAGTTCAGCTGCAAGCACGCCACAACCATTGCGGCGTAGCCGCATCCGAAAAATGCTTGTCAGCTGCAACGTTCGTTAGGTGGCAAGGTAATCCGCCTGCGAGCGGTAAGAATCCAGAGGTTTCGGGACGTTAATTATCTATCGACCAGACCTGGCTTCCTTTGAATACGGCGACGACTCCGGCAGAGAAAAGCGACGCAGAGCTCATCGAACGGCTTAAGGCCGGCGACAAAGCCGCGATTGATCCGCTTTACTGGCGCTATGCCCCAGGTTTACTGCGTATCGCCTCCCACCTAACCGGCTCTTTCGACGATGCAGAGGACGTTGTGCAAGACGTGTTCGTCGGACTGGAACGCGCACTCCGACGCTACACCGAGGCGGGAAATTTCGAGCGTTGGTTGCGACGCGTGACAATCCGGGTCGCCTTGAGCAGGCTGCGGCTTAGTCGCGCACGAGGCGAAGTGGACCTTCCCCCAACGCTCGCGTCACCGCTGCCCAACGATGCCGACTCCTTACCGGATCGGATGAACATCGAAACAGCCATTGCGGCTCTCCCCAACCACCTCCGCGAAGTCTTCGTGTTGAGGGAGCTGGAGGACTATTCACACACTGAGATTGGTCAAATGCTCGGAATCCGCCGGGGCACAAGTGAAGTGCGTTTCTTTCGCGCAATCCGCCTGTTACGCGCTCAGCTGAAGAAATACCTATGACAATCGCTTTCTTTCACGCGTCGACTCGCGAGTTGTATGAGTTTGCGCATGGTCAGGCAACGGGCAATGGATCACTCAAGCGACATCTCGAAAACTGCGCACGTTGTCGCAATGAGGTGCGCGCTCTTCGCGCGCTGCGGTCGAGAGTGAGTAATATTCAACCTTCACGGCCGAGGGAGGCGTTGCTCGAGCGCATTCGCGACCGCATCGCTAACAATGAGCCGATGCTGCTTCCGTCGGCTGATCCGTCGCCTCCACGATTTTGGCAAACGGCTGCATCGATCATCGCCATCGTGTTGATCTCCGGGATAGCATGGGCTTTCTGGCCGGAACAGACTGCACACGGCTCCGCCCTCTACGGGGAGCTGCGGTTTACTCCAAACCACCTCGTTCCTGGTCAGCGGATCGCTGTCGAGTATCGCCCTGGGTCGATCTTGAGCGGTGTGCAGCGCGTCGTGTTACGTGCACGCTTCAGAACGGTCATCGATCAGCCTTATAACTACGCTACGAAACAAACTGTCGCGACACACCTCACGCCCGATGCACGCGGGGTATTTCGAGGCGCCTTCATTGTCCCCGATTCCGCAGTCTACGCCGTATTTGCGGTAGAGAACGAACCGGGCACACATGTGGACCACAACAACTGGCGGCTGTGGGATCTGCTGAGCGACAACCAATCGGGGAAGCCAACGTTCGAAGCCCTGGAGCAACAGTCCAACGACCTCTACGGTCGCAGCATGGAAGAAGCGCTCCGAGTCATACAGAAAAGGGCGGCGCTGTATCCGGAACTGCCACAAAGTTGGGGACCAGTTGCCGGCTTCGAACGGTTCATGTTGGGGGAGCCGCATGACGATAGCGCCGCGACGTCGCACCGTGCTCGTCTGTACAAGTTTGACAACAGATTTCGCCAGCTGCGCGCCGTGCCGTACGACGAGATGGAGGGTATTCGGTCGTACGCCATCCAGCTATCTGATTCAGCGGCGCCAAGAGTCCGGGAGATCGCGCGTTATTGGCTCGAGCGTGAGGAGGCGGACACATCGAGAACCATCCAGGCGCGGATCATGCGCGGCTTTGCGTACAGCGATTCCGCGAGCGCGAATCCGGCCAAATTCCTGCCGGCGCTGGATAGCTTGTGGCGATCGGACGGCCGAGTTCTATCGTTCCTGCCCAAGAATGCGTGGGTGTTCGCAACCCGCGCGCATGACGATCGGGCCGCACTAATGTGGGCAGACAGATACGCCCACCTAACGCCAGGATTCGCGAGTTACCAGTACGGGGAATTGCTGAAAGCGCCAAGCCTAAGAGATTCGGCGCTGGTGAGGCTGCGAGGGGTGTTGACGGTTCTGCGCACGCGCCAAGATTCGGTACGCCCTCTGGAAGTCAGCGTCGACGAACAGGCGCGAACCGATGCCCAAAGCGCGAGTGCAATTCTGAAAACCATTGGCACCACGCTCGTCGCGCACGGAAGAATACGCGAAGGTCTGTCCGCGCTTGACTCCGCGTCGAGTCAGGTATGGGACGCCAGCCTCTTTCGCCAGATTGCCGAAGCCAGGCTAGCCGCGGGTGATACATCGGGCTCGTTGCCGCTATTCGCGTTTGCCGCTGCGGATCCGGTAAGCACCCCCGCGTTCAGCGACTCCGTTCTAACCCGGTTTCGGGGGCCAGTTGCACGCTTGCGCTGGACCACGCTAGTAGACAGCGGCTCACGTGAAATGAGGAAACGGGTTCTGCGGGACGCGATCTCGCGGGCATACGACTCGAGAGCAAAGGTGAGCGATCAATCCGGAGAACCTCATTCGTTGAGCCAGCTGGCAACAGGAAAGGTTGTCGTCTTTACGTTTTTCTCGCGTTACTGTGGGATATCCCGACAACAACAGATCCCCTTTCTCGATCGACTTAGCAGCACCCTCGCCCGCTCCGGCGTCACCTTGGTAGCAATCAGTCCAGAGCCACCGTCACACGGGCTGTCAGACTTTCTCGCTGAGAAGAACGTGAGGATTCCCGTCTATTACGATCGTTGGCGGGAAGCGGGTCGGGCGTTTTCACAATGGGGCACGCCTGAATTCGATATCGTCGATTCCAACGGGCAACTTCGTTTTCCTCACACCACTCAGGCGAAAGTGCTGGCGCAGGCCGCCGCCCTGGTTCGGGAGCAACTCGACCGATAAGTAGTCAGGTTGCATCCCGTCGTTGTGCGGTCTGCGCGAATGGTAGGTGTCCACCTAACGCCTCAGTTCTGCTGCGAGCGACTCTAAGATAGGTGCGAAACGATAATGACGCGCCGCAGGCAAGAGACCCGAAGGGCGATCAACCCAACGATTATCAAGC
>Ga0207707_10002738_pt1 | contig 15755 bp, 13 predicted proteins | sample KBSC83BmetaG_FD_184336 | JGI IMG/M metagenome (GOLD analysis project Ga0207707, IMG submission 184336) | Corn rhizosphere microbial communities from Kellogg Biological Station, Michigan, USA - KBS C8-3B metaG (SPAdes) (version 2) | ecosystem: Host-associated > Plants > Roots > Rhizosphere ...
AGCCGGAGCGCGCCATCTTGATCGATGCGGCCAGCGCCTCGATCGCCGGATCCTGGCCGAACACCACCATCTTCAGGTTGCGCTCGAGGTTGCGCAGCACGTCGCGGTCGGAGGCGGAAACCTGCTTTTCGGGAATCCGCGCCATCTTGGCAACAATGTACTCGACCTCGCTGACGTCGACCTTGCCGGTGCGCTGGTCTTCCGGCAGCAGCCGCTGGCGCGCGCCCGCCTCGTCGATCACGTCGATCGCCTTGTCCGGCAGCAAGCGGTCGGGGATGTGCTTCACCGACAGATCCACCGCAGCCTTCAACGCCTCGTTGGTGTAGGCCACGTGGTGGTGTTCCTCGAAACGCGAGCGCAGGCCCTTGAGGATCTCGAAGCTGTCGGCCACGGTGGGTTCGACCACGTCGATCTTCTGGAAACGCCTGGCCAGCGCGCGATCCTTCTCGAACACCCCGCGGTATTCCTGGAACGTGGTCGAGCCGATGCAGCGCAACTCGCCCGACGCCAGCATCGGCTTGATCAGGTTCGATGCGTCCATGGTGCCGCCCGAGGCGGAACCGGCGCCGATGATGGTGTGGATCTCGTCGATGAACAGGATCGCGCCGGGCTGCTTCTTCAGCTGGGCGATCACGCTCTTGAGCCGCTTCTCGAAATCGCCGCGGTACTTGGTGCCGGCGACCAGCGCACCCAGATCCAGCGCCCAGATCGTGGCGCTCTCCAATACCTCGGGCACCTCGCCGTCGACGATGCGCTTGGCCAGGCCTTCGGCCAGGGCGGTCTTGCCCACGCCGGCCTCGCCGACATAGAGCGGGTTGTTCTTGCGCCGGCGGCACAATACCTGGATGGTGCGCTCGATTTCGTCGGCGCGGCCGATCAGCGGGTCGATCTTGCCTTCCAGCGCCAGTTCGTTGAGGTTGCTGGCGAACTCATGCAGCGGGTTGCCCTTGGGTTCGCCGCCCTCCTCGCCTTCGCGCTCGCCGCCGGACACGCCGGCCGCCGGCTCGTCGCCGATCTTGGCGATGCCGTGGGAGATGTAGTTGACCACGTCGAGCCGGGTGATCTCCTGCTGGTGCATGAAGAACACCGCGTGCGAGTCCTTCTCGCCGAAGATCGCCACCAGCACGTTGGCGCCGGTGACCTCCTTTCGGCCGGACGACTGCACGTGATACACCGCGCGCTGCAGCACGCGCTGGAACCCGAGGGTGGGCTGGGTGTCGCGCTCGTCTCCCGGCGGCAATACCGGCACCGTCTCGCTGATGATGCGGGTCAGCTCGCCGGACAGGCGCGGCAGGTCGACGCCGCAGGCACGCAAGGCGCCGAGCGCCGACTGGTTTTCGGTCAACGCCAGCAGCAGGTGCTCCACGGTCATGAATTCATGGCGCTGTTCGCGGGCCTGCTTGTAGCAGTGGCCGATGGTGACTTCCAGATCCTTGCTGAACATTCGGATCGTCTCCGCTTGTTTTGTTGGGCGGCCTTCAGCGCCGCGATACGCACGAAATGGGGGCGTTCAGAGCTTTTCCATAGTGCACAACAACGGGTGCTGATGCGAGCGTGAATATTCGTTGACGTGGGTGACCTTGGTTTCCGCCACCTCCCGGGTGAACACGCCGCAAACACCCCGTCCGCGGGTGTGGACGTGCAGCATGATCTGTACCGCCTGCTCCTGATCCAGGTTGAAGAAACCGCGCAGCACCTCCACCACGAAATCCATCGGCGTGAAATCGTCGTTCAGCAGCAGCACCTGGAACAGGGGCGGCCGCGCCACCTCGGGCTTGGCGGTTTCCAGTGCCAACCCGCGGCCACTGTCTTGCTCGTGTTCGTTTTCGTTGGCCATGGTTTCGTGGAACGTATTCGCTTCGGTTGAAAGTATACGCCGCGGCAGATGCCGCCCGGCGCGTCGGCGTTCCGTACAGGTAATGGCACAATGGACGCTTTTCCACCCCTGCCGCTTCCATGACCACCCCCGCCCCGCACCCTGAAGTCTGGCGCCCGCACGTCACCGTGGCCTGCGTGGTGGCCGACGGCGGGCGCTACCTGATGGTGGAGGAAGAAGTGGCCGGTCGGCTCGTCTACAACCAGCCGGCGGGGCACCTGGAGGATGGCGAGAGCCTCGCCGCGGCAGCCGTGCGCGAGACACTGGAGGAGACCGGCTGGACGGTGGCGCTGCAGCACCTGATCGGCGTTCAGCAATGGCGCAGCACCGAGCATGGCGACGTGGTGATCCGTTTCAGCTTCGCGGCGCAGGCGCTCGACCACGACCCCCGGCGTCCGCTGGATACCGATATCCGCCGCGCGCTGTGGCTGAGCCGCAGCGAGATCGCCGGCCTGGGCGATCGCCTGCGCAGCCCGCTGGTATTGCGCAGCATCGACGCGTGGCTGGCCGGGCAACGGTTGCCGTTGTCCAGCCTGGACTACCTGCCGGGAGGGGCCGCTGCATGAAGGTGATGCTCGGCATCTCCGGCGGTGTCGACTCCTCGGTGGCGGCCTTGCTGTTGCAGCAGGCCGGCGACCAGGTCGAAGGTCTGTTCATGCAGAACTGGGAGGAGGACGACCGCGCCGGCCCCTGCACCAGCGACGCCGACCGCAAGGATGCGGTGGCCGTATGCGGCCAACTGGGCATCCCGTTCCACGCGCGCAATTTCGCGGCGGAATACTGGGACGGGGTGTTCGAGCACTTCCTCGCCGAGTACCGTGCCGGCCGCACGCCAAACCCGGACGTGCTGTGCAACCGGGAGATCAAGTTCAAGACGTTTCTCGACGAGGCGCGGGCACTGGGCGCCGACAAGATCGCCACCGGACACTACGCCCGCGTCGATTGCGTCGACGGGCGCTACCGGCTGCTGCGGGCGGCGGATGCCGCCAAGGATCAGAGCTACTTCCTGCACGCGTTGGGCCAGCAGGCGCTCGCCGCCACCCTGTTTCCACTGGGCCATCTCGAAAAGACCCGCGTGCGCGAACTTGCCCGCGACGCGGCGCTGCCGACCCATGCCAAGAAGGATTCCACCGGCATCTGCTTCATCGGCGAGCGCGATTTCCGCAGTTTCCTGGCGCAGTACATCCCGGCCCGTCCGGGCGAGATGCGCACGCCCGACGGCCGCCTGGTCGGCGAGCACCAGGGCGCCATGTATTACACGCTGGGCCAACGCAACGGGCTGGGCATCGGCGGCAGGCACGGCGCCAGCGGCGAACCCTGGTTCGTGGTGGGCAAGGACGTGTCGGCCAATGTGCTGGTGGTCGCCCAGGGCGGCGAGAACCACTGGCTGCTTTCGCGGCGGCTGCGCACCGAGACGCCGCACTGGATCGCGGGCGCACCGCCGGCGCCCGAGTTCCGCTGCACGGCACGCACCCGCTATCGCCAGGCCGACCAGGCGTGTTCGGTCGACGTCGGGATCACGGGTCTTGAGTTACGCTTCGACGAGCCACAACGCGCCGTCACGCCGGGGCAGTCGGTGGTTCTCTACGCCGGCGAGGTCTGCCTCGGCGGCGCCGTGATCATGGCGACCGACGCCGCCTACGGCGGCCTGCAGCCGGCCTTCATCCCCACCGATCCACCTTGCCCCCTGGAATCGCAAATCCGTGTTTGAAACTTTCGGCATGAACGAGGAACGCGTGCTCGCCCTGGCCGGCCTGTTCCAGGCCTGCTCGCTGGCCCAGCAGCTGGCCAACGACGGACGCTGCGACGACGTGGCCATGCAGGCCAGCGTGGCCAGCGTATTCCGGATCGACGCCCCTTCCGTGGTGGCCGTATACGACGGCATCTCGGGCCTCCGGCTCGGTTTGCGCAACCTGGTTGCCCAATTGGACGAGAGCGATCGCGACATGTCGGTCACCCGCATGGTGGTGACGGTGATGCGCCTGGAGCGCAGCCTGTCCGGTCGGCCGGAGCTGCTGGAGAAGTTGCAGCAAGGCATCTTGGCAGCGCAACGCCAGGTCGAGCATTTCGGCCAGGACTCGACGCAGGTGAACGGTCGGCTCGCCGAACTGTACGCGTCCACGCTGTCCAAACTGAGGCCGCGGGTGATGGTCAGCGGCAACCCGCAGCAGCTCCAGCAGCCGGCAGTGGTGGAAAAGGTGCGCGCGAACCTGCTGGCGGCCGTGCGCTCGGCGGTACTGTGGCGGCAGGTCGGCGGACGCCAGTGGCAGTTGCTGGTATATCGGCGCCAATGCAGCATGCTGGCCCGCGGCCTGCTGACCGGCGCCACGCTGGATCATCGCTGAGAGGTTGTGAGTTTTTCAACCGCTCAGCCCGGCCACGGCGAGGGCATGGATGCCCGAGTTGAAACAACGCAGGAGCGGTTGCCCGATGGCCGGTCGCGGATCGGGCACGCCAGTGCCTGATCCGCGTGAGTGGGTACGGGCGTGTACCGGACTCGCGATAGAAGAAAACCACAGGAAGTGGTTTTCTTCACAGACTCTGAGAGGTCGTTCCGGCCGAGCGGCGTGCCGTGGACACGAACGGCCCCCGGCAACGCCGGGAGCCGTTCGTGTCAGAGCTTCACGCTCACTCGTCCGCGGCGGGAGACTCCGCAGCACTCTGGCCCGCTTCGCCAACCGGCGCATCGCCAGACTCGTCGACCGCGTCGTCGCCGTTGTCCTCTTCCGCGTCCAGCCGCATCACGCTGACCAGGCTCTCGTCCGCCGGCAGGCGGATCAGGGTGACGCCCTGGGTGTTGCGACCGAGCTGCGAGACTTCCGCCACGCGGGTGCGCACCAGGGTGCCCTGGTTGGAAATCAGCATCAGTTCGTGCGCCTCGGTGACCTGCACCGCCGCCACCAGCGCGCCATTGCGCTCGGAGCACTGGATGCCGATCACGCCCTGGGTACCGCGGCCCTTCTTGGTGAACTCGACCAGCGCGGTGCGCTTGCCGTAGCCGCGTTCCGTCGCGGTGAGGATGTCGCCTTCGGCCGCCACGATCAGCGAGACCACTTCGGCCCCCTTGAGCAGCTTCATGCCACGCACGCCGGCGGCGGTACGGCCCATCGAGCGCACGGTGTTCTCGTCGAAACGGTTGACCTTGCCGTTGGAGGCGAACAGCAGGATGTCGCTGTCGCCGTCGGTTAGCTCGACGTTGACCAGCGCATCGTCGTCGTTGAGCCTGATCGCCAGCTTGCCCTTCTGCAGCTGGAACGCAAATTCGGTCAGCGGCGTTTTCTTGACCGTGCCGCGCTTCGTGGCGAAGAACACGAAGCGATCCTCGCTGTACTCGCGGATCGGCAGCACCGCCTGCACCTTCTCGCCCTCGCCCAGCGGCAACAGGTTGATGATCGGCTTGCCGCGCGCGCCCGGGCCCGCCTCGGGGATCTGGTAGACCTTGAGCCAGTAGACGCGACCCGTGCTGGTGAAGGTGAGCAAGGTGTCGTGCGTGTTGACCACCCACAGCTGCTCGACGACATCCTCGTCCTTCAGCGCCGAGGCCGAACGGCCCTTGCCGCCGCGCCGCTGCGCGCGATACGTGCTGGCCGGCTGGCGCTTGACGTAGCCGGTATGCGACAGGGTGACCACCATGTCCTCCGGCGCGATCAGGTCGAGCACGTTGAGATCCTCCTGCGAATGCTGGATCTCGGTCCGGCGGGCGTCGCCGAATTCGGTCTTGATCGCGTCGAGTTCCTCGCGGATCACTTCCAGCAGCCGGTTCGGATTCTCCAGAATCTCGATCAGGCCGCGGATGGTCTCCAGGATCTGTTTGTATTCATCGGAAAGCTTTTCCTGCTCCAGCCCGGTCAGGCGGTTCAGGCGCATCGCCAGGATTTCCAGCGCCTGCGCTTCGGACAACTGGTAGCCGTCGTCTTTCAGGCCGTCGCGCGGATCCATCTCTTCCGGTCGCGACGCCGCCGCGCCGGTAGCCGAGAGCAAGGCGCGCACCAGGCCCGCTTCCCAGCGCCGCGCCGTCATCCGCTCGCGCGCCTCGGCCGGCGACGCCGAGGTCTTGATCAGCTCGATCATCTCGTCGATGTTGGCCAGCGCCACGGTGAGGCCTTCGAGGATGTGCGCGCGGGCACGGGCCTTGCGCAGCTCGAAGATGGTGCGGCGGGTGACCACCTCGCGGCGGTGCCGGATGAACGCCTCGAGGATGTCCTTGATGTTGAGCAGCTTCGGCTGGCCATCCAGCAGGGCCACCATGTTGATGCCGAAGGTGACCTGCAGCTGGGTCTGCTGGAACAGGTTGTTCAGCACCACGTCGCCCATCGCATCCTTGCGGATCTCGATGACGACGCGCATGCCGTCCTTGTCGGATTCGTCGCGCAGCTCGCTGATGCCTTCGAGCTTCTTCTCCTTGACCAGCTCGGCGATCTTCTCGATCAGCCGCGCCTTGTTCACCTGGTACGGCAGCTCGTGGACGATGATCGTCTCGCGGCCGTTCGGCTCGGTCTCGATCTCGGCCTTCGCGCGCACCAGGATGCGGCCGCGGCCGGTACGGTACGCCTCGATGATGCCGGAGGAGCCGTTGATGATGCCGTGGGTCGGGAAGTCCGGGCCCGGGATGTAGTGCATCAGCTCGTCGATCGAGAGCGCGGGCTCGTCGATCAGCGCGATCGTCGCGGCAATCACCTCGTTGAGGTTGTGCGGCGGGATATTGGTGGCCATGCCCACCGCGATGCCGGCCGAACCGTTCACCAGCAGGTTCGGTACGCGCGACGGCAGCACCAGCGGCTCGCGCTCGCTCTCGTCGTAGTTGAAACCGAAATCGACGGTGTCCTTGTCGATGTCCGCCAGCAGTTCGTGGGTGAGGCGCGACATGCGCACCTCGGTGTAACGCATCGCCGCGGCATTGTCGCCGTCGACCGAACCGAAGTTGCCCTGGCCGTCGACCAGCATGTAGCGCAGCGAGAACGGCTGTGCCATGCGCACGATCGCGTCGTACACCGACTGGTCGCCGTGCGGGTGGTATTTGCCGATCACGTCGCCGACCACGCGGGCAGACTTCTTGTACGGCTTGTTCCAGGCGTTGCCCAGCTCGTTCATCGCGAACAGCACGCGGCGATGCACGGGCTTGAGGCCATCGCGGACATCGGGAAGTGCGCGACCGATGATCACGCTCATGGCGTAATCGAGGTAGCTCTGCCGCATCTCGTCTTCGATGTTGACGCGAATGATTTCTTTGGCAGTTTCTGCCATGGATTGGCTTCCCTGTGGACAATAGAGGGCGCTGGCGCCGCGTCTCAAGCGCATGCGCGAGCGACTCGAAATCAACCTTGGAATTGTAGCACGAACGGCTTCAAAACGACAGGATTTAGTCGTTTCGAATCAAATGCTTACAGCATCGCTCCGGGATGCCTGAAAAGCATCCCGCGGGCTGTCGAAAAGTTGACCAGCGCGGCAACCGCCGAACCGGCCGCCGCGGGCAGCGCAGGCCAGCGATGCAAGTCGGCGACATGGAGCAGCAACAGCGCGTAAACCCCGTAATTGATGCAGGCGCCGGCGCTCATCAAGGCCATCCAGTGCAGCCATTCGGCGCGCGGTCCCCGTCCGCTTCGCCGCGCCGCAAAGGTGTAGCGGCGATTCCACCACCAGGTGAACGTGGCGGCCAGCAGAAACGACAGCAGCCGCGCGACGTACGGGTTCCAGTGCCCGAAACTGACCAGCATCTGCACGATGCCGGCGTCGATCAGCAGCCCGCCCACGCCGCCGAGAACGAACAGGCCGAGTTCGCCGGGAAGCTTCATCGTCCGAATATCGCCTGCATCGCCATGCTGCCGGGACGCTCGATCACGCCACGCTCGGTCACGATCGCGTCGATCAGTTCGGCGGGTGCCACGTCGAACACCGGGTTCCATGCCCGGGCGCCGTCCACCACGACGCGTCGGCCCGCGATGGAAAGCAGCTCGGCCGGATCGCGCAACTCGATCTCGATCTCCTCGCCGTTGGCGGTGGCCATGTCCACCGTGGAAGACGGCGCCACCACCATGAATTTCACGCCGTGATATTTCGCCGCGATCGCCAGCTGGTAGGTGCCGATCTTGTTGGCGGTGTCGCCGTTGGCGGCGATCCGGTCGGCGCCCACGATCACCCATTGCACCGCGCCGGACTTCATCAGGTGTGCGGCGGCCGAATCCGCGATCAGTTGCGCGGGGATGCCGTCGCGCACCAGCTCCCACATGGTCAGCCGCGCGCCCTGCTGCCATGGGCGCGTCTCCCCGGCGTACACCCGCGCGATTCGCCCGCTCGCCACGCCGGCGCGGATCACGCCGAGCGCGGTGCCGTAGCCTGCGGTGGCCAGCGAGCCGGTGTTGCAATGGGTCAGCACGCCGGATCCGGCGGCGATGAGCGATGCGCCAAGTTCCCCCATGCGCCGATTGGCGGCCAGATCCTCGTCCTGGATTGCCTGCGCCTCACGCAGCAGCGCCTCGGCATCGGCACCCGCGGCAATTCGCTGCTTCATCCGGTCGAGTGCCCACATCAGGTTCACCGCCGTGGGTCGAGCCGCCCGCAATTGGGCCAGCACCGGCTCGAGCGCCACGCCTTGCCGCGCGGCCATCGCCACGCCCCACGCCGCGGCAATGCCGATCGCCGGCGCGCCCCGTACCGCCAGGTCGCGAATCGCCCGGGTCACCTGCGCCGCATCGCGGCAGTCGATCCAGCGTTCTTCGCCGGGCAGCAGGCGCTGATCGAGCAGGCGCAGATGGTCGCCCTGCCACTGCACGGCGCGAATGGAATCGTGGGTTTCCGAGAATGCGGTCATTCGGTCATTATCGCCTGTCGTGCGTGGATTTCGCACGGCAGGCGCAGGCGATTCAATCGCGCTGGCGCAACCACTCGTGGATCGCCGGCGGCACTTCGCGCTGGGCACGACCGGACACGTAGATGCCGATGTGGCCGCCCTTGAACGCCAGTTGGGTGTAGTCGGTGGTGCCCACATGCCGGCCCAGCGCACGCGAGGCATCCGGCGGCACCAGGTGATCCTGCTCGGCGAAGATGTTCAGCACCGGCTGGGCGATCATGCCCAGATCCACCGGCTGGCCGCCGATCTCGAGCGTGCCCTTGACCAGCTTGTTGCCCTGGTAGAAATCCTTGATGAACTGGCGGAACGCCTCGCCGGCCTGGTCGGGCGAATCAAAGATCCAGCGCTCCATGCGCAGGAAGTTCTCCAGCTCGACCGGATTGTCGAGGATGTCGACCATGCCGATGTACTTCTGCTGGTTCAGCCGTACCGGCTTCAGGGTGAGGTAGACATAGTTCATCAGCCCGGCGGGGATATTGCCCATCGTGTCGACGAACAGGTCCACATCCATTCCGCGGCACCAGCTCGACAACATGTTGTCCGGCGTGTGGAAATCCACCGGGGTGACCATGGTGATGAGGTTCTTCACCTTGTCCGCGTGCAGTGCGGTGTAGCACAGCGAGAACGCGCCGCCCTGGCAGATGCCGAGCAGGTTGATCGCATCGAGATCGTGCCGCTGGCGCACTACATCGACGCAGCGGTCGAGATAGCCGTTGATGTAGTCGTCCAGCGTGAGCCAGCGATCGGCACCGTCGGGATAGCCCCAGTCGATCAGGTAGACGTCCTCACCCTGCTCCAGCAGGTTGCGCACCATCGAGCGGTCGGCCTGCAGGTCGGTCATCCACACCGTGTTGACCAGCGCGTAGACGATCAGCAGCGGGGTCTTCGACGTGGTCTTGCCGTGGCCGGTGAAGTGCCACACCTTCAACTTGTCTTCGCTGTAGACCAGTTCGCGCGGCGTATTCGCATATTCAGGCTCGCGCATGCTGCGCAGGTTGGCCATGCCGGCGGCCAGCTTGCGCTGGAACGCGGTGATGTCTGCCAGGGCCTTCGCGGGGTCGATTTGTAATGGGGTCTGCATGGCGGCGCTCCTTACTTGCGCTTGCGCGGGCTGGCCGTGGCTTTGGATGGCGCGGCAGGCTTGCGTGTGCTTTTCGTCGCCGGCTTCCTGGTGGCCGCCGAAGACCTGGCGGAAGCCGCCTTCTTCGCCGCCGGCTTGACGGCAGCGGAGCCGCCGGCCAACTGTCGTTTCAGCGCGGCCACTTCGCGGCGCAGGGCCATGATCTCGTCGGCATGATCGCCGGATGCACCGGCCTGGCTGGCGCGGAACTCGCGGCGCAGCGCCTGCAGCCGCTCGCCGAGACTTGACACTTCACTGCGCGTGGGCACACCGAGTTGCCGGCACATCTGCTCGGTCTGCTGCTGCTGCAGCTGGCGCACCCGCATCTGCGTGTTGACCATGTCGCCATAGGCGTCGCGGAACTCGTCCGACAGCGCGATCCCGGCATAGGCTTCCTCGGAAGCATCCACCCACAGGTCGTACAGGCCTTTCAGCGAATCGACCTGGCGGCCCGGTGCGGCGTGTTCGGCCAGCTTTTCCTGCAGGCGCTGCGTGCCTTGCGTGTTGGCGCGCTGGATCAGTTCCTGGTACTTCGCCGATGCCTGCATCGAGGCCAGCAAGGCCATGCCCAGTTCCTGCTGCTGCATCTGCTGCTCGCGGTTCAGTCCGAATGCCGGCGTCGGCCCCTGTGTACCCGGCAGGTCGCCGAAACCGCCGTGCCGGGCCGCCTGCATCCATGATTGCCATTGCCGCGCGAAGCCTTCCGCACCGGCACTGTCGATCCCGCCAAACGCCTGCGCAAACGGCTGGCTGGCGCCGCCGAACATCTGCTGCAACTGCTGGCGCCAGTCGGTGGTCGGTTGCTGGGCTGCGCCGCCACCGGCGGCCGCCTGCATCCAGTCGAAATATCCCTTCAAGCCGGCCAGCGTGCGTTCCAGCGTGTCGTTGCCCGCGGCTGGTGCCGCCGGCGGCGCAAACGGATTCGCCGCGGGTGGCTGCTGGAACTGGCGCGTCCAGGCATCCCATGACTGCTGTGCCAGCGCCTGGTAATCCCTGATGAAATCATTCGCCGGGTCGGCCATCGGTGCATCCTCGTGCAAGGTTCATCCATCCTAGCAAAAGCGTGTTGCACAAAATCGCCGGCACCGGAACGCACAAGGCCCGGCATGGGCCGGGCCTTGTGGAATCGCCTTGTCCGGAAACTCAGACGCTGGCGCGTTCTTCTTCAGTCACGGCCTTCATCGACAGGCGGATGCGACCCTGCTTGTCCACTTCCAGCACCTTGACCTTGACGATGTCGCCTTCCTTGAGCTTGTCGGAAACCTTCTCGACGCGCTCGTCGGAGATCTGCGACACGTGCACCAGGCCATCCTTGCCCGGCATGATCGTGACGAACGCGCCGAAGTCCATCAGCTTGGCGACCTTGCCCTCGTAGATGCGGCCCGGCTCGACGTCAGAAGTGATCTGCTCGATGCGCCTCTTCGCCGCTTCGCCCGCCTCACGGTTGACCGAACCGATGATGATGGTGCCGTCGTCATTGATGTCGATCGTGGTGCCGGTTTCTTCGGTGATCGAGCGGATCGTGGCGCCGCCCTTGCCGATCACTTCGCGGATCTTGTCCGGGTGGATCTTGATGGTGATCAGGCGCGGGGCGAACTCGCTCATCTCGGTGCGGGCGGTGCTGAGCGCCTTGCCCATCTCGCCAAGGATGTGCAGGCGACCACGCTTGGCCTGGGCCAGCGCCGTCTTCATGATCTCCTCGGTGATGCCGTCGATCTTGATGTCCATCTGCAGCGCGGAAATGCCATCGGCACTGCCGGCCACCTTGAAATCCATGTCGCCGAGGTGATCCTCGTCGCCCAGGATGTCGGACAGCACCACGAAGTCGCCGCCTTCCTTGACCAGACCCATCGCGATACCGGCCACCGGCGCCTTCAGCGGCACGCCGGCGTCCATCATTGCCAGCGAGGAACCGCAAACGGAAGCCATCGACGAGGAACCGTTGGACTCGGTGATTTCCGAGACCACGCGCACCACGTACGGGAATTCCTCGATGCTCGGCTTGACCGCCTGCACGCCACGCTTGGCGAGGCGGCCGTGGCCGATCTCGCGACGCTTCGGCGCACCGAAACGGCCGGCCTCGCCCACCGAGAACGGGGGAAAGTTGTAGTGGAACAGGAACGGATCCTTCGACTCGCCGCCCGGCGCGTCGATGATCTGCGCGTCGCGCGTGGTGCCCAGCGTGATGACGACCAGCGCCTGCGTCTCGCCGCGGGTGAACAGCGCCGAACCATGCGTACGCGGCAGCACGCCCACGCGGGCGGTGATCGCACGCACGTCATCCAACTGGCGACCGTCGATGCGCACCTTGGTCTTCAGCACGCTGTCGCGCAGGGTGTGATACTCGAGTTCCTCGAATTCCTTGGCCAGCGCGGCGGCGGCCCAGCCCTTTTCTTCGGCCTGCGCCTTGAGCCCGGCCAGCACGTCGGCCTTGATCGCGGAAATCGCGTCGCGACGCTCCAGCTTGTCGCGCACCTGGAATGCCGCGGCCAGCTGATCGCCCACTGCGCCCTTGACGGCGGCGACCAGCGACTCGTCGCGGGCCGGCGGCCGCCAGTCCCACGACGGCTTGCCCGCTTCGGCAGCCAGCTCGGCGATCGCGCGGATCGCCACCTGCATCTGCTGGTGGCCGAACATCACCGCGCCGAGCATCACCTCTTCGGACAGCAGCTTCGCCTCGGATTCGACCATCAGCACCGCACCCGCGGTACCGGCAACGACCAGATCCAGCTGGGAGGTCTTCAACTCGGTGGCGGTCGGGTTCAGCAGGTACTGGCCGTTGGCATAACCGACGCGGGCCGCGCCGATCGGACCCTTGAACGGGATACCGGCCAGGCTCAACGCGGCGGAGGCGCCGAGCAGCGCCACGATGTCGCCGTCAACCTCGGGGTTCAGCGAAACGACCTGGGCGATGACCTGCACTTCGTTCTTGAAGTCGTCCGGGAACAGCGGGCGCACCGGGCGATCGATCAGGCGCGAGGTCAGCGTCTCCTTTTCAGTCGGACGGCCTTCGCGCTTGAAGAAACCGCCAGGGATGCGACCGGCGGAGTAGAACTTCTCGACGTAATCGACGGTGAGCGGAAAGAAATCCTGGCCTTCCTTCTGCTTGGTCGCCGCCACTGCGGTGACCAGCACGACCGTGCCGCCCATGCTGGCCATGACCGCACCGGACGCCTGGCGGGCAATTTCGCCCGTCTCCAGTGTGACTTCGTGATTACCGTACTGGAACGACTTGGTTACTTTCGCCACGTTGGAATTCCTGAGTTTGAACTTTCAAGAGTGCGGCCATGGATGGCCGCTTGTCGATCTCGGCGTTCATGAACGAACGCAAAAACCACTCACGCAAAAATCAACGGCGGAGGCCGAGGCGTTCGATCAGGGTCTGATAGCGCGCAAGATCGCGATCTTTCAGATAGCTGAGCAGGCGCTTGCGCTGGTTGACCAGCTTCAGCAGGCCACGGCGGGAGTGGTGATCCTGGGCGTGATCCTTGAAGTGGCCGGTGAGATGGTCGATGCGGGCGGACAACAGGGCCACCTGGACTTCCGAGGAGCCGGTGTCGTTCGGTACGCGACCGAAATCAGCAATGATCTTGCTGGTCTGTTCTGCGGTAAGGGACATGATCGTGCGTTTCCTTGAAAGGCGATGCGAAGCTTGCGCTTGCATCATCGTGATGACGCAAGCGCAAGCTTCGCCTGGTTGAGTGAAAGCGTTGAAATAACTTGTCTATTCTACTGATGACCGCGGTGCTACAACAAGTGCGCGGCTTGCTTTTCAGGCAAATCCGCTTGCCGGCGGCAAGTTGAAGCCACGCAAAACGCGACTTCGGCGCGCATCGTCCAGTTCGAGCACGGCAAGCAGCACGCCATCAGCGGCGAACGCCGCGCAGCGCCCGGTCGGGGCGGCCGGGTCAAGCTGAACCGGCTGGCCGCGCGAAATCGCCATGGCCTGGGCGTCATCGAGAACCACGGACGGCAAATCGCGGAGGCCTGCCGCCACCGGCAGCAGGTGGGCCAGCAGGGCCGGATCGCCCTGCTCCGCCGCCTGCTCGAGCTCGGTCATCGTCACCATCCGTGGTGTGCGGAACGGATCCACCCAGGTGCGCCGCAAGGCGCTCAGGTGTGCGCCGCAACCCAGTGCCGCCCCCAGATCCGTCACCAGCGAACGGACATAGGTGCCCGAGCCGCATTCCACCAGCAACTGCAGGGTGTCGCCCTCCCGGGCAAGCAGTTCCAGTCGATGCACGATCACTTCGCGTGCCGGCCGGTGCACCGATTCGCCGCGCCGCGCCTTCACGTACAACCTTTCGCCTTCCTGCTTCAATGCCGAATACATTGGCGGCACCTGCCGGATCGCACCACGCAACGGGGCCAGCGCGGCCTCGATCGCGTCGCGGCCAAGTTCGGGAACTGGCTGGCGTGCGATCACGTCGCCTTCGCCGTCACCACTGTCGGTGCTGATGCCAAGCCGGCATTCAGCCAGATAGCCCTTGCTCGCCCCCAGCAGGGTTCCGGCCAGCTTGGTCGCCTCGCCGAAACACAAGGGCAACAGCCCGCTGGCCAACGGATCGAGCGCGCCGGCATGGCCACCCTTGGCGGCGCGCAGCAGGCGACGCACGCCTTGCAGTGCCTGGTTCGAGCTCACGCCCAGCGGCTTGTCCAGCAACACGATCCCGTGCAGGTCGCGATACCGGATACGTGGTGGTTTCTTCATGCGTTCCGAAGCAGTCCTGCGCGACTCAAACCGGCCCCGCCTCACCGTCCGGCGTCGATGCGGGCACCTGTTCGCGCAGCAGCCGCTCGATCCGCTCACCCTTGTCCACCGAGTCGTCGTACTTGAACTTCAACTCCGGCACCCGCCGCATGCGCATGCCGCTGTGCGCCAGCGCATGGCGAAGCTCGTGGCCCATCTGGTTCAGCGCCTTCACCGCCGGCAGGCCCTGCTCCGGCACCAGCGCGGTGACCCACACCGTGGCCCAATCCAGGTCGCGGGTGATCTCGACATCGGAAACGCTCACCGACGGCAAGCCATGGTCGCGCACCGCCGCATGCACCAGCAGGCCAAGCTCGCGGCGCAGCTCGGCGCCGATGCGGTCAGTACGTTTGAAATCGCGGGAGGGCATGGTTGAAGAGCCGGGATTAGGGATTGGAGATTCGCAAGTGCAAAAGCGGGTCGCGGCGAGAACGGAACCCACGGGATTCGCCTTTGCTTCTGACGAATCCCTAATCCCGTCTCTCTAATCCCGCGTACCTTGCGATGCCGCAGGCATCACAAGGTGCGAGCCACTTCCGTGCGTTCGAAACACTCGATCTGGTCGCCAACCTTGACGTCGTTGTACTGCTTGACCGCGATGCCGCACTCCATGCCGCTGCGCACCTCGTCGACGAGCTCCTTGAATCGGCGCAGCGATTCCAGCTCGCCCTCGAACACCACCACGTTGTCGCGCAGTACGCGGATCGGCTTGCTGCGCTTGACGTGGCCTTCGGTGACCATGCAGCCCGCCACGGCGCCGAACTTGGAGCTGCGGAACACATCGCGAACCTCGGCGAGGCCGATGATGTCCTCGCGCACTTCCATGCCGAGCAGTCCGGTCGCCGCCTGGGTGACCTGGTCGATCACGTCGTAGATGATCGAGAAGTAGCGTACGTCCAGGCCGTTCGTCTCGATCACCTTGCGCGCGGAAGCATCGGCGCGCACGTTGAAGCCGATGACCAGTGCCTTGGAAGCGGCGGCCAGGGTGGCGTCGGATTCGTTGATGCCGCCCACGCCGGAGGACACCACGTTGACCCGCACGCGCTCGTTGCCGATCTGGGTGAGTGATTCGCGCAAAGCCTCCACCGAGCCCTGCACGTCGCCCTTGACCAGGATGTTGAGCGTCTGCTGCTCCTCGCCCTGGCCCATCTTGGCGATGATG
>Ga0207707_10002741_pt1 | contig 15745 bp, 23 predicted proteins | sample KBSC83BmetaG_FD_184336 | JGI IMG/M metagenome (GOLD analysis project Ga0207707, IMG submission 184336) | Corn rhizosphere microbial communities from Kellogg Biological Station, Michigan, USA - KBS C8-3B metaG (SPAdes) (version 2) | ecosystem: Host-associated > Plants > Roots > Rhizosphere ...
AGATTATCCAGCGAGCGCTCAATAATGTCAAATCAGCCCCTCTCCCCCAGTCGCCTCAAAATATTTTCGAGCTCCTCTTCAGAATAAAACGTGATTGTGATCCGGCCGGTGTTTTGGCCTTTCATAATCTGCACTGGCGCGCCGAGCGAAGACGAAAGCTCATCCTGCATCACGCGGAGTTCAGGCGGCACATTCGCCTCTTCGAGCGGCGGACGTCCGCGGCGCTTGCCGAAATGCATCACGCGCTCTTTTACGTCGCGAGTCGTTAATTTTTGCTGCAAAATATCTTCAAGCAAACGCTTCTGCGCGCCAGGATCTTCAATCGCCAAAAGCAATCGCGCGTGGCTTTCCGAAAGCTCGCCGCGCTCCACTTTTTCGCGGATGTATTCAGGGAGATCGAGCAAGCGCATCGTGTTCGCCACGACTTCGCGCGACTTGCCGAGCTTCGCCGCGATCTCGCGCTGCGTCATGCGAAATTCTTCCTGTAATCGCTGGAACGCACGTGCGGTTTCGATCGGATTCAAATTTTCGCGCTGAATATTTTCGATGACGGCGAGTTCCAGTTTCTCGCGCTCAAGGCTCACATTGCGTACGATGGCGGGGACCGAACGCAGGCCGAGTTTCCGCGCGGCCAAATACCGGCGCTCGCCGGCGATGATTTCATATTCAACCGCAACGCCGTCCTGCGTTTCGCGTTCAACTTTTGAAACTACGAGCGGCTGTAAAATGCCGAATTCGCGAATGGAACCTGCGAGATCGTTCAATGCTTCCTCATTAAATTGGCGCCGCGGCTGATCGGGATTCGGCTTGATCTTCTCAATTTCAATCTGAAACACGGCACTGCTTTGCGTCAGCTGCGGCTGTGGCTGCGATTGCAATTGCGGCCGCGGTTGAGATGGGGGTTCCGGCCGGCGTTCAGGTTCCGGCGAAATTATTTTTGGCGGCGGTACGGGATCGGGAATCGCGGGCAATGGCGCTGCAGGTTCAGGCGCGGCCGGAAGTTCGCGATCCGGCTCGAGTATTTTCGGCGGATCAACAGGACGCTGGTTCGGCTGATTCTGATTCTGACCCTGATTTTGTCCCTGCTGCCCCTTCCCCTGGTTCGGCGGTATTAAAGATTCCAGACCTTTGCCAAGCATGTTATTTATGATTCGATGTTAAAATTTCCAAAATTTTCGCTTGCGACAATTTCCTCTTCCACATTCCGCTCCTGCTCTATTATTTCCTTCGCGAGCCGCTCGTATGCAAGCGCTCCCGGCGAATCGGGACGATACAGCAAAATCGGTTTCGAGAAACTCGGCGCTTCCGCAAGCGCAACCGCGCGCGGCACCTCGACGTCAAACACGTGATGCGGGAAATGTCGCCGAATATTCTTCGAAACCTCCCGGCTCAGATGCTCCCTCTTATCATACATCGTGATGACGGCTCCGGTAACTTTGAGCGGATGCTGCATGTTATTGCGGATGAGTTCCACGGTTTCGAGGAGCTGTCCGATGCCCTCCAGGCTGTAGTACTCCGTCTGCACCGGAATCAAAACTTCATCGGCAGCGATGAGGCCATTGATCGTGAGGAGATTCAAGCTCGGCGGCAAGTCGATCAAAATGTAGTCGTATTGATGGCGCAAGCGGTTCACGAATTTGCGCAAAAAATATTCGCGCTCAGGAACGTTCACGAGTTCAACGAGCGCGCCCGCAAGATGCTGCGTGCCGGGAACAAAGTGATAATTGTAAATCATCGTCGGCTGAATCGTTTCTTCATGCGGCACTGCTTCGAGAATCGCGTGATACACGCTTGGACCTTCCGCCGCCTGATTGTGTCCCAACGCCGAACTCGCATTCGCCTGCGGATCGAAGTCCACAAGCAAAACGCGCTTGCCCTGCATTGCAAGGTAAGCGCCCAAGTTCACGGCGGTCGTGGTTTTCCCTACGCCCCCTTTTTGATTGCAGATCGCGATGACGCGTGCCATGGAATATATTGATTTTACGATATTTTTTGAGGCCGGACAAACAAAACGGGCCGCACACAACGCTGCGCACGGCCCGATATGAAGGCGCTTAATTTCTTACCTGAAGCGCCAGGTTATAGTTTTTGAAATCCGGATTATCCGTCACATCTTCGATCATCCGGATCGCCGGGGGCAGGACAACTTCTTTCTGCTCATCGGTGAGCTCGACTTCAAGGAGCGTGAGCGCCCGATTGAGATTGGTGAAGCTGTCGAGCTCGAAATATTGATTCTCCCAGAGGAAGCAGTGCCGGCGCTTTTTGATCACGCCGCGCCTGGGATCGCGCCGGGCCATGAGCTCATAATACGTGCGCCAGCCGATGGAATCCTCGACTTCAACCCGGACTTTCGGCCCGACCGGCCGCTTATGCGTGATGAAATAGCTCTGCCCGCCGTCGTACTCGCGCGAGCGGATGCGGAATTCCTCATCCGGCTTGTCGGGAAAAATGATATACGCCTGTTCGATATTGATCGTCCGCACATCGACGCCGAAATGCTGAAAGCACGGATAATCGATGCGGAACTTCTTTTCGATTTCGATCGGCATCGGAATGCCGAGCACGCGGCACACCGCGCGCAGCACTTCGAGCTTCTTCTGCTCAAAGTCCTCGAAATTCTGGATTGGGATGAGGTGCGGATGGCCGTTATATGCCTTCTCGATCCGATCATCAAGATAGCATGCGAGCTCGGGAGTTTCATCGCGCGCCATGTTGTTTTCGGTCGTATAGTATGGGCGCGTTTCGCCTTTCGCCGCCGTCATAAGCTTGATCACGGCAACGTACAGATTCCATGCTCCTTCCGTTTTGAGATTGAATTCATCGAGCAGTTCCCGATACATCCGGTATCCATCATCCCCTTCGGGAAGATACGCGCGGCAGTCAGGGAGACCCCGGTCGCATAAAATGACCGCGGGCCGTCCTTCCCGTTCCGCGCAGCGGTGCATCCGCTGATGATTCTCGAGCGTGGCTCCCATGATCTCTTTTTGGTAAAAGAGAACTTTATTCCAGTCCTTCGCAGCGATTGCCGCCTTGATCCTCATTCCCTGTTCGATGAGCAGCGTGGCCATTTCGTTGTTTCGATATACGTCCCGCCCGAACTGGCTGATCCGCTCCTGAAGGAACGCAAGTGTTGTGGTTTTTCCTCCTCCCGGTCCGCTCGTGAGAGCGATCGGCACGACTAGACGCTCATTCACCATGCATTGCTCCTGTATTTAAGATGAGTCCCTGCAACTGCCCTCATCATATAAGAGCGGCCCGAAGAAAAGCAACCGCCTGGAGCATTTGAAAAAATGTCAGGTTTTCCCTATAGTAATCTAGCTTTAAGCCCGGGTGGCGGAATGGCAGACGCGTTGGACTCAAAATCCAATGATCGCAAGGTCGTGAGGGTTCGACTCCCTCCCCGGGCACCATTTCTTTCCCTCCTTGCTTTTGAAGGCACGATGTCGTGCGCTGCTGCGCACGCATCTCGCTCTCGGCACCTACGTGCCTCCGAGAGTCCTTCAAAAGCAAGGAGGGAAAGAAACTTGTCTTTGGGAGGGAATCGAACAGAGGGGTGGGTCGGAGGGGGCGCTCCCCCTCCGTGTAGGAGGGTCGCGTTCTTACGCGATAGTTCGGAACCGAGGGTTCCGAAAGCGCAGGCCCGTTGCGGACCGAGCAGTGAGATTCCCTCCCCGGGCACCATACGCTCTGAAAACACACATTTCTCTTTGTACGAAAGGGCCACTCGGACGAGCGTAGGCGAGGAGAGTAAGGGCGTTTTCAGCAGAAAACGACCCGGCCCTTTCGTACAAAGAGAAATGTGGTGCCCGGGGTGGGAGTCGAACCCACATGCCGTTTAAGGCCGAGGATTTTAAGTCCTCTGCGTATGCCATTCCGCCACCCGGACTCAGTGCTATTAAATCCTATGCGCTCCGTTTGCGCAAATCTTCGAGCATTCTTTGGAGGGCTTCTTCGTCGGCCATGCTCACCGCTTCTCCGCTGTTCAGCTTGTTGTGTATGTATCCGAAAAGATCCACGGCGGTTCCCACTAATTCAGGGTCGGACTCCTCCACGCGCTCGCATAATTGCGCAGCTTCAATCAGCTCGTTAATAATCTGGCTCCTTCTCGCCGTGTCCGCACCGGGCCTAAACTCGATCAACTTACCCTTCTCCCCGGGTAGCGCGTGTTTTTCTTCCGGCTGATAATCTTCGGGAACGTGAAATTTGGTTACCTCTCCCATGGCATCAGCATACATCTTCTCCTAAAAAAGCAAAGGGCGCGCCATAATGGGGTCGGCGCGCCCGGAACTCAATTTTCATAGTACGTCCTCTCCTCGCAAATCGCGGAGCAATAGTGCTTTTTATTGTACTGCGCTCCACTCGTTTCAGTATTGTAATCCCGGTAGCAAAACCGGCATTGTGCGTCCAGGGGCGGTACATCGGTATCGCCGTATCTGAACGTGACACGGACGCGATCAAAAACGATTATCGCAGCTGCGGCCATGGGAACCTCCGGGAACCTCTGTTTCCAGCCTAGCTCTCTTATATGAAAATTGCGAATCGGATATGCACAGGAACGAAATAAGAAGCAGGATATTGTTTTCTTGAGCACTAAAAAGAGCCCGTGCTCAAGAAAACAATATCCTGCTTCTTAGTGAGGCCTGGGCGGGAATCGAACCCGCGTATAAGGGTTTTGCAGACCCTTGCCTTACCTCTTGGCGACCAGGCCACTTACTTCAGCTTCCTCTGATTCTATTCGTCGAGCAGCGCTTTTTCAACTTTTGCCGCGTTTTCGTTGCCGTGATCAACTTCAAAATAAATCCGCGGCATCGGCTTGATGTTGATCTTCTTCAGGAGCTCGTGCTGCAGGCGGCCGGCCTCCGCGCCGAGTTTTTTGATTGCATCCGCCTCGCCGGTTTCCGGCAGCACCGAAACGAGCACCTTCGCGTGCTCCATTTTTTTGTCCGTCACGACTTCGGTCACGGTAACGAGCGCCTCAAATTCGAGCTCGCGCTCCAAAATTTTCGAAAGCTCCTCGCGTATTAATTTGCTGACCCGCTCCGAACGGAAGAATCGCATGTGCGTAAATCGTAAAAATAAAACGAACAGTTTGTCGTCGCCTTTTATTTCTTAACGACAAGCTTATCGCCCATCTGGATCATCGTGGAAGCATTCGCGAAGACGCCGATCTCTTTTCCTTTTTCCGCCGTAAAGATTTCGCTCTTCTTTTCGCGCAGGCTCATCACGCGGCCGGTTCCTGCGGAGGCAGCCGGATTACCGCGCATGATTTCGAACGATGTTTTCGGGCGGAATGTTCCCGCGATCACGCGCCCACCCACGAGCTGCTTGTCTGATTTTTCCTGATTGAACACGGCGAGCACTTCAAGTTCGCCTGCCGCAGCGGGCCCGGCAGCGCCCGTCAAAAAATCTTCAACCGCCGCCGAGAGATCGTACACGATATTCGAGGTGATCACGGAAACGCTCTGTGCTTCGGCGAGATTGCGCGCCGCTTTTTCAACTTTATTCTTGAAACCGATGATCGTTGCGCCCGTCGCGATCGCATGCTTTATGTCGCCGTCCGTAATATCGCCCACCGATTCGTCGAGAATCGCGATTTCTTTATTGCCAGCTTTCTTGCCCGCGTCGAGGCCCTTCAAAACAACCGAGAGCGCTTCGAGCGAACCGGCGTCCGATGCTTTCAAGATCAAGTTGAGCGCGTTCGCTTTCGGCTTCGAACCCGATTGCGCGGGCGCCTTCACGGCCTGCGATTTCTCCGCCTCCTTCAATTCGCCCACGGCGAAAATTTCGCCGACGCCGGGAAGCGCTTCAAAGCCGATGATCACGGCCGGCGACGAAGGTTCAAGCTCGTTCGCCGTTTTCTCCAAAAAGTTTTCCAAAATTTTCACTTTGCCCGACGCGCTCGCGGTTCGGATCATGTCGCCGCGGTGCAGCGCCCCCTCTTTAATAATGACAGTGGCCTCGATGCCGCGCCGCGGATCGCGCCGCGCTTCCAAAACAAAACCGGCGGCGGGCGCCTTGGGGCTGTATTTCAAGTCTTCAAGATCGGCGGCGAGAATAATAAGATCGAGCAAATCGTTCACGCCTTCGCCCGTCTTCGAAGAAACGCCGTGATAGCTCACCTGCCCGCCGAATCCTTCCAGCAACACGCCGGCCGACATCAAATCATTGCGCGCTTTGTCGATCACGCCATTCGTTTTATCGATTTTCGTGAACGCCACGATGAACGGCGTCTTCGAACCTTCGATGATCGTGATGGCTTCTTTCGTTTGCGGCTTCACGCCTTCATCCGCGGCGACAACCAAAATCGCGAGATCGGCAATCGAAGCGCCGCGCGAACGCATCGCCGTAAACGCTTCGTGCCCGGGCGTGTCGATGAAAGTGATTTTCTTTCCGCCATGTTCAATCTCGTATGCGCCGACAGCCTGCGTGATGCCGCCCGCTTCGCGTTCGGCGACATTCGCTTTCCGGATGTAATCCAAAAGCGACGTCTTGCCGTGATCTACGTGGCCCATCACGACGACAACCGGAGGGCGGGTCTTTAACCCCGTTTGCACGGGTGAATGTTGGAGAGTTTCCTTAGCCATAGTTCCAACATATTTTATCAGAAAATGACCGAAAAAACAAGCATTGCAGCGTTCCAAAACCTGCCATTCGCTGGTATCATAACCATATGAATACCTACACGATATACAGTCTCGGCGTCTTCGCCATTTGGGCCGTGTTTATTATTTATTGGGCGGTGTCGGCGGCGCGCGTTAAAAAAGATGTGGAACGCGCAGGCAACCGATGGCAATGGTTCGGCCCCGCCGTTATCGCGATCATCATAGCGAGCTTCCTCTTCCCCGCACTCAACGAGCGCGTCATTCCGCTGAATAACATAACCGGCCCTATCGCGCTTGCCGCGAGCGCTCTCGGCATCGGATACGCAATCTGGGCGCGGCGCCATCTCGGTAAAAATTGGAGCGCAACCCCCGCGCTCAAAGAAGATCACGCGCTCGTGACCTCGGGCCCTTATCGCCTCGTGCGGCATCCGATCTACACGGGCGTCCTCCTCGCCTTCGTCGGCTCTATTATCGTAAGCACCGCACTGTGGATGATTCTTCTCGCCGTCGTCGCCGCCATGTTCATCTGGCGCGTGAACGTTGAAGAAGCGCTCATGACGCGCGAGTTCCCGAACGAATATCCGGAATACAAGAAGAAAACGTGGGCGCTCGTTCCATTTGTTTGGTGAAACTTTGCAATTCTCAAAATCGTAATTTAAAATGAAGGCACCTGACCGATGCGTAAACTTAAGTTCCTCGCTCCTCTTTTTCTTTGTATAATCGCGCTCATTGCGATGCGCGGATTTGGCATAGCCCGCGCCGTGACGGCCTCCAACGCGGACGCGAGTTCGACGCTGCAAAGCCAAATCGACCAGGATAACCAGCAGATTGCCACGCTGAACCTGCAGATTGCGCAATACCAGGCAAAACTTCAGGAGATCGGCGCGGATAAAAAGACGCTCCAGGCGGCAATCAACGCGCTCGACCTGCAAAAAGGTAAAGTGCAAACGCAAATCAAGGCGACCCAAATGCAGATCGGCGCAACGCAGCTGCAAATCCAGCAGCTCGGCGGACAGATTGAAGACACAAGGCAGACGATCGGATCGGCTAAAGACGCGCTTGCGGCTTATTTGCGGAATCTTCAACTCGCCGACAACCAGCCGCTTATTTTAAAGCTGCTCCGATCGAACGACTTGTCGGATGCCTGGAGCGATGTGAATGCGAACCTCCAAATGCAAGATGATGTGCGCACCAAAATTCAGGCGCTCACGGCCCAGGAGAACAGCCTTGCGGATGCAGAAACCGCATCGCAGCAAAAACAGCTCGCGCTTACAGCCCAGAAGCAATCGCTCGCATCGCAGCAAAATTCGCTGGCCGTAACCGTGGCCTCGAAGAGCCAGTTATTAACGGATACGAAAGCGCAGGAATCGAATTATCAAAAACTCCTCGCGGCCGCGCAGGCGCAGGTCCAAAGCTTCTCGGCATTCGTGCAGAATGCCGGCGGCGCAAAGCTGGTCGGCAATCAGACCGTCTGCGATGCGTGGGGCTGTTATTACAACCAGCGCGATACGGCATGGGGGTCGGATAAACTGAACGGCACGCAGTTCACGCTCGCAAGCGACGGATGCCTCGTTACGTCAATGGCCATGGTACTCACCCATTACGGTTATCACGACGTGACGCCGGTCACGATCAACTCAAATCCGCAGAACTTCGCCGTTTATTATCCCGCATATCTTTTGTACACCATCAACGTGGACGGCGTGAGCGCGACGCGCAAAACGTCGGCCATCGACGCGACGCTTGCGACCGGCAATCCGGTGATCGTCGGCGTCCATGCATACGGCGGCACGCACTTTGTGGTACTCACAAGCGGCGCGAACGGCCACTACGTCATGCGCGATCCATACGTCGCGAACGGCAAGGACATCAACTTCACCGACCACTACACACTGAGAAGCATATTCGGCATTTCGAAAGTGACGATCGGCGCGTAATCAGAGAAGTTTGAAAGTAGCGAGAACGCTTTCTTCGTCGTTCTTTGCGGATGGGTCATTGAGATAATAAGAATATGAAAGCTCATAGATTTTATTTTGATGCACAAACCAGATTTCAACGTGCTGTGATTGATGGTTTTTGCTATCGCGGCCGATATAATCGATTTTCATGGCGGACTGGCCGGCAATCTGCAGCGTGCTGGTTGTGGTGTTTTTAAAAACCCCCGAATAATTTTTCGCCAGGTAATTTATGAAATCCTCGAGTCCGTTGGGAAATTGCTGAGGCGGCATGAGATCGCGGGCGGCGGTGGCGTATACGAAAACCACAGGACTCATGCCGGTGCACGGCAGTTTGAGAAACGGACCACACTCGCGGAATGCGATTTGTCCAGTGTCGCTATATGTCCAGAAAGCCGGATAGGTAATGGAAAATCCTTTGGTTTTATTGATGTACGTGCTTGATGCATCCGCAGAAGGCGCCGGTAAATCCTGCAAAACAAAAGGTTGGGCGAACGTCAACGAGCCCGCCATCTCTTTAAAAATATTTTCCACCATGGCATCGCGCGACGTTCCCGATAAAAGAGTATTGAGCGATATAGATCGATCCTGCCCTTGCAAGATCATGTTGAGATAATGCTCGATTCCATTCGTTTCAAAGCGAATAGTGCCCGAAAGAGGTCCGACGGCAATCTGCTCCGGATCTTGAAATGATTGGCACCCACTTCCCTCGCTCGGCAGGGTGCCCACGCAACGATCGACTCCATCATATACCGGAATGTTTTGATAATAATACGAAGGCTGATTAACGACATCGAGAAAGATCTTATTGCTCCCGTAACTCGTTCCGGCCGCATTGAGCCGAAAAGCAATCGTACGCTGAGGGTTCGACGAACCGTCCGCCATCGGAATAGTCTCATCGATAACCGTAAACTCCCCTGGATAACGGATGCTAAATCCGTCCGCAGGGTCGGTATATTGCCGCCAAGACTCTGCTTTATAGAAACCCGTTTCAAGCCGCACCGCGGAAAGTGCGACCGAAAAACTGGAAAAGAATAGTGCAAGCACTACTGCTGCTCCTCCGAACACTATCAGCATGCCCCAATCAAGGATGGGCTTAACGGCATTCCTCGTAAAATAGAGCGCAAGGAATGTCGCCGCGAGCACGATGAAAATCAGGAAAGAAGTGAATGCGTACGCGACGAACAAGGGATTGACCGGAGTGATGATGGAAAGAATGAATGATGAAACGACGGCCGCCGCGGTCGCCGATCGCACGAGAGAAGACAGCGCCTGCGCCCGATGGCGAAGCGGCCCTAAAAATATCCAGAAGGTAAGCATCAAGACGCCACAACCTTCCACCAATAGCACCACAGGATCCATAAATATATGATATCACAGCGCCCACAATTATTAAGTCTTGACTTAATTATTTATGTCGCGTATCATTCATCTATGGACACATTCACGGTACTTGCGGAATCCACGCGCCGGTCGATCGTGGAAATGATCGTGCGGCGCGGAGCGCTCACGGCAACGGAGATCAGCGACCAGTTCGACTCGAGCCCCCCGGCTATCTCCCAACACCTGAAAGTCCTCCGCGATGCGGACATCCTGCGCGTCGAAAAACGGGGGCGGCAAAGGATTTACCAGTTGAATGCCGCGGCGCTCGATGAAATTGACGAGTGGGTCAGTCGGACGAAAGAATTATGGAACGCCCGCTTCGATCGATTGGAAAGAATATTGTCGCTCGAAACGGCGAAGTCGTTGAACGCAGCGAAACAGTCGAAGACGCCGACGAAAGGGCGGCGCAAAAAATCAAAAAAATAAATTAATCATTTTCATTCATTATGGATAACAAACGAGAAGTTGTTTTTTCCCGTGTGGTGAACGCTCCGCGGGAGCGGGTATGGAAGGCATGGACGGATCCGGCCGAGATCACGAAGTGGTGGGGTCCGAACGACGTGAATATTCCTGAGTGCGAAGTCGATCTGCGCGTCGGCGGGAAAATCCGCATCGTGATGGAAGCAGGCGAAGCGATGGGCCAATACAAAGGCACGCGGTGGCCGATGGAGGGCACGTTCACGGCAGTCGAGCCGATCGAGAAACTCGCATACGCGGCAAAGGCCTGGACCGAAGGCGCGGAAGAAGCCACGGAAATCGATCAGCTGCAGGAAATCACATTAACGGATGAAGGCGGCAAAACAAAAGTAGACCTGAAAGTCACGATCAATAAGACGGGCCCCGGCGCGGGCGCTGCCGTGCAGGGCATGCAATACGGCTTCACGCAGCAGTTTGAGAAGCTCGAAAAGTATTTGGTTGGGTAATTTGTTTTGCTCATAGTATTTGTTTGATAAAAAGAGGCGCCGCTCATGAGCGTCTCTTTTCGCGCATAGGAATTACTATTGATAATGATATTTCTCCGTGATACACTCGTCGCCAGAGGAGGTCCCATGAGGGAAATCGTCTTACGCAACGATGTTCGCTGTTTTGAGCGAGCGTTTAATGACCAGTGCAAAATCCTGGGAAATAGGGGCAATTATTTGGCGGCAGGCCAAGCCGTCATGATTGGCGACCCCATCACGATGACGTACGATCACCGAGATCAGCTCGCCGTCCCCTTCCAGTGGAAGGGCAACGAAGGATTTCTTCTGCACGAAGAAGTCAAACTGAGCATGGCGCCGGTGAATTAAAAAACTAAAAACTTCTGCGTAGTCAAAGCTCAAAGCCCCGGTCACGTGCTGGGGTTTTATTTTATCTTATGGGAGAGCCCTCCCCCGTGGAGGCGGAAGGAATCTCACTGCTCGGCGGCTTCGCCGCCTGCGCTTTCGGAACCCTCGGTTCCGAATAATCGCCGAAACGGCGATCCTCCTACTTCCCTCGCTATTCAGAATAAAATGTATTAGACAAATAATGGTTAAGCACTTCCTGCGAAGGAGGAAAGATAGGCTTTGGCAACTCATTTAAATCAAACCACCTCCACTCAACAATTTCATCGGGCTCTTTTACTTCCGGCTCACCACTAAAATTTTCGCATAAAAATCCAACTGTCACAAAATGTGCATCAGAAATAATATTATTACCCAAGCTGATAACTTTCACTTTCTTAACCTGTATCCCAGTTTCCTCTAAAACCTCTCGTTCTGCTCCTCGTTCAAAAGTTTCCCCAAAATGTAATTTGCCTCCTGGCATTGTCCAGGTTCCTTCGCCATGTAAAGCACTTGATGCTTTTTCAGGATCATCATTTCTTTTGCCCAATAAGACTTCCCCATCTTTCAAAATCATTACCCCAAAACCCACACCGATTTTTTTATTTTGTTGATCCATATTTTTTATTTGTTCAAAGGTGACTATCTGGCGGAGGCGGAAGGATTCTCACTGCTCGGCGCTTCGCGCCTGCGCTTTCGGAACCCTCGGTTCCGAACAGTTCGCATCAGAATGCGAACCCTCCTACACGGAAGGAACGGCGCGTCCCTTCCGACCCATCCCTCCATGTTCGAATCCTTATTACCATCATAAAACAAAAAAGAATGCTCGCAAGGAGTATTCTTTTTTGTTTTGCGGAGGCGATTTCCGGAAGTTTGAACCGAGAATGCGGCTCAATGTAAGGAATATCGACAGGATTATACGAAAATTCAGAAAAATTTACCAAGAAAAGCCCTCCTTATTTGATATACCTACTTTCGCTCAGAAGATTTGCTAATCATCTGGTTTAGAATCTGTTCAACTTGTTCATTTGTGACCTTAGAACCCGAGAGGCGAAGTGACGAGCCGGTGCATTCGATAAGAACCTTGTGTCGAATTTCTGCTAGACGTTCTGGTGAGATACCGAACTGTTTTTTGGTTTGCTTAGACTTTGTCATAAAATCTCAGAATAATTAAGTGCAGGATACAAAATAGCTTTCCCACTCACAACATCCTCGATCGGTACCCATTCAGCATTGAACTCTGAATATGGTTCAACAATATGAATCTTTTCTTGCGCGTACAAATCTTTGTTGGAGAGGTCTCCTTTATACAGAAAGACAACTTCATGACCTGGAACACCGTTATATTCAAAAATATTTTCTACGATCTTTACTAGTTCTAAATTTTCTACTTCACATCCCAACTCTTCTCTGATTTCTCGCCTCACGCCTTCTTCGGTTTTCTCTCCAAAATCAACGCTACCTCCGATTACTCGGTAAAAAGTTTGATTCTTTTTCTCGTCATAGCCTTTGGACGCAAGCGTTTTGCCTTCGTGATTAAAAAGGCACATCGCTTTTAGTCTAATTTTCTTTTCTTGTTCCATAGTTCGAATCCCTTCAGAGTTCTTACATTTTATCACTTTCGGGTTTTAGAAAGTAGCTTAAAACAAGGGTATTTTATTGCTCACTTTTCAAAACTACTGGCGGAGGCGGTGTCCCGAAATTAGAACCGGTACGGACGTTATCATTCCACCGCGTCGATAAAATCGTATGCGATTTGCGCCGAATCTACAAGGAAAATCCGGCCTATTTCGACATTCCCGCATTCACGCAGAAAGTCTACTAAACCCATAAGTTATTAACATAATAACGATAAATACATATTGATAAACGATAAGCAATAAAATAAGATCAAATCATGATCAACATAAAGAAATCGCCCATCATGAAGCGAAGCTCCACCGTATTCCTCCAAATCGTCGTTGTACTCATCGGCTTCAGCGCGCTTCTCCTCCTCTTGGCAGAACCTCACATGGAGGGCGTGAACGCGCACAAAACTTTTTTCGCAGTGTATCTCGATCCGTTCATCGCGCTCGTGTATGCCGGGTCTATTCCGTTTTTCATAGGACTTTATCAGGCGTTCAAGGTGCTGGGGTATGCCGGAGCGAACAAGGTATTCTCGCCGAAAGCCGTGAGAGCTCTGCGGATAATCAAATACTGCGCAGCGGCCGTCATCGGCTTCGTCGTACTCGAAGAAATCTGGATCATGTTGACGCATGGCAGCGATGACGCGACGGGCGCGTTCATGATGGGCATCATCATCACCTTTTGCTCTATTGTTATCGCTACGGCGGCGGCGATGTTCGAGCGGATTTTGCAGAGTGCTGTGGATATCAAGTCCGAGAATGACCTCACCGTATAACTGTCATGGCAATCATCATCAACATCGACGTCATGCTGGCGAAGCGGAAAATGAGCGTCACCGAGCTCGCCGAGCGGGTCGGCATTACGATGGCGAATATTTCCGTCTTGAAGAACGGCAAGGCGAAAGCCGTCCGGCTTTCGACGCTTGAGGCGATCTGCCAGGCGCTCCAGTGCCAGCCCGGCGATATTTTGGAATACAAAAAATAGCGCTCCTGCTCTACTGGCCCTTGTCTCTCTTGTTCTTGCGGCTGTAGTACACCTCGAAGGCCGCGAAGATAACGATCCAGATGATAAATATATAAAGCCACGTATTCCCGTTGTGCGCCGTAGCCAGCATTGCAATCGCCGCAATGATAGCCGTCACAATCGTTCCGCCATGCATTTTGTTGAAGAAGTTCATGATTTATTCCTTGTATGTAAGGTATAGCAGTGCTATGACAAGCGCCCCTCAATGGGAGGTTAAAACCTCCGACCGTATCAGATAACCACTTAGTTATACTGTTAACTTTAATCCAAGTTGTCCTTATTTTGCTTGGGTTCGAATTTGGACATCTGGCGGAGGCGGAAGGATTCTCACTGCTCGGCGGCTTCGCCGCCTGCGCTTTCGGAACCCTCGGTTCCGAATAATCGCCGAAACGGCGATCCTCCTACACGGGAGGGGCGGACCGCCCCTCCCGACCCCTCCCCTCGTTCGAATCCATCAACTTCAGAAAATAAAAAAGGTACTCGCAAGGAGTACCTTTTTTATTTTGCGGAGGCGGAAGGATTCGAACCTTCGAGGGGATTTCTCCCCTAACATCTTAGCAGGATGCTGCCTTAAACCGCTCGGCCACGCCTCCCCGCATTGGTTGAGTGTAGTGTATTTCAGCGATTGACGCAATATTCCAAAACGCTCTATATTGATGACAGCAAAAAAACCTGCCCGGAGGACAGTCGCAATGAACAAAAACTGGATCGAAACACCGCGGCTATTGCTGCGTCCCCTTGCAGCAGGCGACGAAGCACTGCTTTATCCTGAAATAAACGAACAAATCACACGGCATTGGATCGACTTCGAGCCGCCGAAAGGCATCGGAGAAGTGGAAACCAGAATCCGGAATTCATTGGTTCTTACAAGAAATGGTTTGGGCCAGGACTTCATCGCAATGCAAAAGGATGCCCTCGCGTTCGTGGGATGTGGCGGCATCGTTCCCTATCCCGATTTTGCCTGCGAATTCGAAGTGATATTCTGGGTAAAGGCATCTCTGCACGGCTGCGGATATGGGACGGAATTATTCACCGCCCTGCTCAAATGGGCCAAAAAGAATTTCCACCGTGTGCCCTACATCGTCTATTCGGTCACCAAAGGCAACGATGCGAGTGCCGCAATCATACGATCCATGGGCGCTGAAGTGCTCCGGGTCGAGATGATGAAAAAACGCGGAGTTATGCGGAAAGTCACTGACTACAAACTGCCGCTCAGATAAAAAGAGGCCGGTCCGCAATGCGGATTCGGCCTCGCTTTTTTATGCTGCTCATAAAGAACCCTGGTTGTCGCGCGTCATCACAATGCCGGGAATGGCATTCTTCCAACGCTGCGGTTTGCACATCGTAATCGTTGCGCGCTCGATCCGCTTGTTCGCAAAAATCGTTTTGAAGATTTCGTCGGCAAGCGTTTCGAGCATTTTGAATTCGCGGCCGCGCACAAGCGATTCGATCGTTTTGCGAATCGCGGAATAGTTCACGCCATCTTTATCGACATCATTCGATGCAAGCACATCCGTGAAATCGGTTTCGAGAATGAGATTGATCGCGATGTCTTGCGGCTGTGTGCGTTCCTTGGTTTCGTATCCGACACGCACCTGAAGCATCAGATCCGAAATCGTGACTGCGTTCATGCCCGCTAGATTCATTGCGCCTCCTTTCGCACGATTCATGATTCATCACGCATTCGCATATGCGAATTTTTCAATGCGTCTATCGGGGTCTGTGTTGTGGCGGATCGTAACGGAAATGCGCGGGCCGCTGCTTTCGATATTGCGCACGCAGTGAAACGGTCGCCGGTCGACGGGATCATCCGCCGGGCCTGCGCCGCGGAGCAGAATGAGATCGCCGGGTT
>Ga0207707_10002742_pt1 | contig 15734 bp, 11 predicted proteins | sample KBSC83BmetaG_FD_184336 | JGI IMG/M metagenome (GOLD analysis project Ga0207707, IMG submission 184336) | Corn rhizosphere microbial communities from Kellogg Biological Station, Michigan, USA - KBS C8-3B metaG (SPAdes) (version 2) | ecosystem: Host-associated > Plants > Roots > Rhizosphere ...
TGGCGGTGTGGCACCGGTGAGCGCGCGTGATGCCGCGGCGGACGATAATGGCGACGACGATAGCGGCGACAATGCTTCTGGCGCGCCGCATTCACAGCTCTTCGTGGTTCGCGTGCTTCACGATGAGTGCTCCATCAGCGCCGACACGTCGGGCACGCTGCTGCACCGGCGTGGTTACCGCGCGGCAACGGCGAAGGCACCGGTGCGCGAGACACTGGCGGCGGCGCTTCTCGTCGCGGGGGGCTGGGACACGAGCGCGCCCCTGCTCGACCCGATGTGCGGCGCGGGAACCATCGCCATTGAGGGCGCCCTCCTGGCGCGACGTATCGCGCCGGGCATTGCGCGCACCTTTGCCTGCGTGCACTGGCCCGGTGCCAGCACACGCGCCTGGCAGGCGCTGCTCGAGCAGGCGCACGGTGTTGTGTTGCCGCGCGCGCGCGCGCCGATTCTCGCGTCGGATCGCGACGCGGGCGCCGTGGAGGCGGCGCACGCCAACGCGGCACGCGCGGGCGTGGCGGACGACATCGAGTTTTCCCGGCGCGCACTGTCCGCCGTGACGCCGCCTGAGGTACCCGGGTGGCTGGTGACCAACCCGCCGTACGGCAAGCGCATTGGCGATGCGCCGGCATTGCGCGATCTCTACGCCACGCTGGGTCGCGTGGCGCGACGCGGGTGGCCGGGGTGCACGCTCGTGGTACTGTCGGCGGACCGTGTCCTCGAGCGGCAGCTCGGGCTGGAGTGTGCGCCGCTGCTCCGCACGCGAAACGGCGGCATCCCGGTACGGGTAATGAAGTGCGGGTGAGTCGGCGCGGCTGATGCGCTACGACGCGTGCGGCTGCGAGGTCGTGGTCACGCCGTGTTCGTGCCGGCGGATGTCATCCACGAGGTGCCACGCCGACGGGTAGCGATCCTCCGGTCGCTTCTCGAGCGCGCGGAGCACGATGGCGTCGAGATCGCCTTCGAGGTCGCACTCCAGCGCGGCCGGTGTCGTTGCGCGCGCCGCGCTCACGCTCCCGGCGGTCACTTCATAGGTGCGTCCGCCGCGGGTGTCACGCTCGGAGAGCGCCACGGCGCGCGATGGGGGCAGCGGCACCTCGTGGAGCACGGCCCGCTCGATCATGCCCGCGGAGCGACTCGCGATGCGGTAGGCGCGATGGCCGGTGAGCAGCTCGTAGAGCAGCAGGCCGAGCGCATATACGTCGCTCGCCGCCGTCACGCCCTTGCCGCGCACCTGCTCGGGCGATGCGTACTCCGGTGTCATGAGGCGGACGCCGGTGTTGGTGCGCGGGCCGGTGCTGGCATCGTCACCCAGCAGCTTGGCGATGCCGAAGTCCAGCAGCTTCACGTCGCCCGCGGGCGTCACGAAGATGTTGGACGGCTTGATGTCGCGGTGCACCACGAAGCCCGCGTGCGCGTGCTGCACGGCGCCGCACACGGTGGCGAAGAGCGCGAGCCGCGCGCCGATCGGGAGCCGGTGGGCATCGCAGTAGCGATCAATGGGCTGCCCGTCCACGAATTCCATGGCCAACCATGGATCGTCGTGCGGCCCGACGCCCACGTCGAGCAGCCGCGCGATGTGCGGGTGTTCGAGGCGCGCCAGGACGCGTCCCTCGTGCACCAGGCGTGCATTGAGCTCGGGACTGGTGAGGTCGCCGCGAATGAGCTTCATGGCGACCACTCCGGGCGTCGCCTCGCGCTCCGCGAGATAGACTACCCCCATCCCCCCGCGGCCGATCTCGCGGATGAGCCGGTAGCCGCCAATGTGTTCGCCGGCGCGCGTGTCGCTCTCATCCGGCGTCAGCAGCGCGGCCAGGGACGGCGCCGGCGCGTCGAGGATGCCCGGCGCGTGCGCGTCGGCGTCGAGCAGCGAAGCCACCTCCGCGCGCAGCGCGCTGTCGTCGGCGCAGACACGGTCCAGGAAGAAGGGGCGCGCGGACTCGGGACGGTCGAGCGTGGCGTGAAAGATCTTCTGCACCAGCCGCCAGCGATCAGCGTCCATTGGGGGCAAGCTCGCGCGCGAGCCAGGCCCGTGCCGCGCGCCAGTCCCGGTTCACGGTGGGCACGGAGAGGCCGAGCGCCTGTGCGGTCTCCTCGACATTGAGGCCGGCGAAGAAGCGGTATTCCACGATGCGTGCCTGACGTTCGTCGAGGAGCGCGAGGCGGCGCAGCGCGTCGTCGAGATCCAGCAGCTCTTCCACGCGCAGGGACATGCCGTGCACGCCTTCGTCGAAGGTGACCGTGACCTCGCCGCCCCCACGCTTCTGCGCGAGCCGGTCGCGCGCCGCCGCCATGAGCACCTGCCGCATCGCGCGCGCCGCAACGGAGAGAAAATGCTTGCGGTCCTGCCAGTCGAGTGACGCCGAGGGCAGTAGCTTGAGATAGGCTTCGTGCACGAGCGCCGTGGTGTCGATGGTCCCGGTCCCCCGTCCAGCGCGTACGACATGGGCGAGGCCGTGCAGCTCATCGTACACGCAGGTGAAGATCTGGTCGAACGCACCATCCTCGCCGCGGCTCGCGGCGCGGAGCAGCGCGTGGAGGGAAGGGGGCGGCTCCCTCACGGGAGCGCCCTGCGGGATGTGGACCGCTTCATGTCGGGAGTGGATGGCGAATGCTCTTGCGGACGGGAATGCCAACGAGAATACAGCAGATCGAGGCCCCGGCACCAGACCTGCGTCGTTCGTCCCGCAGGCGCTGAGCCGACAGGCTCAGCCGCCGGTTCCCGCAGCCGCGCTTCGCGCGGCGCTTCCCGCAGGCCGCCGCCGCAGGCGGCCGGCCGCTTCCCGCTTATATTGCACACGTGCCATCACCGCTCCTTCAACCACGTGCCTCGCACGGAGCATCCAGCCAATCGGACGACCTGATCGAGTCGCTCCCCGGCGTGATCTGCGTCATCAACAGCGACTGGCGCATCACCGCCGTCAATCGCCGGGCCGTCGAGATCGCGGGGCGAGTACGCGCGGACCTGCTCGGTGCCGCGATCTGGGACTATCCCGTGCTCGCGCCCGATCCCGCGCTCTGGGGCGAGCTGCAGCGGGCGATGGTGCGGCGCACGCCCTTCGTACGCCAGGTGGACGCCGCCACCCTTGGCGTTCCGCTGCAACTGCACGTCATGCCGCATCGTGACGGGTTGCTGCTGCAGGCACTCGAGCAGGAGTCGCCGCACGAGTTCGACGAACCGCATTCGACGATGGTGCGCCTCGCACGCGGCGCGGAGTCGCGCGCCAGAACGCTGCAGTCGCTCACCGCGGCGCTCTCGGGCGCGCTCGCCGAAGAGGAAGTCAGCGCCGTCGTGCTGCGCCAGGCCCTCCCCGCATTCGGTGCCACGGCGGGCGACGTCGTTCTCCTCAGCGAGGACCGTCAGGAATTCCGCGCGCTCTGCTGGGTCGGGTATCCGGAGGAGCTCGCCCGGGAATGGATGCACTATCCGGTGGAGAGCGGCACGCCGGGACGTGACATCGTGCGCACGGGCGAGCCGCTCTTCCTGACCTCCATCACGGTCATCGAGGAGCGCTATCCGCGGATCGCGCCCATTCTGCGCGCCAACTCGCTCTCCGCCTATGCGGGCATGCCCATCGTTCTGGGCGGACGTGTGGGCGGCGTGGTGTGCTTCAACTTTCCCGAGGCGCGCGAGTTCACCGAGGAAGATCGCGCGATGCTGCTGGCGTTCGCGGCGCAGTGCGCGCTGGCCCTCGAGCGCGCGCAACTGTTCAACGCCGAGCAGCGGGCGCGCGCCGAGGCCGAGGCGGCCAATCAGGCCAAGACGGATTTTCTGGCGGTGATGAGCCACGAGCTGCGCACGCCGCTCACCGCCATCCTCGGCTACGAGGAGCTGCTCGCGGATGGGGTGAGCGGGCCGGTGAACGACGCGCAGCACCTGCAGCTCGAGCGCATCAAGGTGAGCGCCATGCACCTCCTGCAGCTCATTGACGAGCTGCTCACCTTCTCGCGTCTGGAGACCGACGACGAACATTGCGAGTCCACGCCGATCGCGCTCGCCACGATCCTCGACGAATCCGTTGCGCTCATCACGCCGCTCGCGGCGGCGCGCCGGCTCACGCTGGCCGCGACACCACCGGCACAACCCCACACGCTCTTCACGGATCCGGCCAAGCTGCGCCAGGTGCTCGTGAACCTCCTGTCGAACGCCGTGAAGTTCACCGAGCGCGGGCGCATTGATCTGACGGCAAGCTGCGACGAGAACACCGTGCGCATTGACGTGCGCGACACGGGGATCGGCATTGCCGACGAGCATCTCGACCGGATCTTCGAGCCCTTCTGGCAGGCCGAGCGCCGGACGACGCGGCGCGCGGGCGGGACGGGGCTGGGGCTGAGCGTGTCGCGCGGGCTGGTGAATCTGCTGGGCGGGACGTTGACGGTGGAGAGCGAGGTGGGGGTGGGGAGCGTGTTCACGATTCTCCTGCCGGGGTAAGCGGCCGGCCGCAGGCCGGCGGCTTACCCCGGCAGGAGAATCGCGGGAAGCGGCGCGCTGCGCGCGCCTGCGGGAAGCGGCCGACCGCCTGCGGCGGCGGCCTGTGGGAAGCGGGCGGCTCCCCTGCGGGAGCGCCCTGTGGGAAGCGGTGCCGGGCCGGACGGCTGGCGTTGCCTGGATTTGCGACGTATGCTGAGGGCCGAGCAATCACCGCGATGAGGGTGTCGTGTCGTTACAGCAAGGCGAAGACCGCTTCCCACAGGCGGCCGCAGGCCGCCGCTTCCCGCAGCCGCAGGCGATTCCCTCAGGTGTGCGCAGCGCGCCGCTTCCCGCGCTGGCGGCGATGCACAGGAGGGCGGGGAGCGTCGCACGGCGTGCGACGCTCCCCGCCCTCCTGTGCATCGCCGCCGCGTGCCAGCGCGGCGATGCCACCGTCGCCCTTCGCGCGCCCGGGGACAACGAGATTCCGGCCGGAGCGCTCGGTGCTTCCATCAGGCGCGGGCGCGCGCTGCTCGAACACACGCCGGACAGTCTGCCCGCGAACGTCGGCAACAAGCTGCGCTGCCTGAGCTGCCATCTCGATGGCGGCATGCGCGCCAACTCGGCGCCCCTCGTCGGCGTCTATGCGCGCTTTCCCCAGTACAGTGCGCGCTCGGGCACCACGATCACCATTCAGGACCGGATCAACGGCTGCTTCGTGCGCAGCATGAACGGGCATCCGCTTCCCGCTGCGAGCCCGGCACTGCGTGATATCACCGCGTATCTCGCCTTTCTCTCGCGCGACGTGCCGGTTGGCGCGCACGTCAAGGGCGAAGGCTTCGCGGCCATGACGCCTCTCAAGGGCGATTCCGCGGTCGGTCGCATGCTCTTCGCCTCGCGCTGCGCGCGCTGCCATGGCGACGACGGTGGCGGTACCGCCGTCGCGCCGCCGGTCTGGGGTGCCCAGTCGTTCAACATCGGCGCGGGGATGGCACGACTGCGCACGGCCGCGAGCTTCATCCGGCACAACATGCCGTACGATCAGCCTGGCACGCTCACCGATCAGCAGGCGTTCGATGTCGCGGCGTATGTCACGTCACGCCCGCGGCCCGACCTGCCCGGCAAGGAATACGATTGGCCCCGAGGCGGCGCGCCGCCCGACGTCGCGTACCCCACACTTGGCACGCCGCCGCATGAGGCGGCGCGTGCGCAGGCGAAGAACTGAATGATGGAGCGGTTGCACGTCACACTTTCACGGTACACCCGGAGGTAGCACATGCGTGACATCGACTCTCTCGACAACGTTCCCCGCCGCGGATTCCTCGAGCGACTCGCGGCGGTGTCGCTCGCGGCCGGCGTCGCCGGTGCCTTGCCGCGGACACTGCGCGCGGAACCCGTCCCGGCGCGCGCACCGAGTGCTGGCGGCGGGCGGGGACCGTCGAGCGTCGAGGACTGGCCCGACGTGAAGGGAAAGCACAAGCAGATCTTCGATGGTACGGCCGTGAACGACGGGATGCCGCTCATCTTCCCCACGGTGTTCATGAACACCAACAACGAAGCCAGCGGCGTGAAGGACGGCGATCTCGGCGCGGTGGTCGTGCTGCGACATGCCGGCATCCCCATTGCCTTCACCGACGCGATCTGGGAGAAGTACAAGCTCGGCGAAGCGTTCGGGATCAAGGATCCCGCCACGAAGCAGCCCGCGCTGCGCAATCCGTTCTACCACTCCAAGCCCGGTGACATTCTGCTCCCCGACGCCGAAATCGAGCATCTCCAGTCGCGCGGCGGGATCATTGGCGTATGCAACGTGGCGCTGACGATCTGGAGCGGCATGCGCGGCCAGGCGATCGGCGTGGACAAGGACACGGCGAAGAAGGAGTGGGTTGCCGGCCTCGTTCCGGGCGTCACGATCCTCCCGTCCGGCGTCTGGGGCGTGAACCGCGCGCAGGAAAAGGGATGTACGTATTGTTATGCAGGTTGACAGCGGTCGCTGGGGTTGGTAGCCCCCAGCTACCATCCCCCGGCTGGCAGCTCCCATGAACGCCATCTGCATTGGCAGGCATAGAATACTCAGCGAGCATTTCTGCTCGTTCTTTGAAGCGGCGGGCATCGAGTGCACTCCGGCGGTCGGGCTGCAGGATGGCATCGCCGAGGTGCGCGCGGGATCGCCCGACGTCGTGATCTGCGATTACGATCTGCTCCAGCCTGATCTGCTCCATGACTGGGGTCGGGATTTACGGCTCGCCGAGCTTCCCATCATTGCCGTGAGTCTGACGCGCCGGCCGGAGGAGGCCCGGCTGGTGGGGCACGGTCCGGTCATCAGCTTCCTCTATCTGCCGGCGGCGGAAGGCGACGACGTGAAGAGCACGCTGAAGAGTGCGTCAGTCGTGGCCGATCGTGCGCGAGCGTCGCGGGAGCGGGTCAACGGGCCCGAAGCGCGGCTTTGAGATGCGGGTGCGTGCAGCAATCGCGCCGGTAGTGGTCGCGGTAATCACCGTGGTGGCCGGGTGCCGGGGCGGGGGCGGGAAGGACAACGGTACGGCGCCGGCAGCGCACGGGGCGACGCATCCGGGTGCGGCGGGCGCACCTGGCGGGACGACGGCGACCGGAGGCGGCGCGTCGAACGCAGGCGCGGCACAGGCGGGCGGCGGGGGGTGGAGCCTGGCGGAGGTCGTGCGGCGGCTCACCGATGCGGGGCTCGTTGTAGCGGACTCGGCGCAGACCGTGCGTCATGCGCCGCTCACGGTGAGCGCTCACGTGCTGCACGTGAGCGGGGGGACGCTGGAGCTGTATCTCTATCCTGGCGCGGCGGCACGGGAACGGGAGAGCTCGAAGCTGGACACCACGCAGGCCGGGCTCCCGTCGATCTACAGTGCGCGCTACATCGAGTCGGGGAACCTGATCGCGATTCTGCACACGCCGAGCGATCGCACGGCGGAGCGGGTGACGAACGTGCTGGAAGGGTGGCACAACGAGGACTGATGCAGCGAGGGCGGCAGCTCGGAGTGAGCCACCGCCCTCGTTGTTGTTCACCCAGTCAGAGTGTTACGGCTGGCAAACCGGCGAGCCATCCGTGACCACCGAGACACTGTTCACCGTTGCGGGGAAGCCGCCGCCAACCTTGACGCCGCACAGCTTGGCCGTGAAGGAGTTGGTCGCGCCCGCCTGCCAGGTGCTGTCCGCACCCGTGATGGTGATCGTGTTACCACCTGACGGGACGTAGTTGTTGAGCGGAGTCACCGTTCCGGCCACGTTCGACGCGGTACCCGAGAAGTACGTGTTGTACGAAGAGAAGTACGCCTCTTCGGCCGTCGCGAGGTTACGCAGGTCGGTCTTCATTGACGCGACGTACGCCTTCTCCTTCGTGGTGGCAAACTTCGGGATCGCGATCGCCGCCAGAATGCCGATGATAACCACGACAATCAGCAGCTCGATCAGAGTGAAGCCCTTCTTAGCGGTGAGACGCATCTGTGTTGATCCTCCTGGATCGGTTAGTCGCGAGCCCTGTCGCTCGAGAGTTGATTGCCAGCGTGGGTCTGGCCGGTACCAAGGCACGCTCGGTGCCAAACAGCTGGTTCTTCGGAACGCCTTGTGTTGCAACGTCTTGACTGTGAGCTACCGGCCTGGGGACGATTTTTATTCCTAGCGTTTTGCAATCTGCGTGGTGAATTGCAACCGCCTCGCCTGGCCGTCCCCACCTGCCCACCTGCCGCACCTGCCCGGAACCTTCGTCCTGGCGCTGCCCACGACGTGCGCGCCTGAACCGCGTGGTTCGGGTTCGGGAATAGGACGACCAATTGGCGGAGAAGGTAAATCGGGGTGACGGGCGACCAGCACCATACGAGCGCGGGGCGCATCAAAACGGATCAGCGGCTATCCGTCGCCTGACGAAAGGCGGTCTGACGATCTGGGTCGGTTACCGCCGAGAGCGCGACATGGTGCGGTATTCCTTGCTATCCGCGTTCTGCAGAATATCCGGGAATATTCAGCGAACCGGGGCTATCCGGAACGATGCGGTGATGAGGTGCCGAAGTCGGGGCCGACTGTGAGCATCAAGTACGATAAATATCGCTTGTCTTGTTGACAATAAGGCAAGCTTTATTGTACGTTATACCATGCCTCGGACAATCCCTGTTCTGCCGTCGCCGGTGAAGCGCGCCCTCGCGAAGCTCGGGGCGGACCTCCGCGATGCCCGGAGACGGCGACGAATTCCCACCGCCATCATGGCCGAACGAGCGCTCATCAGCCGCGTCACGCTTTCCAAGGTGGAACGCGGTGATCCCGCGGTGTCTCTGGGAATCTACGCCAGCTTGCTCTTCATCCTTGGCATGGTTGAGCGCGTCGCCGTACTCGCGGACGCCGCGAGTGACAGCGTCGGACTTGGACTCGAAGCGGAACGCCTTCCGCAGCGCATCCACCTTCGTCGCCCGCCGCGAAAGGCGCAGCGTTGAGCGATCCGTCCGCTCTGGTCTACGCTGACCTGCGCGGGGTGCCGCAGCTCGTTGGCAGGCTGTGGACGACGGCCTCCATGGGGCGCGAATCCGCGACCTTCGAATACGAGAAGAGCTGGCTCGCCAATCCGGAACGGTATGCGCTGGAACAGGCGCTGACGCTGGGACCAGGTCCATTCCACGCGACTACGGGTCAGAGGGTGTTTGGCGCCCTCGGTGACTCTGCTCCGGACTGGTGGGGTCGGACGCTTCTCATCCGGTCGGAACGACGCCGCGCCTCCTCGCCGCCGCGGATCACGTCATTGCCAATGACGAAGGTGAGGAAGATCTGCGCGTGTTGCTGGCGCCGGGATCTGCGCTGGGAAGCTGTCGCACTCTCACTGGCGCAGCGCTGCGGGATCCGGGTATCCGAGTGGCGTATTGAGGCTGTTCCAGATTCAGAAGTGCTCCTGCTGCGCCGCTTCGACCGGCGTGGGCGCACGCGCATCCCTTTCCTGTCCGCGCTCAGCATGCTGGGCGAAGCCGAACGCGAGACACGGAGCTGCGTGGAGATCGCGGACGCGCTCCGCCAGCACGGTGCCGCTCCGCAGCTCGATCTTCCAGAGCTCTGGTGCCGCATGGTCTTCAATGTGATGATCTCCAACAGTGACGATCATCTCCGCAATCACGCCTTTCTCTTTGATGGGACTGCTGGTTGGCGTCTCTCGCCGGCATATGATCTCAATCCCGTGCCCGCCGACGCAGGGCCGCACGTACTGTCAACCGCGATCGGACTGGATGGGGATCTCACAGCGTCAGTGGAACTCGCCATGGAAGTTGCCGCGGAATTCGCTCTGAAGCCCGCGGATGCCCGAGCCATCGCGGCACACATGAGCACCGAGGTTCGCAAGTGGCGCAGAGTCGCCAAGTCGCTCGGCGCAACTGCGGCGGAACTGGACCACATGGCATCGGCGTTTGAACGCTGAACGCTGATTGCTCATCGTTGATCGCGTGCCGTGGCGCCGTGTGGGGTTGCGGAATCGCGAATCGCAGACTGCTTCCCCGTTCCCGCAGGCGGCCTCCGGCCGCCGCTTCCCGCAGCCGGCCAGAGGCCGGCGCTTCCCGCAGGCGACCGGCCGCAGGCCGATCGCCGCTTCCCCCTTTCCGCCTCCCCCTTCCGAGCCGTTAAATTACAGTCATCATGTCCACCCCCACCCCCAGCCCGATCATCAGCGCCTTCAACGACGGGTACGTCGCCGGCCTGTACGAGTCCTTCCTCCGCGACCCCGCTTCAGTTGACGAGTCCTGGCGCCAGTTCTTCCAGTTCGCGCGCTCGCTCTCCGGCACCACGGCACCGACCGCCGAAGCCGCCGCCGCAGCGGGTGTCACTACCGACCCGGCCTACCTGCGCAAGGTGGCCGGTGCCGCCGCGCTCGCGCAGGCCGTGCGCCACTACGGTCACTTCGACGTCCAGCTCGATCCACTCGGCTCGCCCCCCTTGAGCGCGGCCGAGCTGAAGCCCGAGTTCCATGGCATCAGCGACGCCGATCTCGCCTCCATCCCCGGCACCGCGCTCGGCTTCGACCAGGATGCCACCGCCGCCGATGCCGTCGCGCGACTGCGCCGGCTCTATTCGTCCACCATCGGCTTCGAGTTCGAATACATCGAGGAAGAGGCGGAGCGCGAGTGGTTCCGTACGGTGATCGAGCAGGGCGGGATGCGCCGCACCATGACGAACGAGGAAAAGAAGAACGTGCTCCGCCGGCTCACCGAAGTGGACGGACTGGAGCGGTTCCTCGGCATGGCGTACCAGGGCTACAAGCGGTTCGGCATCGAAGGCACCGATGTATTGGTTCCCATGCTTGATGCCGCCGTGGGCGGCGCGGCCATGGCGGGCGCGCGTGAAGTGGTGATCGGCATGGCGCACCGCGGGCGCATCAACGTGCTCGCGCACGTGCTCGACAAGCCCGTGGCCAGAGTGTTCGAGGAGTTCGAGGGACGTCACGCGGCCAGCGCCGCCGCGGACACGGGCGACGTGAAGTACCATCTGGGCGCGCGCACGCTGCGCACCTTCCCCGGCGGCGAGCAGGCGGAGGTCGTGCTGCTCCCCAATCCGAGCCACCTCGAGTTCGTCAACCCGGTGGTGGAGGGAACGGTGCGCGCGCGCCAGCGTACGGCGCAGGCCATACCCGGCTTCGACACGACGAGCGCGCTCCCCATCCTCATCCACGGTGATGCGTCATTCCCCGGCGAGGGCGTGGTGGCGGAGACCTTCAACCTCTCGCACCTGCGCGGGTTCAGCACGGGCGGATCGCTGCACATCATCGTCAACAACCAGGTGGGGTTCACCACCGACCCGCGCGACGGCCGCTCCACGTATTACGCGAGCGACCTCGCCAAGGGATTCGAGGTGCCCATCGTCCACGTGAATGGCGACGACGCCGAGAGCTGCGTCGCCGTCGTGTGGCTCGCGCTCGCGTATCGCGAGCGATTCGGCAAGGACTTCCTGATCGACCTCGTCGGCTACCGCCGCCACGGCCACAACGAGACGGATGAGCCGGCGTACACGCAGCCCAGGTTGTACGACGCCATCAAGTCGCACCCGACCCCTCGGCTCGTGTGGGGGGAGCGGCTGGTGCGCGAGGGAATCATCGGCGCCGATGAGGTGAAGCAGGTGGACGACGCGGTGCAGGCGGAGTTCAACCGCATCCTCAAGCAGGTGAAGGCGAGCGCCACGCCCGCGGAGAATGGCAACGGCAATCACGACGTGGAGAATCCGCTGCCGGCGGTGAATACCACCGTCCCCGCCGATGTGCTCATCTCGCTCAACGAGCGGCTGCTGAGCTGGCCCTCCGATTTTCATCCGCTCCCCAAGCTGGCCAAACAGTTCGAACGCCGTCGCGCGGCGGTGGGCGAAGCGGGCGGCATTGACTGGGGTCACGCCGAGGCGCTTGCCTGGGCGTCGCTGCTCCTGCAGGGCACGTCCGTGCGCATCAGCGGACAGGACGCCGAGCGCGGCACCTTCTCGCACCGGCAGGCGGTGCTGCACGATCACGAGTCCGGCGCCACGTACACGCCGCTGCAGCACATCGCGGACGCCACAGGCCGCTTCGAGATCTACAACTCGCCGCTCTCCGAAACGGCGGTGCTGGGATTCGAGTACGGCTACAGCGTGGCCGCGACCGATACGATTGTCCTGTGGGAGGCGCAGTTCGGCGATTTCTCGAACGTCGCGCAGCCCATCATGGATCAGTTCATCGTGTCGGACCACGCCAAGTGGGGACAGGACAGCGGGCTGGTGCTGCTGCTGCCGCACGGCTACGAAGGGCAGGGGCCCGAACACTCGAGCGCGCGGCTCGAGCGCTTCCTGCAGATGAGCGCGGAGCAGAACATGCGCGTGGCGTATCCGTCCACGCCCGCGCAGTATTTCCACGTGCTGCGCCGCCAGGCGTTGCTCGAAGAGCGGCGTCCACTCGTGCTCATGCAGCCCAAGAGCCTGTTGCGCCTGCCGGCGGCCGCGTCGCATCTCGCCGATCTCACGAGCGGCACGTTCCAGTCCGTGATGGATGACGCCACGGCAGCCGCGGCGCCGGACCAGGTGCGGCGTCTCGTGTTCTGCTCGGGCAAGCTGTACTACGATCTCCTTGCGCATGAGCGCGCGCCGGGTGTCGCGATCGTGCGCGTGGAGGAGCTCTACCCGTGGCCGCACACAGCCATCACCGCCATCCTCGAGCGCTACACGGCGATTGACGATGTGGTGTGGGCGCAGGAGGAACCCCGCAACATGGGCGCGTGGAGTTTCGTCGCGCCGCGTCTCCGCGCCGCGGTCGGGAACGCGCTGCCCATTCGCTACGTTGGTCGTCCAGAGCGCGCCAGTCCGGCGGAAGGGTACGCGTCGTCGCACGCGGAGCAGCAGGCGCGCCTCGTCACGGATGCCCTGACAGTGCCGGTGGCCGCGCGAGTGTAGCACGCCGGCCGCCGCCGGTCACAACCGACAACTGAATCCGCCCATGCACCGAGCGTTCGCTGTCACTCTTCTGGCCGTCTCTCTTGCCGCGCCGCGTGCGCTCCTGTGCCAGGCACGCGGCGCGAGCGCGCTGGGCGAGCTCGTGCAGGGGCTGCCCGTTGAAACGCGCGTGCTCGTGATCGGCGCGCACCCGGACGACGAGGACACGCGCCTCATCGCGTGGCTCACCAAGGGTCACCACATCGACGTCGCGTACCTGTCGCTCACGCGTGGTGATGGGGGCCAGAATCTCATCGGCAACGAACTGGGCGAGGCGCTGGGCGTGATCCGCACCGAGGAGCTGCTCGCCGCGCGGCGCATTGACGGCGCGCACCAGTACTTCACGCGGGCGTACGACTTCGGCTTTTCCAAGAGCGCGGCGGAGACCTTCCAGCACTGGCCGCACGACTCCGTGCTCACCGATGTCGTGACGGTGGTGCGCGCATTCCGCCCGCAGGTGATCGTGTCGGTGTTCTCGGGCACGCCGCGCGACGGACACGGGCACCACCAGGTGGCCGGCATCGTCGCGAAGGAGGCCTACGACGCGGCCATGGACACGGTACGCTTCCCGCGCACGGCGACGGCGGGTTTCGGCCCGTGGACGCCGCTCAAGTTCTATCGCACGCGGAGCTACTGGCAGGGACAGGGCGCCACGTTCTCGTACGACGCGGGCGACTACAGCCCGCTGCTGGGCGAGTCGTACGCGGAAATCGCCGCGCAGAGCCGGTCGCAGCACAAGTCGCAGGGCTTCGGCATGGTGCAGCGCAAGGGATACATCGCGGGCTCGCTCGCGCGCGAAGCGTCGCGCGTGAATGCGCCGGCCAACGCGAAGCAGGAGCAGTCGCCGTTCGACGGCATTGACACCACGTGGAACCGGTTGAGTGCGGAAGTCGCGAGCGCGGACGAGCGCGCGGATGTGCAGGCGGCGCTGGCCGCGGCGCGCGATGCACGACGCACGCTCGACCTGTACAACCCCGAAACGGGGCTCGGCGCGCTGGAGCGCATGCGCGCGGCGCTGGCCGACCTCGCGCACCGCGAGGGCGCGAGCGCCAACCCCAATGCCGATGTCGTGACGTCCGTGCAGGACGGACTCGAGCGCGTGACGCGCGCGATCCTGCTTGCGCGCGGCATCGCGATTGACGCCAACGTGGATCGTGACGAGGTGGCGCAGGGCGATTCCGTGCCGGTGAAGGTCACGGTGTATAACCGCGGCACCTTGCCGGTAAGTGCGGACCTTGGGCCACGGCTCGCCGCCGATCCCGAGATTCTCCCCGACAGCTCGCTCACGATGACCATCCAGGAGCACGGCGGCGCGCTCACCGAACCCTGGTGGCTCACCACCCCGCGCACGGGCGACATGTTCGCGGTCCCCGTGAACGGGGAGAGCGATGACGAGCGCGATGCCGGACTGCGCGTGCCCGTGTCGCTCGACAGCGGCACGCTCGTGACGCGGGTGCCCATCGTGCACGAGTACGGCGATCCGGTACGCGGTGATGTGCGCCGCCCGTTGATGGTTGTGCCGCCGGTGGCGGTGACCCTGGATGACAACGTGGAGATCGCGCGCGCCGGCGCCCCGCTGACGCGCACGGTGCGTGTGCATCTGCGCTCGGCGCTCGAGACGCCGCGCACCCTGACCGTGTCGCTCGATCTGCCGCGCGGACTGCACGCGGACTCCGCGAGCCGCACCGTCGCGCTTGCCGCATCCGGCAACGCGACCGTCACGTTCACGGTGCGCGGCGCGCTGTCCGCTGGCGCACACGAGATCAGCGCGGTGGCGAAGAGCGGCGGCGCGACGTACACCACGGGATACGTGTCCATCGAGTATCCGCACATCCGCCCGCGCAAGCTGTATCACGATGCGAGCATGTCGGTGCATGCGATCGACATCGCGCTTCCGGCGAAGCTCAACGTCGCCTACATCCCGGGCGTGGGCGACAACGTCGCGCCGATGCTGCCACAACTGGGCATTCCGCTCACGGTGCTCGATCCGGCGAAGCTCTCGAGCACCGATCTCTCGCGCTTCACGACGATCGTCGTGGGCCCGCGTGCATACGAAGCCAACCCGACGCTCGCCGCGGCGAATGCGCGGCTCTTCGACTGGGTGAAGCGCGGCGGCACGATGGTGGTGCAGTACGGCCAGAACGAGATGACGAAGCCGGGAATGATGCCGTGGCCGATCACGCTCTCGCGCCCCGCCGCGCGCGTGACGGAGGAGAACGCGCCGGTCCGCGTGCTGAGCAAGGACAGCCCGCTGCTCACCTGGCCCAACCGGATCGGTCCGGCGGACTGGCAGGGGTGGGTGCAGGAGCGCTCGACGTACATGCCGAGCACGTTCGACAAGCACTATGAGACGGTGCTGTCCATGAACGACCCCGGCGAACCCGCGAACGATGCGGGCCTGCTGGTAGCGCACTATGGCAAGGGCAGCTACGTGTACTGTACGCTCGCGCTCTTCCGGCAGGTGCCCGCGGGCGTGCCCGGCGGTGTGCGGCTGTTCGTGAACCTGCTGGCCGCGGGGCGGCCAGCGGGAAGCGGCGCGCTTCGCACGCCTGCGGGAAGCGCTGGCCTTCGGCCTGCTCTGGGAAGCGTCGCGCTTCGCGCACCTGCGGGAAGCGGGCCTCGCCCTGAGCGGGAATAGGAAAAAGGGAATGGGGATTCGGCCCCGCCGCACAGCCCTGCCCTTGGGAATCGGGAATGGGGAATCGGGAATGGGCCTCCCCATTCCCCTTTCCCACCATTCCCCATTCCCGATTGCCTATTCCCGAGGGAGGGGTGGCAGGGTGGGGCTGGTCGCCGCTTCCCTCTGTCTCCTCCTCGCCGCGTGCTCGTCGGACCACAGGACGGTTCTCACCGTCTACTCCCCGCACGGCAAGGATCTCCTCTCGTATTA